>SNQW01000033.1_pt1 | contig 165609 bp, 161 predicted proteins | sample 2580511 | NCBI WGS metagenome assembly SNQW01 (sample SAMN10953775, study PRJNA522744) | food fermentation metagenome | isolation source: 8-hour incubation of native-enriched microbial consortia from nixtamalized... | place: Mexico | collected 2017-09-24
CCGGCGAGGCTCTCGGGGCGCTTGCCGCACAGACCGGGGCCCTCACCGCCTCCTCCGCCCTCGGCCGCGGCATCTTCCCGGACGCCCGGTACGACCTCGGTGTCACCGGCGGCTTCGGCGCCGAGGGGGCGATGGAGCTCGTGCGGACGGCCGACGTCGCGGTGGTCTTCGGCGCCAGCCTTAACCAGTTCACGATGCGCTTCGGCGACCTCTTCGCCCCGGGCACCCGGGTGTTCCAGATCGACACCGCTCCGGCCGCCACGCACGCCCACGTCGGCGGCTTCGTGCGCGCCGATGCCCGTCTCGCCGCCGAGGCCCTCGTCGCCCGCCTCTCCTCCCCCTCCTCCCCCGGGCACACCTTCGGAGATGCCACAGGACTCGCCGGGGCCACCCCCGCCTCTGGCGGCGTGTCGGGCGCAGGCTCCGCAGCTGTGCCCACCCGCCCGTGGCGGGAGACGGTCGATGTCGCCGCGGCCCGTGCGTACGAGCCCGGGGACGAGCTCGCGCCGGACGGCCGCCTCGACCCGCGTTCTGCCGCGCGCCGGATCGCCGAGCTCCTCCCCGACGACCGCGTCGTGGTCTCGGACGGCGGGCACTTCATCGGCTGGGCGAACATGTACTGGCCGGTCGCCGCGCCCGACCGGATGATGATGATCGGCACCGCGTTCCAGTCGATCGGACAGGGCTGGCCCAGCGTGGTGGGCGCGGCCCTCGCCCGTCGGGACGCGACCATCGTGCTCACCTCCGGCGACGGCGGCGGTCTCATGGCCATCGCCGACCTCGAATCGGCCGTGCGGGCGGCGGGCGGCCGCGGCATGGCCGTGGTCTGGAACGACGCCGCGTACGGGGCCGAGGTCAACCTCTACGGACTGAAGGGCCTGGCCGAGGGTCCGATGCGCATCCCCGAGGTCGACTTCGCCGCGTTCGGGGCCGCGGTCGGCGCCGAGGGCGTCGTCGTGCGGACGCTCGGCGACCTGGATCGCCTCGCCGCGTGGGCCGAGGAGGACCCGGCGACCCGACGCTTCCTCGTCCTCGACCTCCGGATCTCCGGCGACGTGATCGCGCCGTACCAGCAGGAGATCATCCGCGTGAACTCCTGACCTGTGCGGGCCGATAGGCTCCCGGAATGACGGATGCTCCTGAGGTCCTGCGCTACAGCGCCTTCGCCGCGACGCCGGACGGCGGCAACCCCGCCGGGGTCGTCTTCGACGCGGACGGGCTCGACGAGGCGGACATGCAGCGGATCGCGGCCGAGGTCGGCTACTCGGAGACCGCGTTCGTGCAGGACGCCGCGGCGGACGGCTCCCGTTTCCGCGTGCGCTACTGGTCGCCGGCTGCGGAGGTGCCGTTCTGCGGGCATGCGACCGTCGCGACCGCGGTGGCCCTCGCCGAGCGGCAGGGTCCGGGGACGGTCGTGTTCGCGACCGCGGCCGGAGACGTGTCGATGGAGTCCTTCGCGGACGCGGACGGCCGGGTCACGGTGTCGTTCACGAGCGTCGAGCCGGAGGTCCGCGACCTCGACCTCGTCGTGCGGGACCGCCTCCTCGCGCTCCTCGGGATGGAGCCGGCCGATGTCGACCCGCGCTTCCCGGTCCGCGAGGCGTTCGCGGGCAATTGGCATCCGATCGTCTTCGTCGCCGACCGGGAGCTCTTCCAGCAGTTCCGCTTCTCCCCCGCCGACGTGGCGGCCCTCATGCGCGCACAGGGCTGGCAGGGCACGGTGACGGTGCTGCACGCCGAGGATCCGGCCGAGATCGAGGCCCGCAACCTCTTCCCCGTGGGCCGCATCACCGAGGATCCGGCGACGGGGTCCGCAGCCGCTTCGGTCGGCGCCTACCTCCGCGCGCAGGGTTATCCGGGCGACACCGTCCGCATCCGTCAGGGTGCCCACGTCGGCCGCCCGAGCGAACTCCGCGTCGCGATCCCGGGCTCCGGCGGCCTCGTCGTGTCGGGCGGAGCCACGCGCCTCCCCTGATCCCCGGCGTCCCTGATCCCGGACCGCGCGCACGACTCGGTTCCGCTCGCACGACCACACCCCCTCCCCCCGTCGTGCATCCGTCACCCGGTCGTGCACCCGTCTCCCGACTCCGGCACTTCCTGACTGGCACACCCGCACGACCTGGTTCCGCGCGGACGTCCCCGGTTCCACTCTGCACGTCCCTGGTTCCACCTGCACGACCCGGGGCCGTCTGCACGACCGGTACCCGCCCGAGGTCGTGCATCCGTCGCCCGGTCGTGCATCCGTCGCGGCCGACGAGACATCGACCGCCCGGGCGCGACATACGGCACACGTGGGCATGACGCACAGGAGGACGACACGGTGACGGGTGCCCGACCACGACTCACCACTGGTCGTGCACTCACCACTGGTCGTGCACTCGTCCCCAGTCGTGCATCTCCGCCCCGACACGGGACCAGCGTGCCGAGCCCACCTACACCTGCACGACTCCGTTCCATCTGCACGACCACACACTGTTTCCGGTCGTGCATCCGTCCCGAGGTCGTGCATCTGTGACGGCACACGACCCCGCCCCGGCCCGGGGATCGTCGTCACCCCTGGGCGCTGTAGTCCGGGAGCTCCTGCAGGGTCCAGGTGTTGCCGTCGGGGTCGTCGAAACGCACGAAGCGGCCCCAGTCCTGCTCGTCCACACCCTCGGCCTCCACGCCGAGACCCCGCAGGTGCGCGAGAGCCTCGTCGGCGTCGGGGACGACCACCTGGATGGTGTTCTGCTGCCCCGGTGCCAGGCCGGTGTCCAGCCCCGTGCCGAAGGCGATCGAGCAGGCCGATCCCGGCGGGGTCATCTGCACGAACCGCAGGCCCTCGTACGGCACCTGATCATGGTCGGCGTGGAAGCCGATCTTCACGTAGAAGTCCTTCGCCCGGTCGACATCGCTGACCGGCACGAAGATGAGTTCGATCTTCCAGTCCATCACGCACTCCTCCTGTCGGGCTCCGTCACCCGTCGGCCCTCACAGTACGCGCGGCCTCCGACACCCGCCAGAGGCGTCGGACGCCCGGAGACCTCAGCACCCGGAGACCTCAGCGCGCGGGCAGCAGCGCCCCGTCCAGGAAGCCCGCCAGCTCGTCCACCCCGTCCAGCGGGAGGATCGCGGCGACGTACTGGTCCGGACGCACGACGATCACGACGCCGTCACGGGACAGCTCCCGCGCCTCGAAGATGTCCGTGCCGCACCACTTGCTCGGGCCGGCCGCGTAGACCTTCTCCCAGTCGGTGAGTCCGAGCGGGCCGGTCTTCGGCTGGAAGAGCTCGGGCGTCGTCGTGACCTCGACCTCCTCGAAGGGCTGCTGGTACACGGCCTTCACGTCGAACACGGCGTCGGCGTCGGCGTCCGCCGGGGTGAACCGTGCGAACACGGGCGCCGCCTCCTCCGCCCACGCGGCGAGTGCCTCGCCGGTGCGGTCGCCGAACGCGTAGACCCGCCAGCGGCCGTCGGCCTTCGCGTGGTGTCCGAGGTGGACGACGTTGCCGTCCCCGACCCGCACGACTTCCGCCGACTTGAAGCGCTTGCCCAACGGATACCCGACCGCGAGCGCCTGGTGCGCGTCCGTGCCGGTGATCATGGAGGACGTGTACTGGGTCATGAACCCGGACGGGAACTCGGCCGTCGCGAGGTAGTACGTGGCCAGCTCGTTCGGGTCGGAGATCTCCTCGGGCTTGCGCGCCATGAGGCTGGACCACTCGCGGTCGAAGTCGATGAGCTGCTGCGCGACGGGACGACGCTCGGCGCCGTACGTGGCGAGCAGCGCCTCGGGCGCACGGCCGCTCAGCACGGAACCGAGCTTCCAGCCGAGGTTGAACCCGTCCTGCATCGACACGTTCATGCCCTGGCCGGCCTTCGCGCTGTGGGTGTGGCAGGCGTCGCCGGTGAGGAAGACGCGCGGACTGCGGTCGGCGCCGGGGTCCACGTCGTCGAAGCCGTCGGTCACGCGGTGGCCGACCTCGTAGACGCTGTGCCAGGCGACCTGCTTCACGTCGAGCGTGTAGGGGTGGAGGATCGCGTTGGCGCGGCGGATGATCTCCTCGATGGGCGTCTGCCGCACGCGGTGATCGTCGTCCGCCGCGACCTCGCCGAGGTCGATGTACATGCGGCTGAGGTAGCCGCCCTCCCGCGGGATGTGCAGGATGTTGCCGGCCTTCGAGTTGATCGCGCACTTGGTGCGCCAGTCCGGGAAGTCGGTGTTGACGAGCACGTCCATGACGCCCCAGGCGTGCGCGGCGCTCGCGCCCACGTGCGTGCGGCCGATCGCCTGCCGCACCCCGCTGCGGGCGCCGTCGCAGCCCACCACGTACTTCGCCCGGACCACGCGCTCGTCCGCTTCCCCGACATGGCGGACGCGCACCTCGACCGGGTACTCGCCCTCCTCGCGCACGGTGAGCCCGAGGAACTCGACGCCGTAGTCCGGCACGATCCGTCCGGGGCCGTCTGCCGCCGCCTCGGCAAAGTAGTCGAGCACGCGGGCCTGGTTGACGATGAGGTGCGGGAACTCGCAGATGTCGTAGGCGTAGTCGGCGGTGCGGGTGGTCCGCACGATCCGATCGGGGTGCTCGGGGTCGGGGCCCCAGAAGTTCATCCAGCCGATGTTGTAGGCCTCGGCGATGATGCGCTCGGCGAAGCCGAAGGCCTGGAAGGTCTCCACGCTGCGGGGCTGGATGCCGTCGGCCTGTCCGAGGACGAGGCGCCCCTCGCGCTTCTCGATGATGCGGGTCGTGATGTCGGGGTACTGCGACATCTGCGCCGCGAGCAGCATGCCCGCGGGGCCGGAGCCGACGATGAGGACGTCGACCTCGTCGGGCAGGGAAGCGGGGCGGTCGATCCCGGTGCCGGCGGCGTCCTGCACGCGCGGGTCTCCGGACACATAGCCGTGGTGGTGGAACTGCATCGTCGTCGATTTCCTTCCGGACGTCTTCGTCGGGTGTTGCGCCCAGGAACGCAGTGTTCTATATTCGAACACAGTGTTCTACTATTGAACACAGCCTAGACCGGTGCCTCGCGCATCGCAAGGAGAGCCATGTCCGAGCGCCCCACCGCCCCCGCCTCGCAGACGCTGAGCCGCGGCATCCGCATCCTCGAGGTGCTCGCCGACGCCCGCGGCGCGCTGACCATCGACGACATCGCCGGACGCCTCGAGGTGCATCGCTCCATCGCCTACCGCCTCCTCCGCACCCTCGAGGATCACGGTCTCGTGATCCGCGACGCGAGCGGCGCCGTGAGCCTCGGCGCCCGCATGGCCGCTCTCGCCGCCGGCGTCGCCCACGACCTCCAGGCCGAGGCCCTGCCGGAGCTCACCGCCATCGCGAACGAGCTCGGCATGACCTGCTTCCTCGCCGTCCTCGACGGGGCCGAGTGCATCACGCTCGCCAGCGTCGAGCCGCGACACGCCGTCGCCAGCGTCGCCCAGCGCCCCGGCGCACGGCACTCCGTCACGGTCGGCGCCCCCGGGAAGGCGATCCTCGCGCAACTCGACGCAACGGAGGTGCCCGTCGACATCGCCCCCGCCCTGCGCGCCGACGTCGACACCGCCGCCGCACGCGGTTATGCCACGAGCCACGACGAGGTCATCCCCACGGTGCAGTCCGTCGCCGTCCCGCTGCGTCTGCGCGGCCAGCGTCCCGCCGCGATCGCGGTCGTGCACGTCGCAGCCGACCTGGACGACGAGGAGATCGCCGCGCGGCTCCGGCGTTCCGCCGACCTCATCCGCGAGGCCCTCGACGGCTGAGCGGGGACGCACGAGAGCGCACGCCCCTCAGGGAACGTGCGCTCTCGTGGCAGGGAGGTCAGACCTTCGCGAGCCCGCGGATCGGACTGACCGACTGCTCCTCCTCGTGATCCGGGCCGAGCGGGATGCCGGAGCGATCGCGCAGCAGGAGCGTCGCGATGAGCCCCAGCGCGGTCATGCCGGCGAGGTACCAGGTGACCGCGTCGGTCGACCCGGTGGCCTTCACGATCGCCGTGGCGATGAGCGGCGCGAACGCCCCACCGGCGATCGCGCCGATCGCGTAGGAGATCGAGACGCCCGAGAAGCGGATGCTGGCCGGGAACAGCTCGGTGTACAGCGCGGCCTGCGGGCCGTACGTGAAGCCGAGACCGATGGTGAGGATCGCGAGCCCCGCGAACAGCAGGCCGATCTCGCCGGTGTTGACGAGCGGGAACAGCGTGAACACGCCGACCAGCTGCAGCACCCAGCCGATCAGGTAGGTCGTGCGGCGGCCGAGGCGGTCCGACACCCATCCGGCGAGCAGGGTCGTGAGCAACCACGTGACCGCCGAGCCGGTGACGGCCCACAGCACGGGTCCACGCTCGAGGCCGATCGGCCCCTCGGGGTCGGTCGCGTAGCCCTGGATGTAGCCACCGGTGGTCATGTAGCCGACGGCGTTGTTCCCGGCGAAGACCAGCGCCGCGATGATCACGAGCAGCGCGTGCTTGCGGAACAGCTGCACGATCGGCATCTTCGCCTTCTCCTTGCGCTCGGCGAGCTCGGCGAAGACCGGGCTCTCCTCCACGCGACGCCGGACGTAGTAGCCGACGAGGATCAGCACGACACTCAGCAGGAACGGCACGCGCCAGCCCCACGCGAGGAACTGGTCTCCCGGAGCGATCGCGGTCATCAGCGCCATGACGCCCGAAGCGAGCAGCAGCCCGAGCGGCACGCCGATCTGCGGGGAGGCGCCGAAGATGCCGCGCTTCTTCCGCGGGGCGTGCTCGACGGCCATCAGCACCGCGCCGCCCCACTCGCCGCCGGCCGAGATGCCCTGCACGATGCGCAGGAGCACGAGCAGCACCGGGGCCATCACGCCGATGGTCTTGTAGGTCGGCAGCACACCGATCAGCGCGGTGGCGGCGCCCATCAGGATCAGCGTCCACATCAGCACGACCTTGCGGCCGAGCTTGTCGCCGTAGTGGCCCGCGAGGAACGCGCCGAGGGGACGGAAGAGGAAGCTCACACCGACCGTGGCGAAGCCGACGAGAGCGCTGTTGGCGCCGAGCGGCGCGAAGAAGAGCTGTCCGAAGACCAGCCCGACCGCCGTGGCGTAGATGAAGAAGTCGTACCACTCGACGGTGGTCCCGACGACGGTGGCGAAGACGACACGACGCCGGTCGGCCGCCGTCGCGATGGTTCCGGTGGGCGTGAACCCACCCTGTGACTGCCCGCTCATGGGGTGTCTCCTTTGTGCTTGTGACCGCGTTGTCACGGCGCGCCCGGACGTGAATCCGATCTGCTTGCCGAGGGGTGAGACGATGATATATGATTTCGGATACGACGCACAACGCGTCCTGACGAGCGCGAGGAGGCGCATCCGTGACGGACACCATCGCCCGCCCGGGGAAGATCATCGCGATCCACCTGAGCTACGCCTCGCGGGCCGACCAGCGCGGTCGACGCCCCGCCCACCCCTCCTATTTCTTCAAGCCGGCCAGTTCGGTCGGGGTCTCCGGCGGCACCGTCGAGCGTCCCGCCGGCACCGAGCTGCTCGCGTTCGAAGGGGAGATCGCGCTGATCATCGGCGCCCCGGCCCGCCGGGTCGCCCTCGCCGACGCCTGGGACCACGTGCAGTGGGTGACCGCCTCGAACGATCTCGGTCTCTACGATCTGCGCGCCAACGACAAGGGCTCCAACGTCCGCTCCAAGGGCGGCGACGGGTTTACCCCGCTCGGCCCGGAGCTGATCGACGCCCGCACGGTCGATCCGGCGGCCCTCCGCGTGCGCGCCTGGGTGAACGGCGAGCTCCGCCAGGACGACACCACCGCCGGGCTCATCTTCCCGCTGGCCCAGCTCGTCGCCGACCTCTCCCAGCACTTCACGCTGGAGACCGGCGACGTGATCCTCACGGGCACCCCCGCGGGCTCGTCGGTCATCGTCCCCGGCGACGTGGTCGAGATCGAGGTCGACGCCCCGGACGCCCCCGGCGCCCCCACGTCCGGCCGCCTGGTCACGACGGTCACGCAGGGGGAGGTCCCCTTCGACGGCGACCTCGGCTCGCTTCCCGCCGTCGACGACCTCCAGCGCACCGAGGCCTGGGGCTCCCGCGAGCTCGCCGGCCTGCCTGCCGAGGACACCGCGCCCACACTCACCCCTGAGCTCCGCGCCCAGCTTCTCGAAGCCCCCACCGCCGGCCTTTCGGCACAGCTGCGCAAGCGCGGACACCACTCCTGCTTCATCGACGGCGTCTCCGCCAACCTCCCGGGCACGAAGATCGTCGGCACCGCGAAGACCCTGCGCTTCGTGCCGTTCCGCGAAGACCTCTTCCGCAGCCACGGCGGCGGGTACAACGCCCAGAAGCGCGCGTTCGACGCGGTCGCGGAAGGCGAGGTCATCGTCATCGAGGCCCGCGGCGACGCGACCACCGGCACGCTCGGCGACATCCTCGCCCTGCGCGCGCAGACCCGCGGCGCGGCGGGCGTGGTCACCGACGGCGGCGTCCGCGACTTCCAGGCCGTCGCCGAGATCGGGCTTCCGGTGTTCTCGCAGGGTGCGCACCCCTCGGTGCTCGGCCGCAAGCACGTGCCGTGGGACGTCGACGTGACGATCTCGTGCGGCGGTGCCACCGTGCAGCCCGGCGACATCATCGTCGGCGACAGCGACGGCGTGATCGTGATCCCGCCGGCTCTCGCCGCCGAGGTCGCCGCCGACGCCGTGGCCCAGGAGATCGAGGACGCCTGGATCGCCGAACAGGTCGCCGCCGGGCACCCGGTCGACGGCCTCTTCCCGATGAACGCCGAGTGGCGCGCCCGCTACGAGCAGGCGACCGGCACCGGAGCGGAGCGGAAGTGAGCACGGTCGAGAGCGCCAGCAAGTCGGAGCAGGCGTATGCCTGGATCCGCGCGCGCATCTCGGCGCACACCTACGGTCCCGGCTACCGTCTGGTCCTCGGTCCAATCGCCGAGGAGCTGGGGATGAGCGTGGTCCCGGTGCGCGAGGCGATCCGCCGCCTGGAGGCCGAGGGGCTCGTGACCTTCGAGCGCAACGTCGGCGCCCGCGTGACCCTCGTGGACGAGGGCGAGTACGCCCACACCATGCAGACGCTCGGACTCGTCGAAGGGGCGGCCACCGCGCTGTCCGCTCCCCTGCTCGACGCGGACGCGCTCGCGCAGGCCGCGGAGGTCAACGAGCGCATGAGCCGCCTGCTCGACCACTTCGACCCGCACACGTTCACCGAGCTCAACCGGCAGTTCCACTCCGTGCTGTTCGAGCCGTGCCCGAACCCGCACCTGCTCGACCTCGTGCACCGCGGCTGGGCCCGGCTGTCCGGCATCCGCGACTCGACCTTCGCCTACGTGCCCGGCCGCGCCCACCACTCGGTCGACGAGCACACCCAGATCCTCGAGCTGATCCGCGACGGCGCCGAGCCGCTGGAGATCGAGCTCGCCGCCCGCAACCACCGGTGGCGCACGAGGGACGCGTTCCTCGACGCCCTGCACACCCGTTCCGTCCCCGCCGAAGGAGAAGCATCATGACCGACTCCCGCATCCCCGCCGACCTGCCCGACCACATCCAGCACTACATCGACGGCGCCTTCGTCGACTCGATCGACGGCGACACGTTCGACGTGCTCGACCCGGTGACGAACCAGACCTACACGATGGCCGCCGCCGGCAAGAAGGCCGACATCGAGCGGGCCGTCGCCGCCGCCAAGCGCGCCTTCGACGAGGGCCCCTGGCCGCGGATGCTCCCCCGCGAGCGCTCGCGCGTGCTGCACCGGATCGCCGACATCGTGGAGTCGCGCGACGCCCGGCTCGCGGAGCTGGAGTCGTACGACTCCGGGCTGCCGATCACGCAGGCCCTCGGTCAGGCCCGCCGCGCCGCCGAGAACTTCCGCTTCTTCGCCGACCTGATCGTGGCCCAGGCCGACGACGCCTTCAAGGTGCCGGGCAAGCAGATGAACTACGTCAACCGCAAGCCGATCGGCGTCGCCGGGCTCATCACCCCGTGGAACACGCCGTTCATGCTCGAGTCCTGGAAGCTCGGCCCCGCACTCGCCACCGGCAACACGGTCGTCCTCAAGCCGGCCGAGTTCACGCCCCTGTCCGCCTCGCTGTGGGCGGGCATCTTCGAGGAGGCAGGCCTGCCGCAGGGCGTCTTCAACCTCGTCAACGGCCTCGGCGAAGACGCCGGCGACGCGCTGGTGAAGCACCCCGACGTGCCGCTCATCTCCTTCACCGGCGAGAGCCGCACGGGGCAGATCATCTTCGGCAACGCCGCGCCGTTCCTCAAGGGCCTGTCGATGGAGCTCGGCGGCAAGTCCCCCGCCGTGGTCTTCGCGGACGCCGACCTGGAGGCCGCCGTCGACGCCACCATCTTCGGCGTCTTCTCCCTCAACGGCGAGCGCTGCACCGCCGGGTCCCGCATCCTCGTGGAGCGCTCGATCTACGAGGAGTTCGTGGAGCGCTATGCCGCGCAGGCGAAGCGCGTCAAGGTCGGCTACCCGCACGACCCCGAGACCGAGGTCGGCGCTCTCGTGCACCCCGAGCACTACGACAAGGTGATGTCCTACGTCGAGATCGGCAAGACCGAGGGCCGCCTGGTCGCCGGTGGCGGTCGTCCCGAGGGCTTCGAGGAGGGGAACTTCGTCGCCCCGACGGTGTTCGCCGACGTCGCCCCCGACGCCCGCATCTTCCAGGAGGAGATCTTCGGCCCGGTCGTCGCGATCACCCCGTTCGACTCCGACGAGGAGGCGCTGGCGCTCGCGAACAACACGAAGTACGGCCTCGCGGCCTACATCTGGACGAACGACCTCAAGCGCGCCCACACGTTCGCGCAGTCCGTCGAGGCCGGCATGGTGTGGCTGAACAGCAACAACGTCCGCGACCTCCGCACGCCGTTCGGCGGCGTGAAGGCGTCGGGCCTGGGCCACGAGGGCGGCTACCGCTCCATCGACTTCTACACCGACCAGCAGAGCGTGCACATCACTCTCGCCTCGACCCCGCACAACCCGACGTTCGGCAAGAACTGACGCCCCCGGACACAAGCAAGGACGCTGACATGACCGACAAGACCGCCAAGACCCTCACCTCCTCCGGCTACTACGTGAGCCAGGAGGCCCCGATCCAGAGCGACAACCCCGTCGCGACGCCGAAGAGCACGCCGCCGGACATCCTGCGGTGCGCGTACATGGAGCTCGTCGTGACCGACCTGGCCGCCTCGCGGCAGTTCTACGTCGACATCCTGGGCCTGTACGTGACCGAGGAGGACGACGAGGCGATCTACCTGCGCTCGACCGAGGAATTCATCCACCACAACCTCGTCCTGCGTCAGGGGCCGATCGCCGCCGTCGCCGCGTTCTCGTACCGGGTGCGCGCCGCGGAGGACCTCGACCGCGCCGTGGAGTTCTACACGGAGCTCGGCTGCGACGTCCGTCGTCAGGAGCACGGCTTCGTGAAGGGCATCGGCGACTCCGTGCGCGTCGTCGACCCGCTCGGCTTCCCGTACGAGTTCTTCTACGCCACCGAGCACGTGGAGCGCCTGTCCTGGCGGTACGACCTGCACACCCCCGGCGAGCTCGTGCGCCTCGACCACTTCAACCAGGTCACCCCCGACGTGCCGCGTGCGGTGCGCCACTACCAGGACCTCGGCTTCCGCGTGACGGAGGACATCCAGGACGACGAGGGCACCGTGTACGCCGCGTGGATGCGCCGCAAGCCCACCGTGCACGACACCGCGGCGACGGGCGGCGACGGTCCCCGCATGCACCACGTCGCCTTCGCGACGCACGAGAAGCACAACATCCTCGCGATCTGCGACAAGCTCGGGGCGCTGCGCCGCTCGGACGCCATCGAGCGCGGCCCCGGCCGGCACGGCGTCTCCAACGCGTTCTACCTCTACCTGCGCGACCCCGACGGCCACCGCGTCGAGATCTACACGCAGGACTACTACACCGGCGACCCGGACAACCCGGTCGTCACCTGGGACGTGCACGACAACCAGCGCCGCGACTGGTGGGGCACCCCGGTGGTGCCCTCCTGGTACACCGACGCCTCGCTCGTGCTCGACCTCGACGGCAACCCGCAGCCCGTCGTCGCCCGCACGGACTCCAGCGAGATGGCCGTGACGATCGGCGCCGACGGCTTCTCCTACACCCGCGCGGACGAGGGCGAGACCTCGATGCCCGAGTACAAGCAGGGCGAGTACAAGCTCGGCCACCAGCTCTAGGAGACGCTCATGCTGTCTGAGGAGACGATCGCGCAGATCGCCGCGGAGCTCGCGGAGGCCGACCGCACGCACGGGGTCATCCCGCGCATCACCGCCCGGTACCCCGAGGCGACCGTGGAGGACTCCTACGCCATCCAGGGCGTGTGGCGGGATTCGCAGGTCGCGGCTGGCCGTCGGCTGGTCGGCCGCAAGATCGGCCTGACCTCGAAGGCCATGCAGCAGGCGACGGGGATCACCGAGCCCGACTACGGCGTCATGTTCGACGACACCGTGTACGAATCCGGCGCGGAGATCCCCGCGGACCACTTCTCCAACGTCCGCATCGAGGTCGAGCTCGCGTTCGTGCTCAAGGAGCCGCTGGAGGGCCCCGACTGCACGCTGGAGGATGCCCTCGCCGCGATCGACTACGCCGTGCCGGCCCTCGAGGTGCTGAACTCGCACATCGAGCTCGAGGGCCGCACGATCGTCGACACCATCAGCGACAACGCCGCGTACGGGGCGATGGTGCTGGGGACGGTGCGCAAGCGCCCGGACGAGATCGACCTGCGGTGGGTGCCCGGCGTGCTGTCGCGCAACGGGGAGATCGAGGAGACCGGCGTCGCGGCCGGGGTGCTCGGCCACCCCGCCACCGGGGTCGCGTGGCTCGCGAACAAGTTCCATCAGCACGGCGCGCGTCTGGAGGCAGGCGAGATCATCCTGGCAGGATCGTTCACACGCCCGATGTGGGTGTCGCGCGGCGACGAGGTGCTGTGCGACTACGGACCGATGGGGACCATCACATGCCGCTTCGTCTAGATCCGTCCTTCCGCGCGCAGTTGGCGGATTCCGACCACCCGTTCGTGGGAATGTGGGTGTGCTCCGGCAGCCCGCTGCTGGCCGAGGTCGCGGCGGGTTCCGGTCTGGACTGGCTGCTCATCGACATGGAGCACTCGGCGAACACGCTCGAGTCCGTGCTGACCCAGCTCCAGGCGGTCGCGGCCTATCCGATCACGCCTCTCGTCCGGGTGCCCTTCAACGATGCGGTCGCGATCAAGCAGGTGCTCGACCTCGGTGCGCAGAACCTCATCGTGCCGATGGTGTCGTCCGCCGACGAGGCCAGGGCCGCCGTGGCCGCGACCCGCTATCCCCCCGAGGGCGTCCGCGGGGTCGGCAGCGCCCTCGCCCGCAGCGCCCGCTGGAACCGCGTCGACCGCTACCTGCAGGAGTCCGCGCAGCACGTGTCGCTGACGGTGCAGATCGAGACGGCCGCGGGGGTCGAGGCCGCCGCCGACATCGCCGCGGTCGACGGGGTGGACGCGGTCTTCGTCGGCCCCTCCGACCTGTCCGCGTCGATGGGCCTGCTCGGACAGCAGACACATCCGGACGTCGTCGCCGCCGTGGAGTCGGTGTTCGCCGCGGTCCACGCCGCCGGGAAGCCGGTGGGTGTGAACGCCTTCGACCCGTCCGCCGCCGACGCGTACCTCGCGGCGGGTGCGGACTTCGTGGCCGTCGGCGCCGACGTCGCGCTCCTCGCCCGGGCCTCCGAGGCCCTCGCCGCCCGCTTCCTCCCCCGCTCCGACGCCTCCGGCCGCCCCAGCTACTGACTTCGAGTCGCGCACCTGGCTCCATCCGCGGCCGGAATGGGGCCATTTGCGCGATTCGAAGCGGGCGGGAAGGATGAGCCGGTGCACAGACTGGCGGCGATGCAGGACCGCAACTTCCGGTGGTTCTTCCTCGCGCGCGCCCTGACGCTCGTCACCGGCTCGATGTCGGCCATCGCCCTGGCGTTCGCGGTGCTCGCGATCGACAACGACGCCCGGTCGCTCTCGATCGTGCTCGCGGCCTTCACGATCAGCAACATCGTGTTCGTCCTGTTCGGAGGGGTCGTCGCCGACCGCCTCCCCCGCGCCCTCATCATCCAGTCCTGCTACGTCGTGGACATCGTGTCGGTCGGGGCGATGGCCGCTCTGCTGTTCACCGGCACGGCCACGGTCCCGCTCCTCGCCGTGCTCTCCGCGATCAACGGCGCCTCGTCCGCGTTCGTGCTCCCCGCGATGCAGGGCATCATCCCGCAGCTGACCACCCCCGCGCACCTCCAGCAGGCGAACGCGATGCTGTCGTTCGTCCGCTCGGCCGTCACGATCGGCGGCCCGGTCATCGCCGGGGTCCTGGTGGCCACCGCGGGACCCGCGTGGGCCATGGTCGTGCAGGCGGCGGGGTGGCTGCTCGCGATCCCGGTCCTCGCGCTCGTGAAGCTCCCGCCGCCCGCGGCCTCCGGCGGCACCACGATGTTCCACGACCTCCGGGTCGGGTGGCACGAGTTCTGGAGCCGCTCCTGGCTGTGGACCATCGTGCTGGCCTTCATGATCATGAACGCGATCCACGTGGGTGCCTGGGGCGTCGTCGGTCCGTACATCGCGAAGAACGACGATCGCCTCGGCATCTCCGGCTGGGGGTGGGTCGTGAGCGCGGAGGGCGCGGGGGTCCTGGTGATGACCCTGCTGCTGATGTGGTTCCCGCTCCGCCGGCCCCTGCGCTACGGGATGATCGGGATGGCGGCGTTCGCGCTGCCGCTCACCCTCCTCGGCGTGCACCCGGCCGTGGTCCTGCTCGCGATGGCGGCGTTCATCGCCGGAGCCGGAGCCGAGGTCTTCGCGACCGGCTGGAACCTCGCGATGATGGAGAACATCCCCGGGGAGAAGCTCTCGCGGGTCGCGAGCTACGACATGCTCGGCAGCTTCGTCGTGATGCCCATCGGCACGCTCGTGTACGGCTGGCTCGTGACGCACGCGGAGCCGGCCACCGTGCTCACCACCTCCGCGGTCCTCTACGCGGCGATCGCCCTGGTGACGCTGCTCGTCCCCGCGGTGTGGCGGATGGGGCGGCCCGCGGCGGCCGTCCCGGAGCGCGCGGGAGTGGCGGATTCATAGCAATCCCGGCGAGACTGTGGGCATGACCTTCCCCCCGCTGCAGCCCCTCGCCGACCGTGCCGCCCTCTTCACCGCGCTCCGCCAGGACGCCCTCTCCGCGGCCGCCGACGCACTCGGCGAGCACCGGTGGGACGCCGACCTCGCGGCGGGGACGCTGACCTTCACCGCGAACGACGACCCGACCCGGCAGCTCGTGACCCGCGCGCACCTCATCGCCACAATCGCCCCCGGCCCCCGCTCGCTGCTGTGGGCCTGGGCGCACCCCCAGGGCGACCCCCAGGGTGTCGCAGCGCAGCTCCGCGCGTACGGCGAGCAGCACGGGATCGCCGAGCTCACCGCCCCCGAGGTCCCGTTCCCGGCCGATGCCGCGGGCGACGCGGACTGGATCGCCCGCGCGGCGCACACGATCGGCGGCGTGGCGGTGGAGCTCACCGGACGCTCCCCGTACTACTCGGCTCCCGTCGACGGCGGCACCCGCGCGGTGTTCCTGCTCGACGCCCCGCTCGCCCCGCTCACGGTCGCCGACACGGTGGTGGCCCTGCCCCGCACCCTCGCGCAGACCCCCCTTCCCGACGCCCGCACGGCGGTCTGGGACCTCGCGCGTCTCGCCGGCTGGACCCTCACCTGGACGGACGAGTCCTTCTCCGGCGCCACGGTGACGGACGCCTCGGGCACCGCGACGATCCGCTTCGACGAGCAGGCCCGGATCAGCGGCGTAGAGAGCTCACTGCACGGCCAGGGCTGAGTCCGCAGAATCGCACGAACGCCGCAGGGATCACGAGGATCCCTGCGGCGTTCGTGTGAATCTGCGACGCGGCGCGGAGGTCAGACCGTCCGCTCGGCCGCCTCGACGACGTTGGTCATGAGCAGGGCGACGGTCATCGGCCCCACCCCTCCCGGATTCGGCGACAGGTACCCGGCGACCTCGGCGACCTCGGGAGCGACGTCGCCGAAGACGAGGTTCTTCCCGGTCTCCGGATCGGTCTCGCGGGTGACCCCCACGTCCAGCACCGCGGCTCCGGGCTTGACGTCCTCGGCGCGGATGAGGTGCTTCACGCCGGCCGCCGCCACGATCACGTCGGCCTCGCGGAGGTAACGCGGCATGTCGACCGTGCCGGTGTGCGTCAGCGTGACCGTGGCGTTGAGGTCGCGACGGGTCAGCAGCAGCCCGATCGAACGCCCGATCGTGACACCGCGACCGACGACCACGACGTGCTTGCCTTTGAGGTCGTAGCCGCCTCGCAGCAGCAGCTCGATGACCCCGCGCGGGGTGCACGGCAGCGGCGTGTGGATCGGCGCGTTGACGTTGAGGACGAGGCGCCCGAGGTTGGTCGGGTGCAGCCCGTCCGCGTCCTTCGCCGGATCGATCCGCTCCAGGATCGCGTCGGTGTCGAGGTGCTTCGGCAGCGGCAGCTGCACGATGTACCCGTGGCAGGCGGGATCGGCGTTGAGCTCGTCGATCAGCGCCTCGACGTCGGCCTGGGTGGCGTCAGCCGGCAGCTCGCGCTGGATCGAGTTCATCCCGATCGCCTCGGACTGCCGGTGCTTCATGCCCACGTAGAGCTGCGAGGCGGGGTCGGCTCCCACCAGCACCGTGGCGATGCCGGGGGTGACGCCCTTCTCCTTCAGCGCAGCGACCCGCTCCGTCAGCTCGGCGCGGATCTCGGCCGCCGCCGCCTTGCCGTCGAGGACGACCGCGGTCACTGCTGCAGGTCCGGGTAGAGCGGGAAGGCCGCGGCGAGCGCGTCCACGCGGGCGCGGAGCGCCTCGATGTCGGCACCGGGGAGCAGCGCGAGGGCGATGATGTCGGCCACCTCCGTGAACTCGGCGTCGCCGAAGCCGCGGGTCGCGAGCGCGGGCGTGCCGATGCGCAGGCCCGAGGTCACCATCGGCGGACGCGGGTCGTTCGGCACGGCGTTGCGGTTCACGGTGATGTGGATGTCGTGCAGGAGGTCCTCCGCCTGCTTGCCGTCGATCTCGGCGTCGCGGAGGTCGACGAGCACGAGGTGCACGTCCGTGCCGCCCGAGCGCACGGCGATGCCCGCGTCCTTCACGTCCTGCTGCGACAGGCGCTCGGCGATGAGCTTCGCTCCGCGCAGCACGCGCTCCTGGCGCTCCTTGAACTCCGGCGTGCCGGCGAGCTTGAAGGCGGTCGCCTTCGCCGCGATCACGTGCATGAGCGGACCGCCCTGCTGACCGGGGAAGACCGCGGTGTTGATCTTCTTGGCGAGGTCGGCGTCGTTGGTGAGGATGAAGCCCGAGCGCGGGCCGCCGATGGTCTTGTGCACGGTCGAGGACACGACGTGCGCGTGCGGCACCGGGTTGGGGTGCAGGCCGGCGGCGACGAGGCCGGCGAAGTGCGCCATGTCGACCCAGAGGATCGCGCCCACCTCGTCGGCGATGGCACGGAACGCGGCGAAGTCCATCGTCCGGGGGTAGGCGGACCACCCGGCGATGATGACGGTGGGCTTGTGCTCGATGGCGAGGCGGCGGACCTCGTCCATGTCGATCGTCGAGGTCTCGGCGTCGACCCCGTAGGCCACGATGTCGTACAGGCGGCCGGAGAAGTTGATCTTCATGCCGTGCGTGAGGTGGCCGCCCTGGTCGAGCGAGAGGCCGAGCAGGGTGTCGCCGGGGCGGGCGATCGCGTGCAGGACCGCGGCGTTCGCGGACGCACCGGAGTGCGGCTGGACGTTCGCGAACTCGGCACCGAACAGGCTCTTGGCGCGGGAGATGGCGAGCTCCTCCGCGACGTCGACCTCCTCGCAGCCGCCGTAGTAGCGGCGGCCGGGGTAGCCCTCGGCGTACTTGTTGGTGAGCACCGAGCCCTGCGACTGCAGGACCGAGACGGGGACGAAGTTCTCCGAGGCGATCATCTCGAGGAAGGTCTGCTGACGCTTCAGCTCGCGATCGAGGACCTCGGCGATCTCCGGGTCGACCTCGGACAGCGGGGCGTTGAAGTAACGGTCGGTCATGACGTGCTCCTTTTGACGACGGATTCGAAAAGGGTGTTCCTATCGGCCCAGGCGCGCGGTCGAATTCCGTGGTCAGTCGCTCCCCGGTGGTTGTCCACCCAGACGCCAGTCGCGACGTCTACGAGCATAGCCGATGCGCGACGCCGCGCACGCGGTCGTTTCGAGCGTCATACCCGCCGTCTGCAGAATCGTTTCGATCCCCCTGTTCCCTTGCGGCGTTTCGACGGCTAGGTTTTGTTCATGGTCCTACCTCTTGATCTGCCCCTCGTCCCCGCTCCGGTGTCCGCGAAGGCCAGGGAGGGACGTCTGCCGCTCGCCGCGACGACGCGCGTGCTCGGCTCCTCCCCCGCCGCCGGACAGCTGATCGACGCCGTCGAACGCCGCACCGGTCTCCGCCTCACCGCGGTGGACTCCGGCCCCGCCGAGATCGAGCTGTTCGTCGACGCGGCCTCGTCCGCGCCGGAGGGCTACACGCTCGAGGTCGGCGACCGCGCCATCCTCATCGGCGCCGACGAGGCGGGGCTCTTCTACGGGGTCCAGACGCTGCTGCAGCTGCTCCGGGAGGACGACGCCGGCTGGGCGCTGCTCCGCGCCGACATCGCGGACGCCCCGCGCTTCGCCCGCCGGGGCGTGATGCTCGACGTGGCGCGGCACTTCTTCGGCGTCGACGACGTGAAGCGGTTCATCGACAGCACCAGCGCACTGAAGTTCAACCACCTGCACCTGCACCTCACCGACGACCAGGGCTGGCGCGTGCACATCGACTCCTGGCCGCTGCTCACCGAGCGGGCCGCCGCCACCGCGGCCGACGGCGCCCCCGGCGGCTTCTACACCAAGGACGACTATCGCGAGATCGTGGCGTACGCGGCCGCGCGCCACATGATCGTGATCCCCGAGATCGACCTTCCCGGCCACACCCACGCGATCGGCGTGGCCTACCCGGAGCTGGTCGAGGCCCCGGTCCTGAACGACGCGCTGATCGCCCAGTCCGAGCAGCTCGGCCAGCCGCTCCCCGTGGCCGGTGAGCCCTACCTGGGCTGGGGCGTCGGGCACTCCAGTGTGCGCATCCACGAGGAGGAGACGTATCGGTTCGTCCGCGACGTGGTCCGCGAGCTCGCCGAGATGACCCCGGGGCCCTACATCCACATCGGCGGCGACGAGTCCCTCGGCACACCGCAGGCCGACTTCGACCTCTTCGCGGAGCGCGCGACGGCGATCGTCGTCGAGGAGGGCAAGACCCCGGTCGCGTGGCACGAGATGGGGTCGGCGGCCGGCATCGCCCGCGGCACGATCGGCCAGTACTGGGGCATGACGACGCCGACGGGCACGCACGCCGAGGAGGCCGTGCACTTCGTCGAGCGCGGCGGAGCCCTGATCATGTCGGCGGCGGACGCGACCTATCTCGACATGAAGTACACCGCCGAGTTCCCGCTCGGCCTCACCTGGGCCGCGATCATCGACGTCCGTCGCGCGTACGAGTGGGAGCCGACCGCCGTGCTCGCCGTGCCGGACGAGGCGATCCTCGGCATCGAGGCGCCCTTGTGGTCCGAGACCACCCGCACGCTCGACGAGGTGGAGCAGCTCGTGTTCCCCCGAGCCGCCGCGCAGGCCGAGATCGCGTGGTCGCCGCGCGAAGGCGTGGGCCGCACGTGGGAGTCCTTCCGCGCCCGGGTCGGCACCCTCGCGCCGCTGTGGAAGGCTGAGGGGGTCGATTTCCACCCCGTCCCCGAGATCCCCTGGAGCGCCCGTTGAAGACCCTCTCCTCCGCGACCGGTTCCCTGGTCATCCACTCCGTCCGCCTCGTCGACCGCGGGGAGATCGTCGAGGACGGCTGGGTGCGCATCGAGGACGGTGTCGTCGTCGCGCGCGGCACGGGGACGGATTGGGAGCCGGCGACGGAGGTCGTGGACGGCGCGGCCGTGGCGGGCCCGGGCGCGCTGCTCACGCCGGGCTTCGTCGACATCCACGGTCACGGCGGAGCGGGCGCGGCGTACGACGACGGCGTGGACGCCATTCGTACCGGACGGGATCTGCACCGCGAGCACGGCACCACCAGGGCCGTGATCTCGCTCGTCACCGGCACGATGGACGACCTCACCCGCAGCGTCGCCCTGATCGCCGCCCTGACCAGAACCGATGCGGACGTGCTCGGCTCGCACCTGGAGGGGCCGTTCCTCGACCCGGGGCACCACGGCGCGCATGAGCCCTCGCTGCTGCGGCACCCCCTCCCGGCCGATGTCGCCCGTCTCCTGGAGGCCGGAGAAGGCACCGTCCGTCAGGTCACCATCGCCCCGGAACTCCCGGGCGGGATCGACGCCGTCCGTCAGATCGTCGCGTCGGGCGCTGCGGCAGCGGTGGGGCACACCGACGCCGACGCCGCCATGGCCGTCGCCGCCTTCGAGGCCGGCGCCTCGCTGCTGACCCACGCGTTCAACGCGATGCCGGGGATCCACCACCGCGCACCCGGACCGGTGCTGGCTGCAGCCGCCGACCATCGGGTGATCCTGGAGGCCATCGCCGACGACGTGCACCTCGACCCGCACGTCGTCAAGCTCGTGTTCGACGCGGCGCCGCACCGCGTGGCGCTCATCACCGACGCCATGGCCGCGGCCGGGAGCGCCGACGGCACGTACGACCTCGGTGCGGTGAAGGTCACCGTCGAGAACGGCGTGGCCCGCGCGGACGACACCGGCTCGATCGCCGGTTCCACCCTGACCCAGGACGTCGCGCTGCAGCGAGCGGTGGCGGCGGGCGTCCCCCTTGCGGAGGCCGTGCGGGCGCTCACGGAGACCCCGGCCCGCGCGATCGGACGCGAGGCGCACCTCGGCGCGCTGCGGTCCGGCCTGCTCGGCGATGCCGTGCTCCTGGACGCGGAGCTGCGCGTCGCGCGGGTCTGGACAGGACCGGCGCTGCCCGCCTAGGACGACAGCGCTCCGCGCGACGCGCAGCGCTGCGGTCTCCGGTCGATCGGACGAGACGGCGTCACCGGACTCCCCAGATCGGTGACGTGCGTCTCGCAGGTGTGGGAGTGGTGGGCCGCCGTTCTCCCCAGATCGGCGGCCCATTCCCTCCCGCTCGAGCGGGCGGGGCCGGGAGCTCCTCCCCCGAGGATCCCGACCCGCCCACTGGTGCAGTACCCCCCGCACCAGTGCCGGAACTCCGCCCCCCGGTGGAGTCCATTTCGGCTGTCTCTACGGGATGAGACGAAGGGGCGCCCGGTTCATTACGCGGTTCTCGGAAAAAAGTTCAGAAAACTTTTCGGGCGGTCCGCGCCGGGCGCCGCGGAGCCCTCCCGAGCATCTCCTCCGAGTCCGTGCCGGGGCTGGCCACCATGCCGATTTCGCGAGACAATGGAGAGACCGCGTAATGAAAGACGCCTTCTCGCGTCTCTCTTCCTGGGGACGGCTGTGTGCCCCGGGACCAGATGGATGACCGTGCACCGAGAGAACACCACACCAGACGAGACCATCGGCGATGCCGATCTGATCCTCCGCGTCCGCTCCGGCGACAAGGGGGCGTTCGGGGAACTCTGGAGGCGGCACTACCCCTCCGGCATGACCGTCGCGCGATCGGTGACATCCTCGATCGATCCGGACGACCTGGTGCAGGAGTCCTATACCCGCATCTACCAGGCGATCCTCAAGGGCGGCGGCCCCAACGGCTCGTTCCGCGCCTACCTCTTCACCAGCATCCGCAACACCGCCGCCGCGTGGGGACGCGCACGCCGCGAGACCGCCATCGACGAGCTCGACACGGTCGCCGACCCGGACAGCACCGAGCACGCCACGAACGAGGCCCTCGACCGCAGCCTCACCGCGCAGGCCTTCCGCAGCCTCCCGTCGCGTTGGCAGGAGGTGCTCTGGTACACCGAGATCGAGCAGATGAAGCCCCAGGAGGTGGCTCCGCTCCTCGGCATGAAGGCCGGCGCGGTGTCGCAGCTCGCCTTCCGCGCCCGCGAAGGGCTCCGAGAGGCGTGGATCCAGGCGCACCTGCGCAGCGCGAGCCCCGGCTCGGAGTGCCAGTGGACGATCGAGCATCTCGGTGCCTACTCGCGCGGCAACCTCGCCACCCGCGACCACCGTCGCCTCGAGTTGCACCTCGACGAGTGCGCCCGCTGCATGATCGTCGCGGCCGAGGCCAAGGACGTCTCCACGCGCCTCGCCCTCGTCCTGCTCCCGCTCGTCCTCGGCGCCACCGGCGCCTCGGGGTACCTCGCGGCTCTCCAGGGCGGTGCGCCGGTCCTGGCAGTGGCGGGGATGTCGTCCACCATTCCGGGTGCGGTCTTCGTCGGAGACGGCGGCATCGGCCAGGCCGCGGCAGCCACCTCCGGCTCCGGCGCAGCCGGATCCGGAGCCGGGTCCGCCGGCGGCGCGGGCACGGGCGCAAGCACGGGTGGCGTCTTCACCGGCATGGGCGCCGTCGTCGGTGCCGGGTCCGCCGCCCTCGTGGTCGCCGGAGTGGTGGCCGCTGCGGCGATCGTCCCCGGACTCACGGGTGCGAACCCGGCGACATCGCTGCCCAGCGCCTCCGACACCGATCCGTCGTCGATCACGACCGACATCGCGCCGGACTCGTCGCTCGACCTCGACGAGCCCGTGGTGATCGAGACGCCGGACGTCGAGCAGCCGCCGGCTCCGCCCGCCGAGGAGGAGGCGGCTCCGCCGGTCTCTTCGGAGACCGGACCCGACGCGGCTCCCGCTGCCCCGGTGACGACTCCTGTGCTTCCCGAGGCCACGCTGCCGCCCGTCGCTCCCGTGGACCCGATCGATCCGGTGGACCCCGTCGACCCGGTGGACCCCGCGATCCCCACGGACCCGCCCACCTGGAGCACCGCCGACGTCTGGTTCGGCGACGATCTGCACTGGTACTACTTCGTGCCGGTCGTCGGAGCACCGGGCACCGTCGTTCAGGCACTGCTCGACGGTCAGGAGAGCGACAGCACTGTCCTCGGCGAGGATGGCACCGGCTTCGTTCAGCTGCGCGCATCCCTCGACCAGTTCCTGTTGGCCAGCCTCGTGCCGGTGACCTTCCGCTACGTGCTGCCCTCCGGCGAGGCCGGCCCATCGGCAACCACCTCGCTCTACTCGCTCGAACCCCAGGGAGCAGGCGCGGACGAGCGTACCGCGGCCATCGATCCCGTGGAGCAGCCGGCGGTCGTCGTCGAGGATGCCGACCCGGCACCCGAAGCGCCTGTCGCCGCTGCCGAGACACCGGTCGATGAGGTCGCGGCACCCGTCGAGGCCGCTCCAGTACCCGCAGAGGCCACGCCGACGGAGCCCGCACCGGCCCCCGAAGCTGCACCGGTCGCGCCCGCACCGGCCGCGAACCCTGCCGCGACAGAAGCTCCGGCGGAGGACGCTCCGGTCGCGGAATAGACTGGACGTATGACCCCGGATTCCTCCCCTGTCGCCGGCGTCGACCGTCCGGCCCTCACGGCCCTCGACATCGTGCGCGTGATCGTCCTCATCGCGGCGATCGCCTCGCTCGCCCTGTGGGGGTTCGCGAGCTGGGATCTGCCGTGGAACATCGTGATCGGCGTCGGCGCCCCCGTTGTCGCCCTGCTGCTGTGGGCGCTGTTCCTCTCTCCGCGCCCCGTGCTCCGCGTGCACCCTTTCCTCCGCGCGGTCGTCGAGCTCTTCATCTACGTCGGCGTGACCATCGCGTGGTGGTCCATGGGCCAGGCCCTCATCGGCACGGCCTTCGCGCTGGTGGCCGTCGTCGCCGGGGTCCTCAGCGGGCGCCGCGCCCTGGCATGAGCGCACGGTCGTGAGCGTCGTCTCGCTGCTCCGCGACGCCCTCGGGGCGCGCGTGGACGTCAGCGAGCAGATGCGGCGCGTGACCAGAGCCGACCGCTCCGGTCACGCCGCGGTGGGCCTTCCCCTGGCCGTCGTCCACGCGGAGAGCGTGGACGACGTGCAGCAGACCATGCGGATCGCGACCGCGACGCGCACGCCCGTCGTCGTGCGCGGTGCCGGAACCGGACTCGCCGGAGCCGCCAATGCCGGAGACGGGGAGATCGTCCTCTCCCTCCGCCGCATGGACGCCATCCTCGAGGTCCGACAGGACGATCTCCTCGCCGTGGTCGAACCGGGCATCCTCAACGCCGACCTCAACGCGCATCTGGCGACCCAGGGACTCTGGTGGCCGCCCGATCCCGCCAGTCGCGACATCTCCACCGTCGGCGGCAACATCGCGACCGGAGCCGGCGGACTGCTCTGCGCGAAGTACGGCGTCGTCCGCGATGCGGTGCTCGGTGTCGATCTCGTGCTGGCCGACGGCCGCCTGCTCCACCTCGGGCACCGCAGCGTGAAGGGCGTCACCGGGCTCGACCTCACCGCCCTCGTCGTGGGGTCGGAGGGAACGCTCGGCGTCGTCGTCGGGGCCACGCTCAAGCTGCGCCGCCTGGTGCCGGGCGAGACCTGCACGGTTACGGCGACCTTCCCGGGCGTGCGCGCGGCGGCCGCAGGATCCGCGGCGGTGACCGCCGCGGGGATCCAGCCCGCGATCATGGAGCTCATGGATGCCGCGAGCCTCGCCGCCGTCCACGCCCTGCTCGCCCTCCCTGCGCCGACGCCGGGCGCCGCCCAGCTCACGATCCAGACCGACGGTCCCGCCGCGCGTGCGGAGGCGGAGGCCATCGCCGGCATCCTCAGCGACCACGAGGGCGTTCCCGTGGTCTCGCACGACCCCGTCGAGGGCGATCGTCTGCTCGCGATCCGCCGTTCCATGCACGCAGCGATGGCGTCACTCGGGACCACGCTCATCGAGGACGTCTCGGTACCGCGGAGCGCGATGCCGGCCATGTTCGACGAGATCGCCCGGATCGAGCGCGAGTACGACATGGTCATCCCGACCGTGGCCCATGCCGGCGACGGCAACCTGCATCCGAACTTCATCTTCGAGGGGCCGGAGACCCCGCCGCTGGTGTGGGCGGCGGCCGACGAGCTCTTCCGCGCCGCGATCCGGCTGGGCGGCACCCTCACCGGCGAGCACGGCATCGGCGTCCTCAAACGGCGCTGGCTGGCCGACGAGCTCGGTGACGATCAGTGGCGCCTCCAGCGCGACATCGCCGCGGTCTTCGACCCGCTCGGCATCCTCAACCCCGGAAAGGTCTTCTCTCCCGATGCCTGACATCCACGTGAGCGCGGCCGTGATCGTCGATGCGGAAGGGCGGGTCCTCGTCGTCCGCAAGCACGGCACGACCCGCTTCATGCAGCCCGGAGGCAAGCCGGAGCCCGGCGAGTCCCCCGTCGAGACCCTCATCCGCGAGCTGCAGGAGGAGCTCGGCCTCGAACTCACGGAGTCCGACCTGCGCCCTCTGGGTCGCTTCGAGTCGGCAGCCGCCAATGAACCGGGTCACCGCGTCGTGGCCGACGCGTTCTCGGCCTCGATCGATCCCGACGGGGTCCGCGTGCAGGCCGAGCTCGCCGAACTGCGCTGGATCACCCCGGAGGACGCCGCGGCGCTCCCGCTGGCCCCGCTCAGCGTCGAGCACCTGCTGCCGCTCGCGTGGCCGACCGGAGCGCGCTAGCGCCTCGGATCAGATGCCCTGCCAGGACGGCTTGTTCGCGAACGTGTAGCGATAGTAGTCGGCAAGCTGCAGCTTCGAGGCGGCGGCCTCATCGACGACGACGGTCGCGTGCGGGTGCAGCTGGATGGCCGACCCGGGCAGCAGCGCGGTGAGCGGCCCCTCGACCGCACCGGCCACGGCCTCGGCCTTGCCTTCGCCGAACGCCAGCAGCACGAGGTGGCGCGCCTCCAGGATGGTCCCCAGGCCCTGCGTGATGCAGTGCATCGGCACATCGTCGATCGAGTCGAAGAAGCGGGCGTTGTCCTCGCGGGTCTGCTCCGTCAGCGTCTTCACCCGCGTGCGGGAGGCGAAGGAGGATCCGGGCTCGTTGAACCCGATGTGCCCGTCGGTGCCGATGCCGAGGATCTGCAGGTCGACCCCGCCGGCCGCGGCGATGGCCGCGTCGTAGTCCTCACCGGCGTGCTGGATGGTGGCCTCCGCGCCGTTCGGCACGTGGATGCGCTTCGGGTCGAGGCCGAGCGGCTCGACCACCTCGCGCGTGATCACCGAGCGGTAGCTCTCCGGGTGGGAGGGGTCGATCCCGACGTACTCGTCGAGCGCGAAGCCCCGCACCTGCGAGACGTCGCGCCCCGCCAGGCGGCTGCGGAGTGCCTGGTAGACGGGCAACGGCGTCGATCCGGTCGCGAGCCCCAGGACGGCGTCCTGACGACGGTCGATGAGCTCGACGATCTCGGTGGCGACCAGGGCACCGGCGGCCTCGGCATTCTCGACGATGACGACCTCAGCCATGCGGAACGATCTCCTTCTCAGAAATGGATGCGCCCACCAGAGCGGCGCCGAAGGCGGCGGCGGGGGAACCCGCGGGGAGCAGTTCGATTCTCTCATCCAGCCGCAGGGACTTCAGGAACGGTGACGCCTGGGCGCCCGCGTGCAGGGCGGCACGGATGCCGTCCGCGAGTCGACCGCCGAGCGCGGTGAGACCGCCGCCGATGACCACGGTCTCGACGTCGGCCGACAGCACGAGCACGCGCACGGCCGCCGCAGCCCCGAAGAAGAGGTCCGCCTGCAGGGCAAGGGCGTGCGGATCGCCGGCGTCGGCCGCCTCCACGATGTCCTTGACCGGCAGCGCGCCAGGGCGCCCCCAGGCCTTGGCCAGCGCCCCGCCGCCGCAGAACGTCTCCACGCAGCCGCGCTGTCCGCAGCCGCACAATCTCCCGCGGGGGTCGACGGAGAGGTGCCCGACCTCGCCCGCGGTCCCCCGCGCCCCACGCCAGATGCGGCCGTCGACGACGATGCCGGCCGCGACGCCGGTGCCGAGGTTCAGGTAGGCCATCGAGCCGGCGACGTCGCTCAGGACGGCGGCGCCGAGCGCGGCCGCCTTCACGTCGTTCTCCACCCGGAAGGGGACGCCCAGCGCCTGCTCGGCGCGCGCCGCGAGGTCGAGCGACTCCACGCCGAGGTTCACGGCGTGCAACACACGTCCGCTCTCCGCGTCCACGAGGCCGGGGATGCCGATGCCGGCGGATCCGACGGCGGACAGCGGCAGCCCGCTCTCCTCAGCGAGGGCGGCGACGGTCGAGACGATGCTGTCGACGACGGCGTCCTCCCCCCACCCGGTCGGGCGACGCAGGCGGGCGAGGATCGTTCCGGCCGGGTCCACGGCGACGGCGTCGATCTTGGTGCCGCCGACGTCCAGGCCCACGCGAAGGGGCCGACCGGCGCGGTCGGCCGAGGCGGGGACGATCATCGGATGCCGTTCCCGGTCATGGTCGCGGAGGTCACGACACCCCCAGCTGCCCGGAGAGCACCATCACTGCGGCGCCCCGGAGCACGATGTCGTCCTGACGGGTGAGCCGCACCATGACGTCCTCGAACACACCCTCGAGCGTCCGCGCGTGGAGCGTCTCGACGGCCGCGTCGATGAGCGTGCCGTCCAGCAGTTCGGCGGGCCCGGAGAGCACGACCTCGGACAGGTCGAGGGCGGCGACGATCGGGGCGATCGCGATCGCCATGCGGGTCCCGGAGTCGCGGAGGATCTCCTCGCGCGCGGCCGGGTCGGCGTCGAGCGCCTCCTGCATGCGACTCACGCTCAGCCAGGCCTCCAGGCAGCCGATCTTGCCGCACGCGCAGCGCGGGCCGCCGTCCGTGCCGACGACGACGTGACCGATCTCCCCCGCGGCGAAACGGCTGCCGAGGAGCGGCTGGCTGCCGGTGATCAGCCCGGCCCCCACGCCGCGGCCGATCTTGATCAGCATGAAGTCGGCTTCCGCCTCGCCGAACGTGTACTCGGCGAGGACCGCGGCATTCGCGTCGTTCCGCGCCAGCACGGGCAGGTCGAGGTCGGCGCTGAGCTTCGCCTCCAGCGGGAAGTCGGTCCAGCCGAGGTTGGGCGAGCTGAGGACGAGGCCGTCCGGACGCACGACACCCGGGGTGCCGATGCCGACGCCGAGCACCGGCTGCGTGGCGATCTCGACGAGGGTCTGCGCGAGGCCGCGGAGGGCATCGTACGCCGCGTCGCCGTCCGGCGTCTCCGGACGCGGCACCTGCCGCCGCTCCAGGACGTCGCCGTCGAGACTGAGCACGGCCCCCTCGAACGCGGTCGGTCCGGACAGGTCGAGCCCGATGATCTGATGCCCCACCCGGTCGATGTCGATGAGGATCGGCGGCTTTCCGGGGCCGACCGCCTCGCGGACGCCGATCTCGACGACGATGCCGTCGGCGATGAACTCCGCGACGAGGTCGGAGATCGTGACCCGCGTGAGGCCCGTCTCGCGGGAGAGGTCAGCGCGGCTCATCGCCCCCGAGTGGTAGAGCGTCTGCAGCACGAGTGCGCGGTTGTGGCCGCGGGCGTGCTCGGGGAGCACCTTGGTGCGCGAACGGAGATGCCGCGCAGGGCCGAAGGCGTGCGCGTTCGCGGCGACGAAGTCTGTCGTCGCCGCGGGGCGCTGATCATCCGAAACGGACATGTTTGTTAGTAGACCTTACGAACAGGAATTGTGCAACTGTCCCGCGCGATTCCGCGGGCAGGGTTACCGAAACGTGACATCATGCCGACCGCGGATCCTCGTCTGCGGCCCGGCGGAGCAGGCGCTCGACGAGGCCGGCGACGATCCCCTCCCTGGTCTCCACCGTCATCGGCTTGCCGGGAATCCCCGGTCGCCGCTGCTCGGGCGACGGACCGTCCAGCGGACGATACCGCACCCCCGCGGCGGCGAGGCGCCGCAGGTGCGTGGGCAGCCGCCGCGCGAAGTCGGCGAACGGGGCGGGCTCTCCCCCCTCCCAGAGCCGCTCCGCGATCGCGGCGAGACGGGGGAACATCGCGAAGTCGACCCGGTCCCTGCTCGGCAGGTGCTCCGTCCACACGTTCGCCTGCCCGCCGACCGCCCCGTCGACGACGCGGAAGGTGTACGCGCGCTCGATGGTCAGCGGCGGACCGACGCGGATGGGCTCCTCGGTCGATTCGGACTGCGGGTAGTCGAGGTAGACCTCAAGATCCGGACACCCCACGACCGGGATCCCCCGGCGCAGCGCCTCGCGCATCGCGACCGGTCCGCGCCAGGCGAGGATGCGGACGCCCTCGGGAACGTCACCCTCCAGCACCTCGTCCCAGGCCAGCGCCGTGCGCCCGCGGCGGCGGACATGGTCGACGAAGTGCGCCGTGAACCAGGGCTGCACGTCGTGCGCCGTGGCCAGCCCCAGCTCCCGCATGCGCGCGGCGGCGGCCGGGCTCTCCGCCCACTCGGTCACCGGCACCTCGTCACCGCCGATCCCGATCCATGCGGACGGGAACACGTCGCACAGCGCGTCGACGGCGGCACGACCGAAGGCCAGCGCCTCTTCGGTCGGCGCGAGGGTGCGGGCGTTCACGCCGAAACACTCCCACGGCCCGGTGGGAGGCGTCCCGACGTCGAGGTTGCCCAGCTCCGGGTAGGCGGCGAGCGCGGCCTGGATGTGTCCCGGCAGCTCGACCTCGGGCACGAGCGTCACGAAGCGCTCCTCCGCATACCTCACGAGGTCGCGCAGTTCGGCGGACGTGTAGAAGCCCTCGTGCACGCCGGGCTCGACCGTGGCCTCCGGTCCGTGACCGCGTTGCGTGGCCTCGCGCCGCGCGCCGACCTCGGTCAGACGCGGGTAGCCGGGCACCTCGAAGCGCCATCCCTGATCGTCCGTCAGGTGCAGGTGCAGGATGCTGAGGTGGTGATCGGCGAGCAGGTCGATGAGGCGACGCACGTCCTCCACGGGGCGGAAGTGGCGCGCCACGTCGAGCATCACACCGCGCCAGGCGTAAGCGGGAGAGCCCTCCCAGCGCCCTGCCGGAATCGTCGCGGGGACGGCGGGGTCGTGGTCCGGGTCGCGGAGCTGGCGGAGCGTGGTCGCGCCACGGAAGACCCCCTCCGGCGTCGCCCCCGCGATCTCGACCCCGGAGGCCGTCACCGACACCCGGAAGGCCTCGGCCCCGTGGCGCCCTGCCGCGGGCGCCGCGGTACCCAGCTTCTCATCGATCAGGAGGCGGATGGCGGGCAGGGTGTCGTCCGCTCCCCCGCCGCCGAGCCGTGCGACCGCGGCCGCCAGCTCCGGTGCGCCGAGGATCGGGGTCGAGGGCGTCCACCGGAAACCCGGCGCCAGCGAGTCGATCTCTGCGGCGACGTGCGGCACCGTCGCGCGCGGCGCCGGTGGCGGCATCCGCAGCGCGCGACCGGCGACCGCACCGGTGGGGTCGCCGTCGATGACGACCGGCACCCCGCCGACGAGTACCTCGCGCACGCCCTCCGGCGCACCGTGCGGGTCGTCGAAGGTGGCTCCGGCCGCGATCGTCTCCGGGTCGAAGAGCACCAGGTCGGCGGTGGCGCCCTCGCGGATCACGCCGCGCGGTGCGTCGCCGCGGTCGAGGCCGAGGCGGGCGGCCGGGTTGCCGGAGAGATGACGGACCGCTTCCTCGAGGCTCAGCACCCCGAGCTCCCTGACGTAGTGCCCGAGGTAGCGGGGGAACGTGCCACGGCCGCGCGGGTGCGGGCGCGCGCCGATGAGGATGCCGTCGCTGCCGCCGGAGTGCCGGGGGTGCCGCATGATGGCGCGGACGTTGTCCTCGTCGCCGATGTGCATGAGCACACCCGTGGCGCCGGCATCGGCGAGGATCGTGTCGATCACGACGTCGACGGCGCGCTGCCCCGTCTCCGCCGCGATGTCGGCGATCGTCCGGCCGACGAGTCCGGCCAGATCGGGATGGGCGGTCCCGGAGATCTGGATCGCCGACCAGTCCGCCGCCTCGCCGTGGAATCCGTCGCAGCCGATCTCCTCCAGCTCGATGCGGACCGCCTCGCGCCCCTCGGCGTCGAGGGCTGCCAGGACGCCGAGCAGGTCGCCGGTCGCCGCCAGCCGGCTCGGCAGGAGGGCGGCGAGGGTCGTCGCCCCCGGAAGGTAGGGGTAGGTGTCCAGCGTCACGTCGATGCCGTCGGCCGTCGCCTCGTCGACGAGGGCCAGCAGCTCGGCAGCGCGCCCGCGGTTCGGTGCGAAGTTCATGGTCGCGTGCGTGAGATGGACGGGGCACCCGGTGCGGCGGCCGATCTCGATGGCCTCGCGATAGGCGTCCAGCGCCGCCCGCCCGTAGCTGCGGGTGTGCGGCGCCCAGTAGCCGCCGCGCTCCGCCACCACCCGGCAGAGGGCTTCGAGCTCCGCGGTGTCGGCGTACATCCCCGGGGTGTAGGTCAGGCCGCTGGACATGCCGAAGGCCCCCGCGTCCAGGGCCTGCCCGAGGATGTCGGCCATGGCCGCGATCTCGGCGGGGGTCGCCCGGCGGTCGTCGTGCCCGACCACCATCATCCGGAGGTTGCCCTGCGGCACGAGCACCGCGGCGTTGGCCACCGCGGCAGCGTCGATCGCCCGCAGGAAGTCGTCCATCGCCCGCCACGGGACCACGGCCGGCCGGCCGTTCCAGCCCGCGATCTGCGCGGGGATGACGGCGGCGGTCGCCTCGTCCAGCGGCGCGTAGCCCAGGCCGTCCTGCCCGAGCACCTCGGTCGTGACCCCCTGCCGGATCTTGGCGTCGTGCGCGGCGCCCTGCAGCACCGCGAGGTCGCTGTGCGCATGCATGTCGATGAAGCCGGGTGCCAGGACGAGGCCGGACGCGTCGACCTCGACCGCGCCGTCCGGCAGCTCGAGCGTCGTCCCGTCGCCGTCGCGGACGACGGCGACGACCCTGGCCCCCTCCACCGCGACGTCCGCGACGAAGCGCGGCGCGCCGGTGCCGTCGACGACGGTCGCCCGACGATAGATGCGGACCAAGCCGGCGGCGGCCTTCTCGGCGCTCAGAAGCATGTCGCCACCGCGTCGATCACCCGGGGGTCCCCGGCGTCAGGGTCGTCGATCACGGCGACGACGCGCCACTTGTCGAACGCGGTGCACGGATGCGAGAGACCCAGCCGCACGACCTCGCCGACCGCGACGGTCGCCCCTTCGGCGGGTCGGAGGAAGGCGTGCTGGTCGTTCAGGGCCGTTACGGCACCGGCGACCGACTGCGGCACCGGGAGGTCGATGTCGAACGGCACGTCGCGCCGCCCGGCGTCGAGCAGGGCGAGGCCGGGCTCGGGCTGCGAGACCACCCGTGACCATGCGTGCATCGCCGAGCGCAGCGGGGCGGTGTCCGTCAGCGGACCGAACGGCGACATGCGGGAGTAGAAGCCGTCGTCGTGGATCTGGAACGCACCGGAGCGCAGCACGACCTCGGCGTCCCCTCCCGCGGCGCCGAGGACCGCGGCGGCGCGATCGGGGAAGGAGCTGCCCCCCGCGCTGAGCACGGGGCGGAGACCGTCGGGGTAGTCGAGACGGCGGTGCAGCTCGACGAGCGTGGCCAGGAAGCCGTCCACCGCGGCGACCGAGGCCGCGGAGCGATCGGGACCGAAGGGCCCCTCGTAGCCCGTCACCCCGGCCAGGCAGAGACCAGGGGCGGCCGCGATCGCCGCGGCGATGCGCTCGCCCTCGGCCACGGTCCGCGCCCCCGTCCGTCCCTGCGCGCCGCCGAGCTCCACGAGCACGTCCAGCGGCCGCGCGGCGTCGGCGAGCGCATCGGCGAGGATCGCGACACCGGCGAGGGAGTCCGCGCCGCAGAGGATCCGCAGGCCCTCGTCGGCAGCGAGCATCGCCCCGAGCTCGCGGGCCGCGGCGCCGTCCGTCACCCCATTGGCGATGAGCACCGTCGGCACGCCGGCGTCGACGGCGACGCGGGCCTGCCACGGCGTGGCGACCGAGATCCCCCAGGCTCCGGCATCGAGCAGCCGCTGCCAGAGCGCCGGCGCCATGGTGGTCTTGCCGTGCGGGGCGAGACGGACGCCCTCGCGCGCGGCCCAGCCGAACACCGTGTCCTCGTTGTGCGCGATCGCGTCGGCATGCACTGTGAGCACGGGCGTGCCGAGGTCCGACAGGTGCAGACCGGCCGCGCCGACCTCCGACAGACGCAGCCCCGCGGCGTGCGCCGGGAACCCCTTCGCCCAGGCGCCGAGGACGGGATCCGGAATTTGTAGAGGCATCTAACAAGGCTACTAGGCTGGCGGCATGACCGCGAAGACACGAGTTTCCACCGACGCCGCCCCCGCTCCCGCGCACACCTTCTCGCAGGGCGTCCGCAAGGGCCCGATCGTCCAGGTCTCCGGCCAGGGCCCCGTCGACCCGCAGACGAACGAGTATCTGTACCCGGGCGACGTCGCGGCACAGACCACCCGCACGCTCGAGAACGTCAAGGCCATCGTTGAGGCCTCCGGCGCCACGTTCGACGATGTCGTGATGCTGCGCGTCTACCTCACCAAGCGCGAGGACTTCCCGATCATGAACGAGGCCTACGGCGCCTTCGTCGAGGCCCACACGACCAGTGGCGTCCTGCCCTCGCGCACGACGGTGTTCACCGGCCTTCCCCGCGAGGAGATGCTCGTCGAGATCGACGGGCTCGCCGTCGTCGACTGATCCCGCCTGCCCCGGCGAACGGGGAGACACCTTATCAGGACCGTTGCCTCCCCGTTACCAGCCATCCCGTACCATGGACGACAGGACACGTCGAGACTGCGGGGGGTGTAGTTCGTGACCGATCTGATTTCCACGCCGGGCGCTGCAACGGGGGCACAGCCCGACGATGCGACCCCGACGAGCGTCCTGACGCCGGAGGCGGCGACCGATACGGCCCCGCCGCAGTCCGGCGAGCAGTCCCTGGCCTGGGCTCCCGTCGAGCCCGCCCCGAAGAAGCGCCACCTCGGCCTGTGGATCGGTCTCGGCCTCGGCGTGGTCGCGCTCGGCGCCGGCGCCGCCTCGATGATCCTCATCGCCCCCGGCACCACCGTCGCGGGCATCCCCGTGGGCTGGATGACTCCGGGCGCGGCAGCCGAGGCGATCAGCTCTCACCTCGCCCAGACCGAGGTCACCCTCACGGGCGAGGGTGACGACGCTGTACTCACGGGCGCCGACCTGGGCGCGAGCGCCGACGCCACGGCCCTCGCCGACGCCGCGTTCGCCGCCCACCCGATGTGGAACCTCGGGTCGTGGATGGGTGACCCCGTGTCGGCCGACATCGTGCTCGACCAGGAGACCGCCACCGCAGCTCTCCGCGGCGCGATCCCCGACAGCTTCGTCGACCCGGTCGACGCCGGAGTCGTCTTCGACGCCGCGAAGGGCACGTACACCGTTACACCTTCCGTTCCCGGCACCGGTATCGACGTGGCCGATCTCAACGCCGCGTTCGTCGAGGCCGTCGGCGACGGCCGCACGACGTTCGAGTACCCCGGTGGCCCGGCCGAGGCCCTGCCCGCGGTGTCCGACGAGGACGCGACGGCGACCGCCACCACGCTCAACACCATGCTCTCCTCCATCGGCTTCTACGTCGGGAAGGAACGGACCGTCCCGGTCTCCCCCGCGGTCGCCGCGTCCTGGCTGACGGTGGTCGACGACGCGGGTCAGCTGCGGATCGAGGCGGACCCGGCGGCGATCCAGACCACCGTCGACACGCTCGCCGCCGCCGTGGACCGCGCCCCTGTCAACGCGACCAACATCGTCGACTCCGCGGGGAACGTGCTGCGCGCCGAGAAGGATGGCGCCACCGGACGCGCCCTCGGCGACACCGCCGGCATCGCCGACGACTTCGCGACGCAGCTCGCCGCGGGAGACGGCGTCTTCGCCCTCTCCGTGACGGAAACCCCCTTCGAGACCACGAACCTGTTCCGCCGCGCCGAGATCAACCTCAGCACACAGCGCGCCTACCTGTTCGAGAACGACAAGGTGGTGCAGTCCTGGGCCGTGTCGACCGGCCTTCCCGGAACGCCCACGCCGACCGGCAACTTCAAGGTGTTCGCGCACACGGCGATGCAGGACATGGGCTGCTACGAGGGGGCGCCGTACTGCACCGAGGACGTGCCCTGGATCACGTGGTTCGCCCCGAACATCGGCTTCCACGGCACCTACTGGCACAACAACTTCGGCAACCGGATGAGCCACGGCTGTGTGAACCTGCCGATCGACCTCGCCAAGTACGTCTACGACTGGTCCCCCGTGGGCCTCGAGGTCTCTGTCTACAACTGATCGCGAGTCCCAGACCGCCGGGCGAACGCGGCGGAGGGCAGACAGCAGAAGGGGGCGGATGCCGCAGCATCTGCCCCCTTCGGTCGTCTCAGCGCAGGGCGTCGACGATCTCGTTCAGCGTCGCGGACGGGCGCATGACCGCGGCCACGAGCTTCTCGTCCGGACGGTAGTAGCCGCCGATCTCCACCGGGGAGCCCTGCACCGCGTTCAGCTCGGAGACGATCGTCTCCTCGTTGGCGGCGAGCTTCTCGGCGACGGGCGCGAAGGCGGCGGCGAGCTCCGGGTCCTTCGTCTGCTTCGCCAGCTCCTGCGCCCAGTACAGGCCGAGGTAGAAGTGGCTGCCGCGGTTGTCGATCGTGCCGAGTGCACGGCCGGGCGAGCGGTCCTCCTCGAGGAACGTGCCGGTCGCGGCGTCGAGCGTCTCCGCGAGCACGCGAGCCTTCTCGTTGCCCGTGCGGTCGGCGAAGTGCTCGAGAGAGGCGGCCAGCGCGAAGAACTCGCCCAGCGAGTCCCAGCGCAGGTAGTTCTCCTCGACCAGCTGCTGCACGTGCTTCGGCGCGGAGCCGCCGGCACCCGTCTCGAACAGTCCGCCGCCGGCGAGCAGCGGCACGATGGAGAGCATCTTGGCGCTCGTGCCGACCTCGAGGATCGGGAACAGGTCGGTGAGGTAGTCGCGCAGCACGTTGCCGGTCACCGAGATGGTGTCCAGGCCGTGACGCATGCGGGCAAGCGTGTACCGCGTCGCCTCCTCCGGCGCGAGGATCGTAATCGTCAGGCCCTTGGTGTCGAGCGTGGCGAGGCCCTGGTGCACCTTCGCGATGATCTGCGCATCGTGCGAGCGGTTCGCGTCGAGCCAGAACACCGCGGGGGCACCCGTCGCGCGGGCACGGCCGACCGCGAGCTTGACCCAGTCCATGACCGGGATGTGCTTGGTCTGCGTCGCGCGCCAGATGTCGCCCTTGCCGACCTCGTGCTCGATGAGGACGGTGCCCTCGCTGTCGAGCACCTGGACGATGCCGTCGGCCGCGATCTCGAACGTCTTGTCGTGGCTGCCGTACTCCTCGGCGGCCTGCGCCATGAGGCCCACGTTCGGCACGGTGCCGATCGTGGCGGGGTCGAGCGGGCCGTTCGCGATCACGTCGTCGATGACGGCCTGGTAGACGCTCGCGTAGGACGAGTCGGGGATGACCGCGATCGTGTCGGCCTCCTCGCCGTCCTTGCCCCAGAGCTTGCCGCCGTTGCGGACGAGCGCGGGCATGGACGCGTCGACGATGACATCGCTCGGCACGTGCAGGTTGGTGATCCCCTTGTCGGAGTTCACGTACGACAGGCGCGGCCCTTCGGCGATGGCCTTGTCGAACGCCGCAGCGATCTCGTCGCCACCGGCGACGTTCGCCAGCCCCGCGAGGATCGAGCCGAGGCCGTCGTTCGCGCTGAGTCCGGCCTCGGCGAGCTGCGTGCCGTACTGGTCGAAGACGTCCGTGAAGAACGCCTTCACGACGTGACCGAAGATGATCGGGTCGCTGACCTTCATCATCGTGGCCTTGAGGTGCACCGAGTAGAGCACGTCGTCGGCCTTGGCCTCCGCGAGCGTGTCGGCGAGGAACGCGTCCAGCTCCTTCGCGGAGAGGAACGTGGCGTCGATGATCTCGCGCGGGAGGACCTTGAGCCCCTCCTTGAGGACCGTGACGGTGCCGTCCTTCGCGGTGTGGCGGAAGGAGAGGACGTCGTCGTGCGCGGCGACCCAGGAGCGCTCGTTGTGCTTGAAGTCGTCGTGGCCCAGGGTCGCGACGCGGGTCTTCGAACCCTCGGCGAACGGCTTGTTGCGGTGCGGGTGCTTCTTGGCGTAGTTCTTCACCGCCAGCGGGGCCCGACGGTCGCTGTTGCCCTCGCGCAGGACGGGGTTCACGGCGGAGCCCTTGATGCGGTCGTAGCGGGCGCGGATGTCCTTCTCCTCCAGCGACGAGGGCTCGTCCGGGAAGTCGGGGACGTCGTAGCCCTGCTGCTGCAGTTCCGCGATGGCGGCCTTGAGCTGCGGGATCGACGCGGAGATGTTCGGCAGCTTGATGATGTTCGCCTCGGGAAGCGTGGCGAGGCCGCCCAGCTCCGCCAGCGCGTCGCCGACCTGCTGCTCGGGGGTGAGCTTCTGCGGGAACGCGGCGAGGATGCGGCCGGCCAGAGAGATGTCCCGCGTCTCGAATTCGATGCCCGCCTGGCCGGTGTAGGCCTGGATGATCGGCAGGAAGGAGGCGGTGGCCAGTGCCGGTGCCTCGTCGGTGTAGGTGTAGATGATGGCGTCGTCGGTCACCGGGACGTTCTCCGTTCACGAGGGCTATTTGTCTCGATACCAAGATACCTGAGCGTCCCGGGCCCCGAAGCGGCGGTCCCACCGAAGAGACTCCCTCGGACGAACGGTCCGTGAAAAGTCCGCCCGAGTGATGAATGCGGTGAGCGGAGGGGCTAGCCTGGGGGCATGTCCGAACTGCGCATGGTCGAACTCTCCGCCGCGACGATCGTCGCCGTGAACAACCTGTCGCTCAAGCCCGGACAGGAGCAGTTCCTCGCCCCCGTCTCGTACGGCATCGCGGCCACCGTCATCAACCCGCAGACCTCCTGGCAGCGGGTGATCCTGGACCGCAACGAGGTCGTGGGCTTCGTCAGCGCCAACTTCGACGACGAGGCGCCGGAGGAGCACTTCCGCTCCGTGCTGTGGCGCATCAACGTCGACGCGGACGACCAGGGTCGCGGCATCGGCCGCTTCGCCGTCGAGAACCTCATCGACGAGGCGCGCAACCGCGGCGTCGACCACGTCAACGTCATCTACGAAGCCGGCGAGGACGGCCCGGAGGCCTTCTTCCGCCGCGTCGGGTTCACACCCGTCGGGGAGACGGCCTACGGCGAGGTCATCGCCCAGATCCGCGTCCCCTCCTGAGACCGGCGGCGGGGTCTCGAATCCCCTCCCCCATCGAGACTCCGTCGCCCTCGGACCCTGCCGGGCGGCGTCCTCTCGATCCTCCTCAGCGCTGACCGCTGCCGTCCGGAGGCGTGCCCTTGCCCCGACGGCTGTTCCACGCGGCGAGCGCGGACGCGGCGGCACCCGCCGCCCGGTCGATCGCCTCGGCGGAGCGGTGCAGCATGTCCTGCGCGGCGTCCTGCCAGGCCGGTGTGGCCGGCGCCTCCCCCGTCTGGACCTTCGCGGCGTGCTCGGCGGCCTCGAACGCCCGCTCCAGCTCCGCGACGGCGTCGCGGTAGGCCGCGTACTCGGCGGCCGTCACGCGGCCCGTCGTCTGCCGACGCGCCTCGACCGCGGCGCCGGCGGCCCGGAGGTAGGCGGCGGTCTCCGGGCGCTTCACGTCGGTCATCTCGGGGTAGGTGATCTGCAGCGCGGGGTCGGTCTCGTACCGCATCCATCGCGCCGTCACCGCGTCGTGCTCCGCGTACAGCCGCTCCAGCGGCCGCGGTGCAGAGCCGGCGGGGATCGCGGCGCGGGCGGCGTTCACCCTGACGCGCCGGGCGCGGACGTCGGCCGCGGCCGCCCTGGCGTCGCGTTCGCGCTCCTTGAGCATGCGCCGGGCGCCGGACACCTGCTCGGCACTCGCACGCTGCGCGGACCGCTCGGCGGAGACCCGCGCGAGGTCGGCTCGTGCCACCTTCAGCGCCGTCCGTCGGACCACCGCGCGCTGCTGAGCCTCGCGGAGGTCGTGCCGGGCGGCGTCGTACTCCAGACGGCGGCCGCTGCGGGTGTTGCGACGACGCACCCCGATCGCGCCCGCGGTCACCCCGGCGGCGGCGGTCGGCGCGAGCCACCACCACTCCGCGACGAGGAGGAAGGGGTCCATCCTTCGATGCTACCGACCGCAGGGCGCCCGCGCCCGGATGCAGCGGCCCCGGCATCCGCACGGATGCCGGGGCCGCTGTCGCGTCACGACGTCAGACGAGCGTCTCCTGCCAGGCTGCGTGCAGCTGGGCGAACTTCCCGGTTCCGCCGATCAGGGCGGCCGGGGTGTCGTCCTCGATGATCCGGCCGTGCTCCATCACGAGCACGCGATCCGCGATCGCCACCGTCGACAGCCGGTGCGCGATGATGATCGCCGTCCGGTCGGCCAGCAGCGTCTGCAGTGCGTCCTGGATCAGCCGCTCGGACGGGATGTCCAGCGAGGCCGTCGCCTCGTCGAGGATCAGCACCGCCGGGTCGGCGAGGAAGGCACGGGCGAACGAGATGAGCTGTCGCTGCCCAGCCGAGACCCGACCACCGCGCTTGTTCACGTCGGTGTCGTAGCCGTCCGGCAGGGCCGAGATGAACGCGTCGGCGCCCACCGCCCGCGCCGCCTCGCGGATCTCGTCCAGCGTCGCATCCGGGCGCCCGAGCGCGATGTTGTCGGCGACGGTTCCGCTGAACAGGTACGCCTCCTGCGTGACCATGACGATCGCACGGCGGAGATCCTTCGGGTGCAGCGACCGCAGATCGACGCCGTCGAGGGTCACCGTCCCCGCGGACGGGTCGTAGAACCGCGAGATGAGCTTGGCCAGCGTGGACTTGCCCGCTCCCGTCGTCCCGACCAGCGCGATCGTCTGCCCGGCGGGGATGTCGAGCGAGAAGTTCGGCAGGATCGTCGTGTCCTCGTTGTACGCGAAGGTGACCTCGTCGAAGCGGATGTGCCCCCGGGACTCCCAGAGGTCCACCGGCTTCTCGGGGTCCGGCACCGTCGGCACCTCCTCCAGGACGCCCGACACCTTCTCCAGCGCCGCGGTGGCGGACTGGTAGGAGTTCAGGAACATCGCGATCTCCTGCATCGGAGCGAAGAAGTTGCGGACGTACAGCACGGCGGACAGCAGCACGCCGACCGTCAGCGCTCCTTCCGAGACCCGGATGCCGCCCCACAGCACGACGACGCCGAGCACGAGCGCCGCGACGCCCATGAGGCCCGGCTCGAACGTGCCGAACAACAGCATCGAGCGGCGGTTCACGTCGCGGTACTCGCCGGCCACGCCCTGGAAGGCCTCGTCGTTGCGCGGCTCCTTCCGGAAGGCCTTGACCGCGCGGATGCCCGTCATGGTCTCCACGAACTGGACGATCACCTTCGCGCTGATCACCCGGGACTCGCGGTACACGAGCTGCGAGCGCGAGTAGAACCAGCGCATGAGGAAGAACAGCGGCACGCCGCCGATCGCGAGGATCAGACCGGACTGCCAGTCCCACACGCACAGCGCGATGAAGGTGAAGACACCGAAGAGCACGCCGGAGACGAGCTCGTTCAGGCCGCCGTCGAGGAGCTCCTTGATGGAGTCCAGGTCGCTCGTCTGGCGCGAGATGATCCGCCCCGAGGTGTACGACTCGTGGAACTCCAGGCTCAGACGCTGGGTGTGCAGGAAGATGCGCTTGCGCAGGTCCAGCAGGACGGCCTGGGTCAGCTTCGCCGCGATGATGACGTACCAGGCGATGAGCACGGCGGCGAGAGCACCCGCGAGCAGGTAGATCCCGCCGACGACGAACGTCGGCATCCAGTCGGCGTCGTCGAGCACCGCGGGGAGCGCCCGATCGAGGCCGATGCTGATGAGGATCGGTCCGGCCACCTGCAGCGCCGTCGAGATCACGAGCACCGTCGCGGCGAGCACGATCTGCGGCTTGAGCGGACGCACGAGCGAGCCGAGCAGCCGCAGCGAGCGGCGGCGGATCGCCCTGCTCTCCTCCGTGGTGAGGCGGGAGCGGTCCTCGTCCTGGGTTCCGGAGAGGGAGCTCATCGCTGCACCTCCTCTCCTGCGAATCGGGGGGCGCCTCCGGGCGCCTCGTCATCGGCCTCCTCGCGGATGCCGTCCTGCACGGTCTCGTGGATCTCGGCCTGCTCGTCGCGGATGATCGGGATGGCTCCGGTGCGGGCGGCCTCCTCCGCCTCCAGGCTGGAGATGACGTGACGGTAGTGCCGACTCGTCTTCAACAGCTCGGCGTGCGTGCCGACGGCGGTGATCCGGCCGTCCTCCAGCAGCGCCACGCGGTCGGCGAGGGCCACGGTGGACGGACGGTGCGCGACGATCATCGCGGTGGTGTCGGCGAGCACGTGCCGCAGCGCCTCCTCGACGAGCGCCTCGGTGTCGACGTCCAGCGCCGACAGCGGGTCGTCGAGGACGAGCACCCGGGGGTTGGCGGCCACGGCGCGGGCCAGGGCGAGCCGCTGGCGCTGTCCGCCGGACAGGCTCAGTCCCTCCTCGCCGATCACCGTCTCGACGCCCTCGGGGAGCGTGTCCACGAAGGCGGCCTGCGCCACGTCGAGCGCCTCGCGCAGGACGCGCTCGGCCTCGGGGCTGTGCACGTCGAGGTCGGCGCGGCCGAGCAGGACGTTCTCGCGGACCGAGGCCGAGAAGAGCGTCGCGTCCTCGAACGCCATCGCGATGTGCTCCCGGAGCTCGGCGAGCGTCAGGTCCCGCACATCGACGCCGTCGAGCGTGACCCGCCCTCCCGTCACGTCGTACAGCCGCGTCGGCAGGGTCGTCAGCGTCGTCTTGCCGCTGCCGGTGAGACCCACGAGCGCCATGGTCTCGCCCGGACGCAGCACGAGGTCGATCCCGTCGAGCAGGTCCCGCTCGTCGGGCGCCGCATCCTGGTAGCGGAAGTGCGCGTTCTCGAACGCGAGCTCGCCACGCGGGTTCTCGATGTGCACCGGGTTCTCCGGATCGGTGATGGTGTTCGTCTCCGAGAAGATGTCGAAGACGCGGTCCGTCGCCGTGCGCGCGTCGAGCATGAACGAGAAGAGGAAGCCGATCGACTCGATGGGCCAGCGCAGCACGACCGCCATCGCGAAGAAGGCGAACAGCTCCGCGGACGTGATCGCGTCCTGCGAGATGAGCCAGATGCCCGACATCAGGCTGAGGCCGAACGCGATCTGCGGCATGAGGTCGAGCCAGAACCAGATCGAGGCGATGGCCCCGGCCTTGCTCATCTCGGTCTCGCGCAGCGTCTCGGCCTGCCGGCTGAAGCGGCGGAGGGCGTGCGTGCCGCGGCCGAACGCCTTGAGCACGCGGATGCCGTGCACGCTCTCCTCGACGCTTGTGGCGAGGTCGCCCGCCTGGTCCTGGCTGCGCCGGGTGAGCGCGCCGTAGCGCTTCTCGAAGAGGTACCCGCGGATCCACAGCGGGACCGCCGTCACGAGGAAGATCGTGCCCAGCAGCCAGTGCCAGCGGAACAGCAGCACCGAGCCGATGAGGATCGTCAGCACGTTCACGACGAGGAGCACGAGGCCGAAGGCGAGCCACCGGCGGATCAGGCCGATGTCCTGCATCATGCGGCTGAGCAGCTGCCCGGACTGCCACCGGTCGTGGAACGCGACCGGCAGGGTCTGCAGGCGCGAGTAGAGCTCGGTGCGCATGCGGTACTCCACCTGCGTGGCGGGGAAGAGCACGAACTGCCGACGGAGCCACACCATGAGGGCCTCGCCGAGGCCGAGGGCGAACACGGCGAGCGCTCCCCAGATGATCGCGTCGAGCGCGCCGGACTGCACCGGCCCGCCGATGATCTGCTCGAGCACGATGGGGATCATCAGCGCGATGAGGGCCGCCGCGAGCGCACTGGCGGCACCGCCGACGAGACGCCAGATGACCGGCTTCACGAACGGCTTGAGCCGCCACAGCGCGGCGGGCGTGGAGAGGGTGGACGAGGGGGAGGGATTCTGCGCGGAAGACGAGGAAGACATGTCTCTCAGAGGAGTCGAAGGGGAGAAGAGCGGGGGAACGGATGCGAGAGCGAGCTCACGGAGCCCGGCATCCGGTGCAGAAGAGGGGCGGAGGCTCTAGGAGAGCGGGCGCGCCGGGGTCGAGCCGAGGGTGGCGATCCGCGCGGTGGCGATCGTGGTCATGGTGTCCTCCTCAAGGGCTCGGCGAGGTCGTCCGGTTGGCGCGACAGCCCATCAGCCTATTCCTGTGAACGAGCTGAGCGCAAGGGGAATTCCCGGGACGGCGAAGAGCCCGCCCCGTGCGGGGCGGGCTCCTCGGGTCGAGCGGTCAGCGGGCGGCGCGTTCGCGCGCCAGAAGACTCTCCTTCACGGGCAGCCCCCAGGCGAAGCCGCCGAGGGAGCCGTCCGTTCGGAGCACCCGATGGCAGGGCACGAACAGGGCCGGGGCGTTTCGCGCGCAGATCGACGCCGCCGCCCGCACCGCCTGGGGATTGCCGAGTCGGGCCGCGAAGCCCGTGTAGGTCAGGGGCTCCCCCGGCGCGATGGTGCGCAGCGCCGCCCAGCCGGCGAGCTGGAGGGCGGTGCCCGTCTGCGCGACCGCGACCGCGTCGATCGCCGCGACGTCGCCCGCGTAGTACGCGCGGACAGCGCCCGCCGCATCCGTCTCGGCCTCGCGCACGGCGTCGGGGCGGACCCGGGCGGGCAGCCGGCCGAGGATGGCCTCCACGTCGTCCGTCCAGCCGGACACGAGCACCCGCTGGCGCTCGTCGGTGAGGATCGTGAAGGGACCGTCGGCGGTGTCGAGGGTCTGGATGAGAGCGGTCATGGGGTCTCCTCGGTGTCGGATGGGATGCCGTGGGTTGGCCGGGCGGCGGATCTGCGCCGCGGTCCGGCAGGACGGATCGGTGCGGCACGCCACAGGTGCGCGCTGAGATAGCTCCGCCACGGTGCGGTGCGCTCCGCCCAGGCGGTGAGGGACTTCGGTTCGGCGGGCAGCCCAGACGCGGCAGCACCGGCGCGGAGGGCCACGTCGCCGGGGAGCAGCACGTCCGGATCGCCGAGCACCCGCATCCGCACGTAGTCGGCGGTCCAAGGTCCGATGCCGGGCATCGCGAGGAGGGCGGCGCGCTGCGTGGGGCCGTCATCGCCCACGGTGAGAGTCAGACTCCCGTCCGCCAGAGCGGCGGCGGCTCCCGTGACGGCGCGGATCCGGGCGGCGGGCCCCCGCAGCACCTCGGCGCCGTGGGCCGCGATGGCTGACATCGTCGGGAACAGGAGGCCGTCGGGGGTCCGCTCCCCCAGCGCGTCGGTGAGGGCGGTCAGCGCCGTACGGGCGGCGACGACCGTGATCTGCTGCCCGATCATCGCGCGGATGAGCATCTCGTGCGGATCGGCTGCCCCGGGCACGCGGATGCCGGGGGTCCGCGCCACGAGGGGGGCGAGGGGCGGGTGCGCGGCCAGGGCCTCGTCGATCGCGAGGGGGTCGGCGTCGAGGTCGAAGATGCGGCGCGCGGTGGCCACCAGCGGTGCGAGGTCGCCGAGCTGCGCGACCCGAGCCCGCAGGTGCAGCCGCTCCGTCTCCTCCTGACGCATCTCGAACCACGCGGGGCCGCCCGGCATCCGGAGGCGGCGGGAGAACGAGGTCGCCGTGGCCTCCTCGACCCCCGTCACGGCTCGCGCGGCCATCCACGCGAAGACCCCGGCCGCATCCAGGGGACCCCGGTACGGCAGGACCAGGTCGATCGTTCCCGGGATGGCAGCGGAGGGCGCGCGGCGGCGGGCGCGCAGCTCCCCCGGCGTGAGCCCGAAGACCTCGCGGATCGTGTCGTTGCCCTGGCGGATGCTGTGGAACCCGGCGGCGAAGGCGACATCGGCGATGGGCATGTCGGTTCCCACGAGGAGCATGCGGGCGGTGTGGGCGCGGTGCGCTCGCGCGAGTGCGAGCGGTCCGGCGCCGAGCTCGGTCGTCAGCAGTCGCGTGAGATGACGGCTCGAGTAACCGAGCCGCGACGCGAGTCCTGGCACGCCCTCGCGCTCGACCACGCCGGACGCGATCAGCCGCATGGCCCGGGCCGCGGTGTCTCCGCGGACGTCCCACGCGGGCGACCCGGGGGCGGCCTCCGGCAGGCAGCGCTTGCATGCGCGGTACCCCGCCTCATGCGCCGCGGCACTCGTCGGATAGAACGTGACGTTCTGCGGCTTGGGGGTGCGCGCGGGGCAGCTCGGACGGCAGTAGATCCCGGTCGAGCGCACGGCGGTGACGAACTGCCCGTCGAAGCGGGTGTCCCGAGCGCTGATCGCCCGGTAGCGCTCGTCGAAGGAGGTGCTCATGTCCTCCACTCTGTCACCCCCGCACGGCTACGGCTGGCGGAAATCGGACATCGCGGTTCCCTCCTCGAGACCCCACCTGCGCGCCGAGGCCCCGGCGTGCAGACGTGCGCACGCCGGGGCCTCGGCAGAAGACCGGGGTCTCGGTCAGTGGAAGAAGTGACGCTCCCCCGTGAAGAACATCGTGACGCCGGCCTTGCGCGCGGCATCGACGACCTCCTCGTCCCGCACGGAGCCGCCGGGCTGCACGATCGCCGTGACACCCGCGTCGATGAGCACCTGCGCGCCGTCCGCGAACGGGAAGAACGCGTCGGACGAGGCGACGGATCCGGCGGCACGATCTCCCGCACGCTCCACCGCGAGGCGGCACGAGTCGACGCGGTTGACCTGGCCCATGCCGACGCCGACCGTCGCGTTGTCCTTCGCCAGCACGATCGCGTTCGACTTCACGGCCCGGCAGGCCTTCCACGCGAAGATCAGGTTCTCCATCTCCTCGTCGCTCGGACGCTCCCCCGACACGAGCTCCCAGTTCTTGGCGACGGAGACGATGTCGTCGGGGAAGCGGTCCGCGTCCTGGAGCAGGAGACCGCCGGACACGAGGCGCACGTCCATGCGCTCCTGCTGCCAGTCCTCGGGGAGCTGCAGCAGACGCAGGTTCTTCTTCGCCTTGAAGACCTCGAGGGCCGCGGGCTCGAACGACGGCGCGACGATGACCTCGGTGAAGATGTCCTTCAGGTTCTCGGCCATCTTGAGCGTCACGGTGCCGTTCGCGGCGATCACGCCGCCGTACGCCGACACGGGGTCGCACTCGTGGGCGCGGAGGTGCGCGCTGGCGATCGGGTCGAGGGCGTTCGGGGCCGTCGTGGCGATCCCGCAGGGGTTCGCGTGCTTGATGATGGCGACGGCGGGCTTGACCATGTCGTAGGCGGCGCGCAGGGCAGCGTCTGCGTCGACGTAGTTGTTGTACGACATCTCCTTGCCCTGCAGCTGCGTGGCCTGGGCGATGCCGTGTCCACCCGCGCGGGTGTAGATGGCGCCGCGCTGGTGGGAGTTCTCGCCGTAGCGGAGCGTGGCGAGCCGCTCGGCCTGGATCGTCAGGTGCGCCGGGAGGTCGCCCGGGTCGTTGAGCGTGCCCTCGGCGAACCACTGCGCGACGGCCGTGTCGTAGGCCGCGGTGTGCGCGAAGGCCCGCGCCGCGAGCTCCCGCCGCTGGGCGAGCGAGGTGCCGCCCTGCGCCACAGCCGCGACGATCGCCGGGTAGGACTGCGGCGACACGACGATCGCGACGTTGGCGTGGTTCTTCGCCGCCGCGCGCACCATGGCGGGGCCGCCGATGTCGATCTGCTCGACGACGTCGTCACCCTCGGCGCCGGAGGCCACGGTCTCCACGAACGGGTAGAGGTTGACGACGACGAGCTCGAACGGCGCGATGTCGAGGTCGGCGAGCTGCCGCTCGTGGTCCTCCAGGCGCAGGTCGGCGAGCAGCCCGCCGTGCACCTTCGGATGCAGGGTCTTGACGCGGCCGTCGAGCATCTCGGCGACACCCGTGACCGCGGCCACATCCGTCACCTCGAACCCGGCGTCGCGGATGGTGGACGCCGTCGAACCGGTCGAGACGATCTCGACGCCCGCCTCCGCGAGCGCAGCGGCGAGCACGAGCAGGTCGGTCTTGTCGCTGACCGAGACGAGAGCGCGCCGGATCGGCACGGTGTCGCGATCGCGGTAGAGCGTGGGGTCGTGGCGGGGGCCGGCCATGATGGGCTCCTTCGTGCGGGGGCGTCGGGGGTCAGGGGGCGGAGGTCAGGGAGAGGTCGCCGGTCGCGATGCGCCGGACGACGTCGATGAGGAGCCGGCGCTCGACCGGCTTGATGCGCTCGTGCAGCGTGTGCTCGGTGTCGTCGGCCCGGATCGGCACGCGCTCCTGCGCGAGGACGGGGCCGGTGTCGACCCCGTCGTCCACGACGATCACACTGGCGCCGGTCTCCCGGACACCCACGGCGAGGGCGTCGCGGACGCCGTGCGCTCCGGGGAACTCCGGGAGGTACGCGGGGTGGGTGTTGATGATCCGCGGTGCGTAGGCGGCGACGAGGGAGGACGGCAGCAGGCGCATGAGGCCGCTGAGCACCACGAGGTCCGGCGTCCAGACGGCGAGCTGACGACCGAGCTCCTCTCCCCACGCCTCGCGGCTCTCGTGCTCGTGCCATGGCACGGTGAAGCTGGGGATGCCGAACTCCTCGGCGTGGGCCAGACCGTCGGCTTCGCGATCCGCCCCCACGACGACGACCCGGGCCGGGAAATCGGGGCGACGAGCGGCCTCGAGGAGGGCGCGAAGGTTCGAGCCGGCGCCCGAGATGAGTACGGCGACCGTGAGCACGCGCCCAGTCTACCGGCGAGCCGATGACGCTCCGACCGGCGTCGCCGGGCGCCCGGAACGCCTAGCGGCGGTCGTCCTCAGCATGCTCCTCGGAGCCCCGTTCGGACATCTCCGCGATCCAGCGGTCGGTGCGCTCCTCCGCGAGCTCGTCGCGGTTGCGGGGCGACAGCAGGAGGATCGCCGCGCCGACGAGCACCTCCGCCCCCAGAGACACGGCGAACGGCAGGACCGCCGGACCGACGACCTCGAGTCGGCCCGGGCCCATCGAGCCGTTCGCGAAGGCGGCGGCGAGCGCGGCGACCCCGCCCGAGACCGCGGCGATCCCAACCGCGATCACCACACGCTGCAGGAGGCCGAGCGGCGTCCCCTCCCACACGAGCCGCGAGCGCACGGCCCACCCGGCGAATGCCCCGGCGGCCACCGGGATCAGGATGACGATGAGCATCCAGATCGAGGAGTTCTCCGGCAACAGGCCGAACGCCGGGATGCCGGGCACGACGCCGAGCTGGGTGCCGGCGGGCGACACAGCGGTCCCGGCACCGACCGCGAACCCGGGGCCGGCCAGCCACGCGGCCGCCCACACCACGAAGGTCGGCAGGTACGCGAGCTGCCCGAGGGTCAGCACGGTCGCCCCGAGGGCGTCGACCCGCGCCGCCTGGAACAGCGCGACGACCTCTCCGCCGCGCGTGAGGACCGACAGGGCGACGGCCAGGGCGGCGGCGCCGGTCACGCCCACGAGGGCGAACGCGGCGCCCCGCACGATCGCGGCGGGCACCGGCGCCCAGTCCTCCCGGGCGTCCAGGATGTCGTGGATGCGGTCGAGCAGCCCGCCGTCGCCGTCCTCCCACGCCACCCGCACCGCGCCGCACACCGCGCCCACGAGGTACACGACCGGGGGCAGCAGGATGGCGAGAGCCAGCGGGACCTGCGCGGCCCCGAGCGCCGATGTGAGAGCGACGACCGTCGAGATCACGGCGAAGACGACGGTCCCCGAGAGCGATCCCCCCACCCAGGCCCCGGACCGAGCGGCCCGGCCCCCGGAGCGAGCGGCGAGGAGCAGGGTGAGCAGCAGGAACGCCAACGGTGTGACCGAGACGACGAAGCGCGCTGCCTCCGCGGGGATCGCCAGAGTCACGAGCAGGGCGTCGGGGATCACGACCTCCAGCGGCACACCGTGACCGAACTGCCACAGCGTTCCGGTGAGCGGCCACAGCGCTCCCCAGTCGGCGGTCACGCCGAAAGCGAGCGTCCACAGGAGCGTCAGCGGCGCCAGCAGCACGGCCAGACCGACGGCAGCGGTGATGGCGGCGTCGAGGGCGGCGAGGAGCGCGACGAGGAGGCGTTGCATAGCGCCTTCGAGACTACGACGAGTTCCTCTTCGGCCCCCGTGGGCGCGCGCGAGGCGGGCGACACGGTAGCGTTTCTCCGGAGGTTTCCCGATGACTACTGCCCCACCCGCCCCGGTGTCCACCGGACCCACCGGTACCCTGGACCGCTTCTTCGAGATCAGCAAGCGCGGATCGACGATCGGCACCGAGATCCGTGGAGGCCTCGTGACGTTCGTCACGATGGCCTACATCGTGATCCTGAACCCGATCATCCTGTCCGGAAAGCCGGACGTCGCCGGCGACATGCTCGACTTCAACGCCGTCGGCGCCGCGACGGCCCTGACCGCCGGCATCATGACGATCCTCTTCGGTGTCGTCACCCGCCTGCCGTTCGGCTTCGCCGCCGGTCTCGGCATCAACGCCTTCGTCGCGTTCTCCGTCGTCGGCCAGGTCACCTGGCCCGAGGCGATGGCGCTCGTGATGATCAACGGCGTCGTGATCGTGCTGCTCGCCGCCACGGGGCTGCGGAAGGCGATCTTCGATGCCGTGCCGTTCCAGCTCAAGATGGCGATCACGGTCGGTATCGGCCTCTTCATCGCCTTCATCGGCTTCGTGAACTCCGGCTTCGTCACCGCGACCGGTGCCTCGTCGCCGCCCGTCGGCCTCGGCGTCAACGGCTCCGTCGCGACGGTGCCGAGCCTGCTGTTCGTGATCACCCTGCTCCTCACCGGCATCCTCGTCGCGCTCCGCATCAAGGGCGGCATGCTCATCGGCCTCATCGGCGGCACCGTGCTCGCGGTCATCGTCGAGGCCATCTGGCACATCGGTGCCCGCGGCGTCGACGACGAGGGCAATGTCGTCAACCCCGGCGGCTGGGGCCTCACCGTCCCGGCACTGAACGGCTCCCCCGTCAGCGTTCCCGACCTGAGCCTCATCGGCGCCGTCGACTTCTCGTTCGACCTCGGCAAGGTCAGCCTCGTCGCGCTCGTGATGATCGTCTTCACGCTCCTCTTCACGAACTTCTTCGACGCCATGGGCACCATGACGGGCCTGGCGAAGGAGGCGAACCTCGCCGACGACAACGGCGACTTCCCGCGCATCAAGTCGGCACTGGTGGTCGAGGGCGTCGGAGCGATCGCCGGTGGTGCGACCTCCTCGTCCTCCAGCACGGTCTTCATCGAGTCCGGCGCCGGCATCGGAGAGGGTGCCAGGACGGGTCTCGCGAACGTCGTGACGGGCATCGTGTTCCTCATCGCGATGTTCCTCACCCCCCTGACCTCGATCGTGCCGACCGAGATCGCCGCCGCAGCGCTCATCATCGTGGGCGCCATGATGATGGCCCAGATCCGGCACATCGACTTCGGCGACTTCCGGGTGCTCCTGCCGGTGTTCCTCACGGTCTCGGTCATGCCGCTGACGTACTCGATCGCCAACGGCATCGGGGCGGGCTTCGTGAGCTGGGTGCTCATCCACGCCTTCTCCGGCAAGGCCAAGACCATCAGCCCGCTGCTGTGGGTGGTCGGCGCCGGCTTCCTCATCTTCTTCGCCCGAGGTCCCATCGAGGCCCTCTTCGGCGTCGGGATCTAGCCCCGTTTCGAATCGCGCACATGGCCCCATTCCGACACGGAATGGGGCCATGTGCGCGACTTGAGGGAGGTGGGAGCTCCACCGTCAGGAGGAGTGGGCCGGGGCAGACGGCTCGCCGGAATCGCGCAATTGGTCCCATTCGGCCGCGGAATGGGACCAATCGCGCGACTTGAGGGAGGTGGGCCGGCAGGAACCGGGGGTATGACGAAGGCCCCGGGGTGGAGCCCGGGGCCTTCAGGTCAAGCGTAGCTCAGATCAGAGCGACTCGATGATCTCGCGCATGAGAGCGGCGGTCTCGGACGGCGTCTTGCCGACCTTGACGCCGGCGGCCTCGAGGGCCTCCTTCTTCGCCTGCGCGGTACCGGCGGAACCGGAGACGATCGCACCCGCGTGACCCATGGTCTTGCCCTCGGGAGCCGTGAAGCCCGCGACGTAGCCGACGACGGGCTTGGTGACGTTCGCCTTGATGTACTCGGCCGCACGCTCCTCGGCGTCGCCGCCGATCTCGCCGATCATGACGATGGCCTTGGTCTCCGGGTCGGCCTCGAACGCGGCGAGCGCGTCGATGTGCGTGGTGCCGATGACCGGGTCGCCGCCGATGCCGATGGCGGTCGAGAAGCCGAGGTCGCGCAGCTCGAACATCATCTGGTACGTCAGGGTGCCCGACTTGGACACGAGGCCGATCGGGCCCTTGCCGGTGATGTTCGCGGGCGTGATGCCGACGAGCGCCTCACCCGGCGTGATGATGCCGGGGCAGTTCGGGCCGATGATGCGGGTCTTGTTGCCCTTGCTCTGCGCGTACGCCCAGGCCTCGGCCGAGTCACCGACGGGAACGCCCTCGGTGATGACGACGAGCAGCGGGATCTCGGCGTCGATGGCCTCGATCATCGCGTCCTTCGTGAAGGCGCCCGGGACGAAGGCGATCGACACGTCGGCGCCGGTCTCCTTCATGGCCTCGGCGACCGAGCCGAAGACGGGGAGCTCGACGGCGTTGCCGTCCTTGTCGGTGTGCGAGACCGTGGTGCCGGCCTTGCGGGCGTTGACGCCGCCGACGACCTGGGTGCCGGCCTTGAGCATCAGCGCGGTGTGCTTGGTGCCCTCGCCGCCGGTGATGCCCTGGACGATGACCTTGGAGTCCTTGTTGAGGTAGATAGACATAGCTCTGGTTCCTTGTGTCTCAGGCGATCAAGCGTTGGCGAGCTCGGCGGCCTTGTCGGCGCCCTCGTCCATGGTGGCGGCCAGGGTGACAAGCGGGTGCGCGTAGTCGGCGAGGATCGCGCGACCCTCGTCGACGCGGTTGCCGTCGAGGCGGACGACGAGCGGCTTCGAGGCCGTGTCGCCCAGCGTCTCCAGGGCGCCCTTGATGCCGTTGGCGACGGCGTCGCACGCCGTGATGCCGCCGAACACGTTGACGAACACGCTCTTGACCTGCGGGTCGCCGAGGATGACGTCGAGACCGGCGGCCATGACCTCGGCCGAGGCTCCACCGCCGATGTCGAGGAAGTTCGCGGGCTTGACGCCGTTGTGGTTCTCACCGGCGTAGGCGACGACGTCGAGCGTCGACATGACCAGGCCCGCGCCGTTACCGATGATGCCGACCTCGCCGTCGAGCTTGACGTAGTTGAGGCCGGACGCCTTGGCCTTGGCCTCGAGCGGGTCGGCGGCGTCCTTGTCCTCGAGCGCCTCGTGCTCGGGGTGACGGATCTCGGAGGCGTTGTCGTCGAGGGTGACCTTGCCGTCGAGCGCGATGATGTCGCCGTCTTCGGTGCGGACGAGCGGGTTGACCTCGACGAGCGTCGCGTCCTCACCCTTGTAGACGTCGTACAGCTTCACGAACACGTCGGAGACCTTCTCGACGAGGTCCTCCGGGAAGTTCGCGGCGCGGGCGATCTCGACCGCCTTGTCCTTGTCGATGCCGGTCAGCGGGTTGACCTCGACGCGGGCGAGCGCCTCGGGCTTCTCGACGGCGAGCTGCTCGATCTCCATGCCGCCCTCGACGGAGCAGAGGGAGAGGTAGGAGCGGTTGGCGCGGTCGAGCAGCACGGAGAAGTAGAACTCCTCGGCGATGCGGGCACCCTGCGCGACCATGACGCGCTTGACGACGTGGCCCTTGATGTCGAGCCCGAGGATGGCCTTCGCGGCCTCGTACGCCTCGTCGGGGGTCTTGGCGACCTTGACACCGCCGGCCTTGCCGCGGCCTCCGGTCTTGACCTGGGCCTTGACGACCACGACACCGCCGATCTTCTCGGCAGCCGCCTTCACCTCCTCGGGGGTGTCCGCGACGATGCCGGCGAGGACCGGCACTCCGTACTTCTCGAAAACGTCTCGTGCCTGGTACTCGTACAGATCCACTGTGCTTCCTTCACTGGGCTGCGGTCTGGTCTGGTGATTCTCTCGATGTCGAGACATCGACCAGTCCCCCAGCCTACTACCGCAGGCTGAACGCTCCGACGCCCCGACGCCCTCCCCGACGCGCCGACGCCTCCGGTACGATTCTTGAGCGTCGAGGCAGGGGAGACGAGATGACGGACACCTTCGACTGGTCTGATCCGGTGGCGACACGCGCGCGCATCGAGCAGCAGGTGAAGGACGCGGAGCGCCGCGCAGCGCAGGCCGCGCAGGTGCGCGACGACATCGCGGGCGTGCGGGAGCAGGCGGCCTCTCCGGGCCGCGACGTCACCGTGACGGTGGACGCCTCCGGGCGCCTCGCCGAGGTCGCGCTCACGGACGCCGCTCTGCAGCGCTCCCCCGCCGCCCTCGGCGCCCTCATCGTCACCCTCGCCGCCACCGCGCAGAAGGCGGCGGGCGCGCGGGCGGTCGAGATCGCGGCGGAGGCCTTCGGCGCGGAGGACGCGGCGGTCGCACATCTGCGTGAGGAGATCGCCGAGCTCCCCGACCCGAGTCAGGACGGCCGACCGCAGATCGAGTACCGCTGATGGCCGAGCTGATCGCCGTCGACACCGAGACCGTCCGCCAGCACGCCCAGCGCGTCGCGCAGATCGCCGCGGACGTCCGGCTCGCCGAGAACGCCGCCGGCTCGATGAACGTGGGCGGCGGCGCCTTCGGCGTGATGTGCGCCTTCCTCGTCCCCCCGGCGCAGATCGTCTCGTCGATCGCCGCCGGGGCGATCACCGCCGCCGCGACGATGCTGGAGAAGTCCGAGGAGCAGCTCCGCGGCCTGGCGGACGACTTCGATGAGGGAGAGCAGCGTCAGCTCGATTCGATCCGCGGGCTGCTGTCGTCTGTGGAGGGCGCTCGCCGATGACCCCGCCGAACCCGCTGGTGGCGGGACCGATCGACCCGACGACGCCGTTCAGCGGAGCCGGTCTGCTCGAGGACGGCTACGACCTCGTCACCGCGATCGAGAGCGGGGACTGGGTCTCCGGAGGACTGGCGTCTTTCTCCGCCCTCGCGAACACCGTGGCCACGGCCATGGATCCGCTCGGCTCGCTGATCGCCGCCGGATTGGGGTGGCTGATGGACCACCTCGAGCCGCTCAAGGGCTGGCTCAACGACCTGACCGGCGATGCGGGCGAAGTCGCCGGTTTCGCGGCGACCTGGGGCAACATCGCGCAGCAGCTGCAGCAGGCGGGCGAGACCCTCGACGCCCGCCTCTCCGACGTCAGCTCGATGTCGGGCGAGGCGATCGCGGCCTACCTCCGGCTGCAGTCCGACGTCGCCGCCCATATCTCCGCGGCCGCTGCCTGGGCCGGCGGGATGAAGACCGGCATGGAGACCGCGTCCATGCTCGTGCAGATCGTGCACGAGCTGGTGCGCGACACCCTGTCGCAGCTGGTCGGTTCCCTCATCTCCTATGCGAGCACGCTCGTCGTGTCGCTGGGCACCGCCACCCCGTACGTCATCGCGCAGGCCACGAGCCGCGTCTCGGCCATGACCGCCCGGATCTCCGGCACCGTGCTCAAGCTCGTGGACGCCGTGACGGCCCTCACGAAGCACCTCGACGAGCTCAAGTCGCTGTTCCAGCGCCTAGGCGACCTCTTCTCGCGCGGCCCGGGCGGTGGGCATGGCCCGTCCGGCCCCGGAGCCCCGCACGGCCCTGACGGCAGCTCCCCCGGGGGCTCGTCCCCCGGGGGCTCTTCGCCCGGCAGCTCCGGCCCCGCGAGCCCCAGCGTGCGCGACCAGAGCACACTCACGGACGAGCAGATCCAGACCTACCTCGACCGCAACTACCCGGAGTACGCCGACGACTTCGCGGACAACGGCACGCTCCCGCCCGACGTGCAGATCCCCAAGGGACCGGACGTGCTCCAGCCCGACGGGAGCATCGACTGGAGCCAGGTTCCCGGCGACGGGTACGTGCTCGATGCGAGCGGCGAGCCGATCCGGCAGCCGCACACTCCACAGGTGGGAGACGTCCTCGACCGCTACGGCCCTCCGGAGGGCCGCTACACGTCCCCGGTGCCTGAGAACGGCCCGTTTACCTACGATCAGCGGTCCCTCCCGTATGTGGAGAACCCGGCCCACTACCACCGCTATGAAGTGGTCGGCGACATGTCCGATCTTCGAAGCGTCTACGACCGCGCTCCGCAACACGTCAAGGACGAACTCCTGGCGGGCGGATTCAAGCCCGAGTATCTGGGTTCGCAGGGCTACCGAGGAGACATCGCGCCCGGGTTCGGCTCGACGGGCGGCGGGGTGCAGGTCCAGCTTCCCCTCACGGCCGCACAGTTGATCACACTCGGCGTACTGAAGGAGATTCCATGACCGAGCTCACCTCCGACGACGTGCAGCGCATCATCGCCGATGAGAAGCTCACCGCCACCGCGAACTGGTTCGGCCCCACCGGTCGACCACAGTCATCGGCGTGGATCGACCGCGACGGCGACGCGTGGATCGTGTGGGAGACGGACGAGCGCGGCGGCAGATTCCACGATCCCGTCCGCTTCGACTCGGAGTCGGAGGCGTTCGACTTCTTCCTGCGGATCGCGCGCCGCTACCGGGCGTCGGACGCGCACGCCGTCCGACGGATCGAGGGCCGGGAATGACGGAGCTCTGGATCGGACCCGACGGCGTCGCCATCGATCGCGAGCCGCTCCCCCGCGGCGCGGAGGTGTGGGACATGTACGGGCCGCTCAACACGCGCTACGTCTACCTCGTGGAGAACGGACGGCCGGCCGCCTACCCGGAGCGCTCCCTGCCCTGGGTCGAGAACCCCGCGGCGTACCACCAGTTCCTCGTGGTCGGCGACTGCGTCCACCTCCGCGCGGCGTACGAGCGCTCGGAGGACGCCGTCCTCCGACGGGACCTGGACGACCTGGTGGACATCGGCTACTACCGCTGGGACGCCCCGATCTTCCGCGGCACGGTGGCCCCGGCCTTCGGCGACCCCGGCGGCGCGACCCAGCTCGTGCTGCCCCTCCCCCTCACGTTCTACCTGCGTCTCGGTCTGGTCCGGGAGCTGGCCGTCCCCGGAGCATCCGCATGAACCGCGACACCGTCCTCGCCGACCTCCGCGCGCGTGGCTCCGTCGGCTTCTGCTTCTTCGACGACCCCCGGGGCAAGACGAACGCCGTCGTGGTGTCGTACGGCAGGGAGGGCTACCAGACCTGGATCCAGGACGAGCGCGCGCAGCCGATCGAGGGGTCGCTGCGGGTGTTCGCCGCAGAGCAGGAGGCGCTGGCCGACTTCGCCCATCGTGTGCAGCTCTGGAACCGCGTCAGCGGGGTGCTCTCGCCGGGGCCGTCGGGCGCCGGTGCCGCAGCGGTCTAGGCTTTCGCCATGCACGAATCCGCAGAGCTGCGCACCGGGGGCGTCGTCGCCGCCGCGCTCGAACTCTTCAGCGCCCAGGGGTTCGACCAGACGTCCGTGGAGCAGATCGCCAAGGCCGCCGGCGTCTCCCGGTCGACCTTCTTCCGGCAGTTCGGCGGCAAGGAGGACGTGGTCTTCGCCGATCACGAAGTCCTCCTGGAGCAGCTCCGGGAGTTCCTCGACGAGGGGCACGACGATCCGTGGGGCGCGGTCTGCGCCGCATCGGAGTCGGTGTTCACGCACTTCGCGAACGACCCGGAGCTCGCGCGACGGCGCTATCAGATCGTGCGGGAGGTGCCGGTGCTCCGCGAACGCGAGATCATCACCGTGTTCCGCTACGAGCGGCTGTTCGACGAATACCTGCGCAGCGCCCTCCCGGGAGTGGATCCGCTGGACGCGGTGGGCTTCGCTGCGCTCGTGACGGCGGTGCACAACCACGTGCTGCGGCAGCTCCTGCGCGGACGGAAGAAGGTGCCGCTGGCCACCCTCCAGACCGCGCTCGCGGATGCGCGTCGGCGGTACGGCGTGGGCGAGGCCGCCGACGCGGGCGCTCCGGACGACGTGGTCGTGGCGGTCTTCCCCCGGTCGATGCCGATCGCCGAGGTGACGAGGAGGCTCCGCTCCGAGCTCGACTGAGTCGACCGAGGCGGTCCTGGTACCGAGTATCGAGGAGTACGATACCTGGTGTCACGAAGGAGCACCCATGAGCACCGAAGCCTCTCCCTTCCCCGGCGAGCGCGTCTCGTCCTACGACGTCACCGGGCGACAGGACAGCGACTACTACGCGGTCTTCGCCGACATCCCTGCCGCCGACCGGAAGGCCTGGGACCGCGCGAAGGCGTATGTCGACGAGGTCGCTCCGCAGATGGCCGAGGCGTGGGACCGTGCCGAGTACCCGCTCGACGCCGCCCGCCGCATGGGCGAGATGGACCTCGTCGTCGACGGCGTCGACCACCCCGCATTGACCCGGCTCTCCCCGCTCGCCGCAGGCCTGGTCAACATGGAGATCTCGCGCGGCGACGGCTCCCTCGGCACGATCCTCGCGGTGCAGGGCGGGCTCGCGCTGCGGACGCTCGCGCTGTTCGGCTCGCCCGCCCAGCAGGACCGCTGGCTCACGGCACTCGCCGACGGCTCGGTGCTCGGGTCCTTCGCCCTGACCGAGCCCGACCACGGCTCCGACTCCGTCTCGCTGGAGACCGTGGCCCGCCGCGACGGGGACTCCTGGGTGCTCCGCGGTGCCAAGAAGTGGATCGGCAACGGCGCCTCGGGCGGCATCACGTTCGTCTGGGCACGGGTCGAGGACGAGTCCGCCGCCGAGCACGGGGCGGTGCGGTGCTTCCTCGTCGAGCAGGACACCCCCGGATACACCGGCACCGTGATCCGCGGGAAGGCCTCCCTCCGCGCGATCCATCAGGCCCACATCCGCCTGGACGACGTGCGGGTGCCGCTGGACGCGGTGCTGCCGGGGACGAAGAGCTTCAAGGACGCCTCGACCGTGCTGTACGCCACCCGGTCCGGGGTCGCCTGGTCGGCGCTGGGTCACGCGACGGCCTGCTACGAGGCGGCGCTGGCCTACGCGAAGCAGCGCGTGCAGTTCGGCAAGCCGCTCGCGAAGTTCCAGATGGTGCAGGAGCGGCTCACGCACATGCTGGAGGATCTGACGGCGATGCAGCTCTACTGCCGCCGGATGGCCGATCTGGAGCAGGCGGGGTCGCTGCGGCCGACGCAGGCCTCGCTCGCGAAGTTCCACAACACCCGGGCGGCTCGGCGGATCGCCGCGACGGCGCGGGATCTCCTCGGCGGCAACGGCATCCTCCTGGAGAACGGCGTCATGCAGCACCTGGCCGACATCGAGGCCATCCACACCTACGAGGGCACCGAATCCGTGCAGGCCCTGCTGCTCGGACGCGACATCACCGGGATGAGCGCCTTCGCCTAGCCCTTCGAATCGCTCACTGTGCGGCATTCGGCGGCCGGATGCAGCACAGTGCGCGACTCGAAGCAGAGGAGGCGGCAGCTCAGTCGCAGCCGCAGCCGCCGGCGGGGGTCTTCACCATGAAGCACACGTCGCACACGCCGTAGTCGCGCTCGACGGGCTTCGGGGCCGCGGGCGTGCGCGGGGCGGCGGGGGTGCGCGGCGTCGTGGAGCGCTTGGCCTTGACCGGGGCCTGCGGGGCGAACTCGCTCGGGTGCGTCACGTAGAAGTAGGGCGCGCGTCCCTCGCTGGGCTGCAGGCGGAGGCGGGTGGACCCGACGGTCACGACCTCGTCCTCCGTGAAGCCGTTGGTGTACGTGCGGCCGATGTGCAGCGCCGCCCCCTCGCGGCGGATCGCCTCGATGTACCGACCACGGTCGATCAGCGAGGTCACCCCCGCGGCCTCGACGATCTCGGTGATGAACGCATGGTTCACCGGATCGATGCGGTGGGCGCGGAGCGCCTCGGGAAGCGAGCGGTACGGACGGGAGGTGCCGGCGGGGGTCGGGCCCTGGACTTCATTCATCCCTTCCAGGATCGCACGGCGCAACCCCCTCCGCCGACCGCGGGCGTGCGTGCGAGACTGGCCGCATGGCACTCGCGACGATCATCGGATCCGGACCGAACGGCCTCGCCGCCGCCGTCTCCCTGGCCCGCGCCGGCTATCGGGTGCGCGTCCTCGAAGCCGCGGACACGGTCGGAGGCGGTCTGCGCACCCAGGAGGTCACCCTCCCGGGCTTCCGCCATGACGTCTGCTCGGCCGTCCATCCGGCGGCCGTCGCCTCGCCGTTCTTCCAGGCGTTCGGGCTCGACGAGCGGATCGAGTGGATCCGCCCCGAGATCTCGTTCGCCCATCCGCTGGACGGAGGCCGTGCCGCCATCGCCTGGCGCGACATCGAGCGCACCGCGGCCGAGCTCGGCGTCGACGGGGATGCGTGGCTGCGCCGGCTCCGTCCCCTCAGCACCCACATCGACGGCGTCACGGACTTCACCGGGAACCAGCTCCTCCGCCTCCCGCAGGACCCGGTCACCGCGGTGCGCTACGCCATCCGCATGCTCGATCAGGGCACTCCCCTCGCACGGGCCGCCTTCCGCACGGAGGAAGCCGCCGCACTCATGGCCGGAGTCGTCGCGCACGCGAACTCCCCGCAACCCACGCTCGCCGGCGCCGCCGCCGGACTGCTGCTCGCCGGACTCGCCCATGCCGGCGGCTGGCCCTACCCCCGCGGCGGCTCGCAGGCCATCGCCGACGCCCTCGTCGCCGATCTCGAAGACCACGGCGGCGCGATCGAGACCGGGGTCCGCATCACCGACCTCGCCGCACTGGACTGGGGCGACCCCGCCCGCGGCGACGTGCTCCTGCTCAACACCTCCCCCCGGCTCGCCCTCACCCACCCGGACGTCCCGGCGTCGTACGCCCGTGCGCTCCGCGGCTACCGCTACGGCGCCGCGGCGGCCAAGGTCGACTTCGCGCTCGACGGCCCGGTCCCGTGGACCAACGAGCTCGTACGGAGCGCACCGACCGTGCACGTGGCCGGGACGAGGGACGAGGTGTGGAACAGCGAGAACGCGGTCGCGGTCGGCCACGTGTCCGAGCGCCCCTACGTCCTGGCCGTCCAGCCGTCGGTCTTCGACCCCACCAGGGCCCCGGACGGCAAGGCCGTGCTCTGGGCGTACATCCACGTGCCGAACGGCTCCGACCTCGACCCGACCGAGCTCATCACCGCGCAGGTCGAGCGGTTCGCGCCGGGCTTCCGCGACCGGATCCTCGCCCACCACGCGGTGCCGGCGTCCTCCCGTGAGGCGATCAACCCGGCCGAGATCGGCGGCGACATCTCCGGCGGCGTCTTCGACATACGTCAGGCTGTGCGCCGTCCCGTCCTCTCCCCCGCCCCGTGGCGGACGCCGATGCCGGGCGTGTACCTCGCGTCGGCCTCCACTCCGCCCGGGCCCGCGGTCAACGGCATGGCCGGATGGCACGCGGCACACACCGTGCTCCGCGACGCCGGCACGCCCGCCGAGCTGGACGACCTGTTCGGCTGACCCGGTCCTTTCCCCCGCTCGCCGCCCGGTCCAGGATGGGTGCATGCACTACGAGATCCCGGCCCCCATGCTCGCGAAGGCCGTCGCGGCCGTCCCCGACCCCGACAAGACCCCGGGCGGGCTCCTCTACGAGCCGAAGTGGGACGGGTTCCGGGGGCTCATCGCCTGGGACGGCGAGACGGTCGAGATCGGGTCCCGCGGGGCGAAGCCCCTCACGCGCTACTTCCCGGAGCTCGTCGACGCGATCCCTCAGCTGCTGCCCGCGCCTTGCCTCCTCGACGGTGAGATCGTCGTGGCCACGGGTCCGCACGGCGCACAGCGCCTGGACTGGGAGGCGCTGAGTCAGCGCATCCACCCTGCCGCCTCCCGGGTCGCGAAGCTCGCCGTCGAGACCCCGGCCCTGTTCATCGCCTTCGACCTGCTCGCCTCCGGGGAGGACGACCTGCGGGAGCAGTCGTTCGAGACGCGGCGGGCCCGGCTGGAGACGCTCATGGAGTCCGTGGAGCACCCGCTGCACCTGACCAGGACCACCCGCGACCGGGACGCCGCCGTCCGCTGGCTCCAGGAGTTCGAGGGCGCGGGGCTCGACGGCGTCGTGGCCAAGCCGCTGGCGCAGCCGTACGCACCGGGGAAGCGCACCCTGTTCAAGATCAAGCACGCGCGGACCGCCGACGTCGTCGCCCTCGGCTACCGCATCCACAAGTCCGGCACCGGGGTCGGGTCGCTGCTCGTCGGGCTCTACGACGCCGAGGGGACCCTGCGTCAGGTCGGCGGGGTCGCGGCATGGAGCGACGCGAAGCGGAAGCAGCTCGTGGAGGAGCTCGCACCGTTGGTCGAGCGTGACGAGGACGGCGCGGCGGTGACCGGCGAGGGCGAGCGCTCGCGGTTCAGCGGGTCGAAGGATGTCTCGTTCGTGCGGCTTCGTCCCGAGCGGGTGCTGGAGGTGCGGTACGACCAGCTCGAGGGCGCCCGCTTCCGTCACACCGTGCAGTTCGAGCGGTGGCGGCCGGACCGCGACGCCCGCTCCTGCACGTACGACCAGCTCGACACCGTCGAGGGCTACGACCTCGCCGACGTCCTGAGCTGAGCCCGCTCAGTCGTCGACGGGGTTGCCGTCGGCGTCCCAGTTCGCGGCGTTCTTCTTGCTCGGCTGCACGCGCGGCGGCTCGCCCGGCATCTTCGGGAACTCCGGCGGGAAGGGCAGCTCTCCGAGCCCGTCGGCCGTGTCGCGCTCCCACCACTCCAGCAGCGTGTCGATGCGTCCGGGCTTCGCCTGCATGTCGGCCCACGGATCGCCGACGTCCGCCAGCCGCTGCGGGATGCTGCGCACGGTGAAGGCGCGCGGGTCGAGGTCGTCGAGCTCCTCCCAGTGCACGGGCGTCGCGACGGTCGCACCGGGGAGGGCGCGCGGACTGTAGGCACCGGCCATCGTGCGGTCGCGGTTGGCCTGATTGAAGTCGACGAAGAGGCGCTCGCCGCGCTCCTCCTTCCACCAGTTCGTCGTGACCCGTTCCGGCATCCGGCGCTCGAGCTCGCGGCCGGCGGCGATCACGGCATGCCGCACGTCGAGGAACTCGTGGGTCGGCTCGATCGGGGCGAAGACGTGCAGGCCCCGGTTACCGCTCGTCTTCGCGAACGCCTCGAGGCCGGCCTCCCGCAGCACCTCCCGCAGGGCGTGGGCCGCGGGGACGGCCTCGGCGAAGCCGGTGCCCGGCTGCGGGTCGAGGTCGATCCGCAGCTCGACGGGGTTGTCGGAATCGGTCGCCAGCGACGCCCAGGGATGGAAGACGATGGTGTTCATCTGCACCGCCCACACGATCGCGCTGGTGCGGTTCAGGACGATCTGAGGATGGCGGCGGCCGCTGTTGTACGTCACGGTGACGGCATCGACGAAGTCCGGCGTGCCCTTGGGCGGGTTCTTCGAGAAGAATCCCTCCGGACGCGGTCCTCCGGCGGCCCCCACGCCGTCCCGGAAGCGCTCCAGGGACACCGGCCGGTTGCCGTTCGCCGAGAGGAATGGCACCGACACGAGCTGCACATACTCGGCGAGCTCGGCCTTGGTGATGCCGAGGTCGGGCCAGACGACGCGGTTCGGGCTGGAGAGCGCGACCTCACGCTCTCCGTCGGTGTCGGCGACGGTCAGGGTCACGCGTTCAGAGGCCATGCTCCGACCCTAGGGGGCGGTCACGACCCGCGGAACCCCTGGCGACTCCGGGTGTGCGCGCCGTCAGTCCTCGATCCGCACCGCGCGCACGAGCACCGGCGCGAGGGCGTCGCGCTCCACCACCATGGAGGGCCCCGCGGAATCGATGATGACGCCGGCCATCTCGGAGTGGCTCGACAGCACCTTCGCGAGCTGGTCCGGCTCGAACGGCAGTGGGCGGTCGCCCCGGCCGAGCGCGATGACCTCCAGCGGGTGCGAGAAGAGCTGGAGGAAGCGGCGGCCGTCGGCGGTCTGCGCCTCGGCGATGCCGACCTGCCCGGTGCCGGATCCGTCGTTCACGGCCACCCACATGCGCGTCGTGGCGAGAGCCTCGCCCACCTTGGCGGGCGAGTCCTGCTCCCGCGGTGCCGCGAGCAGGGACTTCACGGTCATGTCGACGTCGGCCTGCTCGAGCGTCTTCTGCAGGAGCTCGGTGGGGAACACCACACGATGCGGCGCGGACGCGTTGTCGATGATGAGGCCCGCGAAGTCACCGGACACGACCTGCTGCATGACCGAGGTCGTCGGCTGGGCGACAGCGGAGGTCGCGGACGGATCAGCTTCGAGCTGCACGGAATCCCGGACGGCGGCCGCCGAGCTGAACGCCAGCATGAACTGGCGCTCCCCGTCGCGGACCACGGCGACGGCCAGCGGCTTGCCCTCGCTGATCTGCGCGCGGGCATCGCCGTTCACGCGGATGTAGAGGTGCCCTTGGAGAGCCTGGCGGAGCACCCCGAGGAGCTGCTCGTTGGAGGCGCCCGCCTCGACCTGCGCCAGGGACTCGCGCAGGAGGACGTTGTCCTTCATGCCCGCCACGGTCTCGGTCTGCTCCGGCGGGAGCGCGGGAGCGAGCGGGAGCTTCCGCTCGGCCGCCGGTGCCGCAGGCTCCGCGGTGGGGCTGGGCGGCGTCGGCGCGGCAGCGGGCGCTGCGGCTGCCGCCGCGGCCTCCGGATCCGGAAGCGCGACCTCGGGCCCGGCTTCGGCGCCGACACCGCGGAACGCCTGAACCGAGATGCCGACGGTGGGCGATGCCTCGGCCGTCGACGCCTCCGACTCCTCGGTCGCCGTGCTCGCGTCCTCCTCGCTCTCGGTGGCCGGAGCGGCGGAGGGGGCGGGAGCGACGGCGTCGTCGCCGGACTTCTTGCGGCGGGAGAAGAGGGCCATGGGAGCCAGCCTAACCGTGTCTCCCCGCCCTCTCCGCCGCGACGTCAGAGCTTCTGGATCGGGGCGACCTTGATGAGCAGCTTCTTCTGCCCTGCCGTGTCGAACCGGACATGGGCGATGCGCTTGGCGCCTTCGCCAGTGACGGCGTCGACCCTTCCCTCGCCGAAGTCGTCGTGCCGGATGCGGTCACCGGCGGCGAGCTCGAGGTCGCCGTTGTCGCGCATCTTGGCGGTGACGCGGTTGGGGATCTTGTCCATCGCCGTCGAGAGCGGCTTGAGGGAGTCGCGGGGCAGGGCCTTCACGCCGAAGCGGTCGCCCGACCCACCGGAGCGACGGGCGTTCAGCGCACGCGACTGCATACCTCCGCGGGAGTTCACGTCGCCCGGGGACTGCCGCCAGTCGATGAGGGAGGCCGGGATCTCCTGCAGGAATCGGCTGGGCATGGCGACGGTCACCTCGCCGAACTGCGCGCGGGTCATCGCCAGGGACAGGTGCAGGCGCTTGCGGGCGCGGGTGATGCCCACGTAGAACAGGCGCCGCTCCTCCTGCGGGCCGCCGGGCTCTCCCGCCGAGATGCGGTGCGGGATGAGGTCTTCCTCGACGCCGGTGACGAAGACCGCGTCGTACTCCAGTCCCTTGGCGGTGTGCATCGTCATGAGCGAGACCGACCCGGACTCGTCATCGAGGTCGTCCGCGTCGGAGACCAGCGCGACCTCGGTGAGGAAGTCGGTGATGGTGCCCTCGGGGTTGTTCCGCGCGAAGTCGCGGGTCACGGCCACGAACTCGTCGAGGTTCTCCACGCGGGCCTCGTCCTGCGGATCGCGGCTGGCGCGCAGCGCGTCGAGGTAGCCGCTCTTGGAGAGCAGCAGGCTGAGCCCGTCCGCCACGGAGGTGGGCGGCGGCACCTCCCCCGTCGGCGGCAGCATGATCGCGGTCACCTCGGCGAGCACGGCGTCGAGCTGGGCGATGGCTGCCTGGATCTTCGGGCCGACGCCGAGCTGGCCGGGCAGCGACAGGGCATCGCGGAAGGAGATGCCGTGCTCCTCGGCGAAGCGGGCGATGGCGGTCTCGGTGACGTCGCCGATGCCGCGCCGGGGCTTGTTGAGGATGCGGCGGACCGCCATCTCGTCGGCGGGGTTCGCAACCGCGACGAGGTAGGCCAGCGCGTCCTTGATCTCGGCGCGCTCGTAGAACTTGGTGCCGCCCATGATCTTGTACGGCACGGCCGAGCGGATGAAGATCTCCTCCAGCGCACGGGACTGCGAGTTCGTGCGGTAGAAGACGGCCATCTCCGAGTACGGCATGCCCTTGCGGTGCAGCGCTTCGATCTCGTCGGCGACGAACTGGGCCTCGTCGTGCTGCGAGTAGCCGGTGAAGCCGATGATCCTGTCGCCCTCGCCGCGGTCGCTCCAGAGCTTCTTGTCCTTGCGGTCGAAGTTGTTGCCGATGACCGCGTTCGCCGCGGAGAGGATGTTCTGCGTCGAGCGGTAGTTCTGTTCGAGGAGCACGACCTTCGCTCCCGGGAAGTCGCGCTCGAACTCGCTGATGTTGCGGATGTCCGCACCGCGGAACGCGTAGATCGACTGATCCGAGTCGCCGACCACCGTCAGCGACGCCCCGGCCTCGCCGGCTCCCGGCGCCGGCTCGGGGTCAGGCTCGAAGATCATCATGCCGTTGGCGGCATACGGCTCCGGTGTCGAGCCGACGCCGGACACCGGCCGGGTGAGCTCGTGGATGAGCGCGTACTGGGCGTGGTTGGTGTCCTGGTACTCGTCGACGAGGATGTGGCGGAAGCGGCGGCGGTAGGTGTCGGCGACCTGGGGGAAGGCCCGGAACAGGTAGACCGTCTGTCCGATGAGGTCGTCGAAGTCGAAGGCGTTGGCCTTCTGGAGCTGCCGCTGGTAGTCGGCGAAGACCTCGACGAAGACGCGCTCAGCCGGGTCGCTCATGTTGGCCTGGCGCGCATAGGCCTCGGCATCGGAGAGCTCGTTCTTGAGCTTGGAGATGCGCCCCTGGACAGCCGCCGGGGTGAGCCCGTAGGCATCGGCCTCGTGCTCCTTGACCAGCCGCTTGAGGAGGGCGCGGGAGTCTCCGGAGTCGTAGATGGTGAAGTTCTTCGTGAACCCGAACTGCTGCGCCTCGCGGCGGAGGATGCGCACGCACGCGGAGTGGAACGTGGAGATCCACATGCCGCGCGCGGCGTCGCCGATCAGCCCCTCGACGCGCTCGCGCATCTCGCCGGCGGCCTTGTTGGTGAAGGTGATGGCGAGGATCTGGCTCGGCCACGCCTCGCGGCTGCGCAGGAGCGAGGCGATGCGGCGCGTGAGCACGCTCGTCTTGCCCGAGCCGGCACCGGCGACGATGAGCAGGGCGGGGCCGCGATACGTGACGGCCTCGAGCTGCTGGGGGTTGAGGCCGGCGAGGAGGTCGTCCTGCGCGGGGGCGCCGGAGGACTGCGGGCCGACGGATCCGGGGACGATGAGAGGGGCTTCGGTCATGACCTCTCGAGTCTAGGCGGCGGCACCGACATCGAGGTCCCGGCCTAACGGGTCTCGAGCGCCAGACGCCCCGCCAGCAGCACATAGGTCGCCGCGAAGGAGCGCCGCAGCCACGCCATCACCTTCGGCCGGGTGAGGACGCGGGTGCGCATGGTCGCCGCGAAGACCCCGTACGCGGCGAACACGACGAAGGTGACCGCCATGAAGACCAGGCTCAGCATGATCATCTGCGCCGTGGCTCCGGTGCCTCCGGCGGCGACGAACTGCGGCAGGAAGGCGAAGAAGAAGATGGTCAGCTTCGGATTCAGGAGGTTGAGGAGGACGGCAGTGCGGATGATCCGCCACGACGACACGGGCACGGCGTCCTCCTCCGCCGACATCAGCGCAGTGTCCCGCAGCGTCCGCCACGCGAGGTACAGCAGGTAGGCGACACCGAACCACTTGATGACCTCGAAGGCGACGGCGGAGGCGTGCAGGATCGCGGCTAGACCGGTGATCGCGGCGATCATGTGCGGGACGACCCCCAGCGTGCAGCCGAGGGCGGCGACGACGCCGGCCCTCGCCCCCTGGGAGATCCCGATCGCCACCGAGTACACCGCCCCGGTTCCCGGGGTGGCGACGACCACCAGGGTCGTGAGGAGGAATGCGATGCTCATGCGGCCCTTCCGTCGCGGCGGTCGGTCCGCGTGTCCTGTCTACCGGCTCGACGCGCGACGCGCATCCCCCTTCTTCCGCTCAGGCGATGCGGGTGCCCGGCGGCAGCCGTCGCGCGGGCGTCCGAGTGCGGGCCCACGCTCCCGCGAATAGCGCCCCGGCGAGCACCACCTGCACGCCGAGCCCGACGAACCAGCTCGGCACGGTCTCGTCGATCACCTGCTCGGCCGTCTGCGAACCGCTCTCCGGATCGCAGTCGTCCCAGCGCTGCTCCAGCGGCGAGAGCTGCGCGCTGCGGACGCCCCACTTGATCTGCCCGTACAGATCGACCGGATAGCCGTCCGTGCTGAACTCGGTGGGGGTGGCATCAGCCAGCACGACGAACGGGTTGGCGGCGAGCGCCCACCACACGAGGTCGAACCGCGGCGCCTCGTACGTGTACTCCTCCCAGCTCTCGCAGTCCACGTTGCCGTTGCTGTCGTAGGGGCGGCTGTAGCTCGTCGCCTCGCTGCGCACGGCCAGGCCGCCGAGCGCGAAGACGATGATCGTGCCGATGACGAGCGCGGAGACCACGAGGTAGGTGGACGCGACGGAGAACAGCGGCCGGGCGATGAGGCCGCTCAGGCCGACGCCGATCGCGGCGACGATGATGATCTCGACGGCGAGGATGAGCAGCGCCACGAACAGCACGATCGGATCGGTCCCGCCCGCCAGCAGCGACGCCGCGAGGAAGGGAACCGCCACCAGGAGGAACGCGCCGCCCGTCGCGATCGCCGCGAGCAGCTTGCCCAGCATGATGTCGCCGGTCGACGCCGCGGTGACCTGGATCGGCGCGAGCGTGGCCGCCTCCCGGTCGCCGTTGATGGCGTTGCCGCTGAGCGTGGGAGAGACGAGCACGACGAGCAGCAGGACCACGTTGACGACGATGGACGACACGCCCGCCCCCACGTCCTCCCCCCAGGAGTACACGGCGAACGACAGGCCGGTGACGCCGAGGAGCACCAGTGCGAAGACGCCGAGGAGCACGTACCAGCCGACGCTCCGCAGCCGCTGGGTCAGTTCCAGGCGCGCGATGACGCCGATGTTCGCGAGACTCATGCTCCCGCCTCCGTTCCGTGGGGTGCCGCAGGCGGCGGGGGCGGCGGGGTCGTCCCCGCGGGCGGGTGCGGGTGCCGGAGCGCGAGGAACGTATGCTCCAGATCGCTCTGCGCGGGCGCGAACTCCGCGACCGGCAGCCCCGCCTCCACGAGGAGGCGCAGTGACTGGGCGGCGTCATCCTCCCCGGGAAAGCCGACGAGGACGGCGCCCCGGTCCACGGCGAGGGACTCGGGAGCCCGTCCGAGGGCCGAGGCGACCTGCCAGGTGTCCGCGTTCAGACGCTCCGCGGTCGCGCCGGCCAGCCGCACCCGCCACGCGCGGACCGTGCTCTGCGCCGGAGCGGCGTCCACGACGGCCCCGCCGACGAGGAAGACGGCGTCGTCGACGACCTCTTCCAGCTCGGACAGCACGTGGCTGGAGATGAGGACCGTGCGCCCTTCGGCCGCGAAGCGGCGCAGCAGCACCCGCAGCTGCACGCGGGCCTCGGGATCGAGGCCGGACGCCGGCTCGTCGAGAAGCAGCACCTGCGGGTCGTGGACGAGAGCGCGGGCGAGGCCGAGCTTCTGCTTCTGCCCACGGGAGAGCACCTTCGCGGCGGAATCCGCGAGCTCCCCCAGACCGACGAGACCGAGAAGGTGCTGCGCCCGCCGCTCCGCGTCCGCGCGGTCGATCCCGTAGAGCCGGGCCGTGGTCACGATCGTCTCGCGGGCGGTGAGGGAGGGCCAGGCGCCGAGGGCATCCGGCATCCACCCCAGCACGCGACGGGCGGCGAGCGGGTCGGCTTCGGGGTCGATGCCGCCGATGCGGATCGAGCCGCTGTCGGGGGCGAGCAACGAGGCGAGCATCAGGAGCAGCGTCGTCTTGCCCGCGCCGTTCGGGCCCACAAGACCGGTCACCCTTCCCGCTTCTGCGCGCAGCGTGGCCCCTCGCACGGCCTGCACGTCCCCGAATGCCCTGCTGACGTCATCCACCACTATTCCGGTCATGCGGTCAGTCTGGCATCGCGGGGCGCGAGCGCCGGGGACCTCCGGGCTGATGCCCAGCCGCGCCGCACCGCGGGTGACACAATCGCTGTATGCGCACGATCCTCAACATCATCTGGGTCATCCTCGCGGGCTGGGCGCTCTTCCTCGGCTACGTGCTGGCCGGCCTGCTGCTGTGCATCCCGATCATCACGATCCCCTGGGCGATCGCCTCGTTCCGCATCGCCGCCTACGCCATCTGGCCGTTCGGTCGCGAGGTCGTCAGCAAGCCGACGGCCGGCGTCGGGTCGTTCCTCGGGAACGTGCTCTGGGTCATCCTCGCGGGGTGGTGGCTCGCGCTCGGCCACATCGTGTCGGGGCTCGCGCTGTGCATCACCATCATCGGCATCCCCATGGGCATCGCCGACTTCAAGATGGTCCCGGTGTCGCTCATGCCGCTCGGCAAGGAGATCGTCTCCACTCGTCAGGGCGCGTTCGACCGCACGCTCTGACGCCGGCGGGTCAGCCGCGGAAGAACGCGACGCCGAGATCGGGGTGATCGACGAAGACGCCGTCCATGCCCTGCCGGGCGATCACGCCCCACTCGGCCTCGTAGTGCCCGAACGCGCTCTTGCCTCCCGGTCCGCGGTAGGGCGCCGCGAGGAAGGCGTTCTCCGGGCGGCAGGTCCACGCGAAGACGGTCAGGCCGCGGGCGTGCGCATCGGCGACCAGCGTCGTGCCCGGCACCAGGAGCATCTTCTTGTCGACGCTGATCCCGTCGATCCGACCGACCAGGCGGTCCAGATTCCCGGGGGTCACGGTCTCCGGGTAGCTCAGGGCCTTCGCCCCCTCGGCGACGAGGAGGTCGTACGGCTGTCCCGCCGCCTCGATGAGGTAGACGAAGCTCGCGTCGACGCCCGCGGCGCGGAGCTGCCCGAGCACGGTCGACTCGAAGCTCTCCACGATCAGCGGCAACTCCCCCGCCGCCCATCCGGCGTCGCGCAGCTCCCGCGCGATGAGGGGCGCGAGGTCGAGTCCGATGCCCGCGAAATGCGTGGCGTGCTTCACCTCGAGCACGACGCCGATCGGCCGGCCCTGCTCCTGTGCTGCCGCCCGCACGAGGTCGAGGACGTCGCGCAGGCGCAGGATCGGCTCCGTGCCGTCGAAGGAGGCGCTGGATGCCCGGAGCTTCGGGAGCCGTTCCCGGCAGCGCAGCGTGGACAGCTCCGCCCAGGTGAAGTCCTCCGTGAACCAGCCGGTCAGTGCGGCACCGTCCACGCGCCTCGTCGTGCGGCGATCCGCGAACTCCGGGTGATCGGCGACGTCCGTGGTGCCGGAGATCTCGTTCTCGTGCCGCACGACCAGGACGCCGTCCTGGGTGGCGACCACGTCCGGCTCGACCGCGTCGACCCCCGTCGCGAGAGCGAGCTCGTAGGACGAACGGGTGTGCTCCGGTCGGTGGCCCGGGGCACCGCGGTGCCCGATGACGAGCGGGGATTTGCTGGGCACGCTCACAGCGTAAGGCACCCCGGGAGTGTCGCCTCACGGGTATCGTAGAGGAAAGCGACCTACGACCCCCCTTTTGGAGTGAGGCCCACCTGATGAGCAACTTCGCTTTCAACAATCCTGCTTTCCAGCAGCAGGACCCGCGCAACGTCGCGACCTACCCGGGTGCGCCCCAGGGCGCTCAGGGCGCGCAGGCCGCGTCGCTCCAACACGGCGCGATGGATGCCGCCGCCAACGCACAGCTCGAGGGCATGTACGCCGCTCCCGCCGCAGGCGCGCTCGAGACCGACCGGATGTCCGTCGAGGACACCGTGTGGAAGACCGCCGGCCTCTTCGGCATCCTCCTCGTCACCGCCGTCGTCGGCTGGGTGCTGACGCTCGGCGGCCTCGACGTGCCGCGCTACGACCCGTACAACCCCGCCGCCGTCAACGTGCTGCCCTGGGCCCTCGGGGCGCTCGGCGGCTTCGTGCTGGCGATGGTCATCACCTTCACCTCGCGCAAGAAGGTCCGCCCCGCGCTGATCTTCGCCTACGCGGCCTTCGAGGGTCTCTTCATCGGCGGCATCTCGGCGTTCTTCGAGGTCCGCTGGCCCGGCATCGTCTTCCAGGCGACGCTCGCGACCGTCTCGGTCGTCGGCGTGACTCTCGCCCTCTTCGCGAGCGGCAAGATCCGCGCCTCGAAGAAGGCCACGAAGATCTTCATGATCGCGATGATCGGCTACCTGGTCTTCTCGCTCCTGAACCTCGTCCTCATGTGGACCGGCGTCAACACCAACGCGTTCGGCATGCTCAGCCAGCCGATCATGGGCATTCCGCTCGGCCTCATCATCGGTGTCCTCGTCGTGATCATGGCGGCCTACTCGCTGGTGCTCGACTTCGACCAGATCCAGCAGGGCGTCCGCAACGGCGCTCCCCGCAAGTACGGCTGGCTCGGCGGCTTCGGCATCATGGTCACCGTCGTCTGGCTGTACGTCGAGATCCTTCGGATCATCGCCATCGCCCGCGGCAACAACTGACGCGCGACCCGTCGCGACGAGAGGCCCGTCTCCCTGGGAGGCGGGCCTCTTGCCATATCCGGGAGGGAGCGCGCAAGGGGTTGGCACGCGATTCCGCGGCCGGGCACAGTAGGTGTCACGAAGCCCCGGCACCCCGGGGCTCCTGACCCAAGGAGCTGACCATGAGTTTTCTCGGCTTTCTTCTTCTCGGCCTCATCGCCGGAGCCATCGCCAAGCTGATCCTGCCCGGCAAGCAGGGCGGCGGATGGTTCATCACCCTGCTGCTCGGCGTCGTCGGCGCCCTGCTCGGCGGCTGGCTCGGCAGCCTGATCCTCAACCGTCCGCTCACCGAGTTCTGGGACCTCGGCACCTGGCTCCTCGCCATCGGCGGTTCGATCATCGTGCTGCTGATCTACGGCCTCATCGCCGGCCGCGGCCAGCGGGTCAACGACTGACGCAGACCCCCCTCGACGCGCCCCGCGTCACCCACGCCCGTCCCTCACGGCTGCGAGAGCATCCGTGAGGGGCGGGTCTTTTCGTGCCGCGGACGGTCAGCTCGCCGTTCCCCGCGCCTTGCGCTCCAGGAGTCCGCGCTCACGGTCGTTGCCGGCCAGCCCCGCGGCCACGGCGAACTCGCTGCGTGCCTCGCTCTCCCGGCCGAGTCGGCGCAGCAGCTCGCCCCGCGTGGCCGGGAGCAGGTGGTAGCCGCGCAGCGCCCCGGACGCAGCCAGCTGATCGAGCATCTTCAGCGCGGAAGCGGGCCCGGTCGCCATGGCCACGGCGGCCGCGCGATTGAGCTCCACCACCGGGGACGGGGTGAGCCGGCCGAGCGCCTCGTAGAGGACGACGATGCGATCCCAGTCGGTCTCCTCCACGGACGGCGCGACGGCATGGCATTCGGCGATGGCGGCCTGCAGACTGTACGGCCCGCGTCCACGGCCGAGCCCGTCCGCCCGCGCCAGTGCCGCTCTCCCCCGCGCGATGCGGCTGCGGTCCCACCGCCGACGGTCCTGATCGGCGAGCAGCACCGGGTCCCCGTTCCGGTCGGTCCGTGCGGGGAAGCGTGCGGCCGTGAGCTCCAGGAGCGCGAGCAGACCGTGCACCTCCGGTTCGCGAGGCTGCAGCGCGGCGAGCACCCTGGCGAGCCGGATGGCCTCGTCGCTCAGTTCCGGCCGCATCCACTCCGGACCGCTGCTGGCCGCGTGCGCTTCGTTGAAGATGAGGTAGAGCACCCCGAGGACCGCGCCGAGCCGCGCCGCATGCTCCTCCCGCGGCGGCACCTCGAACGGCGCGTGTGCCGCCGCCAGCGTCTTCTTCGCGCGCACGATCCGCTGTTGCACGGTCGCCGTGGGGACCAGGAAGGCGCGGGCGATCTCCTCGCTCGACAGCCCGCCGACGACCCGCAGCGTCAACGCGACCTGCGCCTCCCGAGAGAGGACCGGGTGGCACGCGATGAAGAGGAGGCGCAGCACATCGTCGTCCACGGCATCCGGGTCCCACGGCAGCTCGTGGCCCTCCGCCTGCTCCTGTTCGAGGTCGTGCGCGATCAGCGCGAGACGGTCGTCCAGCCGCTCGCGGCGTCGCCATCCGTCCACCGCCTTCCGCTTCGCCACGGCTGTGAGCCACGCGGCGGGGTTCCGCGGGACGCCCTCGGCGGGCCATTGCCGCAGCGCGGCGACCAAGGCCTCCTGCGCGAGGTCCTCCGCCAGGCCGAAGTCGCCGACCATCCGCGTCAGCGTGCCGACGATGCGCGCGGCTTCGATTCGCCATACGGCCGCGACGGCCCGCTCGGCCGCCTCCTGCGCGGAGGCGGCCGAGTTCGCCACGGGGTCGGACGAGCCGTCCATCAGCGGAGCGTCGTCACGCCTGCTCGGCGCGGCGGGCCTGCTCCTCCCGCCAGCCCGCCTCCTTCTCGATCCACTCGTTGTCGGCGGGGAAGTCCTCCGGGCCGGTCACCCGGCGCACCTCGAGGAACGATCCTGCTCCGAGCGGCGCCCGGCTCGCCCACTCCGCGGCCTCCTCGCGCGAGGAGACCTCGATGATCCAGAAGCCGTTGAAGAGCTCCTTCGTCTCCCCGTAGGGGCCGTCCGTGATCAGCGGCTTCTCGGCGCTGAAGTCGACGACGAAGCCCTCCGCCGCGTCGGTCAGGCCCTCCCCGGCGACGAGGACGCCCGCCTTCATCATCGACTCGTTGTAACGACCCATCGCCTCGATGACCTGCTCGAAGGGCATCTCCTGGTAGGCCGCCACCGCGTCGTCGGTCGCGCGCATGATGAGCATGAACTTCATGATGTTCTCCTTGTTCCGAAGGGCCGTTCCTCGACCCTCTCATCACAGACGTCGAACGGGAACGGCGGAGATCGACATCGGGCGAAAAATTCCTCCCGGTCTTCTGCCGAGAGCCGCATCGGCATAGAGTTTCAGTTCAACCCCTTTCAGTGGAAATTCTTTTCCAGATCGAACGAGGACTCGATGAAGAGACGCATCGCCGCCACCGCCGCGGCCGCCCTGCTCCTGCTGGCGCTCCCCACGACCGCCGGAGCGGCCCCCGACGAGGAGCCGCTCACCCGGTACGTCAAGGACACCTCCGGCGCATATGGCTACGGCACGGAGCCCGTGTACACCTATCCGGGATCCGGCGAGCAGGTCGCCATTCCCACGACGCTGACGCCGGAGAACCGCCGCTTCTCCAGTGCCTGGGTCGGCACGATCGGCAACCTGAACTTCGGCAAGCCCGCGGATGCGGCGGACTTCGACGCCCGCTACGCGACGGTGCTCGACGACTTCGCCTCCTGGAACATGAACGCCGTGATCTTCCAGGTGCGTCCGCTGCTGGACGCGTACTACCCCTCGGCGCTCAACCCGTGGTCCGAGTTCCTCACCGGCACCCAGGGCGCCGATCCCGGGTACGACCCGCTGCAGCGCATGGTGGAGGCCACGCACGCGCGCGGCATGGAGTTCCACGCCTGGTTGAACCCCTATCGCGTGACCAACGCGAAGATGACCTCGCCGGGGATCCTCGCGGCCCTCGGGCTCACCGCGGACGAGGTGAAGGCGCTCTCGATCCCGCAGTACATCGCGGCACTGAACGACGCCGGCATCCTCGCCGACGACAACTTCGCCGTGCAGCACCCCGACTGGGTCCTGTCGTTCGAGGAGAAGCTGTTCCTGGACCCGGGCCAGCCCGAGGTCCCCGCGTACGTCGCGGCCACCGTCGCCGAGATCACGGAGAACTACGACGTCGACGCCATCCACTTCGACGACTACTTCTACCCGTACCGGATCACCGTCGACGGCCAGAACGTGTTCTTCGGCGCGCAGGGCGAGGACCGCGCGACGTTCGAGGAGTTCGGCCTCACGGCGGGCTATCCCGACACCGTCGCCGGCATCGAGGCGTGGCGGCGCGACAACATCACGGGTCTGATCACCCTCGTCGGCGACGCGATCGACGCCGGCAACGCGGCGCGCGGCACTGCCGTGCAGCTCGGCATCAGCCCGTTCGGGATCTGGGAGCACAAGGCGCTCGACCCGGCCGGGTCCCACACGCCGACCAGTTCGTCGCAGACGTACAGCCAGGCGATCTTCGCCGACACCCGCGGGTGGGTGCAGGACGAGCTGATCGACTACATCGTGCCGCAGATCTACTGGAGCTTCGATCAGGCCGCCGCCCCCTACGGGGAGCTCGCGCAGTGGTGGAGCGACGTGGCAGCAGGCAGCCGCACCCAGGTCTATGTCGGCCACGCGCTCTACAAGCACGTCAACAACGGGGGCTGGGAGCAGGCCTGGATGAACCCGGAGGAGGTGCCGAACCAGATCCGGTACAACCAGAAGCTCGACGGCATCGAGGGCAGCGTCCTGTTCAGCTACAACGACATGAAGCCGAGTGACCTGGCCGCTCTGCCCGCGGATCAGCAGCCCAAGCACGAGGCCAAGAACACCGCGATCGAGCTCCTCGAGGGCGAGGCCTTCGCCCACCCCACGCTCGTTCCGGCCAAGCCCTGGCTCTCGGACGGACAGGTGGCAGCCCCGGCGGCACCCGAGATCGTCGACGGCGAGCTCCGCTGGCAGGCCGGGGACGCGCAAGAGGCCCGCCAGTATGCGATCTATCGCGGAACCGGTGATCCGGCGCAGATCGTCGCCACGCCGGGCGCACTGGTGGACACGGTCTGGGCAGGCGGCGCGGCGTCGCTCCGCTTCCCCCTCCCCGCCGACGATGCCCCCGCCGCCGCGCGCGCCGCGACGGAGACCTGGGTGGTGACCGCGTTGGATGCCGCCGCCGTCGAGAGTGGACCGGTGGCTGTCGCGGTGGACGAGCCGGTGGACCCGACCGATCCGGGCACTCCGACGGATCCGACCGGACCGACGGACCCCGGCAGCCCGTCGAACCCGGGCGCTGCGGGTGAGGACGGCGTCACGGCACCCGGGAGCGGGGCCACGCGTGGCGAGCGCGGTGATCTCGCGACGACGGGTGGCGATGCCCCCATCGTCGCTCTGCTGCTGGGCGGCCTGCTGCTGGCTGCCGGCGCCGTCACCACGGTCGTGGCCGCGCGCAGACGCCGCACGCGATGACGCCAGCGACCGCCGGGAGTCGCTCGCGTCCTCCCGGCGGTCGCGACGGTCGGGTTCAGCGGCGCCGCGACGGCGCCTGCACGGCGGCCGCGATGGTCGCGACCAGTGCATCCGCGGAGCGCTCGGGACTCCACGCCGCAGCGACGGCCGGCGCTTCGACACGCAGCGCCGCCAGACGGTCCGGGTCGGTCAGCAGTCCCCGCAATGCAGCACCCAGCGCACCGATGTCTCCCGCGGGGACGAGAACGCCGCCGCCCGCGCCGAGAACGTCGCGGATGCCGTACCGCACGTCGTAGGACACCACCGGCGTGCCGTGCAGGAGCGCCTCCACGATGCCGAGCGGCTGCCCTTCGAACGCGGTGGAGGTGACCAGCACGGACGCCCGGTCGAGCACGGTGGCGGAATCGTCGGTGTAGCCGCAGAGATGCACGCGGTCCGCGACGTCGAGCTCGGCGATCAGTGCCGCCAGCCGCTCCTGCTCTGCTCCCGTGCCCCAGATCTCCATCCGGGAGCCCGGCACGTCCGCCTCGACGAAGGCGCGGATGGAATGGTCGATGCGCTTGCCGGCCGCGAGCCGACCCAGCACGACCACGAGGCCCTCCTCGCGCAGGTCGTCACGGCGCTCGACCGGCGCGATGGGGTTCGGCACCACGACATGGTTGGCGGCCTCACCGAACCGCGCCACGACGTCGTCCCGCTGCGTAGCGGTCGGCCAGATGACCGCATCGAAGCGGTCGGCGAGGCGGAACCAGCGCGTCCAGAGCGTGTTCAGGCCGGCGTCGGGAGTGTAGGGCGCCTCCACGTGCATGGTGTGGATGGGGTGCAGGATGCGCACGCGCGGGTCGCGCCAGTCGGCGATCAGCTCTCCGAGCTGGCGGGACTCGCAGATCACGACGATCGGACGCTCCCCCAGCGCCGCCGTGATGTGGGCCAGCCAGGCACCGTAGAGTCCGCGGAAGCCATGCAGCGCGCCGACGACCGCTCCGCTCTCGTCGTAGACGAGGACAGGCTCGTCCGTGAGGTGCCAATCCGGGTTGCCGGGGATGACGGGAAGGGCTGCGAAAGGCCGTCCCGCGGGATCCGCGAGCACGCGGTACTCCCGGTCAGGGTCAGCCGTCACTGCGGCATCCGCGGCGTCACGCAGCCAGGCGGCGGCTCCGCCCTGCGGTGCGACGGCCTCGTCGAAGAGGTTGCGCAGTCGATCGGGGTCGGTGAGCGCACCGCGCTCCGCGAAGACGCGGCGGTGCTCGGCGTGGTCGGCGATCGTCCCCGGATCGAAGGTCAGCAGCTGCGGACCGGCGCCGTCCGCCGCGCCCGCGGCAGCGAGCATCCGGGCGCGCGCGAGCGTGGCGATCGTGTAGCCGCCGTCCAGACCCGGGATCAGGCGGCTGGACAGCACCAGGTACTCGGCGTCCGGGAGGACCGGCGCCGAGACCGGGGGCATCGCGCCCCCTACTCCCACTCGATCGTCCCCGGCGGCTTCGACGTCACGTCGAGCACGACGCGGTTGACGTCGCGGACGCCGTTGGTGATCCGGTTCGAGATCTTCGACAGCACGTCGTACGGCAGGCGGGTCCAGTCGGCCGTCATCGCGTCCTCGCTGGAGACCGGACGCAGCACGATCGGGTGGCCGTAGGTGCGGCCGTCGCCCTGCACGCCCACCGAGCGCACGTCGGCGAGGAGCACGACGGGGCACTGCCAGATCTCCTGGTCGAGACCCGCCTTGGTCAGCTCCTCGCGGGCGATGGCGTCGGCCTCACGCAGGATCTCGAGACGGTCAGCGGTGACCTCACCGATGATCCGGATGCCGAGGCCGGGCCCCGGAAACGGCTGGCGCCCGACGATCGCCTCGGGGATGCCGAGCTCGCGGCCGATCGCGCGGACCTCGTCCTTGAAGAGGGCCCGCAGCGGCTCGATGAGCTCGAAGTCGAGGTCGTCCGGAAGACCGCCCACGTTGTGGTGCGACTTGATGTTGGCCGTGCCCGCACCGCCGCCCGACTCCACCACGTCCGGGTAGAGCGTGCCCTGCACGAGGAACTTCACCGGGGCGCCGCCGTCGGCCTTCGCCTCCTCCACGAGGTCGAGCTGCACCTTCTCGAACGCGCGGATGAACTCGCGGCCGATGATCTTGCGCTTCTCCTCGGGGTCGGTCACGCCCTGGAGGTGACCGAGGAAGGTCTCCGCGGCGTCGACCGTGATGAGCCGCACACCGGTGGACTCGACGTAGTCCTTCTCGACCTGCTCGCGCTCGCCCTTGCGGAGGAGACCGTGGTCGACGAAGACGGCCGTGAGCTGGTCGCCGATGGCCTTGTGCACGAGAGCGGTCGAGACGGCGGAGTCCACGCCGCCGGACAGCGCGGAGATGACCCGGGCGTCGCCGACCTGCTCGCGGATGCGCTCGATCTGCTCGGCGATCACGTTGTCGGGGTTCCAGTCGGACGCGAGGCCCGCACCCTTGTGGAGGAAGTTCTCGAGCACGCGCTGACCGTGATCCGAGTGCTTGACCTCGGGGTGCCACTGCACGCCGTAGAAGCCGCGCTCCTCGTTCGCGAAGGCGGCGACCTTCGTGGCCTCCGTCGTCGCGAGCACCTCGAAGCCCTCCGGTGCCTTCGCGACCTGGTCGCCATGGCTCATCCACACGTTCTGCTCGGTCGGCTGCCCGCTGAGCAGCGTGCCGCCGTCACCGGAGATGACGGCATCCGTGGCGCCGTACTCGCGGAGGCCGGTGTGCGCGACCTCGCCGCCGAGGGTCTGGGCCATGTACTGGAAGCCGTAGCAGATGCCGAGCGTGGGGACGCCGAGGTCGAAGACCGACGGGTCGAGCTTCGGCGCGCCCTCCTCGTACACCGACGAAGGTCCGCCGGAGAGGATGATCGCGACGGGGTTCTTCGCGGCGATCTCCTCCGCCGTGGCGGTGTGCGGCACGATCTCGCTGTAGACCCCGGCCTCGCGCACGCGGCGGGCGATGAGCTGCGCGTACTGCGCGCCGAAGTCGACGACGAGCGCGGGGCGCTGCTGGGTCTCGGACTGTTCGGTCAACGGACACCTTCCGGGGCGATCGCGGAGGCCTCGGCGGCCTCTCGGGTGGCGAGATAGGTCTTGACTTCACGGGCGACGACCGCCTCCATGAAGAACGACAGCAGCGGCACGACGCCGCCGAGCGCGAGCAGGATGAACCGCGGGAAGCGCCAGCGCATCAGGCTCCACATGCGGAAGCACGCGAAGAGGTAGACGACGTAGAACCAGCCGTGGGCGACGAGGATGAACAGCGAGATGTTGAAGCCGTCCCCGAGGGAGGTCATCTCGCACGAGTTCGTCCACGGCGCGAACAGCGACCACCACTGGCAGTCCGGTCCCGCGATGACGCCGGCGAACCAGAGCGGGCCGCCCGATCCTCCGGCGAAGAGCTCGAGGTGGATCGGCGTGTACTTCAGCACCATCTCGGCGAGCAGCAGGAGCAGCATGACTCCCGTGATGATCGACGCGATCTGGTAGAACTTCAGCGCACCGCGGATCGCCGGAAAGCTGGCGACTTTCGGTTCGGGCATGCCCCCAGTCTAGTCGGCGGCGGGCGACGCCCCGACCCCGCGGGAACGACGGAGGCCGCCGGGTCGCCCCGACGGCCTCCGCCTCGTCATCCGCCGCTCGGCATCAGAACCATCCGGTCAGGAGGTCCCACAGCCAGTCGACGATGTCCTTGATGATTCCGCCGATGCCGCCGGCGCGGTTGACGGTGACGGTGGCCGTGGCCTCGTCTCCGTCGGCCTGCGCCACCGCGACGGTGTACTTGCCGGGCTGGGCGTTCTTCGGCACCGTCACCGAGGTGCTGAACGTGCCGTCCTGACGGACCTGCACCGTTCCCACCGGGACTCCCTGGCCCTTCTTCGGCCGGAGCTCGACCGTGACGGTCTCGCCGGGCTGGTAGCCCGTGCCCGTGACGTCGAGCTTCTTGCCCGCGGCCACCTTCGAGGAGCCGAGCGCGATGGTCCCCGCGAACTCCTCCTCGCCGGCGATCGTGAACGGCACCTGCACCGTCGTGCCCGTGGCCGGGACCTCGACCGTGAGCTGCTGCTCACCGAACACCCCGGACGGCACCGTGAAGGTGAGGGTGGCGCGGCCGCCCTCGTCGGTGGTGTCCACGATGGTCGGGTCGACCGTGCCGGCCGCGAGCTGAGTGTCGCCGAGCGACAGCGTGACCGCTCCCGGGGCCGCCTCGCCACCGCTGAACGCCAGCGAGGAGAGCGAGACCGTCACCTGGTCGCCGGCGCGGTAGCCGTCGGCGTCCGCCGGGCTGACGGTCACACCGACCGCACGCTGGGCGAGGTCCGGCGAGGCCGTCTTGTTCGCGTCGAACCAGTCGACCATCGACTGGAGGTCGATCTTGCCGGTGTCCCGCTTGCCCGCGCCCTGCTTGAAGGTGGCGAAGTTGTCGCCGCCCGCCGCGAGGAAGGAGTTCGCCGCCACCGTGTACTCCCCGTTCGGGTCGATCGCGGTGCCGTTCAGCGTGATCGAGGTGATCCGCGAACCCGCGGGCGCCGTCGGATCGTAGGTGTAGACCAGGCCCTCGGAGACGCCGAGCTTGAGGAACGGTCGCGCCGAGCCTGCCGGCTGCCACTGCTCCTCCAGCACGCCCTTCAGCTGCGTCCCGGTGAGGGTCAGCGTGACCAGCGTGTTGGCGAACGGCTGGACGGTCGCCGCCTCCCGATAGGTGACGTTCCCGTCGGGATCCTCGGCGTTGCTCGACGCGTAGGTCAGGTTGGCACGGATGCCACCCGGGTTCATGAGCGCGATGTCCGCACCCGTGGACCACTTCTGCACGTCGGCGACGAAGTTGCCGATGGTGGACTCGCCACCGCGGTTCTCCGAGCCGTTGGACTGCCGCGCGCGGTTGAAGTCGGCGGTGATGTCGCCCACCTTCACCGCTCCCAGCACGTCGGCCTCCGCCTTCGCCTTGGCGACGATGGCCTGCACCTCCGGCACCGCCGGGTACAGCGGCTTGCCGGCGGACGTGAGGGGCTTGATCTCGTTGGTGATCGAAAGCAGCTCCTTCGTCTTCGGGTCGACCTGGATGTTCATGAGGCCGAGGTTCTCGCCGTACTGCCCCGCCGAGACGACCGGTCGGCCGTCGATGACGTGGTTGTAGGCGAGGTGCGTGTGCGCCGAGACGATCGCATCCACGTCGTCGTCGACGCCGTAGACGATCTCGCCCAGCGGCGAGTCCTCGGTGATCGCAGACAGCGCGGTGCTCTCCGCGCCCTCGTGCACGAGCAGGATGACGACGTCCGCCTCGCCGTTCGCGGGGTCCCCGTCGCGCAGGTCGTCGGCCACCGCGTTCACGGAGTCGACGATGCTGCGCACCTCGAGAGCCGCGATGCCTTCGGGCGAGACGAGCGAGTCGAGATCCTCCGTGACGGCGCCCACGAAGCCGACGCGCACCCCGTCGAGCTCCTTGACCCAGGCCGGGGCGAGCGCGGGCTCACCGGTCTCCGTGAGGAACACGTTCGAGGAGATGTACTCCCAGTCCGCGCGCTCCTGCACCCGGTCGCGCAGGTCTTCCCAGCCCTGATCGAACTCGTGGTTGCCCGCAGCGCTCACGTCCAGACCGGCGGCGTTGAGCGCGTCGATCGTCGGGTTGTCGTCGTTGATGAACGAGGTGAACGTCGAGGCCCCGATCAGATCGCCGGCTCCGGCGAAGATCGTGTTCGGGTTCGCCGCACGGAACTGCTGCACCGCGCCGGCGAGCACGGCGGCCCCCGCCGCAGCCCCGTCGGCCTCGATGCGGCCGTGGAAGTCGTTAACCGTCACGACGTCGATGTTCACCGGCGGGATCTCCGACGAGACGCCGACGATGATCGGGTCGTGGTCGCTGGACCGGTACGGGGTGCCCTCCTCGGTGGCGCCGAACGCGTAGCCGCGATCGCTCCACTCCGGCGAGTTGATGCCCCAGACGCCGGCGCCCGTGATGGAGGGGACGAGCGACGGCGACGCGATCACGTGGTCGAGCGAGCCGAGTTCTCCGTCGAACGTGTAGGTGTACTGCCCTGCGGCCTTGTCGGCGGCCACGTCGCTCCACCCCTGCGAGGTGAACACGTCGATCGGGTCTTCCTGCCCGTAGGCGTTGAAGTCGCCGATCAGCAGCATGTCGCTGCTGCCGCTGGTCTCGGCCAGCTCGTCCGTGAAGGCGAGGACGGCCTGCGCCTGCTTCACCCGATCGGCGTTGAAGAAGCCCTGGCCGTCGGCCGGCTCCGCCCCGGCGCCCTGCGGCGGGGACTTCGACTTCAGGTGGTTGGCGACCACGGTGACCACGCGGCCGTCGATGTCGAACGCCTGCGCGATCGGCTCGCGGGCGTTGCCCCACACGGACTCGTCGGTGACGGTGGCGCTGTCGCCCACCGTGCTCACGGCGTCCTTCTTGAAAATGATCGCGTTCGTGATGTAGTCCGTCGTCGCCGGGTCCTGCAGGGCCTTCGGCGTGCGGACGTAGTCCCACACGTCGGAGCCCGCGTCGGCGTTGAGGCCGGCGACGAGGTCCTTCAGAGCGGTGTCGACGGGCTTGCCCAGCTTGACCGAGTTCTCGATCTCCATGAGCGCGACGATCTCGGCGTCGAGGCCGTTGATGGCCGAGACGATCTTGGACTTCTGGATCGCGAACTGGGCGGCGTTCGCCGCGCCGCGGGCGTCGGCGTTCTCGCTCTTCAGCGTCGTGAAGTAGTTGTAGACGTTGAACGACGCCACCTGCGCGTCACCGCCCACCTCCGGGGCCTTCTCGGGGCGCGGGTTGGTCGCCTCGAAGGTGACCTTGCGCTCCGCCGGGGACGCGTCGTCGATCGGGACGACCGGCTGCAGCCGCCAGTCGTCGAAGCCCCACTGGAGCACGTAGCCGTTGGACCCGAAGTCGACGGTGTCGCCGTTGCGGACCACCGTGTCCTCCGTGAAGTACGGCTGCTGGCCCGGGTGGCCGTTGTTGGTCACCTGGATGGACCAGGCGTCGTCGAGCAGGATGCGGTTGGCGCGGTTCTCGGCCGCGATGGCGGCGGCGTCGGCCCCGGGACGCGTGGTCTCGGTGCTCTTGACGTTGAGGTCGTCGCCGGCGTTCAGCCACAGCGTCCCGTAGTTGTAGAGCTGGTGGCTCGACGCGAGCCGGTATGTGCCGGTCGGAGCGACGTACATGTTCTCGTACTGCTCACGGTCGGCACCGCGCACGGTGTCCGGGAGCGGAGTGAGGGCGGGCACGCCCACACCGGCCGTGACGACCGAGACGTCGGCCACCGCGGCGGGAGCGATCTGGGTCTGACCGAAGTACTCGCTCACGGTGCCGGTCACCGAGACGAGGTCGCCGATCTCGAGCGTGGGCGCAAGCGCGTTCAGGAAGACGAACACCCCGTCCGAGGCGCCGGGGGTCGCGTCGTTGTCGCCGCCCGAGCCCTGCGTCTGGATCACGATGCCCTTGTAGCCGCCGGTGCGATGGTCGGCGGTGACGACACCCTCGACGCGGACGCGCTGTCCGGCGAGCGGCGAGACGTCGCCGGTGCCCTGGACCTCGGCGATCGTGGCGGTCGTGGGCTGCTCGCCCGGCTCCTCCCCCGGGTCGGTGCCGGGGTCGGTGCCGCCGGAGTTCTGCGGGGTGATCGTCGCCGACAGCGTGAAGTCGGCCTTGTTGTCGTCCGCGTCGGCACCCGCGGTGCGGTTCAGCGACCGGACGTCGGTGTTGCTCGAGGGGGCGGCGGCGGCCGCCGTCTCGAAGGTGTTCGAGGTGCCGTAGCCGAGGAGGTCGATCACGCCGTCCGCGCCGACCGTCGAGCCGGGGGTGAGCGTCACCGCGGCGGTGCCCTCGACGAGGGCCAGGGTGCCGTTGGTGCCGCTCGGGCTCAGCGTGGTGGTGGCGTCGGGCGTGGGCAGCGCAGCACCGTTGGTGCCGTTGCTGTTCCCCTGCACGAGGAAGTAGCCCCCCGCGGGGATCGTGCCCTTCAGCGGGGCGACGCCGTTGAAGGCGCCGGTCCCCGCCGCGGAGCGGTACTGCAGGGACATCCCGTCGAGGGTGACGGGCGCCGTCGTCGGGTTGTACAGCTCCACGAACTTGTTCGTGAACGCCGCCCCCGCGCTTCCGCCGGACAGGTAGGCCTCGTTGATCACCACCCCGGTGCCCTCGGTGTTCGCCGACGCAGGCGCGGCCACCAGCGAGCCGAAGCTCAGGGCGGCGACGCACGTCGCGGCGAGAGCGCCCACGCGCCCTCGGATTCTGCGGTGCGAGACGGGGGTCAGGGTCTCCCCGTGCTCAGGAGCGGACATCATCGGTGCTGTCTCCTCGATCGTGTTCCGGCGCTGCTCAGGACGCTGTCATCGCACACATCGGGAACTCCCAGCGTGCGCACATGGAGCGAGCTTACGGAGCGGTTCGGACATCCTCAACGGAGTTTTCCCATTGGTCATCCAGCGCTCACCGAATGGCCGCGACGCCCCCTGACGAAGGTTCACACGGAGCCGTCGCGGCGCGCAGAAGCGCAGCGTCAGCCGCGCGGATGCGCAACGGCCGTCAGACGGTCGCGGCCCCCTGCGCTTCGTCGAACTCCTCCACCTCGCGCTCCCAGGCGTCCTTCGCCAGGCGGTACCAGAGGTAGAACGCGAAGCCGGCGAAGATGACCCACTCGGCGGCGTAGAACACGTTGAGCCAGTTGACCGGCGACTGCTCGTCGGGCGCCGGGGACGCGATGTCGACGAGTCCCGCGGTCGCGGTCGTGGAAGCGAGGTACGGACGGTAGACGTCGAGCTGCTCGATGTCGTGCCAACGGCTCAGCAGAGCGGCCGGCGACATCCGGTCCAGCTGCTCCGGATCCGAGCGCGGCGGGACCGACGGACCCTCATCCGAGATGACGCGACCGGCGACCTCGACCACGCCTCCGTCCGCCTCGGCTTCCAGGCGCTCCACCGCGGCGTCGGCGGCCGCCCGATCCGGGGCCCAGCCGATGGCCACCGCCAACGACACACGTTCGTCGACGCGGAGCTGGCCGGTGACCCAGTACCCCTCCACGCCGTCGTTGAAGCGACTGCCCACGACGAGGAAGTCCCCGGGGACCCAGACGCCTTCGGTCTCCACGCGCTGTCCGACGAGGGGCTCGGGGAGGTACTCCCCCGGCGCGACGACGTCATCGAGCGGTCGGACCTGCTCGGTCGCCCCCGGCGCCGGCGGATCGGTCTCGATCGCCCGCTCCAGCTGCCACTGGCCGAGCCAGGCGAACACCCCGGCGACGACGAGGCACAGCAGCAGCATCGCGATCCAGCGTCCCCGCAGCATGACCTCACGGAGGGTCGGCGGGAAGGGAGCAGGCGCGGTCACGGTGATGCGGAGACCTCAGGCCTCGTACGGGGCCAGCACGACCTCCACCCGCTGGAACTCCTTGAGGTCGGAGTACCCGGTGGTGGCCATCGACTTGCGCAGCGCGCCGATCAGGTTCGCGGTGCCGTCGGCGACGGGCGCAGGGCCGTAGAGGATCTCCTCCAGCGTTCCGATGCCGCCCACCTCGACGCGTCGCCCGCGCGGGAGCTTGGGGTGGTGCGCCTCGGGACCCCAGTGGAATCCCTGACCGGGGGCGTCCGTGGCGCGGGCCAGGGCGACGCCGAGCATGACCGCGTCGGCGCCCATGGCGAGCGCCTTCACGATGTCCCCGGAGGTGCCGACACCGCCGTCGGCGATCACGTGCACATAGCGCCCGCCGGACTCGTCGAGGTAGTCGCGACGCGCGGCCGCCACGTCGGACACCGCGGTCGCCATGGGGGCGTGGATGCCGAGGGTGGCGCGGGTGGTGGACGCCGCGCCGCCACCGAAGCCCACGAGAACGCCGGCCGCGCCGGTGCGCATGAGGTGCAGGGCCGCCGTGTAGGTCGCCGCTCCACCCACGATCACCGGCACGTCGAGGTCGTAGATGAACTTCTTGAGGTTCAGGGGCTCCGCCACGCTCGACACGTGCTCGGCGGAGACGGTCGTCCCCCGGATGACGAACAGGTCGACCCCGGCCGCGGCGACGGTGTCGTAGAACTCCTGCGTGCGCTGCGGGGTGAGGGAGCCGGCGACGGTGACGCCCGCCTCCCGGATCTCGGCGAGGCGGCGGGTGATGAGCTCGGGCTTGATGGGCTCCGAGTAGAGCTCCTGCATGCGCACGGTCGCGTGGTCCTCCGCGAGGCCCGCGATCTCGGCGAGCAGCGGCTCCGGGTCCTCGTAGCGGGTCCAGAGACCCTCGAGGTCGAGCACCCCCAGGCCGCCGAGCTGCCCGAGCATGATCGCGGTGCGCGGGCTGACGACCGAGTCCATCGGCGCACCGAGCACCGGGATCTCGAAGCCGAAGGCGTCGATCGTCCACGCGGTGGACACGTCCTCCGGGTTCCGCGTGCGCCGCGAGGGCACCACCGCGATGTCGTCGAACGTGTACGCGCGACGCGCGCGCTTTCCTCGGCCGAGCTCGATCTCCATGGTCACCCGTCCAGCCTACCCGGCGCCCGGCGGCCTCCGCGGCGGTCAGCGCGCACGCGCCACCCGCCGCTCGTCCCACACCGGCTCGTCGGACTCGTAGACCTCGCCGTCTGTGCCGAACACGAGGAACCGGTCGAAGGAACGCGCGAACCACCGGTCGTGCGTGACCGCCACCACGGTGCCCTCGAAGCGTCCGAGCGCCTCCTCCAGCGCCTCGGCCGACTCCAGGTCGAGGTTGTCGGTGGGCTCGTCGAGGAGCAGCAGGGTTGCGCCGGAGAGCTCGAGCAGGAGCACCTGGAACCGCGCCTGCTGTCCCCCGGAGAGCGATTCGAACGGCTGCTGCGCCTGACGGACGAGGCCGTACCTGTCCAGGGCCGAACTCGCCGCGTCGCGGGGCATGCCGTCACGGAGGTCGTCCCCGCGGTGCAGGATCTCCAGCAGGGTGCGGCCGACGAACTCCGGATGCGCGTGGGTCTGTGCGAAGAGCCCCGGCACCACGCGGGCGCCCAGCACCGCACGACCGGTGTGCGCGACGGGGGTGAGCTCCTCCGCGACCGCGGTCACGTGGCCGAGGGACGGATCCGGGTCGGTGCCGCCGCGGGCCAGCAGCCGCAGGAAGTGCGACTTGCCCGAGCCATTGGAGCCGAGCACGCCGACACGGTCGCCGTACCAGATCTCGGCGTCGAACGGACGCATGAGGCCGGTCAGCTCCAGCCGGTCCGCGACGACGGCGCGCTTGCCGGTCCTGGCGCCGCGGAGGCGCATGTCGAACTCCTGCGCCGGGGGTCGCTCTTCCGGCGGGCCCGCCTCCTCGAACTTCCGCAATCGCGTCTGCGCCGCCTGGTAGCGGGAGGCGAAGCCGTCGTTCGCAGACGCCTTGACCTTGAGGTTCGCCACCAGGACGCGGAGCTTCTCGTGCTGCTCGTCCCACCGTCGGCGCAGCTCGTCGAGCCGATCCATCCGATCGCTGCGCGCCTGGTGATAGGTGGCGAAGCTCCCGCCGTGCACCCAGGCGGTCGACCCCGCCGCGCCGGGCTCCAGCGTGATCAGCCGATCGGCGGCCCTGGCGAGGAGCTCGCGGTCGTGCGAGACCAGCAGCACCGTCTTGTCGGTGGCGCGCAGGCGCTCCTCGAGCCATCGCTTGGTCGGCACGTCGAGGTAGTTGTCCGGCTCGTCGAGCAGGAGCACCTCGTCCGGGCCGCGGAGCAGCGCCTCGAGGGCGAGCCGCTTCTGCTCGCCGCCGGAGAGGGAGGTGAGCTCGCGGTAGCGCGCCCGCTCGAACGGCACGCCGAGCGCCGCCACGGTGCACTGGTCCCACACGGTCTCGTGCTCGTAGCCGCCGGCGTCCGCGTACTCGGCGATCGCGGAGGCGTAGGCCATCTGGGTGTCGTGCTCGTCGCGGTCGATGAGGGCGTTCTCCGCGGCCTCCAGCGCTTCCGCGGCGGCACGGAGGCGCGTCGGAGCCACGCGCACGAGCAGCTCGTGCACGGTCTGGCCCGGCTCGCCGTGTCCGACGAACTGGTCCATGACGCCGAGGCCGCCGTCGATGGTCACCACCCCGTCGTCGGCCGGCTGCTCACCGCGGATGATCCGCAGCAGCGTCGTCTTCCCCGCACCGTTCGGTCCGATGAGAGCACTCGTCGAGCCCGCCCCGACCCGGAACGACACCTCGTCGAGAAGCGGTCTGCCATCGGGAAGCGTCAGCGAGATCCCGGATGCGTCGATGTACCCCACAGGCGTGGCCGTCCTTCCGCCCGCGGACAGCGAGCCGACCAGGCTATCAGTCCGCGCGGCTGCACAACGACCGGGACGAGCTACGGTCGTAACTGCTCGATGCGCCCGCCGTCGCCCCATGCCCGGTCCGCGGTCAGCACCGCCGCGTCCATCCGTTGGGCGAGCGCCAGGCACAACCGGGCTCCGAGAGAGAGCGCGGTGCCCCGAGCCCAGAGCGCTGCCGCCCTTTCCGCGTCGCGATGCGAGACGGGCTCGATCGTCAGACGATAGCTGAGGAGGAGTCCGGAGGCGATGCCCCAGTCGGCCCCGGCGACGCGCACCTTCTGGGCCACCTCCGACCAGTTCGCCGCACCGATGACGCCGCCATCGAGAGCCTTCTCCACGCGGGCGGCACCGGGCTCGTCCTGGAGAAATGCCAGCACAGCCGAAGCGTCGAGGACCCTCACGCCGCGTCGTCCTGCGCAGCGGCCGCGCGGCGCTCGGCGAGCAGAGCCTCCAGGAGACTCTGCCCCTCGAGCTGACGGCGGATCAGCGCCTTCGCCTGTTCGCGAGTGAGGAGGACGACGCCACCCTCCGCTTCGATCATCAGGAGGGGAACGCCCTGATCCCAGTGCTGCCGCGCGCGCAGCTCAGCCGGAATCACCAGACGGCCGCGGTCTCCCATCGGAGCGACGAAGGTGGTATCCATCGACCCACGATACCACTGCCCTTCCTCGCGTGGTCAGTCCGCGCGGCTGAGCGTCTGCAGCACCTCGGTCTTGGGAGCCGCCGGGAGCACGAACCGGAACTCGGTGCCCACCCCCTCCTCGCTGGTCACGTCCATGGAGCCGCCGTGGGCCAGCACGATCGCGCGCGTGATCGTGAGCCCCAGCCCCACCCCCGGCACGGCGTTGCGCGTGGCCGTCGAGGCGCGGAAGAACCGGGTGAAGAGCATGCGCTGCTCGTCCTGCGGGATCCCGACCCCGGTGTCGGCGATGGCGACCTGCACCCCGCCGTCGAGGCGACGCACAGCGGCCGTCACCCGACCCCCGCGGGGGGTGAACTTGATGGCGTTCGAGAGGAGGTTGTCCACCGCCTGCCCGAGGCGTCCGGGATCGACGAGCAGCGGGATCGGCTCGTCGCCGACCTGCAGGTCCAGCTCGATCCCCTCGCGCTGCGCGTGCGGTCCCGCCGAGACCACCGCCGAGCGCACGAGCTCCGCGACGTCGGCCTGGTCCCGTTCCAGGGGGAACCGCCCCGACTCCACCTGCGCCGTGAAGAGCAGGTCGCCGACGAGGTTCAGCAGCCGCTTCGCGTTGCGTTCGATGATGCCGACGAACTCCTGCTGATCCTCCGTGAGCGGCTGACCGGGATCGTTCTGCAGCAGGTCGAGGAAGCCGATGATCGCGCTCAGCGGCGTCCGCAGCTCATGGGAGATCATCCCCACGAACTCGTCCTTCATGCGCGCGACCTCGACGGCTCTCGTCTCATCGGTGAGCACGAACAGGTACCCCTGCTGCGCGCCGGACGGATCCTTGTGCGGCGTCACGGTCACCCGGGCGGGTACCGTCGTGCCGCCCGCGGTCCTGACCTCGATGTCGCCGTCGACCGTGTTCCCTGCGTCCGCCTGGGCGAAGAGCTCGCAGAGGCCCTCCGGCACGTCCGCGCGCTCGTCGGGCACACCGGGCACGCGCGGTGCCCCCGCATCCCCTTCGCGCGCGGCGGTGTCCTCGGCCAGCATCGCCAATGCCGACGACGAGAAGAAGCGATCGACCCGCACGTCGTCGAGAGCCTCGTCGTGAGAGAGCCCGAGCAGGCGGACGGCCCCGGGGTTCCACGCCGTGACGCGCCCCTCGCGATCGGTGCCGATCACGGCCTGCGCGGTGATCGACGCCCACAGGCCCTCGAACGAGTCGAGAAGCACGCGGTACTCGTGCTCCTTCTGTCGCAGCTGCACGATCATCGAGACGTTCTCGGACAGCGCCTTGGTCCGCTCCGTGACCAGCTCCTCCGCCTGCTGCACCCGCAGGCGCTGCTGCCGGGAGAGCTCGTTCACCACGGCCGCGACGGCCGCGAAGACGAGAGGGCCGACGACGCCGCGGAGCCACACGACCGCGTTCGTCGGCGGTTCGATGACGTAGGGGATCAGCAGCGCGAGCGACGTGAACGCGCCGACGACGAAGACCCAGCGGATGCCGGGCGCCGCCGCGATCCAGATCACGGGGAGCAGCACGAGCGAGCTGAAGAGCGAGGCCGCGCCTCCCGTCCCCGCGCGGAAGAGCCCCAGTCCCAGGATGTCGACCATCGGGACCAGGAGCACGATCCAGCCCTCCCGGATGTGCAACGCGCTGAGCACTCCGGCGTGGAGCGTCGCGACGAGGACGATCGCGAGGCCGGCCAGCGCGAGGGCGATATCGGTGAACGGCAGGCTGGGGATGGCCCAGGTCATCACGCCTGCGGTCGCGGCGGCGACGAGCGTCGGGAGCTGTTTGATGATCGGGTTCGGGTTGTCGATGACCCGGTACCAGCGGTTCTCGGCGCGCTCCAGCGGTGTCGCCCTCATCGCGGGACCCGTTCCACGGCGCGATGCAGGTCGGCTCCGGTGATCGGCTTCGGCAAGGCCGCGTCCGCGGGCGGGTACTCGGTGACGTCCAGCACCGAGCTGACGATGAGGAAGCACTCCGGATAGCGTTCGTGGATCAGGCGGCAGCAGGCCTGCCCGGAGATGCCGGGGAGCAGCAGGTCCAGGACGGCGACCTGGGGGTCGATGTCCGGGAAGGCAGCGATGGCGGACTCCGCGTCGGGAGCGACGAACACGTCGAAGCCCTCCCGGTCGAGGTACCGCCCCAGGAGGGTGGCCTGGTCCGGAGCGTCCTCGACGACCAGGGCGAGCGGTCGTCCGGTCATCGCAGGAGCAGCTCTCGGACGACGACGATCACGACCACGACGGCGAGGGAGATGAGCGCCTGCGGGACGAGGCGGCGCTCCTTCCGGGCGTCGGCCTCGATCTCCTCCACCTCGGCGTCGTGCGATGGTGCGTCGGTCATGAGTCGACCCGTCCGATCTTCTCGGTCTTGATCCAGGAGGCGTCCGCGCGGCGCCACTCCTTGAGGTACGAGTCGGCGGTGATCGCGCACAGCAGCGATCCGTACCCGCAGACGTAGAGCAGCAGGCCCGCGAAGAAGCGTCCGGCCGGAAGCGGCTCGACCGCCCGCGCGAGCCAGATGCCGAGCATCGACACCGGCCCCCAGAGGGCGAACGCCATCAGCCACAGCACCCGCGTCTGCTCCGTCGACTCCTGCCCCGCCGCGCCGATCAGGCCGTCCAGGGCCCAGGGGAACAGCGCCAGGGCCATGAGGATCAGCGCCCCGAGCCCCGGGAACATGATCGCCTCGCGCCAGGACTGCCGCCCGATGCGCGGATCGAGCTGGACGGAGTAGAGCATCGAGAAGATGTAGATGGCCGCCGCGGCGATCCACATGAACCGGAACACGAACTCCGCGACGTCGCTGTGCAGGAGCAGGAGGACGATCATCGCGGTGGCGGCGAGGAGCAGGAGCGCCGGCATCAGCAGGATCGTGAACCAGGCCAGCCCGAAGGGGATGCTGCCCAGGTTGTGGTCGCGACTCGGCCGGAACCAGAGCCTCTTGTAGATCGAGGTGAGCTGCACGTTGCCGCGCGCCCAGCGCAGCCGCTGCTTCCAGAGACTGTCGATCGTCCGCGGCTCCTCGGCGAGCACCACGGCGTGCGGCTCGAAGACCATCCGGCGGCCGTGGAGCTGACTCTCGAAGGTCGTCATGGTGTCCTCGGCGAGCGTGCCCGTCGGGATGCGTCCGCCGATCGCCTCGAGGTTCGCGCGGGAATGCAGCTGGGCGCCCCCGGCGAGGCAGGCGATCGCTCCCCCGACGTTCTGCGTACGCCGTGCCGAGAGCTGGCCGATGACGTACTCGATCGCGATGAACCGGGTGAGGTAGTTGCGGTCCCTGCTGCCCTCCGCGATGTAGGCCGTGACGGCCCCGACCTCCTCGTCCGCGAGGTGCCGGGTGAGCTTGCGCAGGGAGTTGCGCGCGAAGATCACGTCGGCGTCCATGATGAGCACCGCCTCGGTCCACGGGTCGGCGAGCACGACGTCGAGGCCGTGGTTCAGCGTGTGCGCCTTGCCTTCGCCACCCTTCTCGCGTCGCAGATGGACGACCCGCCCCGGATAGGTCGCCGCCTTCTGCTGCACGATGGCCGGGGTGTCGTCCGTGGAGGCGTCGTCGACGACGAAGACACGGAGGCGCTCGGCGGGGTACTCGAGCTGGAGCAGCCGCTCGATCGCGGGGCCGATGACCAGGCCCTCGTTCCATGCCGGGATGACCACGGCCACGTTCGGGTGGTACGGGGCGGCCTTGCCGTAGTGATTGCGGAAGGCGTGCAGCGGCAGCATGAGGAACTGCAGACCGGTGTTGACGACCGGCAGCGTGCCGATCAGCACGCAGAGGAGGAGGATGACGACGACGACCGTCTCGATCCAGGTCAGTTCGGGCATCAGCGTCCTTCCGTCCCGGTGAGCAGCGGGACGATGCGGGCGTACCGGCCGACGTCTGCGGCCACGTGGCTGTCGGTGGAGGCCACGATGCCGGCGCCCGCGCGCTCCAGGGCGTTCAGCGCCTCCGCGCCGGGGCACACCCACTTCTCGTTGACCTCGACGAGCGTGTCCGTCTCGGCGGCGGCTCGCGCCCACGCGTCGAGGCGCTCGCCCCCGAGTTCCTCCTCCGCGAGACCGATCTTCGGCAGGATCGAGAAGCAATGCGCGAGCTGGTTGCCGGGGTGCCGGCGCATGGTGGCGATCACGGCGTCCACGAACTGGTCGAGGACATCGGCCGGCGCCCAGCCGGACGCGATGCGCTCGCGCACGGCGGTGGGTCCGAGCGGACCGTCCGCACCGGGGAACTGATGATCGGCGATGAGGATCCGGTCGATGCCCGCCGGAAGCGCCGGGATGTCGAGCGCGCCCGAGGCGTCGAGGATCTTCGCCTCCACTCCGGTGAGCACCGTCAGCCCGTCCGGGACGGACAGGCCGCGGACGGCGGCGAGGTACTCCGGCACCCAGGTCGTGGTCTGCCGCACGTGATCGACGAGACGGACGGTGTCGAGACCGACGGCCGCAGCCGCGGCGACGTTCTCCTCCAGGGTGGAGACCGCGTCGTCGGAGAACGTGGAGTGGACGTGGTGGTCTCCGCGCAGGGCGGGATGACTCACAGCTCCTCCTGGTGACCGGCGTGCGCCGACACGAGCACGTCGTCGACCTCGACGATCACGTCCTCCAGGAAGCGCACGGAGGCGACCTCACGGAAGGGCACCTGCACCGGGATCTCCCGGCCGAGGAAGAGGTCGGCGACGAGCGACGGGATGTCGACCCCGGCGGCGATCGTCAGCGGGAGCGCCCCGGGGAAGCGCGGGTTGACCTCGAGCAGCACGGCCCGCCCGTCCCGGTCCCGACGGAGCTGCACGTTGGCGACCCCCACGAGGCCGATCGCCCGCGCGATGGCGGCGGCGGTCTCCTCGAGCTCGGGGTCGCGGAGGGTGCGGCCGGCGATCGCGACGCCGGAGTCCACACGGGCGCGGGTGCGCGGGACCGCCGCGACCACGCCCCCGGAGGCGTCGGCGATCACATCGACCGAGTACTCCTCGCCAGGGAGGAAGTCCTGCACGATCAGCCCCTCATCGGCGGGGAGGGCGGCGAGCGCCTCCGCGTCGGGGACGAGGCGTACGCCGCGGCTGCCCGCTCCCTGCCGGGGCTTGGCGAACACGGGGAACTCCCACGCGACCTCCGCCGCGTCCGGACCGGCGAGCACGGTGCGCGGCACACGACCGGTCGGCGCGCAGCGCTCCGCGAGGGCGAGCTTGTCGAGGGCGGTGCGCAGCGTGTCGGCGGGCGGCGCGGCGAGGACCGCGGGGGCCAGCTCGTCCCGGCGGTCTGCGAGCGCGATCAGCTCCACGTCGACGGTGGAGATCACCAGGTCGAGACCGTCCTCCGCGACCATCCGCGCGATCGCCGGCACGAAGTCCGCGTCGCGCCCCGGGGGAACCAGACGGCGCTGCGTCGGCGGGACGAGGTAGATGCCGCTCGCCCAGCCGTCCATGTCCGCTGCGAAGACCGTCAGATCGGACCGTCGCAGCAAGGAGCGGATCACGGCGACGCCGGCGGGGCCCCCTGCTCCGGTGACCAGTACGCGCTTCGTCATCAGCTCTCCCGTCGGGTCAGTTCATGGGCGCCGATGAACTCGGCGGTCTCGCGCACGACCTCCAGCGGCTCGACGGCCACGCCGCCGCCGAACCGCGACCAGTAGCGGGCGGTGGCCGTGACGAACTCCGGCGCGAGGTACTCCCGGTTCGCGGCGGCCTGGGACTGGAAGCACTCCAGGAGCCGCAGCTTGTCACCCAGGAAGCGGTCGATGCGGACGAAGCGCGTGGGCCGGTAGTCGATGGTCGCGGAGGGGCTCTGGTAGCACGCGACCGTGCCGACGCGGCGCGTCGCGACGATCGTCGCCTCGTTCACCGCACGGTGGTCCTGGTGGCGGTCATGGTGCGAGTGCGTGTAGACGATGGTCGGCTGGATCTCCTGCACGACCTCCTCGATGAGGCGGACGGTCGACCCGCCGCCGGAGATCTCGGTGTCGACGAGGTCTTTCACGAACAGCCGAGCACCCACCTGCTCGGCGGCGGCGAGCGACTCGTGCTGGCGGCTGTCCGCATCACCGCCGCGCGCTCCGCGGGAGAGCGTGAGGATGGTGATGCGATCGCCGGCCGCCGCATGGGCTGCGAGGATGCCGCCGACGCCGATCTCGACGTCGTCGGGGTGCGCTCCGATCGCGAGGACGACCTCACCGGTCTTCGCCTCCGCCGTCCGACGCCGTGACTCCTCGACGAGCCGGGTGACCGACTCCACGAGCCGGGCGTTGTCGAGCGGCTTCGTGAGGAACTCGTCGGCCTGCGCCCGGAGCGCGGACACCGCGTACTCGACCGAGACGTGCGCCGTCATGACGATGACCGGCACGGTCGGCATGAGGCGGCGCAGCTCCGCGAGCAGCTCCAGACCACTGAGTCCCGGCATCTCGATATCGGTGACGACGACGTCGGGCTTCACCGCCGCGGCCTTCTCGAGCGCCGAGCGTCCGTCGTCCGCGAGATCGACGACGCAGCCCGCACGCCGTTCCAGGACGGTCTTCACGAGCAGGGCGACGTCGTGGTCATCGTCGACGACGAGGATGCGAGGGGGGACCTCAGCCATGTACAGCTCTCCTTGGGGAGATTCCCTGCCGAGGGGATTCGGCGGTGCGACCGCGGTGCCTTCATCACCGGGCCGCAGGGAAAGTCGAGCGGGGTACGTCGATTCTGGCACAGGGCTCCACCCCCGGCCCGCAGCGCTTCAGCCCGCGCGCGCCGCCCGCTTCTCCTCCTGGTAGAGCCGGATCGCCTCGTACCGCTCCGCCGATCGCGCCCGCCTCTTCGCCGCCTGCTCCTCGCGGTTCTTCGGCGGCGCCGAGGTCACGAGATCATCGAGCAGCCGCCGCGTGGCGACTTCGATCTCGGCCACCGCGCGATCGAAGACGTCACGGTTCGCCCGCAACGGCGCCGTCGTCCCGGAGATCTTGCGGACGAACTGGAGCGCAGCCTCGCGGCACTCCTCGTCGGTGGCCGCGGGCTCGAGGTTGTTCAGAGGCACGATGTTTCGGCACATACCGGCACCGTACGCGCGGCCCGTGGGCTGCGAAAGGGGGATGGCATGCCCGTCCCTCCGTCGCTACGCTCTGGGCTACGACCGGAACCGAGGAGAGATCATGACCGACGCCCCGCCGCCCGACGCCCCGCCGCCCTACAACCCGCCGCCGCCCAGCAGCACGCCGTCGCCGTACCCCGCCGCCGCCGCTCCCCCGCCCGGCGCCCCGTACGCGCAGGACGTGCCGACATCACCCCCGGGGCGGGTGCTGTCGATCATCGGCCTCGTGCTGGCGTTCCTGCTGCCGCCGGTCGGCCTCATCCTCAGCATCATCGCCGCCGTGCAACTCGGCAAGGCGAAGGCCCCCAAGGGCATCGCGATCGCCGGCATCATCGTCGGCGCCGTCCTGACGATCTTTGCGATCATCGGCATCATCCTGCTGGCGACCGTGCTGGCAGGCGTCATCGGGACGTGCGCCGAACTCGGCCCCGGCGTCTGGGACGTCGGCGGTGTCACCTATCGCTGCGGCTGACCGCACCGCGAACGACGAGGGGCCGGATGCAGCGCATCCGGCCCCTCGTGCATCCCTCTGCGGGAGTCGCGGTCACTTCTTGTAGTTGGGCGCCTCGACGACGATCTGCACGTCGTGCGGGTGCGACTCCTTGAGCCCGGCCGAGGTGATGCGCACGAACTTGCCGCGCTGCTTGAGCTCCTCGATGGTGCGGGCGCCGACGTAGAACATCGACTGCCGCAGGCCGCCGACGAGCTGGTAGGCGACGGCCGAGAGCGGGCCGCGGTAGGGGACCTGGCCCTCGATGCCCTCCGGGATCAGCTTGTCGTCGCTGGGCACGTCGGCCTGGAAGTAGCGGTCCTTCGAATAGGAGGTCTGCTTGCCGCGCGTCTGCATGGCGCCGAGCGAGCCCATGCCGCGGTACTGCTTGAACTGCTTGCCCGACTGGAAGACGATCTCGCCCGGCGACTCGTCGGTGCCTGCGAGCAGCGAGCCGAGCATCACGGCATCGGCACCGGCGACGAGCGCCTTCGCGATGTCGCCCGAGTACTGCAGGCCGCCGTCGGCGATCACCGGGACGCCCGCCGGACGAGCCGCGAGCGATGCCTCGTAGACGGCCGTGACCTGCGGCACGCCCACACCGGCGACCACGCGGGTGGTGCAGATCGAGCCGGGACCCACGCCCACCTTGACCGCGTCCACGCCCGCGTCCACGAGCGCCTGCGCGCCTTCGCGGGTGGCGACGTTGCCGCCGATGACGTCGATGTGCGCGAACGACTCGTCGGCCTTGAGGCGCTTGACGAGGTCGATCACGCCCTGCGACTGCCCGTTGGCGGTGTCCACGACCAGCACGTCCACCCCGGCGTCGCGGAGGGCCTCGGCGCGCTCCCACGCGTCGCCGAAGAAGCCGATCGCCGCGCCCACCCGCAGGCGACCCTGGTCATCCTTGGTGGCGAGCGGATACTTCTCGCTCTTGTCGAAGTCCTTGATGGTGATGAGGCCGGCGAGCTTGCCATCCTCGTCGATGAGGGGCAGCTTCTCGACGCGGTGCTTCGCGAACAGCGCGATGACCTCGCCGGCCGCGACGCCGACGGGGGCGGTGACGAGGTTCTCCCTCGTCATGACGTCCTTGACGAACGTGCTCTGGCGCTCGAAGCCGGAGACGAAGCGCATGTCGCGGTTCGTGATGATGCCCACCAGACGACCCTCGTCGTCCACGACCGGGAGGCCGGAGATCCGGTACTTGGCGCACAGCGCGTCGACTTCCTCGACCGTCGCGTCCTGCGTCGTGGTGATGGGGTCGGTGATCATGCCGGACTCGCTGCGCTTCACGCGGTCTACGTGTGCGGCCTGGTCGGCGATCGAGAGGTTGCGGTGCAGGATGCCGATGCCGCCCTCCCGGGCCATGGCGATCGCCATGCGGGACTCGGTCACCGTGTCCATCGCGCTGGAGAGCAGCGGCGTCGCGACGGAGATCCGTCGGGTGATCCGGGACGACGTGTCAGCCTCACTGGGGATGACGTCGGTGTGCCCGGGGAGCAGCAGCACGTCATCGTAGGTCAGTCCGACGAAGCCGAAGGGATCGTGCTGGTCCATGGAATCTCCTCCTGCGCGAGTGGCGCGGATCCGGGTGCGAATGGGGGGTCGACGTCGGCCGGTGCGCGGGCGTGACCCGTATGGAGATTCTAAGCGAGACACGCCCGAGAACATTCCCAGGACCCTGTCGTTACCGGACCGTTGGCCCGGACGATAGGTGATTCGCCGATCGCCCATTACGCTCAAGTGCGTCGTCCATCCCCGCGGTTCGACCCGAGCCCGCGGAGACAGCACTCACAGTGGAGGTTGCGTGGGACCCACAGCACTCGCCGGACCGCGAAAGCGCCCTCGGGCCTTCGCCTTCTTCGGAATCCTGATGGCGCTCGCGGCATCACTCCTCCTCCCTCCCGCAGCGGCCTCCGCCGAGACCACGGACGACGGTCAGGAGGTCACCGACTTCTACTTCGCCGGCGTCGTCACCAACGGGGACGAGCCCGTCGAGGGCGTCGTGATGACGATCGAGGGCAACGGCTTCGACGCCGAGACCGAGACGGACGCCGAGGGCAAGTGGCGCCTGTACGTGCCGGAGAAGGAGACGTACACCCTGACGGTCGACGAGTCGACGCTGCCGGACGGTGTGATCGTCGACGCGACGCAACTCCCCGAGGGGATCCAGCCCGTCTCGGGCACGACCGCCTCGTTCGAGCTGGAGTTCGGGCTCACCGGCACGAAGATCGTCAACCTCTTCCTGGGCGAGGGCGAGCGGGTGACCGTCTCCTTCCTCGATCAGCTCCTGTCGCGCATGGTGGGCGGCCTGAACTTCGGGCTGCTGCTCGGGCTCGCCTCGATGGGCGCCGCTCTGATCTACGGCACCACCCGCCTGTCGAACTTCGCCCACGGCGAGATGGTGAGCTGGGGCGCCGTGGTCACGCTCGTCGTCACCTCCTTCTGGCAGCTCCCGCTGTGGGCGGGCATCATCGCCGCGGTCATCGGAGGTGCGGCACTCGGTTGGGCGCTCGATGCCGGCATCTGGAAGCCGCTGCGGCGCCGGGGCCTGGGCGTCGTCCAGCTCATGATCGTCAGCATCGGCCTCTCGCTGGCCCTGCGCTACGGCCTGCAATACATCATCGGCGGCAACACCTACCAGTTGCCCGGCTCCAGCCCGGAGCCGATCCGCCTCGGGCCGATCTCCCTGTCGTACATCGACATGATCGGCATGGCGACGAGCATCATCGTGATCCTCGGCGTCGCGTTCTTCCTCACCCGCACCCGCACCGGCAAGGCGACGAGGGCGATCTCGGACAACCCGCAGCTCGCCGCCGCCTCCGGCATCGACGTGGACAAGGTCATCCGCATCGTCTGGATCCTGGCCGGCACGCTGGCGGCGATCTCCGGCATCCTCTGGGCGTACTTCCGCCCCGGCGTGAAGTGGGACATGGGCATGCAGATGCTGCTGCTGATGTTCTGCGCCATCACGCTCGGCGGGCTCGGCTCCGCGATCGGCGCCCTGATCGGCTCGATCATCGTCGGCCTCGCGGTCGAGGTCTCGACGCTTCTCGGGGTGCCGACCGACCTCAAGTACGCCAGCGCCCTCGTCGCGCTGATCATCATCCTGCTCGTGCGACCGCAGGGCATCCTCGGACGCAAGGAAAGGTTGGGCTGACGCATGGACTTCGGAAGCATCTTCGGCAACACCGCCTCCTACCTGTTCAGCCCGACGACGATCGCCTACGCCCTCGCGGCCACCGGCCTCGCAGTGCACTTCGGCTACACGGGTCTGCTCAACTTCGGCATGGCGGCGTTCATGGCGATCGGCGGCTACGGCTACGCGATCTCGATCCTCACCTTCGGCTTCCCGTGGTGGCTTGGCGTGCTCGTCGGCATCACCGGCGGCGCGCTCTTCGCCCTGCTGCTGGGCATCCCGACGCTGCGGCTGCGCGCCGACTACCTCGCGATCGCGACCATCGCGGCCGCGGAGGTCGTGCGACTGATGTTCGTCACCGAGCTGTTCAAGGACTGGACGAACTCCGCCGGCGGTCTCTCCGGCTACCACCAGAGCTTCCGCGACGCCAACCCGTTCCCGCCGGGCACCTACGGCTTCGGGCCGTGGACCTACAACGCCAACGACCTCTGGGTGCGGGTGTTCGGTCTGCTCACCCTCGCTCTGACGATCCTCGTGGTCTGGGCGCTCATGCGCAGCCCGTGGGGCCGCGTGCTCAAGGGCATCCGCGAGGACGAAGACGCCGTGCGCTCGCTCGGCAAGAACGTCTTCGCCTACAAGATGCAAGCGCTCGTGGTGGGTGGCGTGATCGGTGCGCTGGGCGGAATCGTCTTCGTCCTGCCCTCGGCGGTCATCCCCGGCAGCTACTCGACGTCGCTGACGTTCTTCCTGTGGACGATCCTCCTCCTCGGCGGCGCAGCCACGGTGTTCGGTCCGACGCTCGGCGCCGTGCTCTTCTGGGTGGTGTTCGCCTTCCTCGGCGCGCTCCTGCCCGCGATGGCCACGGCCGGCTACCTGCCCATGACGAGCGCTCAGGCCGACGTCGTGCGCTACATCCTCATCGGCATCGTGCTGATGCTCATCGTCGTGTTCCGCCCGCAGGGCATCCTGGGGAACAAGAGGGAGATGACCTTTGTCAAGTGAGAACGACGCGGCTGTCACGCCCGCGAAGAGCGCTCCTCGCGCCAAGACCACCGGCCTGGCCGCGGGTCCCGCCGCCCCCGGGGTCAAGAAGGTCGACCCGATCCTCGTCGTGGACGCCGTGCAGCGGCGCTTCGGCGGCCTGACCGCGGTCGACGTCGATCACCTCGAGATCCCCCGTGGCGCCATCACGGCGCTCATCGGCCCCAACGGCGCCGGCAAGACCACGCTGTTCAACCTCCTGTGCGGCTTCGACAAGCCCAACAGCGGCACGTGGTCCTACGACGGCAAGAACCTGTCCGGCATCCCGTCGTTCAAGGTCGCCCGCATGGGACAGGTGCGCACCTTCCAGCTCACCAAGTCGCTGTCGCTGCTGACCGTGCTGGAGAACATGAAGCTCGGCGCGAAGGACCAGCGCGGCGAGGGCTTCTGGGCCGGCCTGTTCCCCTTCCTCTGGCGCACGCAGGAGCAGGAGATCGAGCAGCGCGCCCACGAGCTCCTCGTGCGCTTCAAGCTCGACGCCAAGGAGCAGGACTTCGCGGCATCGCTCTCCGGTGGTCAGCGCAAGCTGCTGGAGATGGCCAGGGCCCTCATGAGCGACCCGAGCCTGGTGATGCTGGACGAGCCGATGGCCGGGGTGAACCCCGCCCTCACGCAGTCGCTCCTCGACCACATCCTCGACCTCAAGGACCTCGGGATGACGGTGCTCTTCGTGGAGCACGACATGCACATGGTGCGCCACATCGCCGACTGGGTCGTCGTGATGGCCGAGGGTCGCGTGGTGGCCGAGGGACCACCGGAGACCGTCATGGAGGACCCCGCGGTCGTGGACGCCTACCTGGGCGCCCATCAGGACGTGGACCTCGGCGCCGTCACCGGCCGTCTCCCGGTGATCTCGGACGCCGACGCGGAGCGCATCCGCGAGCAGATCGAGACGGAGGTCGAGGCCGAGGTCGAGGCCGAGGACGCCGCCGAGGAGGACAAGGCATGAGCACCGCGATCCCCGCCGAGGGCACCCCCGCGACCGGCGACATCATCGTCGAGCTGAAGGACGTGCACGCCGGCTACCTGCCGGGAGTGAACATCCTCAACGGCGCGAACCTCGTCGCCCGCCAGGGCGAGCTCATCGGCATCATCGGCCCGAACGGCGCCGGCAAGTCGACGCTCCTCAAGGCGATCTTCGGCATGGTGAACGTCCGCGAGGGCGACATCACCGTGAAGGGCGAGAGCATCGTGGGCCTCAAGGCCGACAAGCTCGTGCGCCGCGGTGTCGCCTTCGTACCGCAGACGAACAACGTCTTCCCGTCGCTCACCATCCAGGAGAACCTGGAGATGGGGCTCTACCAGAACCCGAAGATCTTCGCGGAGCGGCTCGAGTTCGTCAACAGCATCTTCGCGGAGATCGGCAAGCGTCTGAAGCAGCGTGCCGGCTCGCTCTCCGGCGGTGAGCGGCAGATGGTCGCCATGTCGCGCGCACTCATGATGGACCCGTCCGTGCTGCTGCTCGACGAGCCGTCCGCCGGCCTCTCCCCCGTGCGGCAGGACGACGCCTTCATCCGCGTCTCCGACATCAACAAGGCGGGCGTGACGACGATCATGGTCGAGCAGAACGCCCGGCGGTGCCTGCAGATCTGCGACCGCGGCTACGTGCTCGACCAGGGCAAGGACGCCTACGAGGGCACCGGGCGGGAGCTGCTGAACGACCCGAAGGTCATCGGCCTCTACCTCGGCACCCTGGGGACAGACGCCGCCTGAGATCGGCCTGGGCACGGAAAAGACCCCGGATGCCGAAGCATCCGGGGCCTTCTCCGTTGGTTACTTGATGCGCGAGGTGACGTTCTCGGCGTCGAACTCGTAGACGCCGATCGCCGCACCCTTCGGGTCGTTGTTCTCGTCGAAGGTGATCTCGCCGGAGAGACCGTCGTAGTCCGGCGTGCCGCCGTCGTTGATGATCGCGGCGCAGTCGGCGAAGTTGTCGCACTTCTCGCCGTCGCCGTCACCGCCGGAGACGGTGATCATCTCGGCCGCGATGTCCGGGCCCTCGACCGAGCCGGCCTTCAGCGCCGCCAGGGCGATCAGCACCACGGCGTCGTACGCCTCGGCCGAGTAGGTCACGGCGTCGATCGGGTCGTTGCCCTCGGCCGTCCAGACCTCGTTCAGCTGGTCGAGGAAGTCCTGCGGCAGCTCAGCGCCGGCGCGGGTGCCCTTCGAGCCCTCGAGGCTGACCGGGATGTCGGCACCCCAGTCCTTCAGGTTGCCGTCGACGAGGTACAGCGACCCGGTGTCGACCCCGGCGTTGCCGAGCAGCGGCGCGATGGTGGCGAACTGGTCGTAGGAGACGACCGCGACCGCGTCCGGGTTCGCCGCGGCGATCTCCGAGACCTGCGCGTTGAACTGACCGTCACCCTGGTTGTACGACGCGTCGGCGACGACCTCGCCGCCGGTGCTCTCGAACGTGGCCTTGATCGCCTCGAACAGTCCCGTGCCGTACGGGTCGTTCTGGTAGATGATGCCCAGCGTCTTGTGGCCGTCCTCGGCGATCTCGTTGCCGAGGACCTCACCCTGGAGGTTGTCGCTCGGCGCGGTCCGGAAGTACAGCGGGTTGATGCCCGTGAAGTCCGGCGAGGTGTTCGACGGGGACACCGTGAGGATGTCCGCGCCCGCGTTGCCGTCGAGGATGAGCTTGGTGACGCTGGAGGACGCCGCGCCGATCATGGCGGTGATGTCGTCGTTGCGCAGGTTGTTGATGGAGGTCTCGTAGGCCTTGTTGTCGAGGTCGCCCTCGTCGGCCGTGCTGAGGTCGATCGTGATGCCGGCGTCGGCCTCGTTGATCTGGTTGACGGCGAGCTGGACACCGGCTTCCATCGGCGCGCCCAGGAACGCGAGCGTACCGGTGGCCGGCAGCAGCGAACCGAGCTTGAGCGTCAGGTCGGCGGCCGGCTTGTCGCCACCCCCGTCCGACGGCTCCGCGTTCGGCGTGCTGCTGCAGCCCGCGATGATGAGGGCGGAAGCGCTGACCAGCGCGATCCCGGCGAAGATCCTCGCGCTGCGCGAGCCCTTCAGTGCGTTCATGATGCTCCCTTGCGTAAACGAACGTGGATGGTGACCACAGTCGGGTGCTCTAACACTAGGGCGTGCGCCCCGCGCGCAGGAGGGGCAAGTATCTCGGTGCGTTAACGATCCAGGACCGTCGATTCCGGGCGTGGACAGGCGGGATCAGAGCGCTGCGGCGGGGGTGTCCCGGCGGCCGCGCCGCGCGGCGAGGAGCAGGTCGACGATGAAGACCGCGATCGCGATCCACACCAGGACGAACCCGATCCAGCGCTCCGGCGGCATCGGCTCATGGAGCACGGCGACCCCGATCAGGAACTGCAGGACGGGGGTGAGGAACTGCAGCATGCCGATCACGGCGAGGTCGACCCGACGCGTGCCGGCTGCGAAGAGCAGCAGGGGGACGGCTGTGGCCACACCCGCGAATGCCAGCAGCACGGCGTGCGACCAGCCCGCCGTCCCCATCGTCAGCCCGACGGGCGTCGTCGCCACGATCACGAGCTGCACCACCGCGATGGGGATCAGCCAGAACGACTCGAGCGTCAGCCCGCTGACCGCGTCGACGGCGGGGCCGATCTTCTTCTTGATGAGCCCGTACAGGCCGAAGGAGGCCGTCAGCGTCAGGGCGATCCAGGGGACGTGGCCGTACGCCACGACGATGACGACCACCGCGGCGGCCGCGATGCCGACGGCCACCCACTGCAGCCGACGGAGGCGCTCCTTGAGCACCACGACGCCGAGCAGCACGGTCGTGATCGGGTTGACGAAGTAGCCGAGCGCCGTCTCCACGACGTTCCCGCTCAGCGTGCCGAGGACGAACACCTGCCAGTTGACGTAGATGAGCAGGCCGGCCAGGGCCGTCCACCCCAGCAGTCGCGGGCTCCGGACGATCGCGAGGAGAGCGGGCCATCCCCTCGTGACGGTGAGCAGCAGGAGACAGAAGACGAAGGAGAGCAGCACCCGCCAGGCGACGACCTCCCACGGACCGGTCGGCTGCAGCAGGAGGAAGTAGAGCGGCAGGAAACCCCACAGCAGGTAGGCGCTCCCGGCGTACGCGATGCCCGCCGTCCGGGTGGCGCGGGTCGTCTCGGGGGTCACCGCACAACCCTATGCCCGCGAGGACCAGGGCCGCGCCGCTCCGGAAGCCGACGAGGGCCCGGATGCCGAAGCATCCGGGCCCTCGTCGAACCGGGTGGTGCGATCAGCGGACGACGACCGCCAGGACGTCGCGAGCCGACAGGACGAGGAACTCGTCTGCACCGAACTTCACCTCGGTGCCGCCGTACTTGCTGTAGAGCACGCGGTCGCCGACGGCGACGTCGAGCGGGACGCGGTTGCCGTTGTCGTCGATACGGCCGGGGCCGACCGCCACGACCTCGCCCTCCTGGGGCTTCTCCTTGGCGGTGTCGGGGATGACCAGGCCACTCGCGGTGGTCTGCTCGGCCTCGACCTGCTTGATGACGATGCGGTCCTCGAGCGGCTTGATGGAAACCGACACGGTCTACCTCTTCTTTCTTGACGCTGACACGAAAGACTCGTTCGCACTCTCAACCCGAGAGTGCTAATGCCAGTGTAGGCGGTCGGCTGGCACTCATGCAATGCGAGTGCCAACCCGGGTCGGAGCGGCGAGCGCGCCGTAGGCTGGGAGGGTGGAGATGTCCGAGCTGCGCGCCCTGCTGACCCCCGCCGGCCTGGAGCTGCTCGATGCGCTCGGGCCGGTCACCTCCGCCGCGGAGGCCGCAGCCGCCGTCTCCCGGCTGCGCGCCGCGGGCCACTCCCCCGACCTCGTCTCCGCCGTGGTCGGACAAGCGCACCTGCGCGCGAAGGCCGCGGCGAAGTTCGGCCCGTTCGCCGCCCGCATGCTCTTCACCCGCGCCGGCCTCGAGCAGGCCACCCGTTTGGGCGTCGCCGCTCGCCACGCCCAGCGGATCCGCCGGGCCGGCCTCACGAGTGTCGCGGATCTCGGCTGCGGCATCGGCGGCGACGCCCTCGCATTCGCCGGCGCGGGGCTGGCGGTGCACGCGGTGGACGCCGACGAGGTGACCGCGGCCCTCGCCGCCTACAACCTCGCCCCGTTCGGCGACGACGCCACGGTGCGCCACGCGACCGCGGAGGAGGCCCTCGGAGAACAGGTCCCCGGCCGGGCGATCTGGATGGATCCCGCGCGCCGCACCTCCGGGCACAGCGAGACCCGGCGCGTCTCCGCCGACGACTACTCGCCGTCCCTCGACTGGGCGTTCGCCGTCGCCGCGCAGCGCCCCACCGGGATCAAGCTCGGCCCGGCCCACGACCGCGGCGCCCTGCCCACGGACGCGGAGACGCAGTGGGTCAGCGCCGACGGGAGCGTCGTCGAGCTCGTGGTGTGGTCGCGCGAGCTGGCGAGGGACGGGGTCCGGCGCTCCGCCCTCGTCATCCGCGGCGAGCGCTCGCACGAGCTCACCGGCGCCGCAGACGCCGAGGACGCTCCCGTCCGTGCGCTCGGGGCCTTCCTCCACGAGCCGGACGGCGCCGTCATCCGGGCCCGTCTCATCGGCGACGTCGCCCGCAGCCTCGACGCGGGGATGCTCGATCCGCGCATCGCGTACCTGACCTCCGACGCCGCCCTGACGAGCCCGTTCGTGCAGTCCTTCCGCGTCCGCGAGACGCTGCCGATCACGCCGAAGACGATCAACGCGGCCCTGAAGACCCACGGCATCGGCCGCATCGAGATCAAGAAGCGCGGGGTGGACGTCGATCCCGCGGCCTTCCGGCGCAAGCTGACCCTCCGAGGCGATGCCGAGGCGACCCTGATCCTCGCGCGATTCGGCGATCAGCGACGCGCGATCCTCGCCGACCGGGTGCCCGCCGCGGACTGAGGATGGTCAGTCCTCCGACTCCCGGCCCGGGATGTCGACGCGGATCGGATCCCCGGGCGGCCCGGTGGTCACCAGGTACGATTCGCCCGTCGCCTCGTCGACCACGGCGGGGCCCGAGGTCACGGTGAGATAGGGCGTCTGCCATCGCGTGAAGTCGACCTCGATCACGGACGCCGACAGCAGCTCCCCGGTCTCCTGGTCGACGTCGAGCAGCTGCACGCGGAGCCCGGACTGCACGGCTTCGTCGACCGTGGCGCACTGGCGCGAGCCGTCGGCGTCGACGATCAGGCAGCGTTCGGCGGCCCCGCTCTCCGCACGGCGCTCGCCGAGCCAGACCGGCTGCTCGCGGAAGGATCCGAGGACGGAGAGGTTGAGGTCGTAGCCATCGCCGACGAGCTCCTCCGCCCTCGCCCGCTCCGCCTCACCGAACTGGGCGACGAGCGTCGAGCCGCCTCCCCAGCGCTGGATGCTCACCATCGGCTCGTCCGCGGTGGAGAAGAGCATGACCGCCGTCACGCCCTCGAAGGAGAAGGAGTCCTCCTCGTCGTCCGCTGCGGAGGTCGGCACGGGGAGCGAGGCGTACAGGCCCGGCCCCACCTCCTCCTCCGCCAGACAGGTCGACTGGGAGTCCTTGTCGACGTCGAGGATCAGACACCGGCTGGCCCCGTCGTCCTGCGTGGCGAACCAGGCGAGCGCGCCCTCCGCCTCCGCCACCGGACGCACGGAGCCGGGGTCGTAGCCCTCACCGGCGAGCGCGATCCGCCGCTCCTCTTGCGCCTCCGTCAGCGGAAACGCGTCCGGCCGCGGGGCGAACAGCGCCCACCCGGCTCCCACGCCGATCGCGAGGAGAGCCGCCGACGCCACGAGCACCGGCACGAGACCGCGGCGGTTCGCAGCCCGCGCCTCCGTCCGGGAGACGTCGTCCGGGGCGGCCGGAGGGGTGTCCTCCGCGGCCGGCACGTTCTCCGGCGCCCGGCGAGCGGTCACGTCCTCCGGCGGGTCGTCGCCCACGGATGACGACTCCGTCCGCTCGTCCTGCGTGAAAGGGGTCCGGCGACGATGCCCCTCCTGAAGCTCCTGAAGCCGACGGGCCGCTGCGGCGTCGAGCCCGCCGTCGCGGCCGTACGCCGCGCGCTCCAGCGCCCGGCGCTCCGCTGCCGCGGCGTCCTCTCCGTCAGTCTCCGACCGCATCGGCGTCGCTCCCCTCGCGGATGATCGTGAAGGACGGCACGCGCGCGCTGGTCGGCAGCTCGTACGTCGTCACCTGCCCGGTCGTCGTGTCCGTCACCTGCAGCCGCAGCCGCCCGTCGTGCTCCGCCAGCGTCTCGGTCTCCTCGCAGGCCATCGGAGCGTCGGCCGTCGATCCGTCGTAGACGAGACAATGCCGCCCCGAATCCTGCGCGGAGGCCGTCCAGATGGGGACATCGTCGTCGTACCCGACGACCCAGATGGAGTTCGGGTCGAACCCTTCCTCGACCAGACGCGCGGCCGCGCGGGTCTCCGCCTCGTTCGCGTACGTGATCCCGCCGCCGTCACCGATCCCGTACTCCGAGACGTCGACGCTCACCGCCGGTTCGCCGTCGGGTGTGAGGATCAGCTGAGCCATGATCTGGCGCGTGTAGTCGTCGTCGCGCTGCGTGGTCACCTCGCCCCACAGGCCTTCCTCCTGCACGGTCTCGCGCCGATTGCAGCTCGGCGTCGTGCTCTCCGCCGACCGGAGGACCAGGCAGATGCTCGCGCCACCGTTCTGCGTCGCCGTCCAGACCACCGCGTCGTCCTCCGTGGCGAGCGCGCGCACCGAGCCGGCGTCGTACCGTCCGGACGCGACGAGCTCGGACTGCCACTGCTGCTGTACCGCGCTCAGGGCGACAGCGGCTCCGCCGGTCCGGCCGAAGGCCAACCAGCCGATGCCGACGCCGAGCAGCAGCACCACGACCGCGGCGAGCACACGTGTCCCGAGGAGACGGCCCCGCCCTGCCCGGAGAGTCGGAGAGTCGGTCCGGGCGGTCGCGACCTCCTCGGATTCCTCTTCCGGCATCGCGGGATTGCCGCCCGGGGTCGGAGGTCCGTCGTCGTGCGGACCGGACGACAACCCGGAGGACGGCGGAGGGCCGGGTGGCCGGGACTCCTGGACGGGACCGGTCGCCAAGGGGGCCGCGGGGGGACCCACGGGCCGTGTCCGCCGGGAATCCTCGAGCGCGCGCAGACGGGCGGCCTCCGCGGCGCTCAGCTCCCCGCCGGGCCCGTACGCCTTGCGCTGCAGGGCCCTGCGCTCCTCGACGTCGTCGTCGTCCGCTCCGGCCATCGCGCCTAGCCCAGCCTCTCGAACTGCATGCCCGCCCAGACCAGCCATCCCAGGCTGTACACGGTCGCGCACAGACCCAGCACGAGCGCCCAGCGCGCGATCGCGCGGTTCTCGACGGGGCGGCGCAGCGACATGATCGCGGCGATCACGGCGACGACCGCGACCGGGATCCCCCACCCCACGAAGAACGATGCGCCGAGAGCGACGATCGCCGCCAGTAGCGCCCACGGCGCCAGCCGAGTGTCGTCCACGGGCACCGGCTCGGACGCCGGTTCCCAGGCGTCCTCCTCCCCGTGGTCGAGGTCGGGCCCGCTGACGACCACCGGCTCGATGCCCACCGGACCCGTCGGGAGCTTCGTGTACCCCTCCCGCGGGGCCCCGGGAAGGCGCGCCGTCCCTGCCGGACGTTCGACCTGCCCGCTCGCGCGCTCGACCCGCGCACGGGGCATGGCCCCGTCCGGCTCCGGTCCGCGCGCGAGCCCGCTCACGCCGGCACCGCCTCCGCGACCTGGATCTCGGTGACCGGCAGCGTCGAGTCAGCGCCGAAGCCGAGCGTCGAGGCGGGGCGCCCCGACGCGATGAGCTCAGCGGCGAGCGCGGCGATCATGGCACCGTTGTCCGTGCAGAGCGACAGCGGCGGGATGCGCACGGTGACGCCGGCCTCGGCGGCCCTGGCCAGCGCCACCTCGCGGAGCCGACGGTTCGCGATCACACCACCGCCCAGGAGCAGCCGCGGCACCCCGAGGTCCGCGCAGGCGTTGAGCGCCTTGGTGACGAGAACGTCGACGACGGCCTCCCGGAAGCTGGCGGCGACGTCGGCGATCGGCAGCTCGCGCGCGTCGGCGCCCGCGGCGGCGTTCTCCGCCTCGAAGCGCTCGACCCAGCGGGCGACAGCGGTCTTCAGCCCGGAGAAGGAGAAGTCGTAGCGATGCTTCGCGAGGTCGGAGGCACGGGAGAGCCCGCGCGGGAAGCGGATCGCGTCCGGGTCTCCGCCGACCGCCGCCCGGTCGATCTCGGGGCCGCCGGGATACGGCAGCGACAGCAGCCGGGCGACCTTGTCGAAGGCCTCGCCTGCAGCGTCGTCCACGGTCTCGCCGAGCAGCTCGACATCGGTCGTGAGGTCGCGCACGTGGAGCAGGGAGGTGTGGCCGCCGGAGACCAGCAGCGCGATCGTCGGGTACTCCAGCGGCGCCGCCTCCGGGGTGAGGATGTCGGCGGCGATGTGGCCGACGAGGTGGTTGACCGCGTACAGCGGCTTGTCGAGGGCGACCGCGAGTCCCTTCGCCGCCCCCACACCGACCATGAGGGCTCCCGCGAGGCCCGGGCCGCTCGTCACGGCCACCGCATCGAGGTCGGCGAGGCGGACGTCGGCCTCGGCGAGAGCGGCGTCGATGGCCGGCTGCAGCGCTTCGAGGTGCGCGCGGGCCGCGACCTCCGGCACGACGCCCCCGTACCGGGCGTGCTCGTCCATGCTGGAGGCGATCGTGTTGGACAGCAGCGTGCGGCCCCGCACGATGCCGATGCCGGTCTCGTCGCAGCTCGTCTCGATGCCGAGCACCAGGGGCTCACTCATGCGGTCGCCTCCTCCGGCGTATCGGCGGGCGCCGGATGGCGGCGCAGGTCCAGACGCATCACGATCGCGTCGACGTCGTCCGGCTGATAGTAACGGGGGCGCCTGCCGATCTCCTCGAAGCCCTCCGTGCGATACAGCCCCTCGGCCGCCGGGTTGTCGGCGCGCACCTCGAGGAACACCTCGTGCGCGCCCCGTGCCGCGGCCGTCCGCAGCAGGGCACGCAGCAGAGCGCGCCCGCGTCCCTGTCCTCGGACCTCGGTGAGGAGGGCGATGGTCTGGATGTCGGCGTCCGCGCCGCCCTGCAGGGCCCTGACCCCGCCGTAGCCGACGATCGCCCCGCCCTGCTCGTCGACGAGGTAGCGGCCGTGCGGGCTCGCCAGCTCGCCCGCCATGGTCTCCCGACTCCACGCGTCGGTCGGGAACGAGCGCTGCTCGATGGCCATGATCGCGTCGAGGTCGTCCGGCCGCGCGTCCCGGAGCGTCATGCGCCCACCTTCTTCGGGGCACCGGGCAGGGTGACGTCCGGGTGCCGCAGGTAGAGCGGCTCCTCGCCGGCGAGGGTCCGGCCGGCAGCGAGCGCCCGCGCCCCCACCCGGGCGAGGTCGACCGCGGACAGCGTCGTCACGTCCACCCGGCGGAGGCCCGCGAGATGCTCGTCGGCGTCGGCGGCCCGCATGAGGACCGTGTCGGCGATCGTGCGCGGGATCCCGTCCTCGTCCAGCCCGTCGAAGACGGTGACGGCGACCTCGCGACGGCGGGCGTCGGTGACGACGGCGAACGGGCCGGTCACGGTGGCCTGGATCGTGAGCGCTGCCGCCATGTGGCTCGGGACCGGGACGACCGGGACACCGCGGCCGAGGGCGAACGCCCGCGCGGTCGCGATGCCGATCCGCAGCCCGGTGAACGGGCCCGGGCCCATTCCGGCCACGACGTGCGTGATGCCATCGGACCCGCTCTCCCGGAGCACGTCGCGCACCAGGTCGCCGATCACCTCGGCGTGGCCCAGCGGATCGGCGGTACCGGCCTCGGCACGACGCGTCCCGTCCGGGTCGATGAGGGCGACGGCGGTGCCAAGGGAGGTGTCGACGGCGAGGATCACCTCTCTAGGGTAGTCGTCACCCCGCCCGTCACGCCCGGTCCCCGGCACCCGCGCAGGTCAGCCCAGCGGCGCCCGCACGGGGTAGTCCTGACCTTCGAGGATGACCTGCGTCGCCGCTCCCGTCGCCCGGTTCACGACGACCGGCGCCAGCAGGTTGACGCTGACGCCCTCGGCGGCGGGGTGGGCGACCACGAGCACGAAGGCGTCGTCCGCCGAGGCGAGCGCGAGGTCGGTGACCTGCGCATCCGTGAGGATCGGCGCGTACTCCGTGAGGACGGTGTTCGGGTCGACCAGGTAGAGCCGCAGGGCCTCGTCCTCGACCGCCCGCATGGCGAAGAGCCCGTCCGCACCATCGACGGGCGCGAGGGCGAAGTCCACGTGCGGAGCCAGCCCGGGCGGCGGGGCCGTGAAGGTGAGCGCGGCGGTCATCGCAGGAAGTCCATCAGCGATGGCTGCAGCACGCGCGCGTTCACGGCGAGCGCCGAGCGGTAGACGAGCTCCTGCGCCTGCAGGCGGATGAGCACCTCGACCGAGTCGACGTCCTCGACCGCGGCACGGCGGGACTCGAGGGACACGGAATTCTGCACTGTCGCCTCCTTGGCGCGTTCGATCTGAGCCTGCCTGGTGCCGACCGCGCCCTGCACGCCCAGCATCGCCGTGCGGCGGTCGTCGATCTCCGCGAGCCGTGGTCCCACGTTGGTGCCGGAGCGGAGGTCGGCGACGATGCGGTCGACGAGAGCGAACACCGAGTCGTCGCCGGTACCGAACACCGCCGCCCCGTCGGTGTCGACGCGGACGGCCGCCGCGTCGGACACACGGCGGGTGACCTCGGAGCCGGCGACGCCGCTGTACGAGTAGTCGGCGGCGAAGGCCGTGGTGTCCGAGGTCCCGGCGAACACGGACCGTCCGAGCAGCCGGGTGTTGGCCTGTGAGAGCAGCTCGTCGCGAATGCCCTCCAGCTCCACCGCGAGGGCCTCCTTCGCCGCGGGGTCCAGCGCCCCGTCGTTCGCACCCTGCGCGGTGAGGTCCCGCACCCGCGAGAGCAGCGAGGTGCTGGAGGTGATCGCCGTGTCGGCCGCGGTCACCCATGCCAGGCCGTCGTCGATGTTGCGCGCGTACTGCTCGGTGCGCCGCTGCTCGGCATGCAGGGCGAGGGCGGCAGCGGCCGCGGCCGGATCGTCCGAGGGCGCGGCGAACGCCTTCTGCGACGTGGCCTGCTCCTGCAGCCGGGCGAGCTCGGAGAGGTTGGACTGCAGCTGACGCATCGCCGTCTGCGTCATGGTGGTCTGGGTCACGCGAGAGATCATGGAGCTTCTCCGATCAGCGTCCGACGACGCCCGTGCGGTTGATGAGGACGTCGAGGGCCTCGTCGACGGCGGTGAGCACGCGGGCCGCCGCCTGATAGGCGGTCTGGTAGGTGAGGAGGCTGATCGTCTCCTCGTCGCCGTCCACGGCCGCGACGGACTGCTGCGCGCCGACGGCACCGACCGCCGCCGCATCCGACACCTTCGCGCGCTGCACGTCGGCCGCGGTGGCCACGCCGAAGCGGGTCACCTGGTCGGTCCACAGCGCATCCGGAGAGGTCGCGCGCTGCCCGATCTGGGAGATGAGGTCGGCGTTCGTCGCGTCCTTGGAGCCCGCGCCGGGCGCGGCGAGGGCCAGGTCGGCCGCCGAGGTGACGGCCACCTGCAGCCCGAGCGCGGCAGAGCCGGTCGCCGGGAGGGTGAAGAAGTCACCACTCGGCTGTCCGGACGCCGTGACACCGGCGCGGTGCTGCGCGTTGAGCGACTCCGCCAGCGCCGTGGCCACCCGGTCGTAGGTGGCGGCGAGCTGCGCCAGCATCCCGCCGTCGGCGGCCGGGGCGAGCACCGCGAGCGAGCCGCCGAGCTCTCCGCCGTCCACCACGAGGGGCAGATCCGGGACCGACTCCCAGACGACCCCGACGCGCGGAGCGCCGTTGATCGTCGCCGCGCCGGTCAGGGCGAGGTGACGGGCGTCCCCGCCGGCGACCAGGGCGTTGCCGCCGAGGCGCACCGTGAGTGTGCCGTCCGTCTCCAGAGTCGCCGTCGCGCCGGCGAGCCGGGCCACGTCCTCCGCGAGCAGGTTGCGGCGGTCGGTGAGTTCGTTGGCCGAACGCCCCGAGGCCAGAGCCTCGCGGATCTCGGTGTTCAGCACCGCGATCTGGTCAGCCGCGGCGTTGACCTGGCTGACGGTGCGCTCCGCGGTCCCTCGAGCGGCCGTCCACTGCGCGGCGACCGTGCGGTAGCCGCCGGAGATGTGGGCGGCGAGCTCCTTCGCCGACTCCAGGATGCTCGCGGCCGCGGCCCCGGAGTCGGGGGTGTTGGCGAGGTCCTGCCAGCCGGCCCAGAAGTTGGTCAACCGGTTGGCGAGGCCCTTGTCCGTCGGCTCCGCGAGCGCCGACTCGGCGGTCGTCGCGGCGAGCGCGCGGGTGGCCCAGTAGCCGGAGGCGCCGAGGGTGTCGCGGACCCGGGCGTCGAGCAACGCGTCGCCGAGGCGGGTCACCCCGTCGATGGAGACGCCGTGTCCGGGCAGCGCACCCATGCTGAAGCGCCCGGTCTGCGCGACGGCGGCGATGGAGGAGGTCTCGACGCGCTGCCGCGTGTACCCCTCGGTCTTCTGGTTGGCGATGTTCTGCCCGACCACATCCATGCCCCGGCGCGCGGCGGCGAGGCCGCTGGCGGCGGTGGTCAGTCCACTGAAGGTCGACATGAATCCCTCTCGGTCACATCTCGGTGTCGATGATGCGGGCGGCGTCCTCGCGGGCGCGGTCGCCGCGGGTGGTGTACTCGCCGCTCTCCTGGCCGAGAGCGGCGATGGTCTCCTGGGTGGCGCGGAGCACCCCGCTGAGCTGTTCCGCGGCGGCGTCGCGCATCTGCTCGACCTCCGCCGTCAGCTTCACGAGCGCGCGCATGTGGTCGGTGAAGACGTCACCCCAGGCCCCGTCCGGGGCATGCTCGATGAGCTGCCCGATCGTCGCGTCCTGAGGAGCCCCCCACTCCTCGGCGACGCCGGCGACCTCGACGGCCCTGGCCAGGCTCGCGGCGCGCAGGCGGTCGAGCACCTGATCGATCTCCCTGGCCGCGAACTGGATCCAGTGCGACCGGCCGGCGGCGAGCAGCAGCTGTTGCTCGTCGAGCTTGAAAAGCAGCATCTCGAGCAGCTCGCGCTCGCGCCAGAGCTGCATCGATAGTTCGTTGGCTCCCATGATCCCCTTGTCCCCAGCGATCGCCCGCCCCACGCAGGTGCGACCGGCCCGCCTATTAACGGTTCATAAATCTCTATCGGCCATCGCGCCCCTAAGGTTACTATGTGGATTGGCGGCGGTTAGTTATCCCCATGGACATATCTCGGACCTTGTGATATGGACATCTACCCCTCGCCATGAGCTTCCGGAGTGCATCCAGAGAGGTGGATCATCCCCCATGTCGTCGCGCGCTGAGCGCAACCGCCTCGTCGAGGCCAACCTCCCCCTGGTCGGCTACCTCGCTGCAGACACCCATGCTCGGGCTACCCATATCCCCCGCGAAGAACTCGCCGCCGTCGGCGCGCTCGCGCTCGTGACCGCCGCCGACGCCTACGACCCCGCGCTCGGCGTCCCGTTCGGCGCATACGCCCGCCGACGCATCCTCGGCGCCTTCGCCGACGAGATGCGCGCCATGGACTGGGCATCCCGCGGCATCCGCAAGCGCATCAAGGAGACCGTCGCCGTGCGCGACACCCTCACCGCCGCGCTCGGTCGCACGGCGACCGCCACCGAGATCGCCACCGCCATGGGCTCCCCCAAGGAGGCGGTCGTGGAGGCCCTCGCCGACGCTGCGCGCACGGTCGCCCCGCTCGACGACCCCGCCACCCGGGACCTCGTCGCCGACATCCCCCTGCCGGAGGAGTCCGCGCTGGTCGGCGAGCGACGAGAGGTGCTCGAGCACGCCATCACCGCTCTCCCCGAGCGCATGCGCCGCATCGTCGTGGCCGTCTACGTCGAGGAGCGCCCCGTCAAGGAGATCGCCGAGGAACTCGGCGTCACCCACTCCGCCGTCTCGCAGCAGCGGGCGGAGGCGGTGCGCCTGCTCCGCGACGCCCTGGACCGCTACTTCGCCGAGGGCGGCACGGAGACCACGACCACCACCCGGGTGTCGCCCGCCGCGCGGGATGCGTACTTCGGCCGCATCGCCGAGGCCGCCGGCGTCCGGATCGGCGACGTCTTCCGTGCCGCCGCCCCCGCCTAACGCGATCGGATCCTCCGCCGATAGGTGAGGGCAGGAGACCACGGATGGTCTCCTGTTCAACACATCACGGAGGAAACCCTCATGGGTATGCAGATCAACACCAACGTGGGCGCGCTCAACGCCTACCGCAACCTGTCCAACACGCAGAACGACCTGTCGAAGTCGCTCGAGAAGCTCTCGAGCGGTCTGCGCATCAACCGCGCAGCGGACGACGCCGCCGGCCTCGCGATCTCCGAGGGCCTGCGTTCGCAGGTCAACGGCCTGAACGTCGCGGCCCGCAACGCCCAGGACGGCATCTCGGTCATCCAGACCGCGGAAGGCGCCCTGACCGAGGTGCACTCCATCCTGCAGCGCGTTCGCGACCTGACCGCTCAGGGCGCGAACGACTCGAACAACGCGAAGTCGCGCGAGGCGATCCAGAAGGAGATCAACACCCTCGGTGACGAGCTCACCCGGGTCGCCGACAGCACGAACTTCAACGGCATCAAGCTGCTCTCGGGCGGCACGACGCTGACGTTCCAGGTCGGTGCGGGCTCCGTCGCCGCCGATGACCAGATCTCGGTCGCCCTGACCGATTTCGACACCCTCGGCGCCGACATCAAGACCCTCGCGGCGACGATGACCGACGCGGCATCGTACGGTGCGGCTCTGGCGGGCATCGACACGCAGATCCAGGCGGTCTCGACCGCTCGTGCCGGCTACGGTGCGCTGCAGAACCGCTTCGAGTCGACCATCAACAGCCTCAACGTGTCGGCCGAGAACCTCGCCGCCGCCGAGAGCCGTATCCGCGACACCGACATGGCGTCCGAGATGGTCAAGTTCACGTCGGCGAACATCCTGTCGCAGGCGGGAACGGCCATGCTGGCCCAGGCCAACCAGGCCAACCAGGGCGTGCTCCAGCTGCTGCGCTGATCCGCGCCGCCGCACGGAATCACTCCGGGGGTCCGGGTGACGGCTTCGGCCGTCGCCCGGGCCCCGCCGCACACAGAAGGGAAGCCGCATGTCGCTCTCGCTCGACGGCCTCGTATCGGGGCTCAAGACCACCGAGGTCATCAAGGCCCTCATGGACGTGCACGCCATCCCCCGCACGCTGCTCAAGGCCAAGATCGACGACAAGAACGTCGTCATGACGCAGCTGCGCACCCTCAACACGGCCGTGCAGAACCTCGCCGCCGCCGCCGAGAAGGCCGCAGCGCCCGGCGGCCTCGACCGCTTTACCGGCAGCGCGTCGTCCGAGTCGGTGAAGGTCGCCCTGCGCACCGGCGCGGCGCCCGTGTCCACCGACATCGTCGTCGACCGTCTCGCCCAGGCGCATACGGTGGTCTCCGCGTCCGCGAGCCGTTGGCCCGCGGACCCGCCCGTCCTGACGCTCGAGGACGCCACGGGCAAGCGCGTCCAGGTGCAGGCCGACTCGACGTCGATGCAGGACATCGCCCAGGCCATCAACGACGCCGACACCGGTGTCCTCGCCACGGCCGTCCCCGCCGGCAAGGATGCCGACGGCACCCCTGTCTACCGCCTGCAGCTCCGAGCCGAGGAATCCGGAGAGACCGGACGGTTCCGCGTCTACGCGGGCGACCTCGCCGCCGTGACCGCCGGCACCGCCACGGACGTGTCCACGGAGCCCGGCGCCGCCGTCATCGCTACGGGCACGGACGCGCAGCTGCGGCTCTGGGCCGGCACCGCGGCCGAACAGGTCATCACCTCGTCCGGCAACACGTTCACCGATCTCTTCGAGGGCGTCGACGTCACGGTCTCCGCCGTCTCGACCACCCCTGTCACGGTCACCGTCGCCGTCGACGGCGAGGCCAGGACCAAGGCCTCCGGGGAGTTCATCGCCCTCCTCACCGACATCTTCACGCGCATCGACAACGGCTCGAAGGCGACGGTCGCCGCGGGACAGGGCGAGAAGACCACTCTCGGCGTCTTCACCGGCGACAGCACCATCCGCGGTCTGCGGACGGCCCTCGCCGACGCCGTGCAGCACCCCGTGGACGGCGTCTCGCCCTCCACGATCGGCATCTCGACCGACATGTACGGCAAGCTCACGTTCGACGAGGAGAAGTTCTCCGAGGCGCTGGCGAAGGACCCCGCGGCCGTCGGCGCGCTCTTCTCCGCGGTCGCGGCACGCGTGGAGCAGACGGCGACCTCGTACTCCGACAAGTACGACGGGCTGCTCACCTCGCGGATCACGGGTCAGGAGAGCGAGGTCAAGAGCCTCGGCGAGCAGATGGAGCGCTGGGACGTGCGCCTCGCGCAGCGCAAGGCGTCGCTGGAGCGTACGTACGCGCGCCTCGAGGTGATGCTGTCGCAGATGCAGTCGCAGTCGTCGTACCTCGCCTCCCAGATCAACGCGCTGCCGAGCAGCCGCTCCGGGTCGGACTCGTGAGCATGAACGCCGCCTTGCGTGCCCAGCAGCGGTACCGCGAGGACGCCATCCTGTCCGCCCCGCCGGAGCGCCTGGTCACGATGCTCTACGACCGGCTCCTGCTCGACATCGAACGCGCCGAGACGGCGCAGCGGGCGGCCGACTGGACCGAGGCCAACACCCAGCTCCAGCACGCGCAGGCGATCGTGGCCGAGCTGTCGTCGTCCCTCACCGACGACTGGAGCGGCAGCGCCGGGCTGCGCTCGCTGTACGTCTTCCTGTCCCAGACGCTGATCGGCGCCAACATCGGCCGCGATCCCGAGCGCACGCATGCCTGCCGCGAGCTCGTCGTGCCGCTGCGCGACGCCTGGCACGCTGCCGCCCTGGCCGTCGCGGAGGGCCGCGCATGACGGACGAGGACTGGGCCGCGCTGCTCGACCGGCTCGAAGCGGACGCCGACCGGATCCTCGCCGCGCCGGCGGGCGCCGTCGAGGTGCACGACATCATCCCCTGGGCGCCGCCGTCCTCCCCGCTCCCCCCGCACCTGGCCGATCGCGCCCGCGCGGTGATCGACCGGCAGCACGCCGCCATGGAGCGCGCCCGCTCCGAGCTCGAGGGGCTGCGGCAGCACCTCGGTGCCGTCCGGCGCGTGCCGGCGCCCCGCTCGCCTGATGCCCCCGCCTACCTCGACGTGGACGGGTGAGCGGCCCTCCTAACGAAACCGCACGGACGGCCGACAGTCTCCCGAGAGCACGGATCGCTCGTAAGACTCGGCCAGGGAACGGCCACTTCGCCCACACACGGGGAGCCGGTTCGTGTTCGACTCTGTGACCATCACCGCACTGACGAGTGCGCTGAACGGCCTCTCGCTGCGCCAGCGAGCCATCGCCGACAACATCGCCAACATCAACACCCCCGACTACCACGCCAAGCGCGTGCAGTTCGAGGCCGCGCTCGCCGACTCGATCGCCGCCGGCGACGGGGACGTGTCCGCCACGGTCGGGACGTCGCTCGAGCCGACGAGGCTGAACGGCAACAACGTGAACCTCGACACCGAGACCCTGTCCAGCATCGACACGATGCTGCGCTACCAGTTCGCGACGCAGGCCGTGAACGGGTCGTTCTCCTCGATGCGCACCGCGATGAGGACGTCATGACCTTCGACGCCATCGGGATCGCCGGCACGGGACTGACCGTGCACCGGAAGTGGCTGGACGCCATCAGCGACAACATCGCCAACATCAACACGGCGACACCGACCGACGGCGCGGCGTTCCGAGCGCGGTACATCCTGGCGCAGACCAGCGACCAGTCCCCCGGGGTCTACGTCGCCGGGACCGTCCAGGGCGACGCGGAGGGCCGGCTCGTGCACCAACCCGACCATCCGCTCGCCGACGCCGACGGCTACGTGCGCTACCCCGACATCGACCTGGGAGACCAGATGAGCCAGCTGATCCTCGCGCAGCGCGGATACCAGGCGAGCGCGGCGATCGTGGATCGTGCCCGCAACTCCTACGAGGCGGCGCTGCAGATCGGGCGGAACGCGTGAGCGCCGTGGCCGGCATCGAGGCCGTCGCCTCGTCCCTCGGCATGACCACCTCGCCCGTGACGGGTGCGAAGACCGGCGACGACACGGCCTTCGCGAACAGCGTCACCGGCGCGATCGACGAGCTGCGCTCGCTGCAGTCCGAGTCCGACACCCTGAAGGTCGCCGCCGTGACCGGCGACCTCGACGATATCCACGCCGCGATGATCGCCTCCTCGCGCGCCGCCGTCACCCTCGAACTCGTCGCCGCCGTCCGCAACAAGGGCGTCGACGCGTTCAACGAGATCATGCGGATGCAGGCCTGATGCCCCCGGCAGTGACCGGGGCGTTCCAGCGGATGCGGCGGGTGGTCGCCGGATTCTCGCTCGCGCAGCGGACCATCGCCATCATCGGCATCGCCGTGCTCGCGCTCGGCATCATCGCCCTGTCCAGCTGGCTCAGCCGCCCCACCTACACGCCGCTGTTCTCCGGCCTGAACGCCTCCGACGCGAACGCCGTGGTGGAGCAGCTGCGCTCCGCCTCCGTCCCCTACGAGCTCGCCGACGGCGGCGCCACCGTGCTCGTCCCCGAGAAGGACGTCTACGACCAGCGGCTCGCGGCCGCCTCCGCCGGGCTGCCGAGCGCCGGATCCGCCGGATACTCGCTGCTCGACGACATGGGCGTCACCACGAGCGAGTTCCAGCAGTCGGTCACCTACAAGCGCGCGATCGAGGGCGAGCTCGCCGCCACGATCTCGGCCATCGACGGCGTCTCCGCAGCGTCCGTGCAGCTCGCGATCCCCGAGGAGAGCGTCTTCGTGTCGGAGACGATCGACGCGACCGCCTCCGTGTTCGTGGAGACCGCCGGACGCACGACGCTCGACCAGAAGCAGGTCGAGGCCATCGTGCACCTCACCTCGGCCGCCGTCAGCGGCATGAAACCGGAGAACGTGGCCGTCGTCGACCAGACCGGACGCACGCTGTCGACCGTGGGCGGCGGAGCCACCGGCGGCCTCGACCAGCAGGCGAGCGACTACGAGGCCCGCGTGGCCGCGAGCGTGCAGCAGATGCTGGACACCGTGGTCGGTCCGGGGAACGCGACCGTGACCGTGGTCGCCGAGATCGACCGCTCCGTGAACGAACGCGTCGAGGAGACCTACACCCCGGCCGAGGGCACGCCCCCGCTCACCGAAGAGGTCCGCGAGCAGAACAGCAACGGCTCCACCTCGGAGGCGGGCGTGCTCGGTCCGGACAACATCGCGGTTCCGAACGGAAACGGCGACGGCACCTACACGAACACGGAGGAGACGCGCACCAACGCCGTCAATAAGGCCACCGAGAGCACCTCCACCCCCGCGGGCACCCTGCTGCGGCAGTCGGTGTCGGTCGCCGTGGACGCCGGAGCCGGAGGCGACCTCAGCTCCGCCCAGCTCAGCGATCTCGTCGCCACCGCGGCCGGTATCGACAGGACCCGCGGCGACGAGCTCGCCGTCGAACTCGTCGCCTTCAGCCAGACGGACGCCGAGGCCGCTCAGGCCGCGCTGCAGGCGGCGAAGGACGCCGAAGAAGGTGCCCGTCAGGCCGCTCTCCTGAACACCGTGATCGTCGCAGCCGCCATCGCCATCCCCCTCATCGCCGCGATCGCCGCGCTCATCGTCCGTTCGCGGCGGAAGGCACGCGGTGCGGAGGAATTCGACCAGCTCTTCGGCGACCGCCCCGCCGAGCTGTCCGCGCTCTCGGCCGACGCCCCGACGGCCGTGCTGGAGGCGCCGACCACACCGCTCGCCTTCCTCGAGCCGGTCCCCGACCTCGACCCCGACCCGGAGCCCGAACCCGCGCAGATCAGCCTGGAGCGCCGCCGCGCCGAGATCGCCGCGCTCACGCGTCAGGATCCGCAGCGCACCGCGGAGCTGCTGCGCACCCTCATCGACGACAGGTCGCGGGTATGAGCGGACTGACCGATCGGCAGACGGCCGCGATCGTCCTGATGAACCTCGACCGCGCCCAGGCCGTCGAGGTCATGAAGCACCTCTCCGAAGCGGAGGCCGAGGCCGTCGCCGCCGAGATCATCGGACTGCAGGATCTCGACGCGGAGACCACGGTGCAGGCACTCGGGCAGTTCCATCGCATCGCCGCCGGGCACCTCCCGCCGGCGCGCGGCGGACGCGACATCGCCGCGGGCCTGCTGGAGGCGTCGTTCGGCTCCGAGCGGGCGGCGGCGGTGCTCGGCCGGGTCGGCTCGACGACGATGAGCGCGTCCTTCGACTTCCTCGCCTCCGCCGATGCCGCGCATCTCGCCACGCTCCTCGACGGCGAGCTGCCGCAGACCGTCGCCCTCGTGCTCGCCCATCTCCCCGCCGATCAGGCCGCCGCGGTCCTCGCCGCGCTGCCCGATCCGGCCAGGACCGACGTGGCCCAGGCCATCGCCACCATGGGCACCGCCTCGCAGGAGGCCATCACGATCGTCGCCGATGCCCTCAAGGCCCGCACCGGCAGCCTCGCCTCGCGGGACAGCCCCGAGGTGCTCGGCGGAGTCGAGCCGCTCGTGGAGATCATCGGGCGCTCCGGCGCGACGATCGAGAAGGCGCTGCTCGCCAGCATCGAGGACCGCGACAGTGCCCTCGCGGAAGACATCCGGTCGCGCATGTTCACCTTCGCCGACATCGTCAAGCTCGACGACCGCGACACCCAGCGCGTGCTGCGGGGCATGGACATCCGCTCGCTGGCCCTGGCCCTCAAGGGCGCACAGCAGCCCATCGTCGACCTCATCCGCCGTAACGTGTCCGAGCGCAACCGCGAGAACCTCGACGAGGAGGCCCGGACGCTGGGCCCGGTGCGCGTCTCCCAGGTCGAGGAGGCGCGGGCCGAGATCGTCCGGACGATCCGTGCGCTGGAGGCCGCGGGAGACATCACGGTGCAGCGGGCCGACGAGGACGAATATGTCTACTGACGCGTTCGCGCCGGCCGCGTTCCCCCGACTCGGCGGCTCCGACCACCGGGCCGAGCAGGAGCGTGCGCGCCGCCGCGGGTACGCGGAGGGGCACGCCGCCGGCTTCCGGGCAGGGGTGGCCGATGCCGAAGCTGCTCGACGAGCGGCCGAGGCCGCACAGGCGGAAAGGGAGCGCATCCGGGCTGAGGACGTCTCGGCTGCCGTCGCCGCGCTGCACGCCGCGGCCCGGTCCCTGACCGCCCGAGAGGCCGCGCTGGAGTCCGCCGCGACCGGACAGGTGCTCTCGCACGCGATCGACCTCGCGGAGCTCATCCTCGCGGCCGAACTGGGCGACGCAGGATCGTCCGCGGCCGCCGCGGCTCGCCGCGCCCTGAACGCCACCGATGCAGCCGCCGTCCGGCGTCTCCGGGTGCACCCGGAAGACCTCCGCATCCTCGCCGCGGAGGCAGGACAGGGCGTCTCCGAGATCGCGCTGGTGGCCGACGACACCCTCGCCCGCGGCGACGCCGTGGCCGAGCTGGAGCACGGCCTGATCGACGCCAGGGTCGCGACGGCCCTCGCCCGCGCGCGCCGCGCTGTCCTGGAAGGCGCGCCGTGAGCTCGTGGACCGCCGTGCTCGCGGCGGCGCGTCCGGAACGGATCGGCGAGGTCTCGCAGGTGCGCGGTCTCAGCGTGCAGGTCCGCGGCCTCGACGGCGCCGTGGGGGACGTGCTGACACTCGACGGCATCGACGCCGAGGTCGTGGCCACGGGCGAGGACGGCCTCCGGTGCATGCCCCTCGCCCCGGTCGCGGGTCTCACCGTCGGCGCCCCGGTGCGAGGGCGCGGCGGCCCGGTTCGGGTTCCAACCGGATCCGCGTTGCTCGGCCGGGTCCTGGACGGGCTCGGACGCCCCATCGACGGCAAGGGCCCCCTCGCAGCGCCGCACGTGAGCCTGGATCACGACACGCCCTCGATCATGGAGCGCGACCGCATCGACACTCCGCTTCCCCTCGGCGTGCGCGCGCTCGACACCCTGGTCAGCGTCGGCCGCGGCCAGCGCGTCGGCCTGTTCGCGGGATCCGGGGTCGGGAAGTCGTCGCTGCTGTCGATGATCGCCCGCGGCACCGAAGCCGAGGTCACCGTCATCGCCCTCGTCGGCGAGCGCGGCCGCGAGGTCCGCGAGTTCATCGAGGACGACCTGGGTCCGGAGGGACTCGCGCGCTCCGTCGTCGTCGTCTCCACCTCGGATCAGCCGGCGATGGCCCGCATCCGCGCCGCCTTCACCGCCACCCGGATCGCGGAGGCCTTCCGCGACGAGGGCGCACACGCGATCCTCATGATGGACTCGCTGACCAGGGTCGCGATGGCGCAGCGCGAGATCGGCCTCTCCGCGGGCGAGCCGCCGGCCACCCGCGGCTACCCGCCCTCCACCTTCTCCCTCCTCGCGGGGCTGCTGGAGCGCGCCGGCACCGACCGCACCGGCTCCATCACCGGCATCTACACCGTGCTCGTCGACGGCGACGACCACAACGAGCCCATCGCCGACACCGTCCGCTCGATCCTCGACGGCCACGTCGTGCTGGATCGCGCCCTCGCGCTCGCCGGGCACCACCCTGCGATCGACGTCCTCGGATCCGTCTCCCGCGTGGCCGGCAAGGTCACGACCCGGGAGCGCCGCGACCACGCCGCCACCCTCCGTGCGGTGCTCGCGGCGCGACGCCGGGCCAACGACCTCATCGACATCGGCGCCTACCATGCCGGTGCCGACGCCCGCATCGACGCGGCGATCACGCACGAGCGCGCCATCTCGGCGTTCCTCACGCAGCCGCTCGACGAGACCAGTCCGATCGAGGAGTCCTGGATGCGGCTGGAGGGCCTGGTCTCCGCCTTCGAGGGGGTGTCATGAGCAGAGGATTCTCGCTCGCGGGTCTCCTGCGCGTCCGGGAGATCCAAGAACGCGCGGCGGCGCAGCGCTTGTCGCGCGCGGTCATCGACGCGCAGCACACCGAAGCCAGGGACCGGGTCCTGCGCGCGCATCTGGCCGGCACCGATACGGAGGCCGTGGACGTGCGTGCTCTCGCCGCGCTCGCCGCGGCCCGCGTCTCCGGCCGCGCCCTGCTCGCCGATCTCACGGCGCTCGCCGACCTCCAGCAGGAGACGGTCGCCGAGGCGCGGGCCGAGCACGCCGACGCGCGGCGCACTCTCCGCGGTCTCGAACGGCTCGCCGACAACCACGCGGAAGCAGTGCGGACGGCAGACCTGCGCGCGGAGCAGGCGGAACTGGACGAGATCGCCTCCCGCTCGCGGACGGAGGACCCGGCATGACCGCCCTCGACCTTCTGGCTGCTCTGGACGTGCGCCCCGCACGCCCCGCAGCCTCGGTGCCCCGCGGCGCCCCCGGAGCCGCCGCCTTCGCCGATGCCGTGCGCGATGCCGTCCGGGAGACGGAGCCGGCCGACTCCGAGTCGCCCGAGGGGCCTGCGGCCGACGTCGCCACCGGCGGCGACGGCACCACGGCAGCCGTTCCCGCCGACGGTGCCGTCGCCACGCCGTCTCCGCTCCCCGCCCCGTCGCCCTCCGGGTCCGTGATCGCTCCGCCATCGATGCTGCCTGTCGCTCCGTCGGACGCCGACTCGACCGCGGTCCCGACGCCGCCGCCGGGAGAGCACACTCCGGCTCCTCCGTCTCCCGCGGGTCCGGCCGGCCCCGGCATCGACGCGCCCGCGCTGTCCGCCATCGACGCGCTCGCCCTGCCCGCCATCGACTCGGTCTCCGCTGCGGCGACGTCTCCTCATGCGGAGGCGGGGCCCACGGCGGCCGGCAGGGCGCCGGTCGCCGGACCGATCGAGGCCGAAGCGGTCCGGTCGGCCGCCGCTCTCCCGTCGCCGGCTCCGACGACGCAGCCTCCGACGATCGCAGCGGTCGTGCCCTCCCCGCCCGCCTCGTCCGTCGACGCAGCGGCGGGTGCGCGCGCCGGCGCCGACGGCGGGACGAGCACGGGGTCGGACGGCCGGATGTCCCGCCTCGCCGGCCCGGCGCCGGACGGAGCGACGGCCACGCTCGATCCCCCGACCGCGGCCCCGAGCGTCCCCGAGACCTCTTCGCTGCCCCCGACGCCCTCGGCTCCGGCGCCGGTCACCACCACGCCGGCGGGCACGACGAGCATCGACCCGGTCGCGGCCGGGTCCGCCAGCGCGCCGAGCCCGGTCGCCGCCACGGTCACTGCTGCCGTCGCGCCGCCGAGCACCGTCCCCGCGCCGGTCCGCCCCGCCCTGCTCCCCCAGGTGGCGGCCCCGGTGCTGTCCTTGGCCCAGGCCCCCGATGGCGACCACCGGATCACGCTCACCGTCTCGCCGGAGAACCTCGGTCCCGTCACCGTGCGGGCCCACATCGCCGGCTCCACCCTCCGCATCGAGCTGCAGGCCCCGAGCGAGATCGGCAGGGACGCCCTGCGTGCTCTCCTCGTCGACCTCCGCCGGGACCTCGCGGTCGCCGCGCCGCACGCCACCCTCAGCCTCAGCACGGGGGACGGCTCGTCCTCCTCGCCCCAGCACGGCGCGACGACGCACGGTCAGACCGGGAACGGTGACCAGGACCGCCCGCGCCCGCAGCCCGTCCCGCGTCCCCCGACCTCGACGTCGACCGCTTCCCCGCCCCCGACCGCACCGCCCGTCGCTCCGCTCGGCGGCATCGACGTCTACGCCTGACCAGAGAGGACTCCATGACCACGGTCGACTCCATCACCGGGACCCTGCCCCCGGGTGCCACGCCGACGTCCGGCGTGCAGACCGGCAGCACGACGCCGGCGGCCGAGCGCAAGAAGACCCTCGACTCCGAGGTGTTCCTCAAGCTGCTCGTGACCCAGCTCACCAATCAGGATCCGAGCTCGCCGATGAACACCAACGAGATGATCTCGCAGACCACGCAGCTGGCCTCCATGGAGCAGCTGACGGCGCTCGCCTCGACCAGCACCGAGAGCTTCGCCCTCAGCATGCGTCAGACCGCCGCCGCCCTCCTCGGGCAGGAGGCGCAGTACGTCGATGCCGACGGCGTCACCCAGAAGGGCATCGTCACCGCGGTCTCCTATGCGGGAGCCATCCCGACCGTGACCATCGGCGAGAAGTCGATCCCCCTCGACGCCGTCTCCGGCGTCTCCCTCGTCCCCGGCACCGCTGCCTGACCCCGCTCCCCAGAAAGGCACCACCATGCTCCGTTCGCTGTTCTCCGGAATCTCCGGACTCCGCTCGCACCAGACCATGCTCGACGTCACGGGCAACAACATCGCCAACGTCAACACGACCGGCTTCAAGGCGTCCTCCGTGCAGTTCCAGGACTCCCTCTCCCAGCTCCTGCGCAACTCGATGCTGCCGCAGCAGGCGACGGGTGGACAGAACCCCGCCCAAGTCGGGCTGGGCGTGCAGGTCGCCGGCATCAGCACCAACTTCGCGGGAGGCGCCCCGCAGCCGACCGGCGTGCCCACCGACCTGATGATCTCGGGTGACGGCTTCTTCGTCGTCCGCTCCGGCGGCGAGACGCTGTACACCCGCAACGGCGGCTTCACGTTCGACGCGAGCGGCCGACTCGTCGGTGCCGGCGGAGCGCTCGTCCAGGGCTGGACCGCCCGCAACGGCGCGATCGTCCCCGGTCAGGGCATCGGCGACATCACCCTCCCGGTGGGCGCCCTCAGCCCGGCCGCCGCCACCACCACGGCACGGGCCACCGGCAACCTGCCCTCGGGGGCAGCGGTCGGCGAGACGCTCGTGCGCGACATCAAGACCTACGGCGCCGACGGCTCCGCGTCCACCCTGCGGCTGACGTTCACCCGCAGCGCAACCGGCTGGGACGTCACCGACGGCGCGGGCGCGAGCACCGCACTGACGTTCACCGACGGTGTGCAGAACGGCGCCGGGAGCATCGTCTCGGGCGGCGTCACCGTCGACCTCTCCGGTGTGACCGGCTTCGCCGACGTCAGCGACATCGCGATCAAGGAGCAGAACGGCAAGCCGGCCGGCACGCTGAGCTCCTACGCGCTGACGAACGACGGCAGCCTCGTCGGCACGTTCAGCAACGGCGACACCCAGGTGCTGGCCCGCATCGCGCTGGCCGGGTTCGTGAACCCCGGGGGCCTGGAGAAGGTCGGCTCCTCGCAGTTCCGCCCGAGCGGCAACTCCGGTCAGGCCGAGCTCGGACAGCCCGGCACCGGCGGTCTCGGCGGCATCATCAGCGGCGCGCTCGAGATGTCGAACGTCGACCTCTCGCAGGAGTTCACCAACCTCATCGTCGCGCAGCGCGGTTTCCAGGCGAACGCCCGCATCATCACCACGAGCGACGAGGTGCTGCAGGAGCTCACGAACCTCAAGCGCTGACCTCTTCCGCGAGACCCCGCTTTCGCGCCGAGGCCCCGCCGTATCCACGTGGATATGGCGGGGCCTCGGCGCGAAAGCGGGGTCTCGGCAGGGTCAGACGTAGATGCCGCGCTGCTCCATGAAACGCACGGGGTTCGTGTACCCGCCGTTGATGTAGACCTCGAAGTGCAGGTGGCAGCCGAACGAGCGGCCGGTGTCGCCGGCATACGCGATGACCTGACCGGAGCGCACCCACTGGCCGCTGCGCACGTTGATGCCGCCCGGCTTGATGTGCGCGTACCCGGTGCTGATGCCGCCGCCGTGCTGGATGCGGATGTAGTTGCCGTAGTTCCCGTTCGGTCCCGCGTAGTCGACCGTGCCGGAGTTGGCGGCGTAGATCGCGGCCCCACAGCCGTTGGCGAGATCCGCACCGTAGTGGAAGCTCGACGAGCATCCCTGAGGACCGCAGATGGGGGTGCGCGGCCCGTAGCTCGAACTGCGTGCGCCGCCGTGCGGACGTACCCAGCCGCCGCTGCCGGCCGAGCCGCCGCCACCGCCGCCACCACCACCGCCGCTGGTCCCCCGGCCGGCGGCGGCAGCAGCCGCGGCCGCCGCCGCTGCCTCGCGCTTGCGCCGGGCTTCCTCTTCCCGCCGTCGCGCCTCGACACCCGCCTGGTACCCCGCGACCGTCTTGGTCGTGGTGTCCTTGAGCGCCGCGAGCTGGGCCTTGAGGGTCTCGAGGTTCGCCGCCTGCTCGTCGAGCGCCGCCTGCGCGGCGTCCGCCGCCTGCTGCGCCGCGACCATCTTCTGCTCGGCGACCTGCTGCAGGCGGTCGCGCTCGTCCCGGGCGACGTCGGCCTGAGCCGTCAGCGCCTGGGCGGTGTCGCGCGCCGAGACGGCGTTGTCGTAGGTCGTCTGGTTGTACTCGAGGAACTTGTTCATCGTGCCGAGGCGCGACAGCAGCTCATCGGCGTTGGCGCCCGATCCCGCGAAGAACAGCTCCAGGGCGGTGTCGTCGCCGCCACTGCGGTAGAGCTGGGCGGCGACCTGACCGGCCTTCTTCGCGGTCTCGTCGGCGAGCGCCGCCTGCTCATCGGCCTGAGCCTGCAGCGTCTCCGCCTCCGTGATCGCCGCGAAGTACGCCTGCTGCGCCTCGTAGAACTCATCCGACGCGACCTGCGCGGCCGCCTGCGTCTCGGCGACCTTGCGCTCGAGCGACTGGATCAGCCCCTGGATACGGGTGACCTCGCCGGCCTTGGCCGCTTCGTTGCTCTTCGCCCGCTGGACGTCGTCCCAGCTCGGGTAAGACGCGGCGTGCGCGGCGGTGACGCCCGAGCCGACGCCGAAGGCGGCGAGCGCGACCACTCCCAGCGCGCCGATCCCGAAGGCATGGCGCCGGCTGACCGGCTGGTTCCACAGCGCGCCGCGCTCGGCTGCCGTCGGCGCGCAGCCGCACTCCTCGGCCGCCGTCGCCGCGGCCTTCTCCACGTTCCGATCCCGCACAAGGCTCCCTTCGCCCGCTGCTCATCGTCCCCCGCCCCTGGTCCCTATCGGCGACGACGCGCCCGCCGTGAGAAAGTTCCCCTCCGGTCCCGACCCCGCGCTAACGCGGCGCAGCGCCCGGCCGACAGTCCTCTCCGACAGCCCAGGACGGGCCGTCGGTTCCCCGCTCTCGGGCGGGGCGAGCCTTTTCCAGGATGGAGCCCATGATCGTCCTCACGCGCCTGAACCGTTCCCGGTTCGCGGTGAACCCCGACCTGATCGAACGTGTCCAGGCCACGCCGGACACGACGATCATGATGGTCGACGGCGCGACCTTCGTCGTCACGGAGACGATGGACGACGTGATCGCCCGCATCACCCGCTTCCGCGCCGGCGTCCTCGCGACCGCGGCGGCGCTGGTCGCCGCTGGCACCGAGGACGTCCGACCCGGCGCTCCCGTCGCAGGAGGGGATTCCTGATGGATCCGTCCCTCATCCTCGGGCTCGTCCTCGCGTTCGGCGCCCTGATCGCCATGATCAACCTGGAGGGCGCGACGGTCGGGTCGCTCCTGCTGCCCGCGCCCATGGTGCTCGTCTTCGGCGCCACGATCGCGGTCGGCCTCGCCAGCGGCACGCTGCGCGACGCGCTGCACGCCGTGAAGTCGCTCCCGCGCGCTTTCCGCGGTGAGCGGCGCACCGCCCAGAGCACGATCGACACCGTGGTCGGCTATGCGGAGAAAGCACGCTCCGAGGGTCTGCTCGCGCTGGAGCAGGGCCTGGACGAGGAGAAGGATCCGTTCCTGCGGCAGGCCCTGCAGAGCATCGCCGACGGCACCGACGCGGAGGATCTGCGGGTGCTCCTCGAGGACGAGCTCACCTCGACCGCCGCCCGGAACCGCACCGCCTCACGCTTCTACATGACCCTCGGCGGATTCGCCCCCACCGTCGGCATCATCGGCACCGTGGTCAGCCTCACCCATGTGCTGGAGAAGCTCGACAAGCCGGACACCCTCGGACCCATGATCGCCGCCGCCTTCGTCGCGACGCTGTGGGGCCTGCTGTCGGCGAACTTCATCTGGCTCCCGATCGGCGGCCGCCTGCAGCGCCTCGGTGAGCTGGAGCTGGAGCGCATGACGGTACTGATGGAGGGCATGCTCGCCGTCCAGGCCGGCGCCGCCCCCGCCCACGTCCGCGAACGTCTGAGCGCGCTCGTCTCCGACCGCTCCCCCGGCCGCTCCCGCCGGCGCGAGCAGCCCGCGGAGACGGAGGCGCACGAGGACCTCTTCTCATGAGCGTGCGCACCCGACGCCGTGTCCAGGAGTCCGAGCACAGCGGACCGGACGAGCGCTGGATGGCGTCGTACCTCGACATGGTGACGGTGCTCATGTGCATGTTCATCGTGCTGTTCGCGATGTCGACCGTGGACCAGGAGAAGTTCGAGGCCCTCAGCGCCTCGCTCGCGACGGGTTTCGGGCAGGAGCCCTCGGACGACGTCGACGTGACCAGCGGCGTGGTCGTGCCTCCGGAGCTCATCGACGACGAGGGCGAGGACTTCGCGGACACGGGTCTGGAGGCGGCGCAGCGCGAGTTCGACGAGCTGTCCGCGCTGCGCGAGCGGCTGCGCCAGGTTCTCGCCGAGCGCGGACTGGAGACCGACGTCACGTTCACCATCGACGAGCGCGGGCTGACGATCGGGCTCGTGAGCGCGGAGACGTTCTTCACCACCAACAGCACCGATCTCAGCCCGGCCGCGACGCAGGTGCTCGACGCCCTGGGGTCCGTCCTCGTCTCCGCCCCGAACGAGATCTCCGTGGAGGGGCACGCCGACGCCCGCGGGTCGGTCGCGCCGTTCCCCACCAACTGGGAGCTTTCCGCCGGACGCTCCACCCAGGTGCTGCGCTACCTCGTGGAGGCAGCCGGACTGCCGCCGGCCCACCTCAAGTCCGTCGGCTTCGGCGACACCCGTCCGGTGGCCGCCGGAAGCACCCCCGAGCAACTCGCGGAGAACCGCCGCGTGGACATCGTCATCCTCTCCGACGCCAGCGAGGAGGTGCGAGCGCTGATCCCGGCCGCGGGTGCCGCGCAGACCTCCCCCTGACCCGCCCCTAACGCACGCCGATCACCGCCCGATAGTCGGGTTCGTGGTGATGGATGACGGCGTGCGCTCGCGAGTGCGCGCGGAGACGGCGACCGCCGACGTCGAGGTCTACGACTTCGGACGCGCGGCGACGCTGTCGCGCGAGCACGCCCGCACCCTGGAACTCGCGTTCGAGACGTTCGCGCGTCAGTGGTCGGCCCAGCTCAGCGGCAAGATCCACGTGCGCGCGACCATCGCCGTCGAGCACGTCGGCATGCTCACGTACGGCGAGTACGCACAGTCGCTGCCGACGACGACGACCATGATCGTGTGCGCGCTGCCGGACTCCGACGAGCGTCTGATCGTGCAGGTTCCGATCCCGACCGCGACGTCCTGGATCGTGCAGATGGTCGGCGGCAGGGTCACCACCACCGCCGAGGACCGCACGTTCACGCCGATCGAGCAGGCCCTGATCCGGTCGTTGATCGGAGACGCGATCGATCACCTCACCGGCAGCCTCGACGGCCTGCTGCCTGCCGGCGTCGCCGTCGCCGGCATCCAGTACAGCTCCCAGTTCGCGCAGGTCGCCGCCGCCGGGGAGCCGGTGATCGTGGCCCGGCTGTCGATGCGCCACGGCGGTCGGACGGTGCCGGCGAGCATCATGCTGCCCGCCTCGGTGCTCGCCGGGTTCGCGGTGCGGGCCTCCGACGCCGACCGGTCCGAGACCCCTGGCCTCGTGCGCCGCCAGGTGGAGTCGACTCCGGTCGAGATCGCCCTCCGGCTGGCGCCGCGGAGCGTGCTCCCCCGCGAGGTGCTCGATCTCGCCGTCGGGGATCTGCTGCCCCTGCCGCACGCCGCCGACCGCCCGATGCTCCTCACCGTCGGCGACCAGACCGTCGCGACTGCGGCCGTCGGGAGCGCCGGCGCCCGCCTCGCCTGCGTCGTGACCGCCACCGTCCCCGAAACCGCCCCCGCTCAGGAGTCCGCGTGATCAGCACCACCGCCTACGAGTCCGCCGTCGCCGCCGCGTTCGCGGCGCGACTGCCCACCGCCGCACCGGTCACCGCCCGCGCCTCCCAGGTGTCCGGCGACACCGGCGAGGCGGTCGTCGCGCAGTTCGTGGGCGAGGCGAGCGCCCAGCTCGCCGTGCAGCTCCTCGATGCCGACGTCCTCGTCGACGGTCTCAGGGACCGTCCGCTCACCGACCGGCTGCTGGATGCGCTCGAGGCCGCCGCGACCGCCCTCGGTCCCGGGCTGCTCGGCGAGGCCGCGGTCGGCGACGCCTCGGCCGTGTTCGCCGACCCGCAGACCCAGCTCTTCGACCTCGTCGACCACACCGAGCGCACCATCGGCCGGCTCGCGGTCCGGATCACGCATCGACCGGCGCGTCCGACCGGAGCCGACGGCCGCCTGCACCGCATCGCGGGTGTCGAGATGGAGCTCACGGTCGAGATCGGCCGCACCCGCATGGCGGTCCGCGACGTGCTCGACCTCGAGCCCGGTCGCATCGTCGAGCTCGATCGCTCCGCGGGCGCCCCCGCCGACGTCAAGCTCAACGGCCGCACGATCGCGCATGGCGAGGTCGTCGTCGTCGACCAGGACTACGCGGTGCGGATCACCCGCATCCTCGAGAACGTCGAGGCCTGACCCTGGACGACCTCCTGCTCGCGCTGCGGGTCGGGCTGTCGCTCGCCGCCGTCCTCGGGCTGCTCTGGTTCCTGCAGCGCCGGGTCTCGAAGACCCAGGCGCGGCGCCGCGACGCCGAGGCGATCACGGTGCTCGGGCGGCAGGGCATCGGCCCGAAAGCGCAGCTCGTGGTCGTGCAGACCGACGATGCCCGTTACGTGCTCGGGGTCACCGAGCACGGCGTGAGCGTCGTCGACCGGCTGCCCCTGCGGCCGGAGCCCTCCGCGTCCGAGGAGGCACGCCCGCCGGCCGCCCGCACGGCCGACGACGCCGAGTTCGACCGCATCCTCGCCGCCGCCACGCTCACGAGCACGCCCGCGGCGGTCAGCCCGGCACCGGAGCTCCGCCGCCGCGTGCGGCACCGCAACGATCCGCTCCGCGGTTCCATCCTCTCCCCCGACACCTGGCGGCAGACCGCCGAGGCCCTGCGGCGCGCACGATGACCGCGACCCGTGCCGTCGATCGCGGTCGCGCCTCGCGGCTGCTCGTCCTCGTCGCGGTCGCGATCCTCCTCGCCGTCGTCCTGATCGCCCTCACCGGCACCGCCGCGCACGCGGAGGTCACCCCGGACGACGGCGAGGGCGTGACGATCGACATCAACGGCATCGACGGCGGCCCCTCCGGCTCGATCCTCACCCTGCTGGGGATCACGCTCCTGTCGGTGGCCCCTGCGCTGCTGCTGATGATGACGTCGTTCACGAAGATCTTCGTCGTGCTCGCCATGACGAGGAACGCGCTGTCGCTCCCGACGATCCCGCCGAACCAGGTGCTCGCGGGCCTGTCGCTGTTCCTGTCGCTGTTCATCATGTGGCCCGTGCTGACCGAGATCAACGCACTGGCCGTGCAGCCGTACATCGACGGCGCGCTCACGTTCACGCAGGCCGTGGACGTCGGGCAGGCCCCCCTGCGGGAGTGGATGCTGCACTACACGCGCGAGGAAGACCTCGCGCTGATGACCCGGATGGCCGGGCAGGACAACCCGGAGGACGCCGCGAGCGTGCCGATGTACACGCTCATCCCGGCGTTCATGATCTCGGAGCTGCGGGCGGCCTTCATCATCGGCTTCGTGATCTTCGTGCCGTTCCTCGTGATCGACCTCGTCGTGGCGGCGGCGCTGATGTCGATGGGCATGATGATGCTCCCGCCGGTCATGATCTCGCTGCCGTTCAAGATCCTGCTGTTCATCCTCGTCGACGGGTGGGGGCTCATCATCAAAGCGCTCCTGGAGAGCTACGGAGGTGTGGGATGAGTCCCGAAGCCGTCCTCGACATCGGTGCCCAGGGCCTGCTGATCGCCGCCAAGCTCGCCGCCCCGATGCTGATCACGGCCCTCGTGGTGGGCTTCGCGATCTCGCTGCTGCAGTCCATCACCCAGGTGCAGGAGGTGACGCTGTCGTTCGTGCCGAAGATCGTCGCGGTGGGCATCGCCCTGCTCATCGCGGGGAACTGGATGATCGCCGAGATCATCGCCTTCACGAACGAGATGTTCGCCCGCATCCCGTCGCTGTTGAGCGGATGAGCCCGTGTTCATCCCGATCGACTTCGCGTGGCTGGAGGCCACCCTGCTTGCCGCTGTGCGGATCACGGCGTTCATCATGATCGCCCCGCCGTTCTCGTACGGCGCGATCCCGGTGCGCGTGAAGGCGATGCTCTCGATCGGACTGTCGCTCGCGGTGGGGGCTGCCGTCGCGCCCGGGTACGAGAGCCTGGATACCGGGCCGTTCCTCGGCGCGCTCGTGATCCAGCTCCTCACGGGCGCCCTGCTCGGGTTCCTCGTGCTGCTGTGCTTCTCCGCGGTGCAGGCCGCGGGCAGCCTGATCGACGTGTTCGGCGGATTCCAGCTCGCCCAGGCCTTCGATCCGGCGGCGATGGTCAACGGCGCGCAGTTCACCCGGCTGTTCCACCTCACCGCGCTGACGCTGCTGTTCGCCTCCGGCGGCTATCAGCTCATCCTCGCCGGGCTCGCCCGCAGCTTCGACGCGGTGCCGGTCGACGGCGTCTTCCGCGTGGCGGGACCGACGGAGCTGCTCGTGGACGGGGTGTCCCAGATGGTGCTGGCGGCCGTGCAGATCGCGGGCCCGCTCGTCCTCGTGCTCTTCCTCGCCGACGTCGGGCTCGGGCTCATCACGCGCGTGGCGCCGGCGCTCAACGCCTTCGCGATGGGCTTCCCCGTCAAGATCCTCCTCACCCTCCTGCTCGCGGGCGCCGTGTACGTCGCGTTCCCCGGCATCGTCGACGCCCTCGCCACCCAGGCGTTCCGCCTGATGCAGGGGGTGACGCCGTGAGCGGATCGGACAGCGGCGAGCGCAGCGAGAAGGCCACCGAGAAGCACCTCCGCGAGGCCAGGCAGAAGGGGCGGATCGCCCGCAGTCAGGACCTCACGGCATGGCTCGGCATCGGCGCCGCCGCCGTCATGATGCCGGCCGCCATCGCCGCGGGCACGGCCGCCGGCACCGAGCAGCTGGTGACCCTCGCCGGACTCATGCAGGCGCCCTCTCCGGAAGCCGCCCTCGCCGCCCTGGGGCGGGCCCTCGCCTCGGTGCTGCCCACGCTGGGAGCGCTGCTGGCGGCGGTCGCGATCGTGACGCTGTTCGGCGCGGTGGTGCAGGGCGGCGTGCACCTGCGGAAGCTGTCAGGGCGCTACGAGCAGTTCAACCTCGTCTCCGGAGTGCGGCGCGTGTTCGGCCTGCAGGCGCTGTGGGAGGGGGCGAAGGCGCTGCTGAAGACGGCCGCCATCGCCCTCGCCCTGTGGGTCGTCATCTCCGGGCTCATGCCCGTGCTCACGGCGAGCGGCGCCCATTCGGTCTCCCGGCTGCTCGGCACCGCGGCGGACGGCACCGCGGCACTGCTGCAGACCGCCATCGCCGTGGGTCTGGTGCTCGCCGCGATCGACCTGTTCGTCGTCATGCGCCGCAACCGCAAGCACACGCGCATGACCAAGCGCGAGGTGCGCGACGAGAACAAGAACTCCGAGGGCGACCCGCTCATCCGCCAGCAGCGCCGGTCGCGCCAGCTCGCCGTGAGCCGCAACCGCATGATCGCCGCGGTCGCCGGTTCCGACGTCGTCGTCGTCAACCCCACGCACATCGCCATCGCCCTGGAGTACGACCCCGGCACGTCCGCCCCGCGGGTCGTCGCGAAGGGCAGCGGCGTCATCGCCGAGCGGATCCGCGAGAAGGCGCTCGAGTCGGGCGTCCCGCTGGTCCGCGACATCACCCTCGCCCGCGCGCTGCACGCCGCCTGCGAGCTGGGTCAGGAGATCCCCGAAGACCTCTACAACGCCGTGGCACGGGTCCTCGTGTTCGTCGACGCGCTCCGGCGCCGAGGCGCCGCCCGCGGCATCCACTCGCTCCCCTACCGGAGGACCGTATGAAGAAGCTTCTCACCACGCTCGGGGTGCCGATCGGCGTCGTCGGCATCATCATGCTGCTCGTCGTCCCGGTGCCGCCGTTCCTGCTCGACGTGCTGATCATCCTCAACATCATGTTCGCGCTGGTGATCCTGCTCACGTCGATGTTCGTGAAGAAGCCGCTCGACTTCTCGGTGTTCCCCTCGCTGCTGCTCGTGGCGACGCTGTTCCGGCTGGGGCTCAACGTCGCCTCCACCCGCCTCGTCCTCGGCGAGGCGTACGCGGGACAGGTGATCGAGGCGTTCGGGGCGATCGCGGTGGGCGGCTCGCTCATCATCGGCGCCGTGGTCTTCCTCATCCTCGTCGTCATCCAGTTCGTGGTGGTCACCAAGGGTGCAGAGCGCGTGGCCGAGGTCGGCGCCCGGTTCACGCTCGACGCGATGCCGGGCAAGCAGATGGCCATCGACGCCGATCTCAACGCCGGTCTCATCAGCGACACCGAGGCCAGGGAGCGTCGGGCGGAGGTGGCCGCCGAGTCCGACTTCTACGGCGCGATGGACGGCGCCTCCAAGTTCGTCAAGGGCGACGCGATCGCCGGACTCGTGATCATCATCATCAACCTCGTGGGCGGCATCGCGATCGGCCTCGTCCAGCACGGCATGTCGATCGACCAGGCCGTCAGCACGTACAGCCTGCTCACGATCGGCGACGGCCTGGTCACCCAGATCCCCGCCCTGCTCATGGCGGTCTCGACCGGCATGATCGTCACCCGCTCGACCGCCGAGGCCGAGATGGGCACGGCGGCGTCGACGCAGCTCGGCCAGTCGCGCAACGCCCTCATCATCGCCGGATCCGCAGCCATCGTGATGTCGCTCATCCCGCACATGCCGATGCTCCCGTTCCTGGCGATCGGCGCCCTGCTTCTCCTGATCGCCCAGCGCATCACCGCGACGCGCAAGCGGGAGGAGGCGGAGGCCGCGCTGGCCCCCGCTCCGGTGCCCGCAGACCAGCCGGAAGAGCTCATCGAGCGCATGCGGGTGCACCCCCTGGAGATCCTCCTCGCGCCGGACATCGTGGATCTGGTGACCGGCGGCCCCGACGACCTCCTCGCCAGGGTGAAGGCGCTGCGGCGCCGCATCGCGCTCGACCTCGGCCTGGTCACGCCGCCCGTGCGCACCAGGGACAGCATCGAACTCCCCCAGGCCACCTACGTCATCCGCATCGCCGGCGTCGAGACCGGGCGGGGCACCGCGCCGACCGGATCGGTGCTGGCACTCGGACAGGGTCTGGACAGCCTGCCGGGGACCGCCGCCCTGGACCCGGTGTTCGGCCTCGAGGGCAAGTGGATCCCGATGGAGATGCGACACAGCGCGGAGTTCGCCGGGGCCACGGTGATCGACAGGGCGAGCGTCATCATCACGCACCTGTCGAGCGTGATCCAGACGCACGCCGCCCGGCTGCTCACCCGGGAGGACGTGCGCCAGCTCACCGACGCGCTCAAGCAGGTCTCGCCGTCGGCGGTCGAGGAGCTCACGCCCGCGCTGCTGTCGCTCGCGGAGGTCCAGCGGGTGCTGCAGGGGCTGCTCGCCGAACGTGTGCCGATCAACGACCTCAGCCGCATCTACGAGGCGCTCGCGCTGCGTGCCAAGGTCTCGACCGACCCGGAGGGACTGATCGAGGCCGCCCGCGCCGCACTGGGGCCGGCCATCGCCTCCCGCTTCGCGGAGGACGGCACGCTCCGCGTCGTCATGATCGCGCCGCTGCTGGAGCAGGCCATGCTGGAGAGCCTCCGTCCCGGCGACGAGGGCTCGCAGATCGTCTTCGACCCGCCGCGGATGGAAGCGGTGATCGCGTCGGTGAAGCAGGCCGTGGCCACGCAGACGGATGGCGGTGAACCGGTGCTCGTATGCGCCCCGTCGCTGCGTCCGGCCGTGCGACGGCTCGTGTCGGCGCAGACCGACGGCCTCCCTGTCCTGTCCTACACCGAGGCGACGTCCGCATCGCTGACGATCGAGACGATCGGCGTGGTCCGCGACTCCTCCACCGCGTCGCTGGGGGCCGCCCCCTCCGCACCAGTAGGCTGAACGAATGCTGGTGTTGACGAGGCGGATCGGTGAGAGCGTGCGCATCGACGGCGAGATCGAGGTCACGCTGCTCGACATCAAGGGCGACAGCGTGCGCATCGGCGTCAAGGCCCCGCGGGAGACCCGCATCCAGCGCACCGAGATCATCGAGGCCGTCGTCGCCGAGAACGTCTCCGCGGCCGCCGACACCGACGCGAGCGCCGCCGACGCGATCACCGCGGCACTCGCGCGGGGGCGCGAGAAGCAGACCCCCTAGGCCCCGCGTCAGACGGCGGTCAGGTCGGACTCCTGCGCCCGCTTCCACTGATCCCCGCCGGCGTGCCGTGCCCGATCGGCCGCAGATGCGGCCGCCGCGACGAGCGTGTCGTAGTCGTATCCCGCGACGGATGCCGTCGCCCAGCCGATGCTGGCGGAGGAGCGGATCCCGCTCGCCGGCGCCTCGAGGTCGATGATCGACACGGATGCCAGGATCGCCCGCAGGTGGAACCGCACCGCCTCGTCGCTGCCGTGGATGATGACGATCGCGCGGTCGTCCGCGACCCGCTCCGCATCGGCCGTCGCCGGCAGCGCGTCGCAGATGTCCGCGTGGAAGCGATCGGCGATGCGGCGGAAGCCGGCGCTGCTCGACGCCTCGCGGAGGTCGGTGGGGTCGTCCAGACGGATGTCGAGGATCGACCACGCGGGGTCCTTCTGCGCCGCCGCCTTGCGCAGGCGCTCCCTGGCACGGTCCGCGGCACCGTCGGCCCCCGGTACCGGGCCCTCCACCCGCACGAGGAGTACGAGGGTGAACGCCGCACACGTGCTCACGACGATCGTCCCCAGCGCGTTCACGCCGCGGAGCGCGCTGAGCTGCTCCTCCGTGCTCACGCCTCCCGAGACGAGGGCGGACCCGGCGCTGACGACGGCGACCACGACGAAGCCGCACGCGGCGAGCGCGAGCGGCAGCACGACGTCCCGCGACGCCGGCTGTCCTCGGAGCAGCTCCCAGGCGAGCAGGCCGGCGAAGACCCCCATCGCCAGGAAGACGACGTGGAAGACCGGCAGATACCAGCGCGTGTCCGCGGTGAGGATCAGGGCCGTGGGCACCCCGACGAGCGCAAGGACGACCGGCGTCCAGGGCGCCGAGCGCCCGAAGTGCATCCGCACCCCGATCCACACGAGCGGCACGAAGGAGACGACGATCGCGGAGGCGGCCGCGCGCAGCACAGGGCTGCCGGTGTGATGGCCGGCCAACCAGAGGTAGGCGCCGAGCATCCCGATACCGAAGGCGACACCCCAGACGATGGTCGCCCTGCTCGGCCGGGCCAGGGTGGCGAGACCGACGACGATCGCGGTGAGCACCGTCACCACCGCGACCATGCTCGTGGTGACGTCGACGCTGACGGGCACAAGGGGTGTCATGCGGAGACCTCTTTCGTTCGTCGGGGGAAACGGACGGTGACGGTGGTGCCGACGTCCACCTCGCTCGCCACGAGGATGGCGCCGCCGTGCGCGACCACGATGTCCCGCGCGATGCCCATGCCGAGCCCGGTGCCGGCGATGCCGCCACGCACGGCGCTGTCGGCGCGGAAGTACGGCTCGAACAGCCGCGGAAGCTCCTCCTCGGCGATGCCGATCCCGGTGTCGGCCACCGTGACCTCGGCATGTCCGTCCGGCTCCGCCAGCCGCACCGTGATGCGGCCGCCGGCAGGCGTGTATTTGACGGCGTTGCCGAGCAGGTTGTCGAGCACCTGACGGAGCCGGAAGGCGTCGCCGGTGATCACCATCCGGTCCGCCCCGTCGAGCACGAGCTCCTGCCGTGCGGCACCCATCAACGGTGCGAAGGACGCGGCGGACTCCTCCACGACGACGCGCAGGTCCACCGGCTCGAACGGATCGCGCGAGGCTCGTCCTGTCTGGGCCTGCATGCTCGTGACGAGGTCCTGGAGCCGTTCCCCCGCGTCCGCGATGACCTCGATCTGCGCCGGCACCCGGCCGGGGAGGTCATCGCGCTCTCGCAGGAGCTCGACGTGGCCGATGATCGCGGTGAGCGGGTTGCGCAGCTCGTGGGAGATCACGGCGGTCAACGCCCGCCGCTCCTCGGCGGCCTCCAGGAGCGCGGTGACGTCGTCGATGACGACGAGGGTGATGCGCTCCCCCTCCCGCGCGCCGACGATGGGCTGCGTGGACACGGCCAGGGCGTGCCACTGCCCCGCACCGTCGTACAGCCACACCCGCTCCTCCCGCATCTGCTCGCCCGCTGCGGCTCGCGCGAGTGTGGTGCGCTCCGGCGTCAGAGCCGTTCCGCGGCGCCCGTCGTACTCGACGGACGCGGACGGGAGGGCCGTGCCGAAGCGGTCACGGCCGTAGAGCGAGCGGTAGGCGTCGTTCATCTGCAGGATGCGACCGGCGGAGGTGACCACCACCAGCGCGATGCCCAGCGCGTCGATGACCTGGGTGACGCGCTCCTGATTCGTCTCGGCCCGCTCCGCCGCCCGGTTCACCTGCTCCGAGCGGCGCTGCAGGAGCCGGCGCGCCGCGCCGGACCGCTGGGCGCCGATGCGGACGGTCACGCCCAGGAAGCTCAGGGTGATGACGACCGTGAGCACCCGCAGCAGCACGTCCTCCGGCGGGCCAGAGCGGTCCGCGAAGAACACCAGACAGCCACCGCTGAGCACGATGCCCGCGAACACCCAGGGCATCGAGAAGTAGGTCGCCAACCAGACCACCGGGAAGACCCAGAGGAAGCCGAGCCGGAGATCCGGCACGTTCGTGGTCAGCCCCACCCCGAGCACGTCCAGCAGCGGGAGGGCGGTCACGGCCGTCCGCGGCAGACGTCGCCACGGCACCATGAGCGCCACGAGGGTCGTGACGACGATGAGCCCGATTCCGCCGATGAACAGCGGGATCGCGAGGGTCTGCGGCTTGAAGCCCGCGACCATCACCACGATGGCCACGATGCTCGCGGTGAACACCAGCTGCCACCGCCAGATCGAGACCGTGCGGATCATCAAGGTCCGCCTCCCGGTCGATCCTCAGCATTCACGCAAGATTACTCAAAGATCGTCACTTCTCGCTCTTCAGGAGGCCTTCCCGTCCTACGATTCTGAGTGGGAGCCGACGCTGCGACTGGGGATTTCGCAGAAGCTGGGGCCGCGCGAGTGGGGATTCGCAGGCATCCGGGGCCGCGGTGGGGGAGCCGCGGCCTCGACCCCTTCTTTCAGGCGGGGCGGTCGTCGGACGTGAGGCGGTACCCGACACCGCGCACCGTCTCGATGTAGCGCGGGGCGGTGGGGCTGTCGCCGAGCTTGCGGCGCAGGTTCGCCATGTGCGTCTCGATGGCCCGTTTGTCCGGTTCGCTCACCCGGTCGAACGCGTCGCCGGAGGTTCCGCGCAGTCCGCGAGCGAGCTCGACCTTGCTGCAGACCCTGCGGCCGGCCTCGAGGAGTGCCGCGAGCAGGTCGAATTCGGTGGGGGTGAGCTCGACGGGGCGCTGGGCGACGAGCACGAGACGCGTGTCGAGGTCGAGGCTGAGGTCGCGATGCACGAGCCCTCGCCACGTGGCGACGGTGGCATCCCCGGCAGGCACCGCCGGGAGTGGGGTGATCGACGCGGCGGAGGTCGCCGTGGCGGCGTTCGACGGCGGGGTGCTGGCGACCTCCGGCGCCCCCTTGGCTACGGCCGACGAGCGGTTGCGGCGGAGGAGCGCCTCGATCCGCGCCCGCAGCTCGCGTGGCCGGAAGGGCTTCACCAGGTACTCGTCGGCGCCGGAGGTGAGGCCGAGCACCACATCCGATTCGTCGGCCAGGGCGGACAACATGATGATGAACGTGTCGCTGACCTGACGGATGCGCCGCGCGACCTCGAAGCCGTCGATGCCCGGGAGGTTGATGTCCAGCGTGGTGATGATCGGATGGTGCGCCGCCACGGCTGCGAGACCCTCCGGGCCTGACCCCGCCTGCACGGTTCGGAACCCCGCGGCGAGGAACACCTCATCCAGGAGCGAACGCACACCGGGGTCGTCTTCGATGATGACCGCGACCAGCGGCTCCCCCGCCGTCATGCGCGCTCCTCGCGGGCGATCGTGACGAAGCGCGGCGCGTCCGCATCCAGCTCCGAGGGATCGAGGTCGGCATCGTCCTCGCCGGCCCCGACGGGCCGTTCGATCTCGATGTCCCACCAGGCGTCGGCGAGCTCCTCCGCCATACCGCGGCCCCACTCCACGACCACCACCGATCGCTCCAGGTCGAGGTCGAGGTCGTCGAGCTCGGCCGCGGACCCGAGACGGTACGCGTCCACGTGCACGAGGGGGGCGCGACCGACGAGCGACGGATGGGTGCGGGCGATCACGAACGTCGGGCTCTGCACGGGCCCTCGGACCCCGAGTCCCTCGGCCAGTCCGCGGGTGAAGGTGGTCTTGCCGGCCCCCAGCGGCCCGGTGAGGATGAGCAGGTCTCCCGGCTCGAGCTGCTCGCCGATGCGCAGCCCGAGCTGCTCCATCTCCTCGGACGTGGCGATCCGGCGTCGTCCGAGGAATGCCGGGTCCAGGCTCACGTCGTCCTCCGCGGTACCCGGTGACCGATGCGCGTGACGATCTCGTACCCGATGGTGCCGGCGGCCTCCGCCCAGTCCGCGGCCGATGGCACGCCGAGGGTCGGATCCCCGAAGAGCGTGACCTCGTCGCCGACCGCGACCGGGGCGTCTCCGACGTCCACGACGAACTGATCCATCGCGATCCGGCCCACGTTGGTATAGCGGCGCCCGCCGATCGACACGGGCAGTCTCCCGGAGGCGCTGCGGGGCACGCCGTCGGCATAGCCCAGCGGCACGAGCGCCAGGGTGGTGGCGCGGTCCGTGCGATGCACGTAGTCGTAGGAGACCCCGGTACCGGCGGGAACCCGCCGCACGGCCGCCACGGCCCCGCGCAGGGTCATGGCCGGGCGCAGGCCCAGCTCCGCGGACGAGCGGTCATCGAAGGGCGAGAGGCCGTAGGTGCCGATGCCGATGCGCACGGCTTCGAGTCGTGTCTCGGGCAGATCGATGGCGGCGGCGGTGGCGGCGATGTGGCGGATCTCCGGACGCACGCCGAGCGCAGCGGCCTGCGCCACACCCTCCTCGAACCGGGCGAGCGCGGCGCGGTCGTCGGCCGGCGAGGCGTTGGAGAGGTGGCTGAAGAGCCCCACGACCCTGACCCTCCCGATCCGCTCCAGGCGGGCGGCCTCGGCGAGCACCGTCGCCCAGTCGTCCGGAGCGATGCCGTTGCGCGACAGCCCGGTCTCGAGCTTCAGGTGCACGGCGACCGGGCGGTTCGCGGATGCGGCGGCGGCTGCGGCCTGCAGCTGGTCGTACGACGAGATGCCGATCTCGACGCCCTCCGCCGCCGCCTCCAGGAACCGCTCCCCCGGCGCGTGCAGCCACGCCACGATCGGCGCGTGCACCCCTTGGCGCCGCAGCTCCAGCGCCTCCGGGATCTCGGCCACGCCGAGCCGTGTCGCACCAGCGGAGAGCGCGGCCACGGCGGTCGCAGCGGCTCCGTGCCCGTACGCGTTCGCCTTCACCACGACGAGCACCTCCACGCCGGTGAGGCGACGGAAGTGCCGGACGTTGTCGGCGATCGCATCGAGATCGATCGTGGCCTCGCGGAACGGGACGGTCACAGCGGGGCTCCTTCGGCGACGACGAACGCGGCGGCGAGGCCGGCATCGTGGGTGAGAGTGAGGTGCAGCGTCAGGATCCCCCGTTCCTCGACCACCTCGGCCGTGGATCCGGACAGCACGAAATGCGGTCGTCCTGAGGGCTCGGAGGCGATCTCGATCTCGGTCCAGTGCACCCCGTCGGAGCCGCCGAGCGCCTTGATCAGCGCTTCCTTCGCAGCATATCGCGCGGCCAGAGACGGCAGCCGGAGCTCACGTTCGGACGGGGCGAACAGCCGCTCCCGCAGTCGAGGGGTCCGGGTCATCGTGCGCTCGAACCTCGGGATGTCCACGAGGTCGATGCCGGTGCCGATGATCACGCGTTCAGCCTACTCGGGCTTCCCCACCCACCCCGTTACGAACGCCCCACCCCTCTGCGTGCACACGCAGAGGGGTGGGGCGAACAGAAGGGGGTGGGTCGGCGGTCACTCCACCGTGACGGACTTCGCGAGGTTCCGCGGCTGGTCCACGTCGAGGCCCTTCGCGGTGGCCAGCGCCATCGCGAAGATCTGCAGCGGGACGACGGCCAGCAGCGGCTCGAACATGGGGCCGGCGAGCGGGATGTGGATGACCTCGTCCGCGAAGGGCAGCACGGCGGCGTCGCCCTCCTCAGCCACCACGATCACGCGGGCACCGCGAGCGCGGATCTCCTGGATGTTGGAGACGACCTTGGAGTGCACGAGCGCGGAGTGCCGCGGCGACGGCACGAGCACGAACACCGGCTGCCCCGGCTCGATCAGCGCGATCGGACCGTGCTTGAGCTCGCCCGCGGCGAAGCCCTCGGCGTGGATGTAGGAGATCTCCTTGAGCTTGAGCGCACCTTCGAGCGCGATCGGGTAGCCCACGTGACGACCGAGGAACAGCACCGATCGGGTGTCGGCCATCCAGCCCGCGAGCTGGGTGACGTGCTCGTGCTCGCTCTCCAGCACCTTGGCGACCTTCTCCGGCAGCGCGGCGAGCTCATCGACATCGGTCGAGGCGTCGGCCACCACACCGCGGACCCGTCCCATGTGCAGGCCGAGCAGCAGCAGGGCCGTGATCTGGGCCGAGAACGCCTTGGTCGAGGCGACGGCGACCTCCGGGCCGGCGTGCGTGTAGACGACGGCGTCCGACTCCCGCGGGATCGTCGCGCCCTGCGTGTTGCAGACCGACAGTGTGCGGGCGCCGCGCTCGCGGGCGTACTTCACGGCCATCAGGGTGTCCATGGTCTCGCCGGACTGGCTGATGGAGACCACGAGGGTGTCGGCGCCGATGACCGGGTCGCGGTAGCGGAACTCATGGGCGAGCTCGACGTCGACCGCCACCCGGGCCCACTGCTCGATCGCGTACTTGCCGACGAGCGCGGCGTACGAGGCCGTCCCGCACGCGGTGATGATGACGCGGTTGATGCCGACGAACAGGTCGTCGAGACCGTCGAGCTCCGGGATCACGACCTGGCCGTCGCGGATGCGGCCGCGGATGGTGTTGGCGACGGCCTCCGGCTGCTCGGCGACCTCCTTGGCCATGAAGCTCGACCAGCCGCCCTTTTCGGCGGCGGCGGCGTCCCACGACACGTCGAACGGCTCGGCGGTGACGGGGGTGCCGGCGAAGTCGGTCACGGTCACCGCGTCGGGGGTGATCGAGACGATCTGGTCCTGGCCGATCGCGAGGGCCTTGCGGGTGTGCTCGACGAAGGCGGCGACGTCGGAACCGAGGAAGTTCTCCCCCTCGCCCAGGCCGATCACGAGCGGCGAGTTGCGGCGAGCGCCGACGACGAGTCCGGGGTGGTCCTGGTGCATCGCGAGGAGGGTGAAGGCGCCCTCGAGGCGGTTGACGACAGCACGGAACGCGAGGGCGAGGTCGCCCCCGTTGCCGGCGTACTCGCGACCGAGCAGCGCCGCAGCCACCTCGGTGTCGGTCTCGCTGCGGAAGGCGACACCGTCGGCGAGGAGCTCGTCGCGCAGAGCCGCGAAGTTCTCGATGATGCCGTTGTGGATCACCGCGAGCTTGTCGTCGTCGGCGAGGTGGGGGTGCGCGTTGACGTCGGTCGGGCCGCCGTGCGTCGCCCACCGCGTGTGCCCGATGCCGGTGGTGCCGTCGGCGAGGGGCGCATCACTGAGCGAGTCGCGCAGCATGGCGAGCTTGCCCGCCTTCTTGCGCATGCCCAGCGTTCCCTCGCCGTCGATCACGGCGATGCCCGCGGAGTCATAGCCGCGGTACTCGAGCCGGGCGAGGCCGGCGAGAAGGATGTCCTGGCTGGGCCGCGGGCCCACGTATCCGACGATTCCACACATGGGGATAAGGGTAAGCGGGAATTTTTGCGAGTCGTCCGAACAATACAGCGCCGCCGGAGGGGCTCAGAGCTTGCGCAGGAGCACGCTCTCCACGTCGTGATCCGCGCCCTTCCGCAGGACCAGGCGCGCGCGGTGCCGGGTGGGCATTACGTTCTCGACGAGGTTCGGCATGTTGATCTCGTTCCAATATCCCAGTGCGGTCGTGATCGCCTCCTCGTCGGTGAGGTGCGCGAACACGTTGAAGTAGGACGACGGGTTGCTGAAGGCTCCCTGCCGCAGGGCGAGGAACCGGTCGACGTACCACTTCTCGATGTGGGCGGTGTCGGCGTCCACGAAGATCGAGAAGTCGAAGAGGTCGCTGACCGCGACGTCGTTCGGGGCGGGCGGGGGTTGCAGGACGTTGAGCCCTTCGACGATGACGACATCGGGGCGACGCACCACGACGTGCGCATCGGGGACGATGTCGTAGCGCATGTGGGAGTAGAACGGCGCCCGCACCTCAGGGGCTCCGCTCTTGACCTCCGTGAGGAACTCGATCAGCGCACGGCGGTCGTACGACTCCGGGAAGCCCTTGCGATCCATGAGGCCGCGGCGCTCGAGCTCGGCGTTCGGGTAGAGGAAGCCGTCCGTCGTCACCAGCTCCACCCGCGGCGTCCCCGGCCAGCGGCTCATCAACTCGCGGAGGAGCCGGGCGATGGTCGACTTGCCCACGGCCACGGAGCCGGCGACTCCGACGACGAAGGGCGTGGTCGTGTCGTCCTCCTGGAGGAACGACGAGGTGGCCGCACCGAGCTGCTTCGTGGCGCTCGCGTACAGGCTCAGCAGCCGGCTCAGCGGGAGGTACACCTCGCGGACCTCGGTGAGGTCGAGGCGATCTCCGATGCCTCGCAGCTCCACGACCTCGGTCTCCGTCAGGGGCTGATCGAGTCCGGCGGCGAGACGCGCCCATTCCGCGCGCCCGATCTCCCGGTACGGCGACAGCGGCAGCGTGGGGTCGGCGGTGGTCACGTCGTCCATCGTAACCGCGCGCGAGTATCCTCATCCCGTGCGCCTGGGAGTCCTCGACATCGGATCCAACACCGTCCACATGCTCGCCGCCGACGTGCGGCCGGGCGGACGACCGCTCGCCACCACGAGCGACCGGACCGTGCTGCGCCTCATGCGCTACCTCACACCGGACGGGGCGATCGCGGAGCAGGGTGTGCAGGCCCTGGAAGCAGCCGTCGCGCAGGCGCGCCGGGCGGCGGAGGAGGAACGCGTGGACGCGCTCCTCGCCACGGCTACGAGCGCCGTCCGCGATGCCCGCAACGGGGCCGAGGTGATCGCCCGCATCGAGGCCGTCCTCGGCCAGCCGCTCCAGGTGCTCGACGGGGAGACCGAGGCCGCGCTCACGTTTCTCGCCGTGCGGCGCTGGTTCGGGTGGTCTGCCGGCCAGCTGCTGCTCCTCGACATCGGCGGCGGCTCCCTGGAGATCGCCGCCGGTGCCGAGGAGGTTCCGGACGTCGCCGCGTCCGTCCCGCTCGGAGCCGGGCGCATGACCGTGCAGTTCCTTCCGCAGGACCCTCCGGGTGAGGGCGACGTGGAGCGCCTCCGGGCGCACGCCCTGACGATGCTCGACGCGGTCACCTCGCGGTTCCGCAGCCTCCCCCGACCGGACCACGTCGTGGGCTCCTCCAAGGCGATCCGCTCACTCGCCCGGCTCGTCGGCTACCCCGTCCCCGGCTGGTCGGGCATCGAGCGGATGCTGCTCCCCCGCGAGTCCCTCGGGTCGTGGATCCCGCGTCTCGCGCGCCTCCCCGCGTCGGCACGGCAGGAGCTCCCGGGGATCACGCCCGACCGGACCTTCCAGATCGTGGCGGCGGCGGTGTCGCTGCATGCCGCCATGGGCGCGCTGGACGTGGAGGAGCTGGAGGTCTCGCCATGGGCGCTGCGTGAAGGCGTGCTGCTGCGGTACATCGAACAGCTCGGCGGCTGACCGCCTCGGCCCGGAGACGACGAACCGGCCGGCCGCCGAGGCGACCGACCGGTTCGGAGACGACAGTCCTAGAGCGCGAGGCGCTCCTGCACGACGGCCGCGAGACGCTCTGCGTAGGCCCGGGCCGACTCGGAGTCGGCGGCCTCGACCATCACGCGCACGAGCGGCTCGGTGCCGGACTTGCGCAGCAGCACGCGCCCGGTGTCGCCGAGCTCGGCCTCGACATCGCGCACCGCCTGCTGCACGACCTCGTCCTCGGCGACGCGATCCTTGTCGACGTCGCGGACGTTGATCAGCAGCTGCGGGTAGACCGTCATGACCGAAGCGAGCTCCGCGAGGGACTTGCCCTGTCGCGCCATTTCGGCCACCAGGTGGAGTCCGGTGAGCAGGCCGTCGCCCGTGGTCGCGTACTCGCTCATGATGACGTGGCCGGACTGCTCGCCGCCGAGCGCGTACCCGCCCTCGTTCATGTCCTCCAGCACGTAACGGTCGCCGACGGCCGTCTGGCGCACCGTGATGCCGTGCTCGCGCATCGCGACGTGCAGACCGAGGTTGCTCATGACCGTCGCGACGAGCGTGTCGTCGGTGAGGCGTCCGCGCTCCTTCATCGACAGGGCCAGGATCGCCATGATCTGATCGCCGTCCACGACGTTGCCCTGCGCGTCGACCGCGAGACAGCGATCAGCGTCGCCGTCGTGCGCGATGCCCACGTCGGCGCCGAGCCGGACGACGGCTTCGGCGAGGTTGTCGAGGTGCGTGGAGCCGACGCCGTCGTTGATGTTCCAGCCGTCGGGGTCGGCACCGATCACGGTGACCTCGGCGCCGGCGTCGCGGAACGTCTCGGGAGAGACTCCGGAAGCGGCACCATGGGCGCAGTCGAGCACGACGTGGACGCCCTCGAGACGGTGCGGCAGCGAGCCGAGCAGGTGGACGACGTAGCGGTCCTCCGCGTCGGAGAAACGGTCGATGCGACCGACGCCGGCGCCGGTCGGACGCAGCATCTCGCCGTGCATGGCCTCTTCGATGCGCTGCTCGACCACGTCGGGGAGCTTGCGGCCGCCGCGGGCGAAGATCTTGATCCCGTTGTCGGGCGCCGCGTTGTGCGATGCGGAGATCATCACGCCGAAGTCCGCATCCCGATCAGCGACGAGGAACGCCAGAGCGGGCGTCGGGATGACCCCTGCCTCGAGGACATCGACCCCCGAGGAGGCGAGGCCCGCGGCGACCGCAGCGGTCAGGAAGTGCCCGGAGACCCGCGGGTCACGGGCGACGACGGCGGTGAGTCGCTTGCCTTCGGCCTTGCGAGCCTCCGCCGTACGGCCCTGGCCCAGGACGACAGCAGTCGCCTGGGCCAGGGTGAGCGCCAGGTCGGCGGTGAGGATGCCATTGGCGAGTCCTCGCACGCCGTCCGTGCCAAAGATCGGCATCGGAGCAGTGGACCTTAACGCTTCGAGTACTGAGGCGCCTTACGGGCCTTCTTGAGTCCGGCCTTCTTGCGCTCCTTGACGCGGGCGTCGCGCGAGAGGAAGCCGGCCTTCTTCAGGGTCGGACGGTTGTTCTCCGCGTCGATGCCGTTGAGGGCACGCGCGATGCCGAGACGCAGGGCGCCGGCCTGGCCGGAGTCGCCACCACCCGAGATGCGGGCGATCACGTCGTAGGCACCGGCGAGGTTCAGCGCGGTGAACGGGTCGTTGATGAGCTGCTGGTGCAGCTTGTTCGGGAAGTAGTCCTCGAGCGTACGGCCGTTGACCGTGATGGTGCCCGAGCCGGGAACCAGACGCACGCGGGCGATGGCCTGCTTGCGACGGCCGACAGCGGCGCCGGGGACGCTCAGCACGGGGCGGGGAGCCGCCTCGACCGCGTCGGTCTCCGGGGTCGACGTCGAGAAGTTCTGGAGGTTTTCGGTGGAGTCCTGGATGTCAGCCACGAGTATGTCCTTAGTCTGTACGGCGCTTACTGGGCGACCTGGTCGAGGGTGTACGGCTGGGGCTGCTGTGCGGCGTGCGGGTGCTCGGCACCGACGTACACCTTCAGCTTCGACAGCTGCTGGCGGCCCAGGCTGTTCTTCGGGAGCATGCCGCGGATGGCCTTCTCCACAGCGCGGACCGGGTTCTTCTCGAGGAGCTCGGCGTAGCTGACGGCCTTGAGACCGCCCGGGTAGCCGGAGTGGCGGTACGCCATCTTCTTCTGGAGCTTCTGACCCGTGAGCGCGACCTTCTCGGCGTTCACGATGATGACGAAGTCACCCGAGTCGATGTGGTTGGCGAAGGTCGGCTTGTGCTTGCCACGCAGGAGCGTCGCCGCGTGCGAAGCCAGACGGCCGAGAACGACGTCGGTGGCGTCGATGACGACCCAGTCGCGCTGGACTTCGCCAGCCTTGGGGGTGTAAGTGCGCGTCACGATAGTGCTGCTTTCTTGTCGAACGGAGGTGTTCGTGAATCCCACTCCGGGGTGGTTCTTCCCGCTGGGGAGGAACACGCCAGTGGAGGGCTCACGTTCGGATGTGCATCTTCCCCGCAGGCAGGGAAGGGCACCAAAGAGTCAGCATACGCCACCGGAACGGCATTCCCAAACCGGCTCGGACCGGCGTCGTCAGTCCGGCCGGACGGTCACGAGGATCGGCCGGTGATCGCTGGACCGCTGCGGCAGCGTGGTGATGCGCTCGATCTCGAAGCCGGACGAGGTCGCGAAGTCGTAGTGTCCGCGGAAGACGCGGTAGCGGGTGTAGGTGTGGTCGTCGCTGAGGGAGAGGGCGTAGCCCTGGTCTCGGACCGCCTGCCCGAGGTTCTCCTTGAACACGGGGTAGTTGTAGTCCCCCACCATGAGCTGCGGCAGCCCCTCACCCAGCGTCGCGAGCTCGGCGAGCGCGGCGCGGATCTGGTGCCGGCGCAAGGAGTTCAGCGCGGTGAGGGGGGCGGCATGGAAGGACGCCACGATGAACTCTCCGCCATCGTCGATGTCGCGCAGGCGGGCGCCGAGGACCCGCTCGTGCGCGGGCTTGGCGATGCGATCGTGCAGCGACTTCTTCAGGCCGAGGATGCGGATGCCGAGCAGACGGTAGGTGCTCTCGCGATAGAAGAGAGCGAGGCCGAGCCTGTTGCCCTGCGTCGCATCCGCCAGGACGAGACCGCCGATCCGATCTGGAAGCTCCGGGACGTCGCACTCCTGGAGGCAGAGGATGTCGGGATCATGCTCATCGACGAGCGCCGCGAGCTCGCCCGCGGCGCGGTGCTTGCGCAGGTTGTAGGAGATGACCTTCATGATCGTCCCCACGCTACCCGCCCCATCTGTGCCCCGGCTCCCGAGCCCGGCGTTCAGTCGCTCTCGCGGTCGCGTCGGGCCCTGGTCTGCGCGGCCCTGGCCGCCAGCAGCTCGTCGGCCGGATACCCGACCTCGGTGAGCGTGAGCCCCCGGGCGGCGAGGACCTTGAACGCGCTCGTCCGTGTCAACGCATCGCGGAGCACGACGAGGTCGTCCACATCGAGCCGCCCCTCCCCCACGGCGGCGCACGCGCCGACCAGCGCCCGCACCATGCTGTGACAGAACGCGTCCGCCTTCACCTCGGCCACGAGCACGCCCTCCGCGTCCCGCTGCCACCGGTAGTCGAGCAGCGTCCGGATGGTGGTGGCCTCTTCGCGCGGCTTGCAGTAGGCCGCGAAGTCGTGCAGACCGATGAGGGTCCGGGCGGCGGCGTCCATGGCCTCCGCATCCAGCCGGCCCCGGATGGTGGTGGTGTCGAGCCGTCGCAGGGGGTCGTACCCGGCGAGGTCGTCGGCGAGCCGGTAGCGATAGCGACGCCAGACCGCGGAGAAGCGCGCGTCGAAGCCCTCGGGGGCGAGAGAGGAGCGGATGACCGTCACGTCGGGGTAGGCGCCGAGCACACCACGCATCCGCGCCGCGATGCTGCCCGCCGGATCCTCGGCGGCGCGGCCGTGGCGCGCCTGGATCCGCGCCCACTGCGCCTCGTCGAGATCCACGTGCGCGACCTGTCCGCTCGCATGCACGCCGGCATCCGTGCGTCCGGCGACGACGAACCGCACCGCGGAGCCCACGATCCGGGCGAGAGCCGCCTCCAGCGCGCCCTGCACCGTGCGGAGCGTCGGCTGCGTCGCCCAGCCGCGGAAATGGGTACCGTCGTAGGCGATGTCGAGCCGGATGCGCACGAGGCCAGCCTAGGACAGCCTCGCGCGCACCCTGCGCCTCAGATGCCGCCGTCGACCGAGCGGATCATCGCGCCCGGGTCCTCGGGCACCATCACCTCGGTCTCGCGGTTCAGGCTCTCGCCCCGGAAGAACCGCTTCGACCGCGGGAAGAGGTACCAGAGGAACATCAGGACCAGACCGATCGCGAGCGACCCGATGCCGATCACGAACGTGCCGCCGATGCCGAAGAGCACGGTGTAGCCGTAGTCCACGTCCCACATGTCGATCGCCGACTGCACGAACGCCCCGGTCAGCAGCAGCGCCCCGAGCAGCGGGAAGATGCCCTTGAAGAACAGGTCGCGGGCCGAGCGGCGCAGGTCGGCGCGGAAGTACCAGACACAGGCGAAGCCGGTGATGGCGTAGTAGAACGCGATCGCGAGGCCCAGCGAGAGGATCGAGTCCTGGAGGATGTTGTCGCTGATCAGGGTCATGCCGACGTAGTAGAGGGAAGCCACCACGCCCATGACGATCGTCGAGAACGACGGTGTCTTGTAGACCGGGTGCACGTCCTTGAACTTCGCGGGGAGCGCTCGGTACACGCCCATCGCGAGCGTGCCGCGGGCCGTCGGGAGGATGGTGGTCTGGGTCGACGAGATCGCCGAGATGATGACCGCGACCACCAGCACCCAGCCGAACGGTCCGAGCAGGCCGTCCTTGATGGCCAGGAAGAAGTCGTCGGCGTTGGCCTCGTTGCCGAGCCCCGTGCCGTCCTCGCCGAGCCCGGCGTACATCATCGCGGCGATCGTCACCGCGACGTACGTCACCAGAAGGATGATGCAGGTGAGCACCGCGGCCCGGCCGGGGATGCGCTTCGGGTCCTTCGTCTCCTCGTTGAGGGCGAGGCAGGTGTCCCACCCCCAGTAGATGAAGAGCGCGAGGAGGATCGCCTCCGTGAAGCCCGACCAGTCGGTGAAGCCGAACGGGTTAAGCCACTCCCACGCGAACGGCGTGGCGTCGGGGGCGTCGCCCGTGAAGAACTGCCAGAGGGCGGCGACGATGAAGATCGCCAGCGCGAGGTACTGGATCGCGAGGAGCACGTTCTGGATGCGCTCGCCGATCTCGACGCCGCGCCAGCTCACCCAGGTCATCGCGGCGATGAACAGCACCGCCACCACGACGACCCGCCAGTCGTTGTTCTCGAGGTCCTGGCCGATCAGCGACCAGAAGTAGACGGAGGCGATCTGCGCGAGGTTTGCGAGCACGACCATGCCGGCGACCGCGACGCCCCAGCCGCCCATCCAGCCCACCCAGGGGCCAAAGGCCTTCGTGCCCCAGGTAAAGGTGGTGCCGCAGTCGGGGACGGCGTTGTTGAGCTCGCGGTACGCGAAGGCGATCAGCAGCATCGGCACGAAGGCGATGATGAAGGCGATCGGCGCCTGGGCGCCGACGGCGAGCACGACGAAGCCGAGCGTCGCGACGAGCGAGTAGACGGGGGCCGTGGAGGCGAGCCCGATGACGGTGGATCCCCACAGGCCGAGGGTGCCTGCAGCCAGGCCCTTGCCGTCGGGGCGTTCGAGGTGGATGGGCGTCGTTGCCATGTTCTGAACAGTACGGCCGGCCGCGGTATCCCGTCAATCTTTTTGTTCCGGCAACGGATTCCACGTGCCGCGTGAGGATATGCGAAGGATTCCGTGGATCAGTCGCGCCCGAGCATTCCATCGGCATGCGCCGCCACCCACTCCATCAGAGGCAGCATCCGCTCCATGAGGTCACGCCCCAGCGGGGTGAGGCTGTACTCGACGTGCGGCGGCACGGTCGGCAGCGATTCGCGGTGCACCAGGCCGTCGTCGGTGAGCGTGCGCAGGGTCGACGCGAGCATCTTCTCGCTGATCCCGTCGACCTCCCGACGCAGCTCGCCCCAGCGCCGCGTGCCGTCGGAGAGGCAGGAGAGCACCAGAACGCCCCACTTGCTCATGATGTGGTCCAGGACGACCCGCGTGCCGCACCCCTGATCGAAGAGAGCGGGCTGCGAGTCGCGGATCTGCGCAAAACTCACCGTCATGTGGGTACCTTACCGAAAAGTGGGTACCTGCCGAAAGGAATGCGCGGCTCGGGTGCGGGGGTTGTCCGGGGAGTCAGCTACGAAAGGACTCCCATGACCATCCTCGTCACCGGTTCGACCGGTCACCTCGGCCGCCTCATCGTCGCCGCCCTGCTCGAGCGCGGCATCGACCCACAGGCGATCCGCGCCGGCGCGCGCGACGTCGCCAAGGGTGCCGACCTCGGCGTGCCCGTCGTCCGTCTCGACTATACCGACCCGGCGTCGGTCGCGGCGGCGCTCGACGGCGTGGACACCGTCGTGCTCATCTCCGGCTCGGAGGTGGGCCAGCGCGTCGCGCAGCATCAGGCGGTGATCGAGGCCGCGAAGGACGCCGGCGTGTCGAAGTTCATCTACACGAGCGCTCCGAAGGCCAGCACGAGCTCGCTCGTCCTGGCCCCCGAGCACAAGGCGACCGAGGAGCTCATCGCAGCCGCGGGCCTGCCCGCGGTGATCCTTCGCAACAACTGGTACACCGAGAACTACGCCGCCGACCTCGCGCGCGCGGCCGAGACCGGCACCCTCAGCGCCGGCACCGGGGAGGGCCGCGTCGCCTCCGCCAACCGGAAGGACTACGCCGAGGCCGCGGCCGTCGTCGCCACCGAGGACGGCCACCTCGGTGCCGTCTACGAGCTCGGCGGGGACGTCGCGTGGACCTACGCCGATCTGGCCGCCGCGATGACAGCGGTCACCGGCCGCGAGGTCGCCTTCGTCCCGCTGTCCGCGGACGAGCAGCTCGCGGCGCTCCGTGCCGCCGGCCTCGATGAGGGCACCGCCGGGTTCGTCGTCGCCCTCGACGCCGGCATCCGCGACGGCGCCCTCGCGGACACCGACGGCACCCTCCGCCGCCTCATCGGCCGCCCGACGACGCCGCTCGTCGAGGGCCTCCGCGGCCTGGTGTGACCCGCGGAGCGCCGCCGTCACCGACGGCGGCGCTCCCCCGGCGCCGGCTCCACGGCGCTCTGCACGTAGGCGACGGTGAGCGTGATGCTGCCGCGGCGCAGGCCCTCGGCACGCAGCACCGCGTCCACGGCGTCACGGGCATGCCGCAGCGTCGCGACGCTGCGCACCCGCCCGTCGACGCCGATCGCCGCCTCCACCGCCACACCGTCCGCTCCGGCAGCGACGGCCACGATCGGTTCCGCTCCGCGCTCGTTCCCCCACACCGATGCGCCCGCACGCAGGAGGTGGGAGACGAGGGACCCCGATCGGTACACGCCGCGCACCCCGGAGCAGGCGCGCAGCGCCGCCTCGATCCGGAGCGCGAGACCCGCGCGCTCCTCCTTCGACAGCTCGGTGCCGGTCATCATGCCCCCTCCCTGACGTCGGTGATCGCGACATCGATCGCCGCGACCTGCAGGTCGGTATGACGGCGCAGCCGGTCCTCCACCTCTGCGCGCAGGCGGTCGGCGACGCGGCGGAGCGGTTCGCCGAGGCGCACGCTCACGTCGATCGCCACGCGTACGGGCGCTCCGGGCTCGGTGACGTCGCCGTCCAGCCGGCACCGGCCGACCAGCACGCCGGGCACAGCCTCCTCAGCGGCACGGATCAGTCCGCGGACAGCGCCCTCGGTGATGGCCAGGTCCACGTCCGGATCGTCGTCGGCGAAGGGGATGCGGCGTCCCGCCTGGGCGTCCATCGCGATGCCGCTGAGGATCCGGTCCACCCAGCTCTCGTCCGCGGGCGGTGCGGACGCCGCTTCCTCGTCCATCAGCGCGGTCCCGAGACCCCGCAGTCTCTCCAGGGCGTCGAGGGCGAGCTGGCACCCCGGAGACTCCTCGATCGCAGGGTTCCTCGGGGTGCGTCCGGCCTCCAGGTAGTCGCTGAGGTCGTCGATCGTGTACCCGTCCAGGTCGGCGGGCTCCAGGCCGAGGCGGCGCAGCCGGTCGTCCTCGTGGTGCTCGGTCATCGCCACCCCTCCATCCGTGTGATCAGGAATCGTCTCGCGCGGGACAGCAGTCCGCGCACCGTGCTGACGGGGATGCCGAGCTCCTCGGCGATCTCGTCGTAGCTGTAGCCGCCGAGTTCGCGCAGCACCCAGCACTCGCGCTGGGCCTCCGGGAGCTCACGCAGAGCGGCACCGAGGGCCGCCACGCCCGCTCGCGCCTCGACGACCGCATCAGGCGTGGTCTGCGGCGGTGCCGGACGATCGAGCTCGTCCACGTCGAGGGCGGGCCGCGTACGGCGCAGGAAATCCACCGCCTTGCGACTCACGATCCGCATGAGCCAGCTCTTGACCTTCGCCGGATCCTCCAGCTCGCCGAACCGCTGCCATGCGGTCACGAACGCGTCCTGCACGATGTCGTCGACCTCCGCCGACGCGTTGAGCATCCGCTGCGTGTACGCCCTCATCATCGGGGTGTACCTGCGTACGAGCACCGCGAACGCGGCGACGTCCCCATCCATCGCACGACCGGCGACGATGCGGTCCCCGGCCTGCTCCAGCGCCTCGCCCCAGCGATCGGCTGCCATTCCCCCACCCCTCGTTCACGGTTCACCAGCCGTTCGGAGCCCACGCCGGATCGGATCGAGACGACCCGACGCGCGCGGGCGGAGGAGACGCCCCTCCGGGCGTCTCCTCCCCTTCCGTCACTTGGTGAACGTGTCCTTGACATCCTCGGCCGCGTTCCTGACGTCGCCCTTGGCCTGCTCGGCCTTGCCCTCGGCGACGAGCTTGTCGTTGTTGGTGACCTCGCCGACGACCTCCTTGGCCTTGCCTGCCACCTTCTCGGCTGCGGCCTTGATCTTGTCCTCCGCGCTCATGGCGCCTCCTTTCCTCACACGACCCCGACGGTCGGGGTCGACGTCCGTGCGGCATTCCGCTCGTGCGGTGCCGTCGTCTGCGTGGCCGCGAGCGAGCGGCGCATCCGCTGCCGCGACCGGAAGAGCTCTCGCCACCCGCGGTCGGCGATGTGCACGACGAGCGGCATCCGCGTGCCCGTGACGGCGTCCCACTCCTGCACGACGGCGTCGGCGGCGGCGAGCACCTGCCCCAGGGCCGCGCCCGGGCGCGGCGTCATCACGAGGCCGAGAGCGATCTCGCGGCCGGCCTTCCGGCTCGTCACCCGGGCGGCCAGCACGTCCGCTCGATCGGCGAGGGGGCTTGCGAGCAGCTGCTCTGCCACACTCCGGTCGACGGTGGTGGTGCCACCCTCACCGGCGAGCCGGAGAAGGGTGCGCTCCCGCCGCGGCCTGCGGGTGAGCAGGAACGCGAGGAGGAGGACGACGAGCAGCACCGCGGCGGCGAGCCCCGCGAGCGCCCACAGCGGCACGAAGCCGGCGCCCGGGATCTCGAGACCCCAGGCCCCCGACCACGCCACGACACCGTCGGCCTGGGCGAGCACATCCTCGGCGGGGGCCGGAAGCGCCCCCGCGCCCCGCAGTCCCGCAGCGAGGAGGACGACGCCCCCGGCCAGGAGCATCGCGGCTCCTCCGACGAGGACGATCCGGTTCGCGACGGTCCCTGCCGACGTCATGCGATCACCCCTTCCGGTGCCACCTGCACTCGCGGCGAGAGCCGGAACCCGGTCTCGTCCAGCACGCGCAGGGCCGCGTCTCCCGCGGCGGCCGGATCCACCGGCACACCGCTCGTCGGCGTGACCCGGATCAGAACCGTGCGACGCCCCACGGTCACGCTCGTCTGTCCGCGCGGCACGCCGATCCGGCGTGCGACGCCGTCCGCGACGGCGTCGGCGAGCACCCCGTCGTCGATCACGAGCGCCGCCCGCGCGTCGAGACGCGTGCGGCGGGCACGACGACCGGGCAGCACCGCTGCTCCGAGCAGGAGCAGGGCGAGCGCGACGAGCACGGCGCCCGCCGTGAGCAGCGCCGGCGCCGTGTGCGCGATCGCGGCGACGGATGCGAACCACGCCCGCACCTGCGTGCGGAACCCCTCGTCGAGGGACCAGCCGACTGTGCCGCCCAGGAGAACGAGGAGGAGCACCGTCAGCACCACGGCGAGCGCGATAGCCGGGCCCCGGCGGGTCGCCCTCGCCTCTCGACGCAGCAGCCGCCGCGCCGTCGCTGTGTTCGCCGTCATGTCACTCTCCTCTGCATCTCCCGTCGGACGCCACGGAAGCGCACATCCACCGCTCCCACGCGTCGCGCTGCCAGGTCGCGCATTCCCTGCACCACGGCGTCGCGGAGGGCGTCCGCCCGTGCGCTCACGGGGTCGGTGCCCTGACGAGTCAGCACGACCGGAACCTCCACGGACACCCTCAGGTCGCCGCGGCGGTCCGCGAGCTGCACGCTTACGTCTCCGGCGCCGACCCGCGTGGCATCCCGGACGATTCCGACCGCGAGCCGGTGCAGCGCCCGGGCCTCGACGACCGTGGCCCCCGCCACGGTCGTCGGCCCGCCCGTCTGCATGACGCTCATGAGGACGATCGCCGCCCGCGCACCACGTCGGCGAGCGCCCGCACGTCCAGGCGACCGTCGACGATGCGGCCGACGACGGCGCCGACGAGCATCGCGAGGGTGACGAGCAGGAACGCCCAGAACCCCCAGACGATCCAGGTCAGCGCGAGCACCGTCGCCGCAGCTCCGCCGATCACCGAGGCGTTCACTGGACTCGCGCCCCCGGTGCCTCGTCGTCGTCGTCGGACGGGATGTGCACGTCATTGACGGTCACGTTCACCTCGGCGACCTCCATGCCCACCAGCTCCACCATGGCCCGGTCGATCGCGGCCCGCACCTGGTCGGCCACCTTCTGCAGGGACACCGGGTACTCCGCCACGATCGTCACGTCGACGGCCACCTGCGTCTCGCCCACCTCGACGCTGATCCCCTGCGCGAGGTCGGTCGTGTTGAGGGCGTCGCGGATCGCGCCCATCATGCGTGCGGCGCCACCGCCGAGTGCGTAGACGCCGTCGACCTCCCGCGCCGCGATGCCGGCGATCTTCGCGACCACCGCATCCTCGATCGTGGTCTTCCCCGCCGCCCCCTGCGACGTCGGAACGACCTGAGCCTTGGGCTGGGTGCCCCCAGTCACGTTCGCCATCTCGAGCTCCTTCATCCGTGTGACCACGCGGTTCCCGCGCGGGCCGTGTTCTCACGACACCACTAAGACGGTCGGGGAGCACAGAATGTCACAAACTTCTCCGAACGATTTTCGGTTCGCCTTTCGGCGGCGACTCTCAGTGCACTCTAAGGTTAAGAGTGCAAAGTTGCACTTTATGGAGAACAGTGCAGAATCCACCCGCGAACAGCGCAAGCGGCGGACCACGCGCGCCCTCACCGAGGCCGCGCGCCGCCTGACCACCGAGCGGGGTTTCGCCGGCTTCACGGTCGAGGAGCTGTGCGCCGACGCCGGCGTCTCCCGGCGCACGTTCTTCAACTACTTCGAGAGCAAGGAGAACGCCGTCTTCGGGTTCGCCGTCATCGACTCCCGCCAGGAGGAGCTCGAAGCGGTCTTCCTCGAGCGCGACGGCGATCTCCTGGACGACTTCGTGCAGCTCACCGTCGAGCGCTTCGCCCTCTTCGACCCCATCGAGCACGCCGCGGAACTGTTCGCCGTCATCGAACAGGAGCCGCGACTGCTGCGCGCGGCGTTCGAGCAGCAGGAGAAGCACGAGCGGCGCGACATCGCCCTCGTCGCCCGCCGCATCGACACGGGGCCCGACGCGGAGCTGCGCGCGGAGGTGCTCGTCCACTCCGTCGGCGCGCTCGTGCGCCTGTGCATGGAGCAGCTGCTGCACCACCACTCCACCGAACCGTTCTCCGACCTCATCGCCCGCCGGCTGCGCCTCGCGCGCGACCTCTACTCCTCTTCAGAGAAAGACCACTGATGTCCGCCACCGCCACCGCGGATGCGCCCTTCCTCCTCACGAAGCGCCGCATCTGGATCATCTTCAGCGCCCTGATCGCGGGCATGCTGCTCGCGAGCCTCGACCAGACCATCGTGTCGACGGCAATGCCCACCATCGTCGGACAGCTCGGCGGTGTCGACCATCAGGTCTGGATCACCACCGCGTACCTGCTCGCCACCACCATCGTCATGCCCATCTACGGCAAGTTCGGCGACGTGCTGGGCAGGCGGTCGCTCTTCCTCGTCGCGATCGCCCTGTTCACGCTCGCATCAGTCGGCTGCGCGTTCGCGACGGACTTCTGGATGTTCGTCGTCTTCCGCGCCCTCCAGGGTCTCGGCGGCGGCGGACTCATGATCCTCTCGCAGGCGATCATCGCCGACATCGTGCCGGCCAACGAGCGCGGCAAGTACATGGGCCCGCTCGGTGCGGTGTTCGGCCTCTCCGCGGTCGCCGGACCGCTCCTCGGCGGCTTCTTCGTCGACCACATGACCTGGCAGTGGGCGTTCTACATCAACATCCCGGTCGGCATCGCCGCGTTCCTCATCGCCCTCGTGGCCCTGAAGCTCCCCAGCAAGAAGGCGGAGAAGCCGATCGACGTCCTCGGCGTGCTCTTCCTGTCCGCCGCCACGACCTGCCTCATCTTCTTCACCGACTTCGGCGGCGACGCCGCGTTCGGCTGGGATTCCCTCGCGACCTGGGCCTGGGGCGCCGGCCTCGTGGTGTCGGCGACGGCGTTCGTCATCACCGAGTCGCGCGTGCAGGACCCGATCATCCCGCTCAGCCTCTTCCGCAACCCGATCTTCGTCAACGCCACCGCCATCGGCCTCGTCCTCGGCATCGGCATGTTCGCGGCGATCGGCTTCGTCCCTACGTTCCTGCAGATGTCGTCCGGCACATCCGCCGCCGCGTCCGGGCTGCTGATGATCCCCATGATGGTGGGCCTGATGGGGACCTCGATCTTCTCCGGCATCGCGATCTCGAAGACCGGGAAGTACAAGATCTACCCGGTCCTCGGCACCATCATCACCGGCATCGCGATGGTCGCCATGACCACCCTGTCGGCGGAGACGCCGATCTGGCTGATCTGCGCGTTCCTGTTCGTCTTCGGCGCCGGGCTCGGCCTCATCATGCAGGTCGTCGTACTCGTCGTGCAGAACGCCGTCCCGGCGGGCGAGATCGGCACCGCCACGAGCACGAACAACTACTTCCGCGAGGTCGGTGCCTCGCTGGGGACCGCGGTGTTCGGCACGATCTTCACGACGCGGCTGACCGAGAACCTCCTCGGTGTGTTCGCCGGCGCCGGGGCATCCCCGGAGGCCGCGTCCGAGGCCGCATCCACGATCGACCCCGCCACGTTGAACAGCCTCCCGGACGAGGTGCGCGACGGCATCGTCACCGCCTACGCGGATGCCCTCGCCCCGGTGTTCTGGTACCTCGTGCCCTTCATCGCCCTCGCGCTCATCCTGTCGCTATTCCTCAAGCAGATCCCGCTGTCGGATCAGGCCGGACTCGTGGCCCGCGGTGAGGCGATCAGCGGCGAGGAGGCGGAGCGTCTGGAGGCGGAGCTCCGCACGGCCGGGCGCGTCGATGCCGGACGCACGGACGCCGAGCCGGGAGAGACCGGCTCGGCGCCCACAGGCAGGTAGCCCGCGCTAGGGGAGGTCGGCGACGTCGATGTCGTCGTCGTCCTCCCCGCCGCCCGTCGCCGGAAGCTCGTCGGGTTCGGGGTCGTGATCGGTGGTGACGAAGTCGGGGTCGACGCCGATGGCCTCGATCTCCTCCTGGTCGTCCTGGCTGTTCGACGTGTCGGACATGGCGCCTCCTGACGTTGGGGATCCGGACGGCCAGTCTGGGCGGGCCGGCTACCGGGACCGAGGGGGTTGACAAGGCGTGTCGAGGCCCGGCGCCCGACCGGCGGCTACGGAACCGGCCGACCGAGGTCTCGTGCGGATGATCGTCGTCCGCGGTCGGCGCTGCAGCGCGCGTCACGCCGCACGCCAGACGGCGTGGGTGCCGACCGCCGCGATCGCGAACACCAGCACGGCCACCCGGTGGGCATCGCCGACGGCCAGGGCCGCGTCGGAGACACCGATGAGATCGTCGGCCACGCCGGCCACCGTCGTCCGGGATACGGCGGCATGGTCCATCTCGGCCACACCGTCCGCGAGCCATCCCCTGACGAGTCGAAGGGCGGTCGGCCCGAGTTCGACCCCGAGAGGGACAGCAGGACAGCTCAGCACGTCGGCGACGGTCACGCCGTGCCGCAGCAGCCCGCCGAGCGCCCCGGCGAGGGCGCCGGTCAGCAACGCGCGCCCGTAGCCTTCGGCGACCAGCACGTCCCAGGACTCCTGCGGCGCGAGCGTCTCGAGCCCGAGGCAATGACCGCGCCCGTCCGCGACGGCTTCCTCCAGGGCTCGGCGGGCGTCCCGGAACACGATGCTCGTACGGCGATCGGGTGCAGACACGGCAGACCTCGTCCCTCGATGCCCGCCACCTCGGAGCCGGCTGTGGGGCCGACACGTCACACACTCTAGGACGCTCCGCGCAGGGTGAGGACGGTATCCCGGCACGGAGGTCGGAGACGACGAACCGGGCATCCGAGCGGGCGCTGCGCGACCTCCTGAAACCGGGTCAGCGACGCCTCCGCTTCACGAGTGGGAGCGACAGTCGACACCGCCAGATCCTCCCCCGCATGTGCGCTCCGACGTCCGCGTGTCCGTGTGGCTCGTCAGGCAGCGGTCGCGCCGAGCGGCGATCGATCGCAGAGACGATCCGCCTGCGGGGAACGACAAAACCCCCGGAAGGTTCCGGGGGTTTCATTCTGTAGCAGGAGCGGGGCTTGAACCCGCGACCTCACGATTATGAGTCGTGCGCTCTCACCAACTGAGCTACCCTGCCGCACGGCATCCGCATCGCAGATGCGAACTCCGAGCCCCGAGTCAGGATTGAACTGACGACCCCTTCCTTACCATGGAAGTGCTCTGCCACTGAGCTATCGGGGCGTGCTGCCCCTCGCGGGGCAACCACACGAGAATACCATCCCTGTGGCGTCCTCATGAAATCGAGGTGGTCACTCCTCCGAGGTGAGCGACGTGCGTCCGGCGTTCTTGTTGAGCCACGGCATCGGGTCGATGGTCGTCCCGTTGACGATGAGCTCGAAGTGCAGGTGCGCACCGTAGGAACGGCCGGTGTTGCCGGTCTTGCCCACGATGTCGCCGACCTTGACGGTGTCGCCAGCCTTGACCTGCAGCGAGCCGTACTGCATGTGCGAGTAGTGGCTCGTGATGACCGACCCGTCGATGACGTGGTCGATGTACACCGTGACGCCGTAGGCGCCACCCTGCTCGGTCGCGATGCGGACGGTGCCGTCTGCGATGGCCTGGATGGGCGCACCGTTGCCGGGGACGAAGTCGATGCCCTCGTGCAGGCGCCCGCTGCGCATGCCGTAGCCGTAGCTCATGCCGACGCCCACGAGGAACGGCCACTGGATGGCGGCATCCGGGTCGTTCGTGAAGATGTCACCGGAGTAGTTGATGCCCTGCTCGGCGGCGACCTCGACGAGCGAGACCGTGCTGAAGTTGTCGGCGCGGGAGAGCGGCTCGTTCTGTACGCCGGACGGCGCGACGAAAGCCTGGATCTCATCCTCCGCCGAGCTTGCCGCGTCGGCGGCGGCTGCACTGACGAGGGACGTCGAGGCGAGCGATCCGCCCTGGGCGGCCGCGACGGCCTCCGCGGGCAGGGTCATGGATACGGCCAGGAGCCCGGCGAGTCCCATCGCGCCGACGGTGGCGCCCGCGGCGAGGGTCTTGCGGATGCGGCGCGTGCGGCGAGGGCCGACGGCCGCGAGGCCTGCGGTGTCGATCTTCGGCGCGGCCTGCGATGCGGTGTTCGCGGCGAAGGCCGAACGCCGGGACGTCGACGCGGTCGGGATGGAGCCGGTGGTGCGGAAGGCGCGGGAAGCCCGCTCGAACGCGTCCCCCTCGGCATCGGCCTCGGCGACGAAGGGCTCGGACGCCGGCGCGATGTCCTCGACCGGGACCGCGTCGTCGGACTTCTCGACGATCTCGGCGACGACGGGCACCGCGGGGACATCGGCGATGGCGGGCGCAGCCGCGGCGATGAAGGGCTCCGCGGGTGCGACCGGGATCGGGGGCACCTCGGCCTGGCGCTGACGCGCAGCGCGACGGGATAGCGGGATGACAGCAGCGAGGGCGATCACGGTCTCCGCGTCAGCGAGGGGTGCCGTCGACCCGCTCGCCGAGGCCTCGGAGGCCGCAGTGCGAGGGCGGCTGGACCGGCGCGTGGGCGCAGCGGCAGCCTGGGGGTTCTCGAAGGGCAAAACTAGTCTCTCGGTCGTTCGTGATGCTCGGGGGCGCAATGACAACTCTCACCTTCGGGTGGTGAAAGTAACGATCGGGTAAACACTACCCCGATCCTCCTGTGAAAGCCATGGATCGGTCAGGGTTTTTCCTCATCGAGGATATCCCGGAGTCGGTCGTGCAGGGTCACGCCACCCGCGATCAGGAAGGGCCGGGGCGATTCCCGGTCGATCCGGCTCACGCGCCCACCCGCTTCCTGGACGAGCAGGGCACCCGCCGCGTGATCCCACGGCTTGAGCCCGCGTTCGAAGTATCCGTCCAGTCGGCCCGCCGCCACGTAAGCCAGGTCTAGAGCCGCCGATCCCATGCGGCGGAGGTCGCGCGCGATCGGCATCACCCGACGGACCGTCGCGAGGTCGCCGTCGTGGGTCGCCGGGTCGTAGCCGAATCCGGTCGCCAGGAGTGCACCGGCGTCGGTCGCCTCGGTCACCGCGAGCCGGACGCCGTCCGACCAGGCACCGTGGCCGCGCGCCGCCGTGAAGGTCTCCCCCACAGCGGGCGCGTGCACGGCGGCCGCCAGCGCCTCCCAGGCGTCGGGCTCCGCAGGACCGCTGACGGCCGCGATGCTCACGTTGTACGCCGGGATGCCGTAGGCGTAGTTCACCGTGCCGTCGATGGGGTCGACCACCCACGTGATGCCGCTGTCGCCGGCGGCCGCCCCTGACTCCTCACCGAGGAAGCCGTCCGCCGGCCGCGCCGCGCGCAGTCGCTCGCGGATGAGCGCCTCCACCTCGCGGTCGGCCTCGGTCACGATGTCGGCGAGGGTCGACTTGGTCGCGGCGAGCCGGACGCCCTCACGGCGTCGGGCTCGGGCGAGCGCACCGGCCTCTTCGGCGATCTCGGCCGCGAGGTGGAGGCGCTC
>SNQW01000035.1_pt1 | contig 158984 bp, 146 predicted proteins | sample 2580511 | NCBI WGS metagenome assembly SNQW01 (sample SAMN10953775, study PRJNA522744) | food fermentation metagenome | isolation source: 8-hour incubation of native-enriched microbial consortia from nixtamalized... | place: Mexico | collected 2017-09-24
CCGGCGAGCCTGCGCCGGGACCTCGTCCGTGCGATCGGCAGGAACGAGAAGGCCACCGCACCCAAGGTGAGCGAGGTCGACGACGCGCTCGTGCGGCTGCGCACGGTACTGCGCGACTACCGTGATGCGCTGACCGTCCCCGTCCCCGGTCTCGACGCCTCCGTCCTGGACGCGACCCGCCACCTCACCCGCCTCGCGTCCCTGTCGATCCCGCCGTCGACCACGGCTCGATTGAGCGTGGACGCCCTGCGAAGGCTCGCCAAGGACCGCACGGAGGCGGCCGCAGCGCTGGCGCAGGCCGCTCGCCTCGGCGAATTCCGCGTCGGACCGAACGACTCGCCCTGGTACGGGGTCACCTTCGGCAGCACCGAAGCGGCCCGCGCCGCCCATGAGCTCGCCGGACGCCTCCACGCCGACAGCGTGCCCGCCCTGCTCGAGCGCGGGTACGAGCTCATCGCGCAGACCCATATGCGGCCGTTCTCCACGATCGACGAGCTCGGCGATTACCTCGAGCTGCTGCAGGGGATCCGCGACACCCTGGACCGGTTCAGCCCGACGGTGTTCGAGCGTCCGCTCGGGGAGCTCATCCAGGCGCACGGCTCGCGACGGGACGCGCCCGGCATGTCCGGGGCCAACCGCCGTCGGCTCCGCCGCCTCGCCAAGGAGTATGTCCGCCCCGGCGTGCACGTGACGGAGATGCACGAGGCGCTGCTGCGCATCCAGACCCAGCGCACCCAGTGGCAGCGCTACGTGGACGCGGGCGTCGCCCCGGAGATCCCGCTCGGGCTCGCCGACGTGTTCGCCGCCTGGCAGCGGGTGGAGGCCGAGCTCGCCGAGCTGGACGCGGCACTCGGCCGCCGCGAACCGCTGTCCTCGCTGCCGGTCGCGCGACTCGTGCGCATGCTCGCGGGTCTCGCCGCGAAGTCCGACGTCTTCGAGAACCTCGTCGAGCGCGCGCAGCTGCGCGACAAGCTCGCCCTTCTCGGCCTGGAGCCCCTGCTGACCGAGCTCTCGGTGCGCCACGTCTCCGAAGCGCGGGTGGGGGACGAGCTCGAGTACGCCTGGTGGCAGTCCCTCCTCGAACGAGCGCTGCAGGACAACCGTGCGCTGCTCGGAGCGAACACCGCGGTGGTCGACCGCCTCGAGCGCGACTTCCGGCTGGTCGACGAGGCGCACGCGGCCATGGCCGGACCGCTGCTCGCCTGGCAGCTCGCGAACCAGTGGCGCATCGCCATCGTCGACGAGCCCGAGCAGTCCCAGAACCTGCGCCGCGCCCTGACCCAGTCCGCCACGACGGCGGCCGAGGTCGTCAGCGCCGCACCGACCCTCGTCGACGTGCTGGCTCCGGTCTGGATCTCGTCGCCCTACCTCGTCCCGGAGATCCCGGACGCGGTGGAGTTCGACACCGTGCTCCTCGTCGATGCCGCGGCCATCAACCTCGCCGAGGCGGCCCCGGCCATCCGCCGTGCTCGCCAGGTCGTCGCCTTCGGAGACCCGGTCACGCAGCGGCCCTCTCCCTTCCGCATCGCGGTCGACCCCGTGGAGGACTGGGAGGAGGAGGTCCCGTTCGACGAGGTCTCCGTCTTCGAGCGCCTGTCCGAGCTGTTCCCCGTGATGACGCTGACCCGGAGCTACCGTGCCGGCGGCGAGGATCTCGCGGAGCTCATCAACGACGCGTTCTACGGCGGTGAGATCGTCTCCCTTCCGTGGGCCGGATCGTACCTGGGCCGCGGCAGCCTCACGGTCGACTACGTCGAAGGAGGCACCGGGACGCCCGATCCCGTCTCCGGCGCCGTCGAGAGCCCGGACGCCGAGGTCGCCCGCGTCGTCACGCTGGTCGTCGAGCACGCGGTGCATCGCCCGACGGAGTCGCTCATGGTGGTCACCGCCAGCACCCGTCACGCGGAGCGTGTGCGCGCCGCTGTGACCGCCGCCTTCGCCGGCCGCTCCGACGTCGCGGACTTCGTCGCGCGCGACACCGCGGAGCCGTTCGCCGTGCTCACGCTCGAGGAGTCCGTCGCGGAGAGCCGCGACCGCGTCATCTTCTCGCTCGGCTTCGGGCTCACCAAGCACGGCCGGGTCCTCAGCGACTTCGGCGACCTGTCGACGCCGGACGGCGAGCGGCTGCTGACGGTCGGGATGACCCGGGCGCGGCGTTCCATGGTGATCGTCTCGTCCATCCGCCCCTCGGCCTTCGACGACGGGCGTCTCGAGCACGGCGCGGCCACGCTCATGTCGATCCTCGGCGGTCTCGCGGCTCGTGCCCGCGATGCGAGGCTGGAGGATCTGGCCGACCCGCTCACGCTCGCACTGGCCAGGGAGCTCCGGCGTCTCGGGGCCTCCGTCGACGTCGACTACCGGGGGCTTCTGCCGCTCGTGGCGCAGCACAAGGGCAAGGCCGTCGTGATCGAGTCCGATCCGGAGTCCCGGGGGGAGTCGCTGCGCGAGACGCTCCGACTGCGCCCTCATGTGCTCCGCCGCCTCGGCTGGCACTACGTCCGCGTGCACGCGTTCGACCTCTACAGCGACCCGCGCACCGTGGCGTCGCGGATCGCGACGGTGCTCGGCATCTCGGAGTCGGCGCCGCGCGCGGAGAACGACACGCAGCCCCTCGACCTCGGCGACCACCGGAATGACTGACGGCCGTGACGAGCCGCGTCAGCGGGTCGTCCGGGTGCCGGGCTCCCGGCGGGCGCGTCTGACGCCGGTCGAGGGCAGCGACCCGACGCCGGAGGTCCCGGAGGGTGAGACGCCGCGCCGGTCCGCCCCCGGCGATCGGAAGGGGCCCAACGACGACCAGCTCCTCCGCGACGTGCCTCCGCACTACTGACGCGGCCCCCCGGAAAGAGGAAGACCCACGGCCCTCCGAGGAGAGCCGTGGGTCGTCAGGCCGGTGCGGTCAGACGCCGCGTGGGCCCTGCTGGGTCTTGAGCAGATCGCGGATCTCGACGAGCAGCTCCGCCTCGGTCGCGGCGGCCGGCTCCTCCTCCGGCTCCTCGGCCGGCGTGCCCTTGCGCGCCTCGACGTGGGCCTTGAACGTGTTCATCGGCAGGACGAAGACGAAGTAGACCACGACCGCGACGGCGAGGAAGCTGATGATCGCCGAGATGAGGTCGCCGATCGGGAAGGTGACCTTCTCGCCGTAGATGTTCGTGATCTGGATGCCGAACTTGCCGGCCGCATCGGCCTTGAGGAAGAGCGCGATGAGCGGGTTGATGACGCTGTTCACCACGGCCGTCACGACGGCCGTGAAGGCGGTGCCGATGACGACCGCGACGGCGAGATCGATGACGTTCCCGCGGAGCAGGAAGTCCTTGAAACCTTTGAGCATGGAAACCCCCAAGTCGACTGGGCCTCAGTTCGAGGCGGGAGTCGACGCAGCAGCCGGTTTGGCGCTCGTCGTCGAATCCGACTTCGATGATGCCGAAGCATCCTTCGAACCCCCGGATTTGGCGCGCGAGTCCGTGCGATAGAAGCCGGAGCCGTTGAAGGTCACGCCGATCGAGCCGTACTGCTTGCGCAGTGCGCCGCCGCACTCGGGGCAGACCGTGAGCGCGTCATCGGAGAAGCTCTGGACGGCGTCGAACTGGTGCCCGCACGCGGTGCAGGCATAGGCGTAGGTAGGCATGGCGGTCCTTGCGGGTCAGCGTCGCCGAGGCGACAGATGCAGCGTCTGCGACGGGGTCACGATGCCGTCGACCGGCTGATCGTGCACCTCGCGCGGCAGTTCGTCGAGTACCTCGGAATCATAGATCACCGCGTACACCGGAGGGCATTTCTCCATGGAGCCGATGGTCTTGTCGAAGTAGCCGCGGCCCCAGCCCATGCGCATCCCCGAGCGGTCGACGGCGGCGGCGGGGACGATCATCAGGTCGACGTCGTTCACCGCGATCGGTCCCAGCACCTCGCCGGTCGGCTCCGGCAGGCCGTACAGGCCTTCCGCGATCTCGTCGGTGTCGTCGGCGACCGCCCAGTCGAGCAGTCCGTCGGAGCGCGTGACGGGGAGGAGGACCCGGATCCCGCGGCGGACCGCGCGGGTGACGAACTCTCTGGTGCCCGGTTCCGTGGTGGTGGAGAGGAAGCAGGAGACGGAGCGGGCGCCGAGCTCGTCGACGAGGGCGTCGAGGCGCTCGCCGATCGCCGCGGCAGCGGCCTCGCGCTGCGGATCGGACAGCAGCTGACGCCGCTCGCGCAGCTCCGCGCGGAGGGCTCGCTTGGCGTGCTCGACGTCGTTAGCCATGGTCCGAGTCTAGGGCGGCCCCCACCGGTAGGCTGTGGGAATGGCTCACGAGAAGATCAAGGCTGTCATTCCCGCCGCCGGACTGGGGACACGATTCCTGCCCGCGACGAAGGCGATGCCGAAGGAGATGCTCCCCGTCGTCGACAAGCCGGCGATCCAGTACGTCGTCGAGGAGGCGGCGAACGCCGGGATCGAGGACATCCTCGTGATCATCGGGCGCAACAAGAACGCGATCTCCAACCACTTCGACTCCGTGCCGGAGCTCGAGGTGAAGCTCATGGAGAAGGGCGACACCGGTCGCCTGGAGCGCGTGATGAAGTCGAGCGACCTCGCCGACATCCACTTCGTCCGCCAGGGCGAGCCCAAGGGTCTCGGCCACGCCGTGCTCCGCGCCAGGACGCACGTCGGCGACAGCTCGTTCGCGGTGCTGCTCGGCGACGACCTCATCGACGAGCGCGACCCGCTGCTCACGGAAATGATCGCGGAGCACGAGCGTACGGGCGCCGCCGTCATCGCCCTCATGGAGGTCGACCCGGACAGCATCCACATGTACGGCGCCGCCGCCGTCGAGGCGATCGAGGGATCCGACGCCGTGCGCGTCACGGGCCTCGTCGAGAAGCCCGCGAAGGAGGACGCCCCGTCCAACCTCGCGATCATCGGTCGCTACGTGCTCCCCGCGTCCGTCTTCGAGATCCTCGAGCGCACCGAGCCCGGCAAGGGCGGCGAGATCCAGCTCACCGATGCCCTGCAGGAGCTCGCGACGGCGGACGGCGGTCCCGGCGTGGTCGGCGTCGTCTTCGGGGGCCGCCGCTACGACACCGGCGACCGTGTGGACTACATCAAGGCGATCGTGCAGCTCGCGGCCGACCGCGACGACCTGGGCTCGGAGCTGCGCCCCTGGCTCAAGGACTTCGCGGAGCGCCTCTAGGCGCCTCGCGGTCGGCGGAGGTGCGGCGTGGAGCTGTCGACGGGGATGCGGCACGGACCGGTCGAACTGCGTCTGATCCGGACGAAGGACGCGCGGCCTCTGCAGCAGGAGCTGCTCGCGAATCGCGCGTGGCTGCAGCCGTGGGAGGCGACGATCCCGCACGGGGCGGTCTCCTTCGACATGCGGGTCAGCATTCGCCGGCTGCTCCAGCAGTACCGGGATGGCGGCGGCTACCCGTTCGTCATGGAGTACGACGGTGAGGTCGCCGGACAGCTGAACGTCTGGGGCGTCGCGCGGGGCTCGCTGTGCTCGGCGACGATCGGCTATTGGGTGAGCGAGCGCTTCGCGGGGCGGGGGATCACCCCGACCGCGGTCGCGCTCGCGACCGATGCCTGCTTCACGGAGTACGGGTTGCATCGGATGGAGATCTGCATCCGGCCCGAGAACGCCGCGAGCCTGCGGGTCGTGCAGAAGCTCGGCTTCCGGTACGAGGGGCTGCGCCGTCGGTACATCCACATCGACGGGGACTGGCGCGACCACTACGCCTTCGCCCTCACGCAGGAGGAGGTTCCCCAGGGCGTCCTCGCCCGGTGGATCCACGGGCAGGTGCCGCCGCACGCGGCGACGATCCCGCCGGCGGACCGCATCAGCCTCTGACGTCGCCCGTTGCGGAAGGACACGCCGCGACACGCGCCCCGACTGCACGGCGCGGCCGGTCCGCCGCCGTTACCGTTGACCTATGGACGGGCCGGTGCTGAGCGGGGGAGTGATCGTGCTCGTCGCCGTGCTCCTGTGGATGCTGTACCTGCTGCCCTCCTGGCGCGGTCGTTTCCAGTACAACGCGGCCGAGCGGAACGCCGTGCGGCTCAATCAGGCGCTGCGGATCCTCGCCGAGACGAGCGAGACGCCCAGCGAGGTGCACATGGAGCTCAACGCCCGGACCGTCGTCGCCCAGCAGAAGCTCGCGAAGCGGCTGCAGGCCCAGCGGGAAGCCGCGGAGCTCGAGGCGCTCCGCCAGGAACTCGCCGCCACCCGCGCCGATCCCGTGATCCGTCGGGCTCGCGCCCGCCGACGGGTGCGGCTGACGGCGACCGTCGCGCTCGGCCTCGGCCTCGCAGCCGTCGGGCTCGGCATCTGGCAGCTCCTGGCCACCGGGGGAGCGGTGCTCCTCTGGAGCGGTGGGGTGGCAGCCCTCATCGCCACCATCGTCCTGCAGCGGATGGCCGCGGTCGCTGTGCGCGCTGCACGGCGTCCGCAGCCCGCGGCCGTCGAGACCGTCGCGGAGAGGGTCGCTCCGGCTCTGCATGACCAGGGCCCCGCCACCTGGACCCCGCGTCCGCTGCCGGAGCCGATGGTGTCGGTCACGGGATCGCGCGCCCAGGCGGCTCGCGCCGAGATCGATGCGCAGGAGGAGCGCCGCAAGGCCGCTCGGGTCGCCGCGCTCCGTGCCCGCGCCGAGGAGATGGCGCCGGCCGCGCCCGTCAGCCTCCCGGCAGCACCGGAATCCCCGTACGCCCGCATGGGCTTCGTCGACGACGCCGAGATCGAGGCGCACGTCCGCCAGCTCCTCCAGCGTCGGGCCGCCGGATGACCGTCGCGGTGAGCGCGGGTCTGCACCGCTGACGCCTCGGTGCCGCTCAGCGAGAGCGATGCCGACACCTCGTCCGTGCCGGCGCGCCGACGACGACCGCGAGTGTCGCTGCTCGCGTCGGCGCCGTGTCCGCCCGTAGAGTCGTGGGATGGGAACCATGCAGTACGGCTCCGGCAGCGAGATCCAGATCGAGGACCGCGCCCTGGCCCATCTGAAGGTCGCGATCGCGACCAAGCTCCGCCGGAACGAGAGCTTCACGCTGTCCTGGAGGCACCCGGACGGCGACGTACCCGGGCGCTCGACGATCTGGCTGCACCCGTCGATCCCGCTGCGCTTCACCTTCGCGGAGCCGGAGACGCCGGAGCTGAACGTGAAGTGGGTCCAGGCCCTCATGGTGGAGGCGAGCTCGTCGGGAGGCATCAGCCTCGTGGACGAGGTCGTCGACGGCCCAGCCGACTGAGCGCAGCCGCTACTCGGCGGGGTACGACTGCCGGGCGAGCTGCCGGGCGAGGTGCGCGGCGTTGCGGGACGCCGTCGTGATCGCGGAGCTCACGGCCTCCGGGGTCTCGTCGAGGTCCTTGTAGTCCACGGTCTGCATGGCCTCGCCGTTCCAGTACACCGAGGTCTGCGCGGGGGTCGTGTAGCCGATGTCGTTCAGCGCCTGGAAGAGGATCGCGGAGATGTGGTGCGCGCCGTCCTCGTTCCCGAGGACACCGGCGATCGCGACCTTGTCGAAGAGGATCGGGCGGCCCTGCTCGTCCGTCTCGCTGAGCTCGGCGTCCAGGCGCTCCAGCACGCGCTGGGCGACGCTGGAGTGCTGCCCCATCCACGTCGGCGTGACGAACACGAGGATGTCGGCGTCGAGGACGCGCTGACGCAGGGTCGGCCACTGGTCGCCGTCGCCCATGTCCTTCTCGACGCCGGGGCGGATGTCGAGGTCGACGGCGCGGACGAGGTCACCCGTCACCCCGTGCTCGGCGAGGGCATCGAGCAGCTGACGTGCGAGCAGATCGGAGCTCGACGATGCGGGGGAGGGCTTGAGGGTGCAGGAGATCGCGAGGGCGGTGAGGGAGGTGTCCATGGTCCGACTCCACCAGACATCCGGGCGGCGGCACAGGGCCTTTCCGGGTCCGGGCTATCCTGGTAGAGCACCGACGACAGGAGATCCCGTGATCCTCAGCTTCCTCTTCTTCATGATCATGTTCCTCGGAGGCTTCTGGCTGCTGGGGATCGCCCACGAGATGCCGGACACGCTCGCCGCGCTCACCTTCGTCGGCGGCATCCTGCTCGTCTCGCTGGCTCTCGGGTTCGCGATGCGTCAGCGCGGTTCCGCCACGCGTCGCTCCAAGAACTGGACCGGCAGCCCGACCGAGTGACCGCCGCGGGGTGGCTCCCCGCGCTCACCGTCGCCGGGCGAGCCTCGCTTCGAGGTTCGCCCGCACCGCGGGCCATTCCGGCTCGATGATGGAGTACTCCACGCTGTCGCGGAGTGCGCCGTTGCGGTAGCGGCTCATGGCTCGCATCACGCCGTCCTGCTTCGCTCCCAGCCGTTCGATCGCGGCGCGGGACTGGAAGTTCACCCACTGGGTCGTCAGTCCGACTCGGAAGACCCCCAGCGTCTCGAAGGCGTGGCGGAGGAGCAGCAGCTTCGATTCCGCGTTGGTGCCCGTGCCATGGGCGGACGGGCGGTTCCAGGTGTATCCGATGTGCAGCCGGGGGACGTCGGCGACGATGTCGTAGTACGACGTCAGTCCCAGCACGCGTCCCGCGACGTCGAAGGCCGTGAAGGGCACCATCTCGCCGGTGGCGACGAGGCCCAGGCGGCGGTCGACCTCAGCCGCGACGCCGTCGGGCGCCGGAACCGACGTGTACCAGGCCGTCCTCCACAGGTCGCCCTCGGTGACCGCTTCGACGAGGCCGTCGACGTGCGACCGGTCGAGAGGGCGGAGCTCGACGAGCTCGCCGGTGAGAGTGACGGGGGCGGGGGCGACGAGGAAGGCCATGGTGTCATTCAACCAGCGTCGCCCGCCGTCGCCGATCATCAGGCGGCGGGCTCGGACGGGTGCTTCCGGAGGAGCACACGCTGGAACGCGAGGACGATCTCGATCGTCACGTCGAGTTCGAACGCCAGGCTGGCCAGGTGGGTGCCGCGGAGCTGCTCCGCCGCTGCGTACGCCGCCGGCGTGATCAGACATCGCGCGGCCCACTCATCGGCCTGTCGCTCCTGTCGCGCGCGGAAGGTGGCTTGCCATGTGGGCTGATGGCCGAGATGGGCGTGGCCGAGCTCGTGGGCGAGCACGCTGCGGGCGGTACGCCTGCTCATCCCGGGAGCGAGCCGGATGGTCCGGGTGACGGGTTGGAAGCCCCCGGGGGTGGGACCTGTGCGTTCGATCACACGGAGATCGAGTTCGTCGGCTAGGCGGAGGAGCTGCTGCATGGGCCTCCGTCCGGTCGATGTCGTCTACTCGTAGAGGTCGTCGGTGTCCGTCTCGCGGGTGGATCCGGATTCGAAGGCGACCTCGCGGGTATTGTCGCGCGGGGTGGCGACATCGGTGCGGCGCCGGAAGGGGGTGATGATCGCCGACATGCCGTCGGCGGCCAGGCGCTCCTCGGCCCGGGCGACGAGGACGTGCGGCTCGACCCCGAGCGTGGCGCACACCGCGTAGACCACGGGGACGGGAATGGCGCGCTTGCCCGTCACGTAGTTGTCGAGCGCGCTCCGGGCGATGCCCACGTCGCGCGCCATGGCAGCGATGCTGCTGCGTGCCGCCGCGATCTCCGCCCGCATCTGACGACCGATCGCCTCGTTGAACTGCTCGGCTGGTGTCTTCATCCGGCTCACCTTAGCAGCGCACCGAGAGCAGGATGCCGTCATATTGGCGGGTTGTGGGAGTGTGGGTGTCCGTGCGTGGCGGTACCGTAGGCGCATGGGGACAGAATTGCGTCATCTGATGGCATCAGCGGTGGAGGCTGCGCGATTGCACGCCGGAGTGTCGTTCATGGAACTCGCCGAGCAGGCCGGGATCGCCCCTGCCACGCTGGCCGACCTCCTCGAGGAGCGTGCGGATTTCACGATGGAGGATGTCGCGGGGATCGCGATGGTCCTCGGCGTCCCCGTCACACGCTTGCTCCCCTGCGCGCCCTGAGGAGAGGCCCGTTCGTGCCACGGGCGGCCGGGACGCGATGAAGTAGCGTGGGCGCATGAAGACCGTTTCCTTCGGATCGACGACCGCTCCGGCCCTGATCGCCGGGATGATGCGCATAGACAGCCTCGATGACGAGCAGATCCGCGCGCTGTACACGACCGCACGCGACGCCGGGATCGACTTCTTCGACCACGCGGACATCTACGGCGGCCAGATGCACCACTGCGAGGCGCGCTTCGCGGATGCCCTGCAGCTCGGCGGCGCGGAGCGGGACGAGATCGTGCTGCAGACCAAGTGCGGCATCGTGCCGGCGCAGGGCATGTTCGACTTCTCCTACGACCACATCGTCGGACAGGTGGAAGGCTCGCTCGCAGCCCTCCGCACCGACCACATCGATGTGCTCCTGCTGCACCGGCCGGATGCGCTCGTCGAGCCGGACGAGGTGGCTCGTGCCTTCGACCACCTCGAGTCCTCCGGCAAGGTCCGGGCGTTCGGGGTGTCGAACCACACGCCCTCGCAGATCGAGCTGTTGAAGACCGCGGTGCGGCAGCCCCTGGTCGCGAACCAGCTGCAGCTGTCCCTCACGCACGCGCCGATCATCGCGCAGCCGGTGGCCGCGAACATGGCCGGGCACGATCAGAGCATCGGGCGCGACGGCGGTGGCATCGTGGACTACTGCCGGATCCACGGCATCACCATGCAGGCCTGGTCGCCCTACCAGAGCGGTTTCGGCGGCGGCGTCTTCCTCGGACACCCGGACTACCCCGAGCTCAACGCGGTGATCGAGCGTCTGGCCGGAATCCATGGAGTGACACCGACCGCGATCGCCACCGCCTGGATCACCCGGCACCCCGCCGGGATGCAGGTCGTGCTCGGCACCACGACGCCGCACCGCGTGCAGGAGGCGGCAGCCGGGGTGGACCTCGTGCTCACCCGGGCCGAGTGGTACGAGCTCTTCCGCGCCGCCGGACACCTGCTGCCGTGAGGTCGCGGTTCCGGTCTCCGCGTCGTCTACCCTGAACCCATGCCGTTCCTGTTCTCGCTTCTGGTCATCGCGCTGATGATCGGTGCGCTGATCGACATCATCACGCGCGACGACTCCCAGGTGAAGTATCTGCCGAAGATGGTCTGGATCATCATCGTGATCCTCCTGCCGCTGATCGGCAGCGCGCTGTGGTTCGCGATCGGCCGCGAGTACGGGGAGGGTGGTGTCCGGCTCCCGCGGATGCGGCGCGCCGAGCGCCCGACCGCCCCGACGGCCACGGTCGCACGCCCCGCGCCGCCGGTCGACGTCCGCTCCACCGAGCAGCAGATCGCGGACCTCGACCGCGAGATCGAGGAGTGGCGGCTCCGCGAGGAGATCGAGAAGCGGCGTCGGGAACGGGGAGACGACGCTCTTCCTTCGTCCTAGCCGCCGAGCGGTCCGGCCTGCCAGGATGCCGTCATGAGCATCCTCGTGAACGTCGACAACTTCGCCCTCGCCGAGACCCACCGCATGATGCGCGACCTCCAGAAGGAGGCCGGGGGTGTGGATCGGTTCCTGCATAACAGGGCTCCGGCCGCGATCGACCGGCAGACCGTGATCCGGCTGAACCGGGACACCCTGTACAGCTTCGCGGTCCTCGACATCAGGGAGGGCGCGACGTTCACCATCCCGGAGCACGGCGACCGCTACCTCTCGGCGATGGTCGTCGACGAGAACCACTACGTCGATGCGATCTTCCACGAGGCGGGCGAGCACACGCTGACGGTGGCGCAGTTCGGGACGCCGTACGTCGTGCTGGCCGTGCGCATCCTCGTGGACCCGGCGGACCCGGCGGACGTGGCGGAGGTGGGGGCCCTGCAGGACCGCATCGCGCTGCGCAGCAGGTCGGCCACGCCGTTCGCGATGCCGGACTACGACACCGTCAGCCTCGACGAGACCCGCCAGGCGCTGCTCGCGCTGGCGCGGAACCTGCGCGGCTTCGACCGCATGTTCGGCAGCGAGGACGAGGTCGACCCGGTGCGGCACCTCATCGGCACGGCGGCGGGCTGGGGCGGGCTGCCGTCATCCGAGGCGAGTTACATCGGCGTCGATCCGCGTCTGCCGGTGGGCCGGTACGAGCTCACGGTCGGCGAGGTGCCGGTCGACGGCTTCTGGTCGATCTCGGTGTACAACGCCGACGGCTTCTTCGAGCCGAACGATCGCGAGGCCTACACGATCAACGACATCACCGGCGTCCGCAACGACGACGGCACGATCACCGTCCGCTTCGGCGACCATCCGGAGGGCGTGCCGAACGTGCTGCCGATCACGGAGGGCTGGAACTACCTCGTCCGCCTCTATCGACCCCGCCCCGAGGTCTTCGACGGGACCTGGACGTTCCCGACGCTCCGGGAATCGGACTGACGAGCTCTGCGCCCGCCGGGTCACGCCGCGTGCGTCCGGGCGTTCGCGTCGGCGGCGGCGAAGGAGGCGCGGACGGCCTCCTCGAGGTCCGGGTAGCGGAAGGTGAAGCCGGCGGCGGTGAGCTTCTCGGGGAGGACCCAGCGGCTCTTGAGCACGAGCTCGGTCTCGGTGCGGATGCCGATGGCGCCGAGCTCGAGCATCCAGCGCGGCATCGGCGGGCCGACCTGCGCCCCCAGCACGCGGCGCACGGTGGCCATGAAGGCGGCGTTGTCGACGGGGTGCGGTGAGGCGGCGTTGACCGGCCCGTCCAGAGCGGGGGACTCTTCGAGGAACTCGATGATGCGCGCCACATCCTCGATGTGGATCCAGCTGAAGCGCTGTCGCCCGCGACGGGCGCCGGGAAGGTGCGCGGTGCCGGCGGCGCGGCGCGCGGGACCGACCGGCCAGAACCCGTCGTACTGGGGGCCGCCGAGGCCCAGACGTGCGAGGGTGCGCAGCGGTTCCAGCACCCCGCCGTCGCCGAGGACGATGGCGGTGCGGAGGGCCACGCGGCGGGTGCCGGGGAGCGCCTCGGCGAAGAGGGCACGCTCCCACGCCTTGGCGACCTCGACCGAGAAGCCCGTGCCGATCTCGCCGGAGGACTCCGTCATCGGCCGGTCTTCCGCGTGCCGGTAGATCGTGGCCGTCGAGGAGTTGATCCACAGCGGCGGCGGGGTGGCCGCGCGGGAGATGGCGCGGCTCAGGACCGCGGTCGTGTCCAGGCGGGAGCGGAAGATCTCGGCACGGTTGCGCGGCGTGTAGCGGCAGTTCACGCTCTTGCCCGCGAGGCCGATCACGAGCGAGGCCCCGTCGACGGCGGCGTCGATGCCGTCCTGATCGCTCCAGGTGAGGTCGCTTCCCGAACGGGAGATCGTGACGACCTCGCGGCCGGCGTCCTGGAGACGGGCCGTGAGGAAGCGCCCCATGAATCCTGTGGCCCCGCCGATGACCACCCGGTCCGTGCTCATGCGCTGTCGTCCTTCCGATCGGGTTCGAGGGCGTAATCGAAATCGCCCCGGTACTCGTAGAGGCGGCCGAGGAGCGGGGCGTCGACCGTCAGGCGCACCCGCTGGCGACCGGCCTCGTCGTCCCAGCGCTCGACGAGCCGGACCACGGGAGCCACGATCCGCGGGATGCGGAGCCGGAAGCGCCCGAGGCGGATGCCCACCGCGAGACTGGTCAGGTGCAGGGCGCCCGCGCGGGGCTCCACGGTGAAGCAGGCCACGACCAGCCCGGGCTCGCCGAGCTCGTCGACGATGCGGCCGTGCCGCGTCGGCGCGACGGCGTCGCGCATCACCCATGGCCCGCTCGCGAACCGGAAGGTGCGCTCGGCGATCGCGCGGGAGGCGATGGTCCGGTTCTCGATGCGGAAGGGCACGTCGCGTTCCCAACGGGCGGCGATCACCCCGCGCCGCTCGAGGCGGCGGAGGAGCGGCCACAGCGCGCGGCGCGGCGTGCCGACGCGCTGGAACGTGCCTTCGCCCACGCCGACCATCCCGTCCGGGACCGCCTGGAAGTAGGTCCGGAGCCGGGGATGAAGCTCGGCGAGGCGCTCGCCGAGGGCCCTCGCGTACGGGGACTGCGGCACGGGCGTCACGGTTCGAGCCTAGCCCTCGGGGACGCTGTCCCGACCCGCGCCGTCCGCCGGGCGGAGCAGACGGTCGAGGAGGGCGAGGGCCTCGTGCTGCGGAGCCGTGTCATCCAGGAGCCACTGGGTCTGCAGGCCGTCCGAAGCGGCGACGACGAGGGCGGCGACCGCGAGAGGATCGACGTCGGCCCGGATGCGCCCGTCCGTCTGCTGCTCCCTGACCGTCTCGGCGATGTCGGCCCGCAGGCGGGCGAAACGCTCGGTCGCGAAGGCGCGGGCGGCGGGATGGCCTTCCTCGAGCGCGCTGGCGACGAGCGTGGAGTACAGCTGCACCAGACCGGGGACCTCGCGGTTGGCCCTGGCCGACCGGATCATCCCCTCGACGGGGTTCGCGGGTTCCGGCTCGGTCTTCCGTCCCGGGGCGTTGCTCTCCACGTACACCGCGACGAGCAGCTCCTCCAGCGATCCGAAGTAGTGGGTGAGGGCGGCATGCGTCACCCCCACCTCCTTCGCGATCGCCCGCAGGCTCGTGCGGTCGGCGCCGCGGGCCGCGAAGACCTCGATCGCGCGGTCCAGGATCTCCTGGCGGCGGGCGATGCCCTTGGCGTACGCCCCGCGGGGACGCGGGCGTCCGGAGTCGTCGGAGGATGCGGCGGGCATATCCCGAGTCTACCGACTAGAAACTTCCACTTGGAGGTATTCGGTGCTAGCGTGCCTGCAGGGCGCGCGACGCCCTCCTGTCACCGACGACCGAGGAGCACGACCGATGACGATCCAGACCTCTCTGCAGCTGTTCACGATCCGCGAGCAGCTGGAGGCCGACCTCGAGGGCACGCTCGCCGCGGTGGCGGCGCGTGGGTTCACCGCGGTCGAGCCCTACGACTTCGTGCGGCGCGCGGAGGCCATGGCCGCCGCGGCGTCGGCCGCGGGACTGACCGCCCCCTCCGGGCACGCGTTCCTGGCCACGCCGACCTTCGTGCGCCCTGACGGCTCCGGCACCACGGCTCCCGTCCCGCCGCCCGCCGAGGTCTTCGCGGCCGCGAAGACGCTCGGGATGGACACGGTGATCGATCCCTACACCGAGCCGGCGCGCTGGGAATCGGTCGACCAGATCGTCGAGACCGCGCGGCTGCTCAACGAAGCGGCGGAGATCGGCACCGAGGCGGGTGTGCGGGTCGGCTATCACAACCACGCGCACGAGCTGGAGGCCGTGTTCGACGGGGTGACCGGGTTGGAGATCCTCGCGGAGCACCTCGACGAGCGCGTCGTGCTGGAGGTCGACCTGTACTGGGTCGCCCGCGGCGGCGTCGATCCGGTGGCCCTCCTGGAGCGCCTGGGCGAGCGCGTGATCGCGGTGCACGCGAAGGACGGCACGCTTGACCCCGCGCTGCTCGATGCCTACCCGCCGGCGGATCAGGTGCCCGCGGGCGACGGGGCCGTGCCGCTCCGGGAGGCCATCGCCGCCGCGTCCGCGCTCGAGCTCGCCATCGTGGAGTTCGACCATTACGACGGCGATCTGTTCGACGCCATCGAGCGCAGCCGGGTCTTCCTCGACGCCGAGGCGGCGCACTGATGGTGCGCGGGGGCGGAGTCGTCGGCGTCGGCCTCATCGGCGCGGGCAACATCAGCGACCAGTACCTGCAGAACCTCACGCGCTTCCCGGACGTGGAGGTGCGGGCGATCGGCGACCTCGTCGAGGAGCGAGCGCGCGCGCAGGCCGCGGCGTACGGCGTACCGCGGGCCGGGGGCGTCGAGGTCGTGCTCGACGATCCCGACATCGACATCGTCGTGAACCTCACGATCCCCGCCGCGCACGTCGCCGTCTCGGAGGCGATCGTCGCCGCCGGGAAGCACGTGTGGACCGAGAAGCCGCTCGGCGTGGACCGCGAGGAGGCGCGACGCCTGCTGGAGACGGCCGCAGCGGCCGGACTCCGTGTCGGCGTTGCGCCCGACACCGTCCTCGGCCCCGGTGTGCAGACCGCGAAGCGCGCGATCGCGCGCGGCGACATCGGCCGTCCGCTGTTCGGCCAGACGATCTTCCAGTGGCAGGGGCCGGAGATCTTCCACCCGAACCCCGCGTTCCTCTACGCGAAGGGGGCGGGGCCGCTCCTCGACATGGGGCCGTACTACGTCTCGACCCTGGTCCACGTCTTCGGGCCGGTGGCCGCCGTGGCCGCCCTCGGGCTGCAGGGGTCGCCGACCCGCCGCGTGCAGGTCGGCGACCGCGCCGGGGAGGAGTTCCCGGTCGAGATCCCGTCCACGCTCAGCGTCCTGATGGACTTCGAAGGCGGCGGTCAGGCGCAGAGCCTCTACAGCACGGACTCGCCGCTGGTGCGGCAGGGCATCGTGGAGATCACGGGAACCGAGGGCACCCTCGTCATCCCCGACCCGAACACGTTCGGCGGGCCGATCACGATCACCCGGCCGCTGTCCCGGCACTTCGTGCCGCCGGAGCCGGTGGTGCAGGAGGTCGTCGATGTCGCGCCGGAGGGGGTGCTCGCGGGGCGCGGGCTCGGGCTGCTCGACATGGTGCGCGCGATCGCGGAGGACCGACCGCACGTCGCCACCGGCGACCTCGGGTACCACGTGCTCGACACGCTCCTCTCGATCGAGGAAGCCGCAGCGCGGCGCACGTTCGTGGAGGTCGCGAGCACGCTGGATCAGGTGGGCGCGCTGCCCGCCGACTTCGATCCCTTCGCGGCGACGTAGCGGTCCACGTTCGCGGGGGAGAGCACCTCGCGGGCGACCATGATCGCCGCTCCCAGCACCGCCGCGCGGTCGCCCGCCTGCGACTGCACGATCGCGAGGTGCTGGGTGGCGAGCGGGATCGAGCGGCGGTAGACGACCTCGCGGACGCCGGCGAGCAGGTGCTCTCCCGCGCGGGCGATGCTGCCCCCGAGCACGATGATCGACGGGTTGAGCAGGTTCACGACCGTCGCGAGCACTTCGCCGACATCGCGACCCGCCTGGCGGGTGGCCTCGATGGCTGCCGCATTGCCGGCGCGGACGAGGTCGACGACGTCGGAGGCGCTGTGCACGTCGTGACCTTCGGCGCGCAGCGCGACGGCGAGGGCCGAACCGCTCGCGAGGGCCTCGAGATCCCGTTCGTCGCCCGGCTCCCGCCCCGAGCCGGCGCTCATCGGCACCTGGACGTGCCCCATGTCGCCCGCCGACCCCTGGGCGCCGCGCTGCAGCTGACCGCCGGCGATGATGCCGGCGCCGATGCCGGTCGAGACCTTCACGAACACGAGGTCGTCCACCCGCGGCCAGCTCGTGGCCTGCTCGCCGAGCGCGAGGATGTTCACATCGTTGTCGACGAGGACCGGGACGTCGAACGTGCGCTGCACATAGCCGGGCACCTCGAAGCGGTCCCAGCCCGGCATGATCGGCGGGTTGGTCGGGCGCCCCGTGGAGTGCTCGACGGGGCCGGGCACGCCGATGCCCACGCCCACGAGGGGAAGGCCGTCGGCGGTCGCGGCGAGCAGGGCCGTCCCCTCCGCGAGGATCGCGTCGAGCAGGGCCTCGGGGCCGTCGCCGATGTCGATGGTGCGGGTGCGCGCGTCGAGGATCACGCCGGCGAGGTCGGCTACGGCAACGGTCGCGTGCGTGGCTCCGAGGTCGACGGCGAGGACGAGTCCGGCGCGCGGGTTGAACGCCACGCGGGCGGGAGGGCGGCCGCCGGTCGACACCGCTTCACCGGCGGGGCGGAGGAGGTCGGCGGCCAGCAGCGCGTCGACCCGGGAGGCGACGGTGGAGCGGGCGAGGCCGGTGAGGGCGGCGAGCTCCGCCTTGGTGCGCGCGTGTCCGTCACGGAGGATCTGGAAGATCTCGCCGGTCCCGGGGGAGGGCGCCGCGAGCGGTCTCAGCACGTCAACCATGGCGTCAGTAAAGCACAGCACTTCTCGCAGTCGGCTGTGCGACTTCAGATTCGTTACAAACAACTTTTGACGAAGGACTAGCAAAAGTCTTGACCGCTGTGTCAGACTCGCCGCCATGACAACGGATGTCACTGACACCGGTCTCGGGACGATCCGAACCGGGATCCTCGGCGGGGGCTTCATGGCCCGCGTGCACCGCACGGCCGCCCGAGACGCGGGCGGCGCGCTGCGCGCCGTCGCCACCCGGTCCGCCCAAGGCGCGAGGGATGCCGCGCAGCTGCTCGGCGCCGCACGCGCCGAGCACGACGCGGAGGCGCTGCTCGACGCCGACGACATCGACGTCGTCCACATCTGCACCCCGAACGCCACGCATGCCGACCTCGCCCTGCGCGCGCTGCGGGCGGGCAAGCATGTCGTGTGCGAGAAGCCCCTCGCCACGACCGCCGCCGACGCCGCCGCGCTCGCCGCGGAAGCCGCCGAGACCGGCCTCGTCGCCGCCGTCCCCTTCGTCTACCGCTACCACCCGATGGTGCGCGAGGCCAGGGCCCGCGTCGCCCGCGGCGAGGCCGGCGACCTCCTCACGCTCGACTGCTCCTACCTGCAGGACTGGATGCTGCGGCCCACCGACGACGACTGGCGCGTGCGATCCTCGTCCGGCGGCGCCTCCCGGGCGTTCGCCGACATCGGCTCGCACCTGTGCGACCTGCTCGAGTTCGTCACGGGAGACCGCATCCGCGCGCTGAGCGCCCGCACCCGCCGGGTCTTCGCCGAGCGGGCCGGGCAGGCCGTCGACACGGAGGACATCGTCGCCGTGCTCGTCGAGACCACGGCGGGGGCGCTCGGCACGCTGCTCATCTCCCAGATGGCGGCCGGCCGGAAGAACGCCCTCACCCTGGAGCTGCACGGCACGCGGCAGAGTCTGCGGTTCGAGCAGGAACGGCCGGAGGAGCTCTGGGTCGGCATGCGCGAGGAGTCGCGGCTGCTGCTGCGCGACCCCGCCACGGCCGACCCGGAGTCCGCCCGGTTGCAGCGCGTCCCGGCCGGGCATGCCATGGGGTATCAGGACGCCTTCAACGGCTTCGTCGCCGACGTCTACGCCGCGATCGCGGGCGAGGTCCCTGACGGACTGCCGACGTTCGCCGACGGCCACCGCGCCGCCGTGCTGACCGCGGCGGTGCTCGATTCCGCCGCCCACCAGGGCCGCTGGACGGAGGTGCCGGCATGACCGTGACGACCACGCAGCCCGTGCTGCAGGTGGCGGGGATCCGCAAGGCGTTCTTCGGCGTCGAGGTGCTGAAGGGCATCGACTTCGACGTGCGGCCCGGGGAGGTGCACGGCCTCGTCGGCGAGAACGGCGCGGGCAAGTCCACCCTCATGAAGATCATCGCGGGCGTGCAGCCGGCCGACGAGGGGACGATCACGTACCGTGGCGCGGAAGTGCGCCACGCGCACCCGCGGCAGGCGATGGACGCCGGCATCGTCACGGTGTTCCAAGAGTTCACCCTGCTCCCGGAGCGCACGGTCGCGCAGAACGTCTATCTCGGCCGGGAGCCGCGGCGCGCGGGGCTCATCGACGTCCGGGCCATGAACGTGCGTACCGGGGAGCTGCTGAGCGACCTCGGCGTCTCCTTCATCGATCCGCAGTCCCGGGTGGGCTCGCTGACGGTGGCCGAGCAGCAGATCGTCGAGATCGTGAAGGCGCTGTCGTTCGACGCGCAGGTGATCTCGATGGACGAGCCGACCGCCGCCCTCAGCGACCGCGAGGTGGAGCTGCTGTACGCGATCATCCGCCGGCTCACGTCCCGAGGGGTTGCCGTCATCTACGTGTCGCACCGGCTGAAGGAGATCTTCGACCTCTGCGACCGCATCACGATCCTGAAGGACGGCGCCCTCGTCTCCACGGACGAGACCGCGGCGCTGACCACCGACGAGCTCGTGCGCCGGATGGTGGGGCGGTCGATCCAGTCGTATTTCCCTGACCCGGTGGCCGGCACCGCAGTCGGCGCGCCCCGACTCGAACTCGACGGCTGCGGGAACGCCTACGTGGACGGGGTGTCGCTGACGCTCCGTGCGGGGGAGATCGTCGGGGTGGCCGGGCTCCAGGGGTCGGGGCGCACCGAGCTGGTGGAGGGCGTGTTCGGCATCCAGGCCTTCACCCGCGGCGCCGTGCGGATCGACGGGAAGCCGGTGCGGATCGGCGGACCACGCGCGGCTGTGCGCGCCGGACTCGCCCTCGTCTCCGAGGACCGCAAGGCGCAGGGGCTCGCGCTGGGGCAGTCGATCCTCGACAACGCCCTGCTCGTGGTGCGGAACGTGTTCGCGGGACGCACCGCCGCGTCGCGCCGGGAGGTGCCGGGGGTGCTCCGCACACTGGAGGTGTCCTCGCGCGGTCTCGACCAGGAGGTGCGCTTCCTGTCCGGCGGCAACCAGCAGAAGGTGGTGCTGGCGAAGTGGCTGCTCACCCAGCCGCAGATCGTGCTCTTCGACGAGCCGACGCGGGGCATCGACGTGGGGGCCAAGTACGCCGTCTACCAGCTCATGCGTGAGCTGGCGGCACAGGGGAAGGCCGTGCTCATGGTCTCGAGCGAGCTCCCGGAGGTCATCGGCATGAGCGACCGCATCCTCGTCATGCACGACGGCGAACTCGTCGCCGAGCTGCCGGCCGGTGCGGCCGAGCACGAGATCCTCGCGGCGGCCACCGGCGCCGACCGCGGTCCTTCGACGAACGGGGGTGCGCGATGAGCCGCCGCACCGGAGCCCGTCTCCGCATCGACTCGACCGTCATCGTGCTCGGCATCCTGCTGCTCGCGCTCGTGGTCGGCGCGATCCTCGTCGCCACGGTCGGTCGCAACTTCCTCAGCCCGGGGAACATCCGCGACATCCTGACCGGGATGAGCGTGCTCGGCCTCGTGGCCATCGGGCAGACGCTCGTGGTGCTCGGGGCCTCGCTCGACCTGTCGGTCACCTACGTCATCAGCCTGTCGAGCCTGCTCGCGGCGACGATGATGGCCGGGAACGCGGGGAACATCCCGCTCGCGGTGATCGTGACGCTCCTCGTGTGCGCGGGGATCGGGCTCGTGAACGGGCTCATCGTGACCGTGCTCAAGGTCAACGGCTTCATCGCGACGCTCGGCGTCGGGCTGATCCTCCAGGGCATCCTCAACACGAACTTCGAAGGCTCGGCGGGCGAGGTCCCGTGGGCGTTCCAGCTCATCGGCGCGACCGGCGTCGGACCGATCCCGGTGTCCACGCTCATCATGATCGCGCTCGCCGTGCTGGTCTGGGTGCTGCTGAACCGCACCCGTACCGGCGCCCATCTCTACGCAGTCGGCGGCGACCCCGAGATCGCGCGGCTCAGCGGTGTGCGCACCCGCCTCCCGCTGATCTGGGCGCACGTGCTGTGCTCCGTGTTCGCGGGCCTCGCCGGACTCCTGCTCGCCAGCCGTCTCGGCGTCGGCAGCCCGACGGTCGGTCAGCAGGGTGGCTACGCGCTGCTCTCCATCGCCGCGGTCGTGCTCGGCGGCACCCTGCTCCTCGGCGGACGCGGCTCGATCTGGGGCACCATCGGCGGCGTCGCCATCCTCGCCGTCGTCGACAACGTCATGAGCGTGCTGCAGGTGAATCCCTTCCTCAAGGACGTGGTGCGCGGCATCGTCATCGTCGCCGCGGTCGCCGTCTACAGCCGCCGGGCCATCGTGCGGCGTCGTCCCCGCTTCGGCGCCGGCGGCACGCGCACCGGGGGAGACGACGTCGCGAAGGCGGCCGAAGCCGACATGGCGGTCGCGGCCGCCGAGCTCGCGGATCCGACCACCGAGGTCGCCGCCGTCGACAGCGCCGGGGATACCGCCTCCGTGCGGGAAGGAGGACGCTCATGAACGCGCTGCGCACGCTCGTCAGCCCCCGCGGGGCGGTCTTCCTGCTGCTCGTGATCCTGCTCGTCGCGGTCGCCGTGCTCAACCCGAGCTTCGCCGAGCCCGGGCAGTTCATGCGGTACCTGCAGCGCGTCGCCCCCATCGCGATCGTCGCGATCGGGCAGTACTTCGTGATCATCGCGGGGGAGTTCGACCTCTCCCAGGGATCGCTCATCACGGCGCAGGTCATCATCGCCGGCAACCTCGTCGGCCAGGACGACGCCCGCACCCTCCCTGTCCTGCTGCTCATGATCGTGTTCGGTGTGGTCGTCGGGCTCGTGAACGGCGTCCTCACGACGCTGCTCAAGGTGCCGTCGTTCATCGTGACGCTGGGCATGATGCTCGCCCTGCTCGGCGGCGTGATGTGGTGGACGGGCGGCGCGGCCACGGGGAACCCGGCCGACAGCTTCCGGGAGATCGGTCGCGGCGGGATCCGCGACCTCCCCGTGCTGGAGTTCCTGCCCTGGGCCGTTCTGCTGCTCGCCGCCTGGCTCGCCCTCGGCATCGTCATCACCACGCGCCCGCTGGGCAAGACCCTCATCGCAATCGGCGACAACGCCCGCGCGGTGGACTACGCCGGTGCCCGCCGGGCCTGGGTCACGACCCGCGCGTTCGTGCTGTCCTCCCTCTCCGCCACCCTCTCCGCCGTCCTGCTCGTCGGGTACGCGGGGGTGCACCCGTCCGTCGGCCGCGGCTACGAGTTCACCGCGATCACCGCGGTGGTGCTCGGCGGCGTCGTGCTCGGCGGAGGACGAGGGTGGATCGTCGGCGCCGTGGCCGGAGCGTTCGCGCTGGAAGCGCTGTTCCTGCTCCTGAACATCGCGGGCGTGCCCTCCACGCTCCGCGACGCCGTGCAGGGCGTCATCATCATCGCGGCCGTCGCCTATGCGGGGGTCGCCTTCCGAGCCCGCCGCCGGCGCGGTCCCCAGCCGACGGACGTCCCGACCGCGGGGACCGAGAACGCCGAGAACCGCACCACCGCATCAAGCCCTACAACCAGAGGAGATTAGCAATGCGACGATCGATGAAGATCGCCACCGCAGGGGTGGCCCTCTTCGGCCTCATCGCGCTCGCCGGGTGCACGACCGACCCGTCCGTGGCGCCGGCGGAGTCGGAGAACCCCGAGGAGTCGGCCGAGACCACCGAGTGGTTCGACCAGGAGCTCTTCGACAAGCAGGACGAGGAGCGCGGCGTCGACCCCCAGGGCCCCGCCGACCAGCCCTACCTGCAGCACATCAACGCCGAGATGGTCGACACGTCGGAGTTCGCCAGCACCGGCGCCAAGAAGGCCTGCTTCGCGAACGCCTCGATCTCGAACCCGTGGCGGCAGACGGGCTGGATCACGATGAACGAGCAGCTGAAGGTGCTGCAGGAGTCGGGCGCGATCAGCGAGATGGAGACCCGCGACGCGCAGGACTCCGACGACACCCAGATCGCCGACATCGACTACTTCATCTCCGAGGGGAACTGCGACGTCTTCCTCATCTCGCCGAACAGCACGGCGGCGATGACCCCCGCGGTCGAGCGGGCGTGCGAGACGGGCAAGCCGGTGGTCGTGTTCGACCGCGGCGTGAACACCGACTGCCCCGTCACGTTTATCCACCCGATCGGCGGCTTCGCCTGGGGCATCGACACCGCGGAGTTCCTCATCGACAACCTGGAGGAGGGCGACAAGGTCGTGGCTCTCCGGATCCTCCCCGGCGTCGACGTGCTGGAGCACCGCTGGGCCGGCGCCGAGAAGCTGTTCGAGGAGGCCGGGATCGAGGCCGTCGACCACTTCACCGGTGCCGACCCCGCCGAGATCAAGAGCATCATCAGCGACGAGCTCGCCAAGGGCGACGTGCAGGGCATCTGGATGGACGCCGGTGACGGTGCCGTCGCCGCCATCGAGGCCTTCGAGGATGCCGGAGCCGACTACCCGGTGATGACCGGCGAGGACGAGATGAGCTTCCTCCGCAAGTGGAAGGACACGGGTCTCACCGGCCTCGCTCCGGTGTACTCGAACTTCCAGTGGCGCACCCCGCTGCTCGCGGCGCAGATGATCTTCGCGGGTGAAGAGGTGCCGAAGGAGTGGGTGCTCCCGCAGAAGCCGATCACCGAGGCCGAGCTGGACGACTACCTCGCGGCGAACGAGGGGATGCCCGACGGCCACTACGCCAAGTTCGGCGGCGAGGACCTCCCCGGCTACCCGACGGTCTGGCAGGAGCGTCAGATCCCGTAACCCCGTGTGCTCCCGCCCTTCCGCTCGGCCCGCGCCGAGTGGGAGGGTGGGAGCACCCGTACGATCACAAGGACAACGATGCCCCGCACGATCGCCGTCAACACCTGGGTCTGGACGTCTCCGCTGACGGACGACACCCTGGAGCCGCTCGCCCGCACGGCGGCGCGGATGGGCTACGACGCCCTGGAGCTGCCGCTGGAGAGCGTCGGCGACTGGGATCCGCTCCGGGCCCGCACCGTGCTGGACGGCCTCGGCATGGGCGCGGTCGTGGTCGGCGCGATGGGTCCTGGTCGCTCGCTGCTCGCGCGCGCCGGAGACGTCGCCGCGACGCAGGACTACCTCCGTGCGTGCCTGGACGCCGCGGCCGTGCTCGGGGCCTCGATCGTCGCCGGACCCTTCTACGCCCCGACCGGCGTCACCTGGCGCATGGACGAGGCGGAACGGGCGGAGGTCGTCGGGGAGCTCCGGGAGAACCTCGCTCCGCTCGCCAGGGAAGCCGCGGCGATCGGCGTGACGCTGGCCGTCGAGCCGCTCAACCGCTACGAGACCAGCGTGCTGAACACCGTGGCGCAGAGTCTCGACGCGCTGGCGCCGCTGCTCGGCGCAGGGGTGGGGCTGGCCCTCGACACCTACCACCTCAACATCGAGGAGAAGCGGCCGGCCGACGCGGTCCGCGCGGCCGGCGCCGCCATCGCGCACGTGCAGGTGTGCGGCAGCGACCGCGGTGCCGTGGGCGACGACCACACCGACTGGCCGGAGATGCTCCGCGCGCTCGACGACGCCGGCTACCGCGGTGCGCTGGGACTGGAGAGCTTCACAGGGGAGAACGCGACGATCGCCGTCGCGGCTTCCGTGTGGAGACCGCTCGCCGCGAGCCAGGACGACCTCGCTGCCCGCAGCATCGCCCACCTGCGCGCCCTCGGGGCCTGAACCCCCCGCCCGCGATACGAAGCCCCGCGAGACGAAGGAGTATCCATGAGCAGTCACCCGGTCACCCTGTTCACCGGCCAGTGGGCCGACCTCCCGTTCGAGGAGGTGGCCCGCCTCGCCGCGGAGTGGGGCTACGACGGTCTGGAGATCGCCGCGTCCGGCGACCACCTCGACCTCCGTCGGGCGGACGAGGACGACGCCTACGTCGCCTCCCGGCGCGAGATCCTCGACCGGCACGGCCTGCGGGTGTTCGCGATCTCCAACCACCTGGCAGGGCAGGCGGTGTGCGACGACCCGATCGACTTCCGGCACGAGGGCATCCTGCGCCCGTATGTCTGGGGCGACGGCGAGGCCGAGGGCGTGCGGCAGCGAGCCGCGGAGGACATGAAGCGTGCGGCCAGGGTGGCCAGGAAGCTCGGCGTCGACACCGTCGTCGGCTTCACCGGGTCGTCGATCTGGCCCTATGTCGCGATGTTCCCGCCGGTGCCGGAGACGGTGATCGCCCAGGGCTTCCAGGACTTCGCTGACCGGTGGAATCCGATCCTCGACGTGTTCGACGGGGAGGGAGTGCGCTTCGCCCACGAGGTGCATCCGGGGGAGATCGCGTACGACTACTGGTCGAGCGTCCGCACCCTCGATGCGATCGACCACCGTGACGCGTTCGGCTTCAACTGGGACCCCTCGCACATGATGTGGCAGAACATCGACCCGGTCGGCTTCATCGTCGACTTCGCCGACCGGATCTACCATGTCGACTGCAAGGACACCCGTCTGCGCCCGCGGAACGGCCGGGCCGGGGTGCTCGGCTCGCACCTGCCGTGGGGCGACCCCCGGCGCGGCTGGGATTTCGTCTCCACCGGCCACGGCGACGTGCCGTGGGAGGACGCCTTCCGTGCGCTGGACGCGGTCGGCTACGAGGGGCCGATCTCGATCGAGTGGGAGGACGCCGGCATGGACCGCCTGCACGGAGCGCCCGAGGCTCTGGCCTTCGTGCGCTCCCTGCTGTGGCCGCAGCCCGAAGCTGCCTTCGACGCCGCGTTCCGCCACCAGTGACGGCAGGGAGGACGACCGCTGTGCTCAGGGCTCCCGCAGGCGGACCAGGCGCTCGTGCCCAGTCTCCTCGAGCTCGGCGATGTCGTCGCGCGACTTGAGGAAGTCGGAGAACGACCGGTAGCCGAGGGCCTTCTCGCTGAAGGACGGGTCCATGCGGCGCATGTGCGTCTTGACCGCGGAGCTGTGCAGCCATTCGTCGGCGTCCGCCTTGTCGTGGCCGAGACGCAGCGCGCGCTCCAGCAGCCGCGTGGCTTCGCCCTGGTCGTCGATCTTCTCCTCGACCTTGGGCTCCTCGGCGGTGGGCTTGCTCTTGGCCTTCGCGCGCGACTTCGACGCGGTCTTGGGCTTCGCGGCACCCGCGTCCGAGGTGGCCGGGGCGGACGGCTCCGCCGGAACCTCGACCGCGGGGGTGGCGGCGGGCTGTGTGGTCTTCGTCGGACGCGCCACGCCGGGGAGCGAGTCGTACGACTCGAACTCGTCGCAGGCGGCGGCGAGGGACTTCGCCGTGGACCCGGCGACGCCCACGCCGATCACGTAGCGGCCGAGGCGCTTGCAGCGCTGCGCGAGCGGGACGTAGTCGCTGTCGCCCGCCACGATGACGACGTGGGTCAGGTCCGGCAGGCGGAACATGTCCTCGACCGCGTCGACCGCCAGCCGGATATCCGCGCCGTTCTTCGCGTACGCCGCGGCCGGGAAGAGCTGCACGAGATCCACCGCGCGCGCCACGAGCTGCGAGCGGTACTCGGCGTTGACCGGCGACGACCAGTCCGCGTAGGCCCTCGTGAGCACGAGCGTGCCGAAGGACGCCGCGTAGTCGATGATGGCCCCGACCTCGATCATCGCCCGGTTCAGTCGCTCGGCGACCTCGGGGTCGTTCGGGTGCTCCGTGATGCGCTGGCGATCCTTGCCGTAGGAGTTGCGGCCGTGGACGCGGTCGTACCAGGAGATGACGATGTTGTCGAAGTCCAGGTACACCGCCACGCGGGCGTCGGTCGTCTCAGCCACGGTCGTCCTCCTCACCGGGGTACCGGACGCCGATCTGCGCGCGGATCTCGTCGAGGGCGCCCATGATGGCGACGCTCTCCGCGATGGGGAGGATGTCGCCCTCGAGGAGACCGTCGCGGACCAGACGCTCGGCCGCGAGCGCCTGGTACTGCATGCCGCGGCCCTCGACCTCCGAGACGTACTCCTCCTGCACGGTGCCGTCCGGCCGCACGACACGGAAGGTGGTGGGCGTGTACCAGACCCGATCGATGTCGATGCGGGCCTCGGTGCCGACGATGCTCGCGGCGTTGGGGCCGGCGCCGCGCGAGGAGGAGAGAGTCGTGGAGACCGCTCCACTCTCGTGGATCATGACGGTGGCGACCTCGGAATCGGCTCCGGTCTCGACCAGACGCCCCACCGCGCGGATGGTGGTCGGTGCCCCGAGGACGTCCCAGACGAAGGAGATCGGGTAGATGCCGAGGTCGAGCAGCGCGCCGCCGCCGAGCTCGAGCGCATTCAGACGGTGGGCGGGGTCGGTGGGCAGCTGCTGCGTGTGGTCGGCGCTCACGGCGCGGATCTCACCCAGGGCGCCGTCGGCGAGGAGCTCGCGGATGCGGACCATGTGCGGCAGGTAGCGCGTCCACATCGCCTCCATCACGAGCAGCCCGCGCTCGGCGGCGAGCTGCTGGAGGTCTTCGGCCTGCGTGCGGTTCAGGGTGAACGCCTTCTCCACGAGCACGTGCTTGCCGTGCTCCAGGGCGAGCCGGGCGTTCTCGTGGTGCATCGGGTGCGGCGTGGAGACGTAGACGATGTCGACGTCGGGATCGGAGACCAGCGCCTCGTACGACGGATGCGCGTGCGCGATGTCGAAGCGTGCGGCGAAGGCGTCGGCCGACTCCTGCGAGCGCGAGCCCACCGCGACGAGGTCGAGGCCGGCCGTGCGCAGATCGGATGCGAAGGCGCCGGCGATGCCGCCGGTCGCGAGGATTCCCCACCGAAGACCTGTCATGGTCTCAGCGTAGGGGGTGCGGCGGGGGATCGCTCTCTCACAGAACTTTGTCAGCTTCCCAGGACGAAAGTCTCGTGCGGCTGACTCGACCAATTCGTAGGGTGAAGGAGTGATTGAACCCATGCCGACAACCAGAACTTTCAGATGGTCATGGTGGCTCCTCGCCTTTGCGGTTAGCCTGCTCCTGACTCTCATCCCGATTGTCATCACTGCCATCAATTTCGGCTCCATGGGTGGCGAAATTGAGGCATACGATCCGACTCCTGCTGAGTTGGCCACTTGGCAAACCGGTGAGATGGCCTACCGAATCGCCACTGCCGGGGCTTTCTTGACGGTCGGGCTCGGTATTGTGGCCGCAGTCCGCCAGCCGAGCAAACGAGTCGTATGGGGTGCGTGGTTTGTTGGAGGCGCACTCCTCATCATGCTTGCAGCGGCGATCTTCGCCTGGGAAAGTACCCCTCAGGTGTGATCAGGCTTCGCTCCCGGGCAATAGGAATAATCAACCTGAAGTTCGCCGATCCGCGACTCTGCCCGATTAACTTGGCGAAGAAGCTCCATGTTTCGAGAAGGCACCGTTCCAGAGCATTCCGAACGTGTGGCAGAATCGGAGTTTCGTCGACGATCTCTCACGTGCGTATTGGTGCCGCATTGAAGATCATTCGCGAGCGACCGGATCTGCCACTTCGGCATGTTTCCGAAACGGTGGGATTTAACGATTCGAACACTTTCAGAAACCGGTTCAAGGCCGCTACGGGATTGCTGCCTCGTCAATATCAAGCGAGAGTGCGACAGCCAGATACACGCTCTTGGGTCCCTGTGGTCGTGCACATCGGGTGTGAGCGACGGAGCGTGCCCCGGGTAGACCCCCGGGGCACGCTCGATCAGTGAGCTAACTCGGCATCAGGGGTTGCATCCTTGCGCCACCTGAACCCACCAGAACACATCTGGGCGCCACGACTCCATGTCGTAGGTCGCTCCTCCGCCAGAGCCATTGGCTGCGACGTGACAATGGAACTGATTGAGAATCGTTGAGGTCACCTTGTTCGCATTCGTGCCAAGTCTGGCCTTCAGGTCGGCGGTATGGAACTTGTAGGTGCCCAACGCATTGTTCTGGCGACCGAAGGCGGTCGGGACAGCGCGGACGACGTACTTCGAGCCACCCTGGTTCGTGACGTACGCGGACTCGACAAGCCACTTACCCAGGTACGGGTCAGCGACGAGCGGATAGACGACATCCTCGACCGCGTCAATGTCCACATGCTGAGTGAGCACCCCGTCAGCGTAGGTGAACCACGTGGGGATCTCTTGGCCGATCGCATCCTTTGCCCACGGCTCCGCAACGCCACCGAGATACTCGCCCTTGCTGTTGAGATAGGCCATAGCTCCACCCTCAAGGAGCTCTGCGGTGGCGTCACTCGGCAGGTCCAGCGCGAAATCGTAGGTGCGTGGCGCCGTTGCATCATCGATCCGGATCGCGAAGAGTGCGGATGCATCGTCGAGAAGCACAGCCTCGACCTCGCTCGATGCACCGGTCTCTTCCGCGGTCAAACTAATCGTTCCGCTATCGGACGAGATCGAGATCGTGTCATCTTTCACCGTCGCGTCAACATCACCCACCGATGTCGATGAGACGGTGGATGGTGCGATCATCTCTGCGATCTCGGGCGCTGCGGCTCGCAGTTCTTCTATCGTGTCCGCCTCGTTCTCGGCGCTAGCGGCATGCGGTGTCGTGACGGCGATGCCTACTACCAGAGATGCGGCGATTATTGATCTGAGACGCACTATTCAACCCTCCAGGTCGTGTGTTCATGTCTTCTCAGTCTCGGGTGTCTGGTCCAGATTGAAACCTCAAATCCGGGACCGATACGTCCCCAGTCGGTTCCGTGCGGCTTCGAAGCACGGCACGATTCTGCTCGTACCGATACAGATAAACAGGAGCTACGAGTGGTCAAAGTGAAGCGGTTGATTCAGTCCATCATCGGCGTATCTGCGTCAGTGATCATGGTCGCTACCGGGGGGACAGCGGCGCACAGTGCGACAAGCTACAGCGAAGAGACACCGCCCCCGGTCGAGGTTGGATCCCTCTCGCAGTTGACCAACGCGGAGGCGGATCTTCTCGCCAGCGACGACCTGAAGCGAGTCAGCGTCGATCCCTACACGGGGGACGTCACGTCGGTGGTTCCCATGTCAGAGGCGGAGCTGAATGAGGAGGTCTTCGGCTCGCTTCCGCCCCAGGGAAGCATCAGCACGAGAGCGGCATCGCCAAACTGCACGAGCACCTCACAGCCGTGCTGGCACGCGGCCACACCCAGCATCAACTATCGGTTCACTCTCGGCACAACCAAGGGAACCTGGGGTGCCCGCAAGGACTTCTGGACAGGAAACTACTACGCGAAGCTCTGCTGGATCGATCCTCTGCCGACGAACCCGTTCAACCCGGGTACTGTGTGCATGCCTCTTCGCAACGGAACCAAGGCGTGGATTCAGATTGGTTTCACGGTCACCGGAAAGCAGGTGAACGTTTCCAGCATTCGATGATGCCTCGTGGCATGCGCGCACCTCAGCGTTCATGCTGCTGCTGAGATCGCACTGCGATTGAAGAGCCGCCCCGACACCGTCGTCGGGGCGGCTCTGGGTTTTACCTCTACTCGTCGATGCGCTCGGTGGCACCACCACGACCGTGAGGCATCGGTGCCAGCGGGCGCAGCGGGTCCGGACTGCAGACGCAGCAGTGATGGAGAATCGCGGCTCCGAGAGTGAAATGACCCGCATGAGTCGGTGGCGCTAGAACAGGGCATCCCGATCGAGGCCTCCCTGCGCGCTCGACAGCATTTCCTCGTATGTCGACGCGTGACCTGTGGTGTCGCGCGAGTCGCGCCGTCGCAGCCCCGATTCCTACCGTGAAGAAACCTCGTCCCACCCGAAGCCAGGAGGCCTCCGCATGAACCGTCGTCTGATCCGCGCTGCCGCCGTGGCGCTCCCGCTCGTGCTCGCGGGGAGCCTCGCCGCCTGCGCGTCCACGCCCGCTCCCGCGGTCTCACCGGCGGCCGGCGGCGACCCCGTCACCGGAGGCACGCTGACCTACCTCGAGCACCAGGCCTACACGAACCTGTATCCGCCGCAGGCCGGCTTCTACCCGAACGGCGGCATCGTCAACAACATCGCCGCCCGGCTCACCTGGCAGAACCCGGAGACGCTCGAGATCGAGCCGTGGATCGCCGTGGACTGGACAGTGAACGACGACGCCACGGAGTACACCTTCGACCTCAACCCGGACGTGACGTTCTCGGACGGCACACCCGTGGACGCCGCCGCCGTCGCGAAGAACTTCGACACCTACGGGCTGGGGGACGCCGAGCGCGGGCTCACCGTCTCCGAGGCCATCAACAACTACGCCGGCAGCGAGGTCGTCGACGACGACACCGTGACGTTCCGCTTCAGCGCGCCGTCGCCCGGCTTCCTGCAGGCGACGTCGACCATCAACTCGGGCCTGCTGTCGCCGGAGACCCTGGACGGCACGATCGAGGACTTCGGCGCGGGCAACGCGGAGGACATCATCGGCTCCGGTCCCTTCACGGTCACGGACGAGAAGCTCGGCACCGAGTACACCCTCACCGCCCGCGACGACTACGCCTGGGGCCCGGACAGCGCCGAGAACGACGGTCGTCCCTACCTCGACGCCGTGCACGTGCTGGTCACGCCCGAGGACTCCGTCCGCATCGGGTCGCTGCTCGCGGGTCAGGCCGACTACGTCCGCTACGTCCAGGCGTTCGACGAGGACCGCGTCGAGGGCGCCGGATTCACGCTCTACGCCCCGCAGACCCGCGGCGTGAACAACTCGATCGCCCTCCGCCCGGAGAACCCGCTGCTGTCCGACATCCGCGTGCGCCAGGCGATCATCGCCGCGGTCGACGCGCAGGAGGTCGTCGACACCCTGTTCACCGAGAACTACCCGGTGGCCACGTCGGTGCTGTCCTCCCAGGCCGCGGGCTACAAGGACGAGTCCGCGCACTACGCCCACGACCGGGAGAAGGCGGAGGCGCTGCTCGACGAGGCGGGCTGGGAGCCCGGCGCCGACGGCATCAGGGAGAAGGACGGCGAGCGGCTGTCGATCACGGTCTACGAGGCCAAGCCGCAGCCGCTGTCGAAGCAGACCCTGGAGCTCGTGGCACAGCAGCTCGCGGCGGTCGGTGTGGAGCTCACCGTCAAGCCCGGCGATGCGGGCAGCTACGCGGAGGACACGCGTGATCCGCTGAAGACGGGGTTCTACCACTCGATGGTCGGGCGTGCCGACCTGGACGTGATCAAGAGCCAGTACTTCACGAAGAACCGCGACGTGCTCATCTCTCAGGACGCGACGCTCGACGAGCTGCTGCTCGCCGTCGCCTCTGAGCCGGACGCCGAGAAGCGGGTGGCCGCCTCGCAGGCCGTGCAGGACTACATCGCGGAGCAGGCGTACGTGATCCCGCTCTTCGAGGAGCCGCAGGTCTACGGTGCGGCCACGTATGTGCACGGCGTCGCCTTCGAGTCGGTCGGCCGGCCCACGTTCTCCGGCGTGTGGCTCGCGGAGCACTGAGGATCACGGTGACCCCATGACCTTCGTCCTCCGACGGGCCGGGCAGGCCGCGATCGTGCTGATCGCGGCCTTCACGGCCACGTTCTTCCTGCTGCAGCTGCTGCCGGGAGACGCCATCCTCATCAAGTTCTCCGACCCGAGCCTGGGGCTCTCGCCGGAGCAGCTCGACGACATCCGCGCCACCTACGGCGCCGACGTGCCGTGGGGGGAGCAGTACCTGCACGCGGGTCTCGGCTTCCTGGCGGGCGACTTCGGCTACTCGACCCAGTACGGCACCCCGGTGCGGACGATGCTGGCCGAGGCGCTGCCCGCCACGCTGTTGCTCGCGGCGCTCGGACTCCTGGTCGCTGTCGTGCTCGCGGTGCTGATCGCGGCGCTCTCCGCGCTCGCCCCCTTCGCGTGGCTGCGGGACGGCCTGCGCCAGGTGCCGGGACTGTTCGTCGCGGTCCCGGTGTTCTGGCTCGGGATCCTGCTCATCCAGGTGTTCTCGTTCGGACTCGGCTGGGTGCCGATCGTGGGGGCCGATCCTGTCAGCGGGCTGATCCTGCCCGTCCTCACGCTCGCCGTGCCGATCTCGGCGCCGCTCGCCCAGGTGCTGGTCCGGTCGATCGACCGGGTGCAGGCGCAGCCGTTCGTGACCGTGGTTCGCGCGAAGGGGGCGCCGCCGGCGTGGGTGCTCACGCGCTCGGTCGCACGCAACGCCGCCGTCCCGACGCTCACCATCGCGGGGGTGCTGTTCGGAGAGCTCGTCGGAGGCGCCGTGGTCACCGAGACGGTGTTCGGCCGCACCGGCATCGGACGCCTCACGGAGCAGGCCGTCGCGAACCAGGACATCCCGGTGCTGCAGGGAGTGGTGCTGCTGTCGGCGCTGGGGTTCGTGGTGATCAGCTTCGCCGTCGACCTCGCCACGCCCCTGATCGACCCGCGGCAGCGGCGATCGGCGCGCGCCGCCCGTTCCCGCCCCGTCCTTCCCGCCGCCCAGGAGGTGCCCGCATGACCGCTCCCGTGATCGCCGAGACGTCGGTCGAGACGTCGGGTGCCCCGACCGCGCCGTCCGCCCCGGCGCCCGTCTCCGCATCCCGTCCGCGACGGCGGTCGCGTGCCTGGGGGCTGTATCTGGCGTTCGCGGTCGTCGCCGTGGCGGTGCTGTGGGCGATGATCCCCGGCGTCTTCGCGCCGGGCGACCCGCTGACCGGCGTACCCGCCGACAAGCTCCTGCCCCCGAGCGCCGCGCACTGGTTCGGGACCGACGCGCTGGGCCGCGACCTGTTCGGCCGGGTCGTGCACGGCGCGGTGCACTCCCTGTCAGGGGCGCTCATCGCCGTGACCGTCGGCCTCGCGCTCGGCACGCTCCTCGGGGCCGTCGCCGGCGCGACCGGCGGCATCGTGGACGACGTGCTGATGCGGATCGTCGACGTGCTGCTGGCCATCCCCGGGCTGCTGCTGTCGCTCTCCGTCATCATCCTGCTCGGATTCGGAACGGTGAACGCGGCGATCGCCGTGGGACTCGGCAGCGTCGCCGCCTTCGCCCGGCTCATGCGCGCCGAGGTGGCGCGGGTGCGCCGCACCGAGTACGTCGAGGCGGCGTACGGCAGCGGCGGCACCTTCGTCGCCGTGCTGCGCCGGCATGTGCTCCCGAACGCCCTCACCCCGATCGTCGCGCTCGCCGCCTTGCAGTTCGGCACGGCGATCCTCGCCATCTCCACCCTCGGCTTCCTCGGCTACGGAGCCCCGCCGCCCACCCCCGAGTGGGGGCTGCTGATCGCCGAGGGACGCAACTACATCGCGACCGCCTGGTGGCTCACGGCGCTGCCCGGCCTCGTCGTGGTCGCCGTCGTGCTCAGCGCCAACCGCATCAGCCACCGGCTCGGAAGGAGCCCCCGATGACACTGGCGACCCCTCCGTCACCAGCCTCACCCGTCCTCGCCGCGACGGACCTGCGGGTCTCGTACGCCGGTCGCGAGGTCGTGCACGGCGTCTCCTTCGCCATCGCCGAGGGGGAGACGCTCGCCCTGGTCGGCGAGTCGGGCTCCGGCAAGTCCACCACGGCGCACGCCCTCCTCGGCCTGCTGCCGCAGGGCGGACGGGTCGAGGGCGGCCGCGTCCGCCTCGGCGACCTCGACATCTCCGGATGGTCGGATCGGGCGTTCCGCGGCATCCGCGGGTCGGAGATCGGGCTGGTGCCGCAGGATCCGACGACGTCGCTCGACCCGGTGCGCCCCGTCGGCGTGCAGGTCGCCGAGGTGCTGCGCCTGCACGGGCATCGCGACCGTCGTTCCCGGAACGCCCGCGTGCTCGAGCTGCTCGACCGCGTCGGGCTGGACGACCCCGATCTGCGCGCCCGACAGTATCCGCACGAGCTCTCCGGCGGCATGCGGCAGCGGGTCCTCATCGCGGCCGCGATCGCCCTCCGGCCTCGACTGCTCATCGCGGACGAGCCCACCAGCGCCCTCGACGCCACGGTGCAGCGCCGAGTGCTGGACCTGCTGGACGAGCTGCAGCGCGAGGACGGCACGAGCATCCTGCTCGTGACGCACGACCTCGGCGTCGCCGCGGACCGGGCGGCGCGGATCGCGGTGCTGAAGGACGGTCGGATCGTGGAGCAGGGGCCGAGCGCGCAGGTGCTCGCGGAGCCGGAAGACCCGTACACGCGGCAGCTGCTCGCGGACGCGCCCGGCTTCACGACCGGCTTCCGGCGTCCGGACGCGCCGCCGTTCCTCCGGGATGCCGCGGCGGTGGCCGCCGAGAGGCCGTACGAGATCGTGGCCGCGGGCCTCGTGAAGGAGTTTCGGGTCGCGGGTCGTGAGCGCTTCCGGGCGGTCGACGACGTCTCCTTCCGGGTGCGCCGCGGCACGACCCATGCGCTGGTCGGCGAGTCCGGATCGGGCAAGTCCACGACCGCGCGCCTGGTCACGCGCTTCCTCCGTCCGGACGCCGGGACCGTGGAGCTCGCGGGGGAGGACGCGACGGCCGTCGAGGGGGCGCGACTGCGTGCGCTGCGCCGACGGATCCAGCTCGTGTACCAGAACCCCTTCGCCTCGCTCGATCCGCGGCAGCAGATCGCCGACATCGTGGCCGAGCCGCTGCACAACTTCCGCATCGGCGGCCGGTCCGAGCGTCGGGATCGCGCGGTCGCCCTGCTCGAACGCGTGGCGCTGCCGGCGGATGCGGCCCGCCGTACGCCGAGTGAGCTCTCCGGCGGGCAGCGGCAGCGGGTCGCGATCGCACGGGCGCTCGCCGTCGACCCCGAGATCCTCGTGCTCGACGAGGCGGTGTCGGCGCTCGACGTGACGGTGCAGGCGCGCATCCTCGAACTGCTCTCCGCGCTCCAGGCCGAGCTCGGACTCACCTACCTCTTCATCTCGCACGACCTCGCCGTGGTGCGCCGCATCAGCCACACCGTCTCCGTCATGCACCGCGGTCGCGTGGTGGAGGACGGGCCGACCGAAGAGCTGTTCCACGACCCGCAGCACGAGAACACCCGGGAGCTGCTGGCCGCGGTCCCCGGACGAACGGAGGTCCTCGCATGAGCACCACCCCTCGTCCCACCGTCGCGTTCTTCACGCGGCTCCTCGACGACGCGTCCCCGGTCGACCGCTACCGCCTCGCCCTGGCGCAGATCCAGCACGCCGAGAAGCACGGGGTGGGGCGGGCGTGGGTGGCGCAGCACCATTTCCGGGCGGCCGAGGGCGGGCTGCCCTCGCCGCTCGTCTTCCTCGCGCATGCGGCGGCGCGCACCTCGCGGATCCGCCTCGGCACCGGGATCATCACCCTGCCCCTCGAAGACCCGGTCCGCGTGGCCGAGGACGCCGTGGTGGCCGACCTGCTCGCGGACGGGCGGATCGACCTCGGGCTCGGCAGCGGCGGCACCCCGTCGTCCTTCGCGCCCTTCGGGGAGGACGTGCGCGACAAGGGGCCCACCTACGACCGCAAGCTCAGTCTCCTGCTCGACGCTCTCGCCGGCCGGGACATCGGTGCGGGGAACACGCTGTATCCGGACGCGGGGTCGCTGGCCGCGCGCATCTGGCAGGCGACGTTCTCGGCACCCGGCGGTCATCGGGCGGGCGTCCACGGTCACGGACTGCTGCTGTCCCGCACGCAGCCCCGCCCCCACGACCGGCTGCACGCGCCGCTGTCCGCCCTGCAGGACCCCATCATCGACGCGTACCTCGACGCGCTGCCCGCAGAGGCGACCCCGCGCATCACCGCCTCCCGCACCGTGTTCGTGGCGGACGACCGCGCCGAGGCGCTCCGGTTCGCCGAGGTCGGGTTGCGGCGCGCGGCCGAGGGCTTCCGTCGGCAGGGCCAGACGATCCCCGGAGACGACCTCGACGACCTCATCGCCGCGCTCGACACGCATCTCGGCACGCCCGAGGAGGTCGCCGCCTCGCTCGCCGCGGACACGACGCTGCACCGCGCGACCGAGGTGGCGTTCCAGGTGCACTCGGTCGACGCACCGCACGCCCACGTCCTGCGGTCGATCGAGCTGTTCGCGACGGAGGTCGCCCCGGCCCTCGGCTACGCGCTGTCCCCGCCGGATCCCGAGAGCACCCGCACTGCCGAGAACACCCCCACCGTGAAGGAGAACGCATGACCGCCGACATCGTCGACCAGCTGACGGGGGTGACGCCGGAGCTCGATGCGCTGCGTCGTCGCCGTCCTGTGACCAGGGAGGAGCTCCAGGCGAGCTTCGACGCGCTGTTCCACCCGGTCTCCGCGGAGCACGTGTCGCTCGCCGAGCGCGCGCTGATCGCGGCGTTCGCGACCGCGCTCGCCGGTGAGGACGACCCCACGGCGGAGTTCTACGCCGGGAGAGCGCGCGAGATCGACCCTGAGCGCGCCGCGATCGTCGCCCGAGAGGCCGAGGCCGCCGCGACCACCGGACCGTTCGGTGCCTACACCGAACGCGGGCTGGAGGCCGAGAGCACCGACGGCGCGCGGTACGTGCCGGACGCGGCGGCGTCGGCTGCCCTGGGGGAGCGCCTCGCGGCGGCTCTCGCGCACACGCACCTGCTGGTGTTCCGCCCCCGCGAGGCATCAGGCACCGACCTCGGCCGTCTGCACGACGCCGGTTGGTCGACGGACGGGATCGTGACGCTGTCGCAGCTCGTGTCGTTCCTCGCCTTCCAGCAGCGGGTCGTCACCGGCCTCCGCGTGCTCCAGAAGGCCGGACGCACCGCCACCGCTACCGACACCGCCACCGCTACCGACACCGACACCGACGAGGAGGCCGCATGACCGCCGCCGACACCGTGCTCCGCCACGACGACGCCCCCTATCCTGACGCCTTCACCCGCGCCGAGGTCGGCTGGACGCCGCACCTCGCGCCGCTGGCGGAGGAGGATCTCACTCCGCGGCACCTCGACGGCCTCGTCGACGCCGCCCGCGCGAAGAACGAGTACTTCCGGCTGCTCGCGCGCGACCCCGAGGTGCTTCGCGCGCGCACCCTCGTCGACAAGGACATCTTCTACAACACTGCGGAGGGGCTGCCCCGCGCGGAGCGGGAGCTCGCCGCGACGGCCGCCTCCCGCCGCAACGGCTGCGTCTTCTGCGCCTCCGTGCACTCCCGGTTCGCGGCGCACCACGGCAAGCGGCCGGAAGCCGTCGACGCGCTCCTCGCCGAGGGCGTGGACGCAGACCTCGGGGAGCGCTGGAACGCGATCGTCGCCGCCGCGGTCGCGCTGACCGACACGCCCCGCGCGTTCGGTCCCGCGCACATCGCGCGCCTCCGTGCGGCCGGACTGGACGATCTCGAGATCGCAGACGTCGTGCACGGCGCGGCCTTCTTCAACTGGGCGAACCGGCTGATGCTCTCGCTCGGCCGCCCCACTGCTCCCGCCTGACCGACAGGGAGGCCGTCGCCGGATGCGCTACCGTCGCATCATGACAAGCCGTCTGCGGCGCCGAAGCCTCCCTGTCGTCGGCTTCGTCGCTGCGGCCGTCATGCTCGTCGGGTGCGCGCCGAGCATCGAGAGCCTCGTGCGGGTGAGCCTCGCGGATTCCATCGAAGACGCGCAGGAAGACATGTGGGAGCACCGCGGCAAGATCGTCACGGACCCGGAAGTGACCATCGCCGAACTCTCCCTCGCCTCCGACCTCCGGGACGGAACCGACGAGCTCGACGGCAACCCCCTCAAGCTCCTCGACCTCGACAAGAGGGGCGAGGGCACCACCCTGACACTCCTCGCATTCGGTGGCGCGCAGACGGGCGGTGGCTGGTGGTACGAGCAACGCCAGGGGGCGGTGTGCTTCACCCTGACCTTTCCGCGAGGCGAAGAGGTCGTGGAGACCGGCCCCGCGGACTGCCCGGACATCCCGGAACTGGACGGCATCGAGGACGTCGTCCCGCTCGAAGAACTAGACGTCAGACTCACCGCCACCAAGGCCGACTACCCCGACTCGGTGTGCCAGTGCTACAGCGGCAGTGAGTGCGACTGCCCCGGAGGGTAGGCGATCGGGTCGGATCCCGTCGCCGCAGCAACTCCGCTCCGGTGCCACCCTGATCCCTCAGGGGACGAGGATGATCTTCCCCGAGGCGGCGCCGGTCTCCATGAGCTCATGGGCCCGGGCCGCCTCGGCGAGGGGCAGCTCCGGGCCGAGCTCGATGGTGAAGTCGCCCGCGGCCAGGAGGTCGACCGTCTTCTGCAGCGCTTCTGCGCGCCACTCCAACTCCTGCGGCGTGAGCGGCTCGGGGGAGCCGCCGGAGAACGCCCGGATGCCGAAGTCGGCGGCGTCGGGACCGCGGACGATGGTCGCGATGCGGTCGCGGTCGGCGACCAGGGCGAGGGAGGTCTCGATCGCCTCGTCGGTGCCCGCGCAGTCCAGGACGACGGTCACGGGGGAGGGGGCCGCCGCGCGGACGCGGTCGAGCAGGCCGTCGCCGTAGGCCACGGGGATCGCGCCGAGCTCGCGGAGCTGATCGTGCCGGGCGGGGCTCGCGGTGGCGATCACGGTCGCGCCCCAGGCGACGGCGAACTGCACGGCGGCCTGGCCGACCGCACCCGAGCCCGCATGCACGAGGAGCACGTCGTCGGCCGTCACGGCGAGCGAGCGGAGGGACTGATAGGCGGTGCCGGCGGGGATGCCGATCGCCGCGCCCTCGGCCGCGGTGACGGCGTCCGGCAGCTTCACGAGCTTGTCGGCCTCGACCGCGAGGGCGGAGGCGTAGGTCCCGAGCGTGTCGCGGATCGCGACGCGGTCGCCGACCTCGAACCCGTCCGCGCCCTCGCCCAGCACCTCGATGACTCCCGCGCCGTCGAACCCGACCGGACGCGGCTCGGTGATCGGCGCGGACGGGCGCTTGCCGCCGCGGAGCTTGGCGTCGATGGGGTTGGCGCCGGCCGCCTCGATGCGCACCAGCGCCTCGCCGCGGACGGGCACGGGGTCAGGCACCTCCATGAGGTGGAGGACAGCGGGGGATCCGAACTCGGTGTAGACGATCGCGCGGGCCATGCCCTCAGGCTACCCGGCGAGGGTCACTTCCCCGCGAGCGCCTTGGTGATCCGCTGCGGGGACACCGGCTGCGCGGTGCCGAGACGCTGGGCGAAGACGCTGACCCGGTACTCCTCCAGCAGCCAGCGCACCTCGACGATCGCGGGCGGCGCGTCGGGCGCGAGGGGGATGGTGCCCCCGGCGTCTGCGAACAGCGCCGCCATCCGCTCGAACTCCGTCATCCGCGCGCGGTCCTTGCCCGGCTCGTTCGCGAGGGTCTTCAGCCGGTCGATGATGCCGTCGAGGTACCGGGGGAAGTGGGCGAGCCGGTCGACTCCCGCTGCCGCGACGAAGCCGGGGTGCAGCAGGCCGGAGAGCTGAGTGCGGATGTCGTTCAGCGGACCGAGCAGCGCCAGCGCGTTCTGCGACTTGATGCCGCGCTCCACCTCCCGCGCCTTCGCGAGGATGCGGGCGACCAGGGAGACGCAGGCGAAGAGCTCGTCGACGAGCACGGCGGACACGGCGTCGCGGACCCGGGCGAACTCGGCCGCGGTGCGCACGATGCCACGGTCCCGGCCGTCGGCGCCGTCGGTCGACGCGTCGATCACACGACGGGCGACGGCGGCTCGGCAGTCCTCGATGAGCGCGGCCGCCGACGGGTACGGCGAGGCGGCGAGCGCGAGCTTCTCCGCGCTGGTGAGGTGCTGCTGCACGTACGAGGACGGCGAGGGCACCGCGAGCAGGACGAGACGCAGCACGCCGTCTCGCGTGGCGGCGGCTGCGGCGTCGGGGGTCGCCTCGACCCGCACCGACACGCTCGTGCCGGCATCGATGATCGCCGGGTACCCGCGGACGACGCCGCCCGCGACCTTCGTGTCGATGACCGCCGGGAGGTCGCCGAACGTCCACGCCGTCAGCCCGGTCTGCTCGACGGGAGCGGCGGCCACGCGCTCCGCCCCGCGGGGCCCCGGTGCCTCCGCGCGCCCGGGTCGGGCGATGGAGCGGGCGACGCTGCTGCGCGCACGGTCGGAGAGCTCGGCCTGCAGCGTCCGGAGATCGCGCCCGGACCCGACCACCCGTCCCCGCTCGTCCACGGCGCGGAAGTTCATGCGCAGATGCGCCGGCACCCGTTCGTCGTCGAAGTCGGCGGCCGTGACCACCTGGTTCGCGAGCGGCTGCACGAGCCGTGCGAGCGCCTCCTTGAGAGTGCGCGGGGGGAGACCGCCGTGCACCTCCGGACCCTCGTCGGCCAGCGCCGCCCCGAACTTCTCCGCCCAGTCGGCGGCGGGGACGACGTGGCGCCGGATGGCCTTGGGCAGCGCACGCAGCAGTCCGGTGACGAGCTCGGCGCGGAGCCCAGGCACCTGCCAGTCGAAGCCGCGGTCCTCGATCTGGGCGAGCAGCGGCAGAGGCAGCACGACGCTCACGCCGTCGTCCGGTGCGCCCGGCTCGAACCGGTACGCGAGGCCGAGCACCTGGTCGCCCTGCGTCCACCGGGTCGGGAACTCGCGCTGGTCGGCGCGGTCCTCGTCGTCGATGAGGTCGCTCTCGCGCATCACGAGCAGCTTCGGCGTCGTCCTCAGCGCCTCGCGCCACCACTTCTCGAACGACCGCACGTCGAACACGTCGGCGGGGATGCGCTCGTCGTAGAAGCGGAAGACGGCCTCGTCGCCGGCCAGGATGTCGCGGCGCCGCTCGCGCTCCTCGAGCTTCTCCAAGCGGCGGCGGAGCTCGGCGTTGCTGCGCCAGAACGCACTGACCCGCTTGTCGATGCGGGACGGATCCCATTCGCCCTCGACGAGCGCATGACGCACGAAGAGCTCGCGCGAGGCGGCCCGGTCGATGCGGGCGAACTGCACGCGCCGGCGCGGGATGATCTCGACCCCGAACAGCGTGACCTTCTCGAACGCCACGGCGGCTCCGGCGTCCTTGGACCAGTGCGGCTCGGTGACCTGGCGCTTGGCGAGGTCGCCGGCGAGGGGCTCGGCCCAGGCGGGGTCGATGGCGGCGACGGTGCGGGCGAAGGTGCGGGAGGTCTCCACGATCTCGGCGGCCATGACCGCCCGGGGGCTCTTCTTGCGCAACCCCGAGCCCGGGAAGATCGAGAACCGGATGCCCCGCGCGCCCCGGTACTCGGTGATCCGGCGGCGGGCGTCCCCCGCGGGGGAGTGGGCCTTCCCCGCGGGGGCGGTGCGCTCGTCGAGGACGCCGATCTGCGACAGCAGGCCGGACAGCAGCGCGCGGTGGATGGCATCCGGATCGGCGGCACCGCTCGGCTCCGCCCCGCGGTCGGGGGTCTTGACGAGCGTCCGCAGCTGGCGATGCACGTCGAACCACTCGCGGACCCGCACGTAGTTGAGGTGCTCGCTGCGGCACAGCCGGCGGAACGCGCTGGAGCCGAGCGCGCGCTGCTGCTCTCGGAGGTGGTTCCAGAGGTTCAGGAGGGTGAGGAAGTCGCTCGTCGGATCCACGAAGCGCGCGTGCAGCCGGTCGGCCTCCTCTCGCCGCTCCTCCGGTCGCTCCCGCACGTCCTGGATGGACAGCCCCGCCACGATCGCGAGCACGTCCCGCAGCACCGACCCCTGGGTCCCTGGGCCTGTCGAAGGGCCCGCCTCGATGAGCATCCGCGCGAACCGCGGGTCCATCGGCATCCGGGCGATGTCGCGCCCGATGCGGGTGAGCCGGGGGCCGTCGCCCGGGCCGTGCGCCGGGCGGAGGGCGCCGAGTTCGGTGAGCAGGTCGAACGCCGCCTTCACGCCCCGGGCGTCGGGCGGGGTGAGGAAGGGGAACGCGGTGATGTCCCCGAAGCCCAGCGCGAGCATCTGCAGGATGACGGAGGCGAGCGAGGTGCGCAGGATCTCGGGTTCGGTGAACTCGGGACGCCGCGCGAAGTCCTCCTCGGAGTACAGGCGGATGGCGATGCCGTCACTCGTACGGCCGGCACGACCGGAGCGCTGGTTCGCCGAGGCCTGGGAGATGGCCTCGATGGGCAGCCGCTGCACCTTCGAGCGGTTGCTGTACCGGGAGATGCGGGCGGTGCCCGCGTCGATGACGTACTTGATGCCGGGCACCGTGAGGCTCGTCTCGGCCACGTTCGTCGCGAGCACGACCCGGCGACGGACCCCGGCCACGGTGCTGCGCTCGAACACCCGGTGCTGCTCCGCGGCGGAGAGCCGACCGAACAGGGGGAGGACCTCGGTGGGCGAACGGTCCTTGGCGTAGGCGGCGCGCACGGCGTCGGCCGCATCCCGGATCTCCGCCTCGCCCGGCAGGAACACGAGCACGTCGCCTGGTGCCTCCCGGTCCAGCTCGCGGAGCGCCGCGACGATCGCGCTCACCTCGTCCTCCGGCTCGCCGGCGGCGTCCTGCTCCGCGTCCTCGTCGACGAGCGGGCGATAGCGGATCTCGACGGGATATGTGCGCCCCGACACCTCGATGACGGGCGCGGGGGTGCCGTCGGCAGCGGCGAAGTGGCGGGCGAAGCTCTCCGGGTCGATCGTGGCGGAGGTGATGATCACCTTCAGGTCCGGGCGCTCCGGGAGGATGCGGGCGAGGTAGCCCAGCAGGAAGTCGACGTTGAGGGAGCGCTCGTGGGCCTCGTCGATGATGATCGTGTCGTAGCGCGTCAGCAGCCGGTCCCGGTGGATCTCGTTGAGGAGGATCCCGTCGGTCATCAGCGCGATCCGGGTCTCGTCGGAGACCTTGTCGGTGAAGCGCACCTTGTAGCCGACGAGGGTGCCGAGCTCGACCCGCAGCTCCTCGGCCACGCGCTCCGCGATCGTGCGGGCGGCCAGCCGTCGGGGCTGGGTATGGGCGATGCGCTCCCGGCCCAGCTCCAGCGCGATCTTCGGGAGCTGGGTGGTCTTCCCCGATCCGGTCGCGCCGGCGACGATGACGACCTGGTGGTCGCGGATGGCGTCGGCGATCTCGTCCCTGGCCGCGCTGACGGGCAGCTCCGGAGGGTAGGAGATCACGGGGGAGGACATAGCCCTCCATCGTATGCCGGGATGCGCGCCGGGGTCGCCGCGATCGCCGCATACGATCATCGGGTGATGACTGCTCTCCGCCCCGTGCGCTGGTTCCGTGATTTCGGGCGGCCGCCGCGCATCCTCGGTCTCGACGTCGCCCGGGGTCTGGCGATCCTCGGCATGGCCGGTGCCCACGTCGGCGTGACGGAGGCGTTCGAGTGGGGCGACCCGACGACGTGGACCGACCTCGTGCACGGTCGCTCGTCGATCCTGTTCGCGCTGCTCGCCGGCGTCTCCATCGCCCTCATGACAGGACGCGACGTGCTGCCGGAGCGGGAGCGCGTCCCGAGCATCCGCCTCAACCTCGTCGGCCGCGGCGCGGTGATCTTCGTGATCGGTCTCGCCCTGGAGCTCCTCAACACGCCGATCGCCGTGATCCTCACCCTCTACGGCCTGCTGTACGTCGCCGTCATCCCGGTCCTGCGGTGGCGACCGTGGCAGCTGCTCCTCGGCGCCGCCGTCCTCGCCCTCGCCGGTCCGGCGCTGCTCGCTCTGCTCAGCGCGGTGGCGCTGCAGCCGTTCGGCGCGGGCATCGGGTTCGCGCTCTACGGCACCTATCCGATCACCGTGTGGCTGGCGCTCGTGCTCGGCGGCATGGCTCTGGGCCGGCTCCGGGTGCAGGAGCTGCGCACGGCCGTCGTCGCCCTCGTCGTCGGCGTGGTCCTCGCCGCGATCGGCTACGGCCTCGGCGCTCTCGGCGCGGGCGCGGGACTGGGCGGGACCGGATCACTCAGCTCCTCGACGAGCGGATACTCCGGGAGCGAGAGCATCGAGATCCTTGACGACGAGAGCCTGGACAGCCTCCCTGCCGAGAGCCTGTCGTCGTCGTCGTTCATCCCGGACGACGCGATGCCGCCGTCGGGCTGGGAGAGCTACCCCGAAGCGCTCGCCGCGACGGACCCGCTCGGCTCCATGGTCCGCGCGGTCTTCGCCGTCGACCCGCATAGCGGTGGCACCGCCGAGATCCTGGGCTCCGGCGGCTTCGCCCTCGCGGTGGTCGCCCTGTGCCTGCTGCTGAGCCGTCCGCTGCGCTGGCTGCTGCTGCCCCTCGGCGCGCTGGGGTCCATGCCGCTCACGGCATACAGCCTGCACGTCGTCTCCGTCGTCGTCGTCGCCGGCCCCGGCGGCTTCATCGCGGACAACGCCTTCTGGGCGCTCACGGCCCTGGCGCTCCTGATGGTCACGACGCTGTGGGCGATGTTCGTCGGCCGTGGCCCCCTGGAGCGACTTGTCGGGAAGGGCGCCGTCGCGATGGCGGCCGTCCCTCGCCGCTGACGCTTTTCGTCATCCGCACGGCCGCACCTGTCATCACAGGTCCTAGGCTGGGGGGATGACCATTCCTGCACTCGAACTGAACGACGGCAACTCCATCCCCCAGCTGGGCTACGGCGTCTTCAAGGTGCCGCCGGCGGAGACCGAGAAGGCGGTGAGCGAAGCCCTGGAGATCGGGTACCGCCACATCGACACCGCCGCGATCTACGGCAACGAGGAGGGTGTCGGCGCGGCCATCGCGTCCTCCGGCATCCCCCGCGAGGAGCTCTTCGTCACCACGAAGCTGTGGAACGACCGCCACCATGACGACGAGCCCCGCGCCGCCATCGGCGAGAGCCTGGAGAAGCTCGGCCTGGAGCAGGTCGACCTCTACCTCGTGCACTGGCCCACCCCGGCGAAGGACGACTACGTCCACGCGTTCGCGAAGCTCATCGAGCTGCGCGACGCGGGCCTGACCCGCAGCATCGGCGTCTCGAACTTCCTCGTGCCGCACCTGGAGCGCACGGTGAAGGAGACCGGCGTCGTCCCGGCCGTGAACCAGATCGAGCTGCACCCGGCGTACCAGCGCCGCGAGGAGGTCGCCTGGGCCGAGGCCAACGGCGTCCGCATCGAGGCCTGGGGTCCGCTCGGCCAGGGCAAGTACGACCTCTTCGGCACCCCGGCGATCGCGGAGGCGGCCGCCGCTCACGGCGTGACGCCCGCACAGGCCGTCCTGCGCTGGCACCTGCAGAAGGGCATCATCGTCTTCCCGAAGTCGGTGCGCCCCGAGCGCCTGCGCGAGAACCTCGATGTGTTCGGCTTCGAGCTGACCGACGCCGAGATCGCCGCGATCGACGCGCTCGACCCGCTCGACGGCTCCGGCCGCGTGGGCTCGCACCCGGACGAGGTCAACTGATCCCGCCCTCATACCGGCCGCGGGCCCGGCACTGACGCCGTCACCGAGCAGGCACTGACCGGAGCCGCGCTCCACAGCACGGACACCGCACATGACGCCCCGTGTCGCTTCGCGCGACACGGGGCGTCCGCGTGGGTACCGTCGAGCGCATGACAGCTCCGCTCCGCGTCGTCGCCGTCTCGGGCTCCCTGCACGAGCCGAGCAAGACCACCGCCCTCCTCCGTGCGATCACCGCCGCGGTCGCCGAGCGTGCCCCCGTCGAGGCACAGCTGATCGAGCTCACGCAGATCGGCCCCTCGCTCGCGGGTGCTCTCACCCGTGACCAGCTCCCGCCGGAGGTGGAGGCGCACCTGCGGGCGATCGAGACCGCCGACCTCCTCATCGTGGGCAGCCCGGTGTACCGCGCCTCGTTCACGGGGCTGTTCAAGCACCTGTTCGACTTCGTGGACCAGTACGCGCTGGTCGGCACGCCGGTGCTCCTCGCCGCGACCGGCGGCGGCGAGCGGCACGCCCTCATGATCGAGCACCAGCTCCGTCCCCTGTTCGCGTTCTTCCAGGCGCTCACCCTCCCGCTCGGCGTGTACGCGAGCACGACCGACTTCGACGGCTACGAGGTGGCCACCGACGTGCTGCGGGCGCGGATCGCGCTCGCAGCCGAGCGCGCCCTTCCGCTCGTCGGCTACACCGCGTCTCGCCCCGCGGAGCTGCTCGTCGGCTGATCCGGGTCTCCCGGTCTCGCGGAGCTGCTCGACGGTTGAGCCTGTCTCGCCCCGCGGAGCTGCTCGTCGGCTGATCCGGGTCCGACCCCCAGCAGGCCTCCCCGGCGTAGCGTGGGAGCATGACGAACCGGCTCGCCGACACTCTCAGCCCCTATCTGCGGGCGCACGCGGACAACCCCGTCGACTGGTACCCCTGGGGGGAGGAGGCCTTCGCGGAGGCTCGCCGCCGGGACGTGCCGATGCTGATTTCGATCGGCTACTCCACCTGCCACTGGTGCCATGTGATGGCGCGCGAGTCGTTCGCCGACCCGGAGACCGCCGCCCGCATCAACGAGGGGTTCGTCGCGGTGAAGGTCGACCGCGAGGAGCATCCGCACGTCGACGGGGCCTACATGGCCGCCGCGTCCGCGTTCACCCAGAACCTCGGCTGGCCGCTCACGGTGTTCACCACGCCCGCCGGACGCGCCTTCTACGCGGGGACGTACTGGCCGCCGGAGGCGCGACCGCCGATGCCCGCGTTCCGCGATGTGCTGGCCGCGGTGCGCGAGGCGTGGACGACGCGACGGGCGCAGGCCGAGGAATCCGCCGACGCGGTGACCGCGGCGCTCGCCGAGGCGGCGGAGACCGCGGCGTCGAGCCTCCCGGACGCCGCCGCCCTCGCGGAGGCCGCCCGCGGTCTCGCCGCCAGGGAGGACGCGGAGTTCGGCGGCTTCGGCGGAGCTCCGAAGTTCCCGGTGGCCACGACCCTGCGGTTCCTCCAGGAGCCCCTCGTCCGCGCGGCCGCACCGGAGGCGGCGGCTGCGGCCGAGCGCGCCCTCGCGGCGATGGCGGACTCGGATCTGCGAGACGCCGACGGCGGGTTCTTCCGCTATGCGACCCAGCGTGACTGGACGGTGCCGCACTACGAGCGCATGCTGACCGACAACGCCCAGCTGCTCGAGGTCGCGCTCGACGCCGGCGACGAGGAGACCGCCCGCGGGATCGTCCGCTTCCTGCTCGGCACGCTGCGGCAGGAGGGCGGCGGCTTCGGCGCTGCGCAGGATTCCGAATCGTGGATCGACGGGGCCCGCAGCGAGGGTGGCTACTACCTCCGTCCCGTCGCGGAGCGCGCGGCGCTGGAGCCGCCCGCGGTAGACGGCAAGGTCATCACGGGCTGGAACGGCCTCGCGATCGCGGCACTCGCCCGGGCGGGGGCGGCGCTCGGCGAGGACGCGTGGATCGCCGATGCCGCAGAGGCGGCCGCGGCCGTGCTCGGCACTAACCGCGGGGCCGACGGCGCGCTCGTACGGGCCTCCCTGGACGGCCGACCCTCCGCCGCGGTCGCCACCGCAGCCGACCTCGCTCTCCTCGCCGACGGCCTGTTCGCCCTCGCGGCGGCGACGGGTGACGTCGCTCCGGCGGTCACGGGGCGCGACCTCCTCGACGGGGTGCTGGACGGCGCCGCGGGGGAGGACCCGCTGCTCCGTACGCAGGGCATCGCCGCCTCGCCCGACCACACCGACGGCGACCTCCCCTCGGACACGGCGGCGGTCGCGCAGGCCGCGCTCAGTGCCTGGCGGCTCGGAGCGGGGGACCGCTATCGCGCGGCGGCGGCCGAGCGGGTGCAGGCCCTTGCCTCCCGGGCACTCGCCCAGCCCTTCGCCCACGGCAGTCTGCTGCGGGTCGCCGCAGGACTCGCCACGGCGCCGCGGCAGCTCGTCGTGGTGACGGAGGACCCCGGTGGCGTGCTCGCCGCCGCGGCCCGCGGAGCCGATGCCGATGTCGTCGCCGTCGTCACGCCGGCGCAGGCCGCGGCGTTCGCCGCCGCGGGGTTCGAGCTGTTCGAGGGCAAGGAGGCGACCGCCGAGCGCGCCTACGACTGCCGCGCCTTCGTGTGCCGCCTGCCGGTGAGCGATCCGGCCGCGGTCTCGCGCGCACGGTGAGCGCCCTTCTCCGGCGCAGCGCTGTGCATTCTGCCTACCGTGCGGCGTCCTTCAGCCTGTCGAGTGCGCGCGATGCGCAGCTTCGAGTGCACGGTTTGCCCAGCGCCCGCCATCCGTTCTAGGGTGACGCGACCCCTCTCGGATCACAGCAAGGATGCTCTGACGATGACTCTCTCCGCCCGCGCCGGTCTCGACGCCGTGCCCGCCTACCGACAGGGGCGCTCCGCCCCGGCCGGTGCCTCCAAGCTCTCCTCGAACGAGTCCCCGCATCCGCCGCTGCCCTCCGTCGTGCGCGCCGTGCAGGACCGGGTGGCCGGCATCCACCGCTACCCGGACATGAGTGCCTCCGCGATCCGGGAGGCGCTCGCCGCCCGGTATGCGGTGAACCCGGCGCAGGTGACCGTCGGCGCGGGCTCGGTGGAGATCGCCGCCCAGCTCATCCACGCGGTCGCCGGCGAGGGGGACGAGGTCGTCTTCGCCTGGCGGTCCTTCGAGGCCTACCCCTCGCTCGTCCGGATCGCCGGGGCGACGCCCGTCGCCGTGCCGCTGGATGCCGATCACGGCCACGACCTCGACGCGATGCTCGCCGCGATCACCCCGCGCACGCGCCTCGTCTTCGTGTGCAACCCCAACAACCCGACCGGCACCGTCGTCGACGCCGAGGCCCTGGAGCGCTTCGTCGCCGCGGTGCCGCACGACGTCCTCGTCGTCATCGACGAGGCCTACGTGCACTTCGACCGCACGGACAGCCGCGGCGCCGGGATCGAGCTGTTCCGCCGCCACCCGCACGTCGCGGTGCTGCACACGTTCTCCAAGGCGTACGGCCTGGCCGGGCTCCGCATCGGCTATGCGATCGCCCCCACCGCGATCGCCGAGGCGCAGCGCAAGGTGGCCGTGCCGTTCGGGGTCACCGACCTCGCCCAGGCCGCGGCCCTCGCCTCGCTCGCCGCGGAGGACGAGCTCGCCGTCCGCATCGACGAGGTCGTGGCGCAGCGCGACCGGCTGTACACCGTGCTCACCGCCGCCGGCTGGCCCGCCGTCCGCTCGCAGGCCAACTTCGTCTGGGTTCCCGCGGGGGAGCACACCGCCGAGCTCGACGCTGTCCTGCACGCCGGGGGCGTGGTCGCCCGCGCCTTCCCCGGTGAGGGCGTGCGAATCTCGTCGGGCTCCGCCGCCGACATCGATCGGGTGGAAGCGGCCCTCGAGACCGAGCTCGCCGAGGTGAACGCATGACCAACGATCCCGTGACCGAGGTCCCCGTCACCACGACGACCACGAAGGGCTTGCACCCGGGCCTCACCCGCCGCCAGATCTCCATGATGGGGCTCGGCGGCGCGATCGGCGCGGGGCTGTTCGTCGGCTCCGGGCAGGCGATCAGCATCGCCGGACCCGCCGTGCTCATCTCCTACCTCGTCGCGGGCGGCATCGTCGTGCTCGTGATGGCGATGCTCGCCGAGATGGTCGCGGCCCGTCCGAGCTCCGGCGCCTTCAGCTCCTACGCCCAGAAGGCCATGGGGCGCAGCGCCGGCAGCGCGGTGGGCTGGCTGTACTGGATCCAGCTCGTCGTCGTGATCGCCGCCGAGGCGACCGGCGCGGCCGGGATCGTGGCGAACTGGGTACCCGGGATCCCCGCGTGGGTGTGGGTGCTCGTGTTCGTCGTGGCCCTCACCGCGGTGAACCTCTTCGGCGTGCGCAATTACGGCCGTTTCGAGTTCTGGTTCGCGGCGATCAAGGTCGCCGCGATCATCGCCTTCCTCGTCGTCGGCGTATGCGCGATCGTCGGGCTCATCCCCGGCGTGCCGGCGACCGGCATCTCGAACCTCGTGGACCAGGGCGGCTTCGCGCCGCACGGCATCACCGGCATCGCGGCGGCGCTCCTCATCGTCGTCTTCGCGTTCGGCGGCACCGAGGTCGTCGCGATCGCGGCCGCCGAGTCGGACGACCCCTCCCGCAACATCCGCCGGATCGTGCGCGAGGTGCTCGTGCGCATCCTCATCTTCTACGTCGGCTCGATCTTCGTCATCGTCGCGGTGCTCCCGTGGGACGACCCCGCCGTCCAGGCCGGTCCGTTCTCGGCCGTGCTGGACACCCTGAACGTTCCGGGCGTCGGCCTCGTCATGGATCTCATCGTGGTGATCGCGCTGCTCTCGGCCATGAACGCCAACATCTACGGGGCGTCGCGGATGGCGTACTCGCTGGGGGAGCGGGGGCTGGCGCCGCTGTCCGTCACGCGGACGAGCCTCAAGGGCGTGCCGTTCGTCGCCGTCCTCGCCTCGGTGGCGTTCGGCTTCGTCACCGTCGGGTTGAACTGGGCGTTCCCGGATGTCGTGCTCCCGGCGCTGCTGAACGTCGTGGGGTCGACCCTGCTGGTGATCTGGACGGCGACGGCGATCTCGCAGATCGTGCTGCGCCGGCGGGCCGACCGCGCCGGCGAGGCGATGCCGATGCGGCTCTGGGGCTTCCCCTGGGTCTCGTGGCTCTGCCTGGTGCTGCTCACGGCCGTGATCGCGCTGGCGATGATCGACCCGGCCGCGCGCATCCAGCTGCTGCTCACGCTCGGGCTCACCGCCGTGCTGCTGGTCGTCGCCCGCCTGACGCGGGCTGTGTCCCGCCCCGGGATCGTCAAGGAGTGACGTGCGGATCGATCGCCTCGACGCCGCGCTGATCCGGCTGCTGACGGAGTCGCCGCAGCTGCCCCTGCTCGAGTGCGCACGCCGGCTGGGCATCGCGCGGGGGACGGCCACCAGCCGTCTCGCGCGCTTGCACGAGGGCGGGGTGATCGAGGCGATCGTGCCGCGCATCGACCCCGCCGGCTTCGGGTACGGCGTCGTGGCGTTCTGCCTCGTCGAGATCGATCAGAAGGTCGGACACGACGACGTCGCCACCGCCCTCGCGGACGCGGTGCCGGAGATCGTCGACATGCACACCGTGACCGGCGCGAGCGACATGCAGCTCCGGCTCGTCGCCCGCGATGCGACGCGGCTGCAGGAGGTGCTGGACCGGGTGGCCCTTGTGCCGGGGGTCGCGCGGACCGCGTCCTCCATCGCGATGCGCACGCATCTCTCCGGTCGCGTCCTCCCGCTCGTGGAGCACGTGGCCGACGAGGTCTCCTGACCCGGGGCCGCGCTGTGCCCGGCCAGCCCGCCGGTCAGACCCAGCCGGGCAGCCAGTTGTGCAGGCGCCAGAAGTCGTAGGGAACGCTCATCCCCGTCCACAGCGGCAGGAAGAACGCCGACACCAGGACGACGACGCCGAGGTAGATCAGGACGGTGCGCTCTCCCGACTGCCGGCGCGCGAGCGGATCCTCCCGGCGCCCGGCGATGATCCGCAGCGTGGCGGTGAGCGCGAGCACGAGGAACGGCATCATCACGACCGTGTAGAACTGGAAGATCGTCCGGTCGGGGAACATGAGCCAGGGCAGGTAGGTCACCGCGAGGCCCACGAGCGGGAGGCTGAGCGCCGGGCCGACCGGCTGCCGCGTGATCCAGCCGCGGATGAGGCGGTAGAGCAGGTACACGCTGGCCGCGACGCCGCCGTACCAGATGAGCGGGTTGGGGATCGCCGAGATCACGCCGATGCAGTGGTCGACGCCGCAGCCGGTGGGGTCGCTGTCGACCCACACCGCGGTCGGGCGGAGCAGGAAGGGCCACTCCCACGCCGGGCTCGCGTACGGGTGCCCGCGGGTGAGGCCCACGTGGAACCCGAGCATGGCCTCGTGGTAGTTCCACAGGGCGATGAGCGGGTTCGGGTCGCTGCCGCGGTCGTAGCCGTTCGCCGTCACCAGCCACCCGGTCCAGCTCGCGAGGTACACCGCGAGAGCGGGGAAGACGAGGAGGACGAACGACACCGGCCCCTGCCGGAAGACCGCGGACGCCGGCCACACGACGACCCCGCCGCGGCGCCGGGCGAGGGCGTCGGTGATGACGACGTAGAGTCCGAAGCCCGCGAGCACGTACAGCCCCGACCACTTCACCGCCGAGGCGGCGCCGAGTGCGAGCCCCGCGGCGACGAGCCAGGGACGGCGCCAGAGGATCGGTCCCCACAGCGGGTGCTCGTCGTCGGGGTCCCGGCGTTCGAGCAGCGGGATCGTGCGCTGGCGGTCGATGAGAACGAACAGCACGCCGAGCAGCACGAAGAAGGTGAGGATGCCGTCGAGCAGCGCGATCCGGCTCATCACGATGCTGAGGCCGTCGATCGCGAGGAGGGTGCCGGCCACCGTCGCCGCTACGACGGAGCCGGTCAGCCGGCGCGCGATGAGGAAGACCAGCAGCACCGATCCCGCACCGAGGACGGCGGTCGCCAGACGCCAGCCGGCGCTGTTGTCCGGGCCGCCGATGGCCATGCCGAGCGCGATGAGCCACTTCCCGAGCGGCGGGTGCACGATGAACGCGCCCTTGTTCGTCAGCGGGAGCTCCTGCAGGGTGACGAAGGCGTCGTTCGCGTTCTCACCCCACACCCCCTCGTAGCCGAGGCTCCACAGCGACCAGGCGTCCTTGACGTAGTAGGTCTCGTCGAAGGCGAGCTGGTGCGGATGGCCGACGTTCGCCAGGCGCAGCACCGCCGCGAGAGCGGTGACCAGCAGCGGGGCCAGCCAGCCGATCGCCCGGCCCCAGTCCGGTGCCTGCAGCACGCGGTCGCGGAGTCGCTCGTAGCGCGTGAGCCGCTCCTCGGGGAGGGGCAGGAGGGGCTCGGGCGCGGTCACCGGTCCAGTCTAGACACACTCCGCCCTGTGCTCCCGGTATGCCGGCCCCGGGGTCGCTGCGGGTCCACGCCTAAGCTGGGCGGGTGATCATCCTCGCCGCGACCCCGATCGGAAACCTGGGCGATGCGTCGCGGCGCCTCGTGGAGGTGCTGGAGAACGCCGAGATCGTCGTCGCGGAGGACACCCGCACGACGCAGCGCCTCCTGCAGGCCCTCGCGATCGACAACCGGCCCCGCTTGATCGCGCTCCACGACCACAACGAGAAGCAGAAGGCCGCGGAACTCGCCGCGCTCGCCGCGGAGACCGACCTCGTGGTGCTGAGCGATGCGGGCATGCCGACCGTGAGCGACCCGGGGTACGGCCTCGTCGCCGAGGCGGTGGCGCAGGGGGTCACGGTGACCGCGATCCCGGGGCCCAGCGCAGTGCTCATGGCCCTGGCGATCTCGGGGCTGCCGACGGACCGCTTCACCTTCGAGGGGTTCCTGCCGCGGAAGCCGGGGGAGCGTCGGGCGACCCTCTCCGCCCTCGCCGCCGAGCCCCGCACGATGGTGTTCTTCGAGTCGCCCTCGCGCCTGGCGACGACTCTCACCGACATGGGGGCCGCCTTCGGTGCGGACCGCCGGATCGCCGTGTGTCGGGAGCTGACGAAGCTGTACGAGGAGGTCCGTCGTGGCACCGCGTCCGAGCTCGCCGCCTGGGCCGCCGACGGGGTGAGAGGCGAGATCGTGGTGGTCGTCGAGGGGGCGCCGCGGCGGGAGGCCTCCCCGGAGAACGCCCTCGCCCAGGTGCAGGCTCTGGTCGCGGATGGCACCCGCTTGAAGGAGGCGGCCTCCGAGGTCGCGGCCCTGACGGGCTTGTCCTCCCGGGAGCTGTATCAGGCGGCCCTCGCGGCGCGGTCACGGTGACTCCCGTCGCAGATTCGCCCCGGGGTCGCAGGGAGGCGCGGGACGGCTGCGACATGAGCCCGGATCTGCGACCTGCCGCGGGACAGGACTCGGTCGCGCGCGCCTACGATGCGAGGGCCGCGGAGTACCGGGAGGTCGCGGGAGACCTGGGGCTGATGGATCCGCCCGACCGCGAGCTCATCCGGCGCTGGCGCGATGAGACCCCGGGGCGACTGCTCGATGCGGGATGCGGCCCCGGTCACTGGACGGCCTTCCTGCACGGGGATGAGGGCGCAGAGTTCGGAACCGGGCGGGACGTCGAGGGGATCGACCTCTCCGCGGCGTTCATCCACGGGGCGCGGGCGCGGTATCCGCACCTCTCGTTCCATCACGGGTCGTTCCGGACGCTGCCGCAGGCATCGGGCACGGTCGGCGGGGTCCTCGCGTGGTACTCCGTGATCCACACGCCTCCGACCGAGCTGCCGGACGTGTTCGCCGAGTTCGCCCGGGTGCTCGCCCCCGGTGGGAGCCTGCTCCTCGGCTTCTTCGTCGGCGAACCTCGGGCGGTCTTCCCGCATGCCGTCGCCCCCGCGTTCTTCTGGACGGCCGAGGCCCTGTCCCCGCTGCTCGCCGCGGCCGGTCTCGAACTGCAGTGGTCCGAGACCCGCGAGCGCGAACCCGGCGAGATCAGCTCTCGCCCCCACGGAGCCCTCCGCGCCCTCCGCCCCTGACCTGCCCTGTCCAGGCACACCCTCGCAGATCCGCACCGTCTCGCAGATCTGCACCGTCTCGCAGATCCGCACCGTGTCGCAGAGACTGACTCCATTCCTGCGACACCGACGCGAATCTGCGCCGGCGCGCGGGAGGGGCGGAGGGGAGGGGAGGGGAGGGGGAGGGGGAGACTGTCCTACGCTGACAGGACCAGGACCAGGACCAGGACCGCGACGAGAGGAGTCCGTGTGAGCAAGGCCGCGACGGTGTATGATGTCGCCGACCGCGCCGGAGTGTCGATCGCGACCGTGTCGCGGGTGCTGCGCTCGCCGGAGGCCGTTCGTCCGGTGACCCGCGAGCGGGTGCTCGACGCGGTCTCCGCGCTGGGATACGTCCCCAGTGGGAGTGCGCGGGGTCTCGCGGAGCGCCGGACCGGGGTGCTGGGGCTGTACTTCCCGGGATTCGACGCCGCCGAGGACGCTCCACCCCTCGACGTGCTGTCCGCCGCTGCGCGCCCGCCGTTCACCGTCGTGTCGGAGGACCAGGACCCGCCGCACTCGTCGATGCTGTTCCTCGACGAAGTCCTCCGCGGCGCCGAGCTGGAGGCGTGGAAGCAGGGGTTCGTGCTCATGGTGGGCGTCGGCCGCGACGATCCCGACCGCTCCACCGTCCGCGACATGGCCGGCCGCGTGGACGGGCTCATGGTGCTCGCCCGCAGCGTGCCGGACGACGTGCTCGCCCGGCTGGCCCGCCGCATCCCGGTGGTCGTGCTGTCCGGACCGCCGCGGGGCGATGCCTACGATCACGTCACGGTGAGCAACGTCGAGGCGATGGGGGAGCTGACCCGCCACGTGCTGTCCCAGGTCGGGGAGGGGGAGATCGCGTTCCTCGCGGGCCCGGCCGACTCGCCCGACGCCGAGCAGCGGTGGGAGGGCGTGTCGACCGCGCTCGCCGCGGCGGGGCGCGATCCGGCGGCGGTGCGCATGCTCCGGGGTGACTTCACCCGCGCCTCCGGGCGTCGGGCGGGGGCGGAGTTCGCGCACGACGGCGTGCCCGCCGCTCTCATCGCCGCCAACGACCAGATGGCCCTCGGCGCCATGGACGTGTTCCGGGGCGCGGGCGTGCGGGTGCCCGACGACGTCCTCGTCACGGGGTTCGACGGCATCGAGGCGGCGACGCTGGTGTCGCCCCCGCTGACCACGATCCGGCAGCCGATGATCGAGCTCGGACGCGCGGCCGTGCAGGTGCTCGCGCGACGGCTGGAGCAGCCGGACGCCCCGCCGCTCACCACGCGGCTGCCGCTCCAGATCCTCCTCCGCGAGAGCTCCACGCGCCCCTCCTGAGTCGCCGCGGCCGCGCCGCCCCGGAGGACCCCCGGGCTCACCACGGGGTTGCCGATTCAAAATGTATGCGCTTACAATCTGGTGTACGGCCTCGGCCGGCAGGACTCCCCACCCCCCCCGGGGCGCCCTTCATGACAGAGACGACATGAGGTCATCCAGTGGCAGAGACGCACACCTTCCGACGCTGGCGCCGCGCCGCCGTCGTGGGGCTCGCGGCCGCAGCGGTCGCGCTCAGCGGCTGCAGCATCCAGATCAGCTCGCAGCCCGACCCCTCGATCGGCGACGACACGATGCTCATCAACGCCGACAAGGGCAACCCGTTCTTCACGCAGAACTTCAACCCCTACCTCACGAACACCCGGACCGCCTCGCGGTGGATCTACGAGCCGCTCATCCTGGTGAACCCGCTCGACGGCGAGCTCACCCCGTGGCTCGCGTCCGAGTGGACCCAGCCGGACGCCCGCACCATCGTGATGACGGTCCGCGACGGCGTGGAGTGGAGCGACGGCGAGCCCCTCACCCCGGAAGATGTGGCCTTCACGTTCCAGCTCATCAAGGACGAGCCCTCGCTCGACATCAAGGGCGCGTGGCAGCACATCGACCGCATCGAGGTCGACGGCGACGACGTGGTGTTCCACCTCCAGGGCGAGGACGCGCCGTCGCTCTCGATCCTCGGGCAGACCATGATCGTGCCCGAGCACCTGTGGGCCGACGTGGAGGACCCGGCCACCTGGCGCAACGAGGAGCCGGTGGGCACCGGGCCGTTCGTGCTCGGCAACTACAACGACCAGCAGTACTCGATGGACCGCAACCCGGACTACTGGCAGGCGGACAAGATCGAGATCGAGCACATCATCCTGCCCGCCACGAACACCCAGCTCGACACCGTGACCCGCGGCTACGACTGGGCCTACTCCTTCATCTCCGACGTCGAGGGCACCTGGGGGGCGGCGAGTCCCGACAACACCTGGTGGTTCCCGCCGGGCGGCGTCATCTCGCTCGTGCCCAACCTCGAGGTCGCTCCCTTCGACGACGTCAACGTCCGTCGCGGCATCGCGCTCGCGCTCGACCGGGAGGAGATCGCGGAGACCGCCTCGGAGGGCTACATGCAGCCCGCCGGGCAGACCGGCCTCATCCTGCCCAACCAGGAGAAGTACCTCGACCCGGAGATCCCGGACCAGGGCATGCTCGCCCAGGACCGCGACGCCGCGCTGGCGGCGTTCGCCGAGTCCGGGTACACCCTCCAGGGTGACCAGCTCGTCGGCGAGGACGGGGAGCAGCTCGCCTTCTCGCTGACCACCGCCAACGGCTACTCCGACTGGACGCGCGCCGCCCAGACCGTGCAGCGCCAGCTCGCGGACGTCGGCGTCACGGTGTCGCTCAAGCTCCCGCAGCCCGCCGGGTATCAGAGCGCGATCGGCACCGGCGACTTCGAGATGGCGATCGGCGGCATGGGCAACGGCGACGTGTACCAGGCCTACAACAGCCTGCTCTCCAGCGACTTCTACGTGCCGGCCGGCGAGGTCACGACCAACAACTTCGAGCGCTACCGCTCCCCGGAGGCCGACGCCTTGCTGGAGGAGTTCCGCGCCACGATCGATCCCGACCGCCAGACCGAGATCGTGCACGAGCTGCAGGGCATCGTGTACGAGGAGGTCCCCGTGATCGGCCTCTACTACGGCGGCATCTGGGGCCTGTTCAACGACGCGAAGTTCACCGGCTGGCCCTCCGCGGAAGACCCGTACATGATCCCGCAGAACTACGACTCGGCGCCGCTGGGCATCTTCACCCGCCTGAAGCGCACGGACGGAGGGGACCAGTGAAGTACGTCCTCCAGAAGATCGGCCTGTTCGTGCTCACCCTGTGGGCCGCGATCACCCTGAACTTCTTCCTCCCGCGACTGATGCCCGGCTCTCCCGCCGACGCGGCGATCGCGAAGCTCTCCCAGAACGGTCCGGTCTCGGACGCCACGCGCGCCGCGATCGAGGCGCAGCTCGGAGTGCCGACCGGTTCGATGTGGGACCAGTACGTGGCCTACCTCGGCCAGGTCGTCCGGCTCGACTTCGGCGTCTCGTACACGTTCTACCCGCAGACCGTGTCGAGCATGGTCTCCACCGCGCTGCCGTACACGCTCGGCCTCGTCGGCATCGTCACGATCCTCGCCTTCGTGATCGGCACGCTCATCGGTGTGATGGCCGCCTGGCGGCGCGGCACCTGGCTGGATTCGCTGCCCACCCTGACCGGGTCGTTCCTCAGCACGTTCCCGTACTTCTGGACGGCGCTGCTGCTGCTGTTCTTCCTCGGCTACGTGCTGCACTGGTTCCCGACCACCGGCGCCTACTCGGCGACGACCACCCCGGGATTCACCGGGGACTTCATCGTCGACCTCGTCCGGCACGCGTTCCTGCCCGCGCTGACGATCCTGCTCACCTCCCTCGGCGGCTGGATCATCGGCATGCGCAACGCGATGATCAACACGCTCGGCGAGGACTACATCACCTTCGGCGAGGCGAACGGCCTCCGCGGTCGCACGATCGCCCTCCGTTACGCGGCCCGCAACGCGATCCTGCCGAACCTGACCGGCTTCGGGCTCACGCTCGGCGGCGTGGTGGGCGGCTCGATCCTCGTCGAGCAGGTGTTCGGATACCCGGGCATCGGCTACCTGCTCTTCAACGCCGTGATCGGGCAGGACTACCCGCTCATGCAGGCGCTCTTCCTGATGATCACCGTGAGCGTGCTCATCGCCAACTTCCTCGTGGACATCCTCTACGGGGTTCTCGACCCGAGGACTCGCCGATGACGACCCCGAACCCCACCCCCAGCACCGTGACCGTCAAGGTCCCCACCGCCCGCATCGCGGCGCCCAGCCCCTGGCGCGCCTTCGGCCGGATGGTCGGCACCCTGTGGTCCAACGGCAAGGCCCGCATCGGCCTCTGCCTCCTCGCGTTCTTCGTGCTCGTCGCCGTGTTCGCCCCGCTCCTGGCTCCGTACGGGCCGAAGGAGAACGGGTTTCCGCGCAACGCCGACGCCTCGTGGGAGCACTGGCTCGGCACGACCGCGGCCGGGGAGGACGTGCTCAGCCAGCTCATCTACGGCGCCCAGGTCAGCCTCCTCGTCGGTTTCGCGGCCGGGCTGCTCTCCACGGTCGTGGCCGTGCTGATCGGTCTGAGCTGGGGCTACATGCGCGGGTTCGCGGGCGAGGTCGTCGGGTTCATCGTCAACCTGTTCCTCGTGATCCCCGGCCTGCCGCTGATGATCGTGATCGCGGCCTACCTGCAGAACGGCGGCATCCTCATGATCATCGCCGTGATCGTCGTGACCGGCTGGGCGTGGGGTGCGCGCGTGCTGCGCAGCCAGACCCAGTCCCTCCGCGGCAACGACTTCGTCACCTCGGCGCAGTTCTCCGGCGACAGCAGGGCGCGGATCGTCTTCCGCGAGATCCTGCCGAACATGACGTCGATCATCGCCGGCACCCTCTTCGGGGCGGCGACGGCGGCGATCCTCGCCGAGGCGGGGCTGGAGTTCCTCGGCCTCGGCGACTCCAGCATCGTCAGCTGGGGCACGATGCTCTACTGGGCGCAGAACTCCAACTCCCTGCTCACCGGACAGTGGCTGCTGCTGTTCGCGCCCGGTCTGTGCATCGCGCTGCTCGCCCTCAGCCTCACACTCATCAACTTCGGCGTGGACGGCATCTCCAATCCGCGCCTGCGCGAAGGGAAGGGCCGATGAGCGCCATGGAGCACGACGACATCCTCCTCGACGTCCAGTCGCTGTCCGTGGAGTACGCCTCCCCGGGGCAGGAACCGGTGCCGGCGGTGCGCGACGTGTCGTTCGCGCTGCGGCGCGGCGAGTTCGTCGGGCTCGTCGGCGAGTCCGGGTCGGGCAAGTCCACGCTGGGCTTCGCGCTGACGCGGCTGCAGAAGCCGCCGGCGCGCATCAGCGGCGGACGCATCCTCTTCGACGGCCGCGACATCCGCGAGCTCGATGCCGAGGAGCTGCGGCGTCAGCGCCAGGGCGGCTTCGCGATGGTGCTGCAGTCCGGCATGAACGCGCTGAACCCTGTGCGGACCGTGGGCAACCACTTCCGCGACATCTTCGCCGCGCACGGTCATGTGCCCGCCGAGCAGCGCCAGGCCAGGGCGCGGGAGCTCGTCGGCAAGGTGGGGCTGAAGCCGGAGGTGCTCGACCGGTACCCCGGGGAGCTCTCCGGCGGCATGCGGCAGCGCGCCTCGATCGCCCTCGCCCTCTCGCTCGAGCCCCAGCTGATGGTGTTCGACGAGCCCACCACCGCGCTCGACGTGCTCGTCCAGCACGCGGTCATGGACACGATCCAGGAGCTGCAGCGGTCCGAGCGCTTCACGGCGATCCTCATCAGCCACGACCTCGGGATCGTCCTCGAGGCGACCGACCGGGTGATGGTCATGCACGAGGGCCGCATCGTGGAGGACGCCCGCAGCCAGGACATCCTGCACCGCCCGCAGGACGAGTACACCCGGATGCTGCTGAGCCACTACGCCGACCCGCGCGCCGAGAAGATCGAGATCCCCGGGTTCGTCGATCTCGGCACCCGTCGCCGGGAGGGACGCAGCCGTACGGACGTCACCGAGACCCTGCCGACCGTGTCTCCGCGGGACGCCCGGCGGGCCGACGCCGCGATCGTGGTGGAGGGCGTGACCAAGCGCTATCCGGCACCGCGCCGCGGTCAGGACTCGGTCGTCGCGGTCGACGACGTGTCCTTCCGCCTGGAGCCGGGGGAGGCGCTGGCGCTGGTCGGTTCCTCCGGCTCGGGCAAGTCGACGATCGCGAAGATGCTCACCGGCGTCGAGAAGCCGACCTCCGGCCGCATCCGCTTCGGCGACACCGATGTGGCGTCCTTGAAGCGCCGAGGACTCCGCGACCTCCGCAAGGACGTGCAGATGGTGTTCCAGGATCCGTACGCGGCCCTGAACCCGCTGCACACCGTCGAGTACGCGCTGACCCGTCCGGTCGTGAACTACACGAGGCTGCGCGGAGCGGAGGCCAGGGCCCGGGTGCTCGAACTGCTGGAGACGGTGGGCCTGACGCCCGTCGAGCAGTTCGCCGCCAAGCTGCCGCACCAGCTCTCCGGCGGGCAGCGGCAGCGCGTGGTGATCGCCAGGGCGCTCGCGAGCGACCCGCAGGTGCTCATCGCGGACGAGCCGGTGTCGATGCTCGACGTGTCGCTCCGCGCCGGCGTGCTTGCGCTGCTGGAGGACCTCCGCGAACGGTGGGGCATCAGCATGCTCTACATCACCCACGATCTGCTGAGCGCGCGGCTCGTCACCGAGAACATCCTCGTGCTCAACAGCGGCCGCGTCGTCGAGCGGGGCGAGACCTCCCAGGTGCTGCAGCATCCGGAGGACCCGTACACGGTCGAACTGCTCGACGCCGTGCCGAACCCCGCCCGCGCCCGCTGACGCGCCGAACGACTGCAAGAAAGAGAGAGGAGCGCATCCGTGCTCGCATTCCCCGACGGCTTCCTCTGGGGCGCCGCGACCGCCGCCCATCAGGTGGAGGGCAACAACACCACGAGCAACTGGTGGGCGATGGAACACGCCCCCGACTCGCCCATGGTCGAGCCCTCCGGTGACGCCGCCGACCATTTCCACCGCTACCCGGAGGACATGCGGCTGCTCGCCGAGGCCGGGCTGAACTCCTACCGGTTCTCGGTCGAGTGGGCGCGGATCGAGCCGGAGCGCGGGTTCGTCTCGCGGGCGATGCTCGACCACTACCGCCGCATGATCGACACCGCCAGGGAGAACGGGCTGGACCCGACGGTCACCCTCATGCACTTCACGGTGCCGCAGTGGTTCCAGAAGGACGGCTTCTGGCGTGCCGACGACGCGGTGGACCTGTTCTCCCGCTACGTGGAGACCGTGCTGCCGATCCTCGACGGCGTGCGCTACGTGTGCACGATCAACGAGCCGAACATCGCGGCGATGCTCGCCGGGGGAGAGGACGCGGCGAACCTCGTCGCCTACGGCCTGCCGAATCCGGACCTCGGCGTCGCGGACACCCTGCTGACGGCCCACCGGCGGGCGTCCGAGATCCTGCACACGGTGCCCGGAGTGCAGGCGGGCTGGACGATCGCCACCCAGGCCTTCCACTCCACCGGCGAGCCCGGCGCCGACGAGATGCTCGCGACGTACGGCGACCCGCGCGACCACTGGTACCTGGAGCAGTCCGCCGGAGATGACTTCGTGGGCGTGCAGGCCTACACCCGCACGTTCATCGGTCCGGAGGGGCCACTGCCGGTGTCGCCGGACGTGGAGACGACGCTCACGGGCTGGGAGTTCTTCCCTGACGCCCTCGAGCTGGGCGTGCGCAGCGCGTGGGAGCGCAGCGGCGGCGTCCCCGTGCTCGTCACGGAGAACGGCATCGCCACGGCCGACGACACCCGCCGCATCGCCTACACGCAGGGCGCACTGGAGGGGCTGCACCGCGCCATCAGCGACGGCATCGAGGTCCGCGCCTACCAGCACTGGAGTGCGCTGGACAACTACGAATGGGCGAGTGGATTCCGGCCGACGTTCGGTCTCATCGGCTTCGACCACGAGACCTTCGAGCGGTTCCCGAAGCCCTCGCTGGCCTGGCTCGGCGAGGTCGCCCGCCGCAATGGGCTCTGACGAGCCGCACGGCGTAACCACGGGCATGGGGGCACCTAGAATTGTCCCCATGCCCGCTGGCGACTCCTTCTACATCACCACGCCCATCTACTACCCCTCCGATGTGCCGCACATCGGTCACGGGTACACGACGGTGGCCGTCGACACGCTCGCACGGTGGCACCGCCAGGCGGGCGACGACACCTGGATGCTGACGGGCACCGACGAGCACGGTCAGAAGATGCTGCGGGCCGCGGCCGCCAACGGCGTCACCCCGCAGGAGTGGGTCGACAAGCTCGTCAGCGAGAGCTGGTTCCCGCTGCTGAAGACCCTCGACGTCGCGAACGACGACTTCATCCGCACCACGCAGGAGCGGCACGAGACCAACGTGCAGACGTTCTTCCAGCGGCTCTACGACCGCGGCTACATCTACGCGGGCGAGTACGAGGCGCTCTACTGTGTGGGCTGCGAGGAGTTCAAGCCGGAGTCCGAGATCGTCGACGGCACGGGTCCCTTTGAGGGGCTGAAGGTCTGCGCCATCCACTCCAAGCCGCTGGAGCTGCTGCAGGAGAAGAACTACTTCTTCAAGCTCAGCGAGTTCCAGGACCGCCTGCTCGAGCTCTACAAGACCGAGCCCGACTTCGTGCGGCCCGACTCGGCGCGCAACGAGGTCGTCTCGTTCGTGAGCCAGGGCCTCAAGGACCTCTCGATCTCCCGCTCGACCTTCGACTGGGGCATCCCGCTGCCGTGGGACGAGTCGCACGTCATCTACGTGTGGGTCGACGCGCTGCTCAACTACGCCACGGCCGTCGGCTACGGCTCCGACGAGGAGACCTTCGCGCGCCGCTGGCCCGCGTACCACGTCGTCGGCAAGGACATCCTGCGCTTCCACGCCGTGATCTGGCCGGCGCTGCTGATGGCGGCGGGGCTCGACGTCCCGAAGGGCGTCTTCGCGCACGGCTGGCTGCTCGTGGGCGGCGAGAAGATGTCGAAGTCGAAGCTCACCGGCATCGCGCCGACCGAGATCACCGACGTCTTCGGCTCCGACGCCTACCGCTTCTACTTCCTGTCCGCGATCGCGTTCGGTCAGGACGGCTCGTTCTCCTGGGAGGACCTCTCCGCGCGGTACCAGGCCGAGCTCGCGAACGGCTTCGGCAACCTCGCCTCGCGCACGACCGCCATGATCGAGAAGTACTTCGAGGGCATCGTGCCGCCGGCGGCCGAGTACACCGAGGCCGACCTCGCGATCCAGCGGATCGTCTCGGACGCCGCGACGAAGGCGGACGCGGCGATCGGCCAGTTCCGCATCGACGAGGCGATCTCCGCGATCTGGACCATCGTCGACGCGCTCAACGGGTACATCACCGAGAACGAGCCGTGGGCGCTCGCCCGCGACGAGGACCAGCGCGAGCGTCTGGGTACCGTGCTCTACACGTGCGCCGAGGGGCTGCGCGCGCTCGCCGTGCTGCTGTCGCCGGTGATGCCGCAGTCGACCGAGAAGCTGTGGATCGCGCTCGGTGCCGCGGAGACCCTGGGGCGGCTGCAGGACCAGCCGATCCGCGAGGCGGGTGCCTGGGGTGTGCTGAAGCCGGGCACGAGCGTCAACGGCCTCGCGCCGCTGTTCCCGCGCGTGGAGTCCACGGCCTGACATCCGGGCAGGACACCATGGCGGAGACCTACGTGCGCGAGCGCTCGGGCGACGGGCGCAAGGACCGGACCTATCCGGCGGCCCCGGAACCCCTCGCGGTGCCCGTCTACGACAACCACGCGCACCTCGAGATCGCCGATGGTGACCAGCCCTTGACGCTCAAGACCCAGCTCGACCGGGCGGAGGCCGTCGGCGTCATCGGCGTCGTCCAGGCGTCCGGAGACATCGAGTCGTCCCGCTGGGCGGTCGAGGCCGCCGCGTCCGACCCCCGGGTCCTCGCCGCGGTCGCCATCCACCCGAACGACGCCCCGACGTACGCCGAGGAGGGGCGCCTCGACGAGGCGCTCGCCGTGATCGACGAGCTCGCCGCGCATCCGCGCACGCGCGCGATCGGCGAGACCGGGCTCGACTTCTTCCGCACCGGACCGGAGCGCCGTGCGCCGCAGTTCGCCTCGTTCGAGGCGCACATCGCGCTCGCCAAGAAGCACGGCATCGCGATGCAGATCCACGACCGGGATGCGCACGAGGCCGTGCTGGAGACGCTGACGCGGGTCGGGGCCCCCGAGCGCACCGTGTTCCACTGCTTCTCCGGCGACGAGGCGATGGCCCGGGTGTGCGCCGACGCCGGGTACTACCTGTCGTTCGCCGGGAACGTGACGTTCAAGAACGCGCAGAACCTGCGCGACGCGCTGAAGGTCACCCCGCTGGACCGCCTCCTCGTCGAGACGGACGCGCCGTTCCTCACGCCGGTCCCGCTGCGGGGCCGCCCGAACGCGCCGTACCTCGTGCCGCTCACGGTGCGCTTCCTGGCCGCCGAGCTCGACCTGGACGTGGACGAGCTCGCCGCGCAGCTCGCCGAGAACACCGTCCGGGTCTACGGCTCGTTCGCCGACTGACCCTCCGGGTCGACGTCCCCCGGTCCCGTCTCGGCGACCGGCTTGGCACTGACGATGTGCGAGATGGGCTTCCACACCAGCACGAGGGTGATCGCCGCCCCGCCGAACGCGAACCACCAGGGCGCGGTCAGGCCCCAGGTCTGCGCGATGACGCCGCCGAGGGCCTGGCCGACGATCATGCCGCCGAAGACGCCGACCATGTTGACCGAGGCGACGCGCCCCTGCAGGGAAGCGGGGACGAGCCGCTGCCGGACGGTCGTGGAGATCGTGCCCCACACGAAGGCGTACGCCCCGAAGAAGAACATGATGACGAGGGCCACCGTGCCCGTGGTGGTCAGCGCGAACGCGAGGTGCATGAGCACCTCGAGGGAGAGGACGACACGCATCAGGGTCGCGAACGACACGTGCCGTTCCAGCCAGCCGAAGCTCAGCGTCGCGAGGATGCCGCCCGCCGCGGACGCCGTGGTGAGCGCGCCGTAGCCCACGGGCCCCATCTGCAGGTGCTCGGTGGCGTAGAGCACGAGCACGCCCCACGGCGCGGCCCAGGTCACGTTGAAGACGAGGATGATGAGCACGAGCATGCGCACCGGCGGATTGCGCCACAGCCAGCGCAGACCCTCCGCGATGTCGGTGTGCACCGGCGGGTGGGTCTCGGTCTCCCGCGGCGGGACGGGCGTGCGGGCCATGCGGGAGATGAGGACGATCGCGAGCGTCACGCACAGCACCTCGACGAGGAACGGCCATGCGCTCCCGGCCGCGAAGAGGAACGCGCCCAGCGGCGGCCCGGCGAACTGGTTGGCGACGAGGTAGCCGGCCTGCAGGCGCGCGTTCCCGATGCCGAGGTCGGCCGGCTTCACGAGCATCGGCAGCAATGTGCTCCCCGCGGTGTCGACGAAGACCTCGGCGGTGCCGTAGAGGAACGCGACGGCGAGGACGATCCCGATGTTCGCGGTTCCCGTCACGAGGAACACGCAGAGCGCGGCGAGCACGACGGCGCGCACGGCGTTGGCGGTCATCACCAGGCGGCGTCGATCGAAGCGGTCGGCGATGGCCCCCGCGTGCAGGCCGAAGAGCAGCCATGGCAGGAACTGCAGGATGGCGCCGGAGGCCACGAGGATCGGCGACGACGTCATCGACGCGATGAGCAGGGGAGCGGCGGCCAGCGCCACACCGTCTCCGATGTTGCTCGTCCACGACGACGCGAGCAGCCAGCGGAAATCCCTGCCCAGGCGCCGCGGAGCGATCAGTTCACCGAGGGAGGGCACCCCCGAAGGATACGGGAGAATGGGTGCATGACCGTCACCTTGCTCGGGGCCACCGAGATCCGCCGTCTGGCCGCCGAGCTCGATGTCACCCCCACCAAGAAGCTCGGACAGAACTTCGTCGTCGACGCGAACACCGTCCGCAAGATCGTCCAGGCCGCCCGCGTGCAGGCGGGGGAGCGGGTGGTCGAGGTCGGACCGGGACTCGGGTCGCTGACCCTCGCGATCCTCGAGGCGGGAGCCGCGGTCACCGCCGTGGAGATCGACCACCGCCTGGCCGCCCGCCTGCCGCAGACCGCGGCCGAGCACGGCGTGCCGGAGGGGATGCTGACGGTGGTCGACGCCGATGCGCTCCGCGTCACGGAGCTGCCGGGGGAGCCGACCGTCCTCGTCGCGAACCTGCCGTACAACGTGTCCGTGCCCGTCCTGCTGCACTTCCTGGAGACCTTCCCCTACCTGCAGCGGGGCGTCGTGATGGTGCAGGCGGAGGTGGCCGAGCGCCTCGCCGCGAAGCCGGGCTCGAAGATCTACGGCTCGCCCAGCGTCAAGGCCGCCTGGTACGGCGACTGGAAGCTCACCGGCAACGTCTCCCGCCAGGTCTTCTGGCCGGTGCCGAACGTGGACAGCCTCCTCGTCGGCTTCGACCGCTCCGAGGGCGAGCGCGGCCCGATCGAGGAGCGCCGGCGCACATTCGCCATCGTCGACGCGGCCTTCAACCAGCGACGCAAGATGCTGCGACAGGCCCTCTCCGGCCTCTTCGGCAGCTCCGCCGCGGCGACCGAGGTGCTGACCGCCGCCGGCGTCGCTCCGACCGCCCGCGGGGAGGACCTCACGGTCGACGACTACCAGCGGATCGCCCAGCACGCAACGGCGATCGAGGGTTCGGGCGTCAGCGGCTAATCTGGCACGGTGACCGACTCCCCCCGCTTCCGCCCCGACGTCCCCGAACTGCACCGCCCGTACGCTGCCGACGAGGGCCGCTACGGACGGTTCGCCTACCGTCAGGTCGGCGCCTCCGGCCTGTATCTCCCCCCGATCTCGCTCGGGCTCTGGTGGAACTTCGGCGACAACATCCCGCTCGACAACCAGCGGGCGCTCCTGCGTCACGCGTTCGACAACGGGATCACGCACTTCGACCTGGCGAACAACTACGGCCCGCCGTACGGCTCGGCCGAGAAGAACTTCGGCCGCATCTTCGCCGAGGACCTGCGTCCCTACCGCGACGAGCTGATCATCTCGTCGAAGGCCGGCTGGGACATGTGGCCCGGACCGTACGGCGACTACGCGAGCCGGAAGTACATCCTCGCGAGCGCCGAGCAGTCGCTCACCCGCATGGGGCTGGACTACGTCGACATCTTCTACTCGCACCGCGTCGACCCGGTCACCCCGATCGCCGAGACCGTCGGGGCGCTGGACACCCTGGTCCGCCAGGGCAAGGCGCTGTACGTCGGCATCTCCTCCTACAGCGCGGAGCGCACGGCCGAGGCCGTGGCCGTGGCGAAGGAGCTGGGGACGCCGCTCGTCATCCACCAGCCGGCCTACTCGATCCTGAACCGCTGGATCGAGGACGGCCTCACGCAGACCCTGGAGGAGTCGGGCCTCGGCGCCATCGCCTTCACCCCGCTCGCCCAGGGCCTCCTCACCGACAAGTACCTCGGCGACGGCACGGCCGAGCGCGCGCAGCAGCGGGGTTCGCTGCCGAAGGGCAAGCTGACCGACGAGGCCGTCGAGACGCTCCGTGCGCTGAACGAGGTCGCGCAGGGTCGCGGGCAGTCGCTCGCGCAGCTCGCGCTGCAGTGGACGCTGCGCACCCCGGTCGTCGCCTCGGCGCTCATCGGCGCGTCGCGTACGGAGCAGCTCGACGAGAACCTCGCCGCGCTCGACGGTCCCGCGTTCACCGACGAGGAGCTCCGCCGCATCGACGAGCTCGCGGGCGCCATCGACGTCAACCTGTGGGCGACCTCGTCGGACCTGTGATCCGCTCATGAGCCTCGCCGCGTCCTCCGGGTCCGTGCACGTGCGCGCGCCGGGGAAGATCAACGTCTACCTCGGTGTCGGCGGGCGCCATGACGACGGCTACCACGCCCTCGCGACGGTCTTCCAGGCGGTGTCGCTGTACGAGGACGTCATCGCCAGGGACGCCGACGACTTCTCGATCGCGGTGACCGGGGTGGAGGACGACGGCTCGGTGCCGCTCGACGACCGGAATCTCGCGATGCGGGCCGCCAAGCTGCTGGCGACGGCGACGGATCACCCCGGCGGGGTGGCGCTGCAGATCCGCAAGAGCGTTCCCGTCGCCGGTGGGATGGGCGGCGGTTCCGCGGATGCCGCGGCCGCCCTGGTCGCCTGCGACGCCCTCTGGGGCACGGGACTCTCCGCGGCGCGCTTGCACGATCTCGCGGCCCGGCTCGGTGCCGATGTCCCCTTCGCGCTGCATGGCGGCACTGCCGTCGGCACCGGTCGCGGCGATCAGCTGAACCCGGCGCTCGCCCGCGGGCGCTTCGACTGGCTGCTCGTGACCAGTGACGACGGGCTGTCCACCCCCGCCGTGTACACCCGGCTCGACGAGCTGCGCGAGGAGGAGGGGGCTCTCGCCGACGATCCGCCGCTCTCTCTGGACGTGCCGATCCCGCTGCTGCAGGCGCTGCGGACCGGAGACGCCTGGCAGCTCGCCGATGCGCTCCACAACGACCTTCAGGCGGCCGCGCTCGACCTGCGACCGGATCTCGCGCAGACCATCGAACGCGGGATCGCGGCCGGCGCGCTGCACGGCCTCGTGTCCGGTTCCGGGCCGACCGTGGCCCTCCTCTGCGCGGATCCCGAGTCCGCGCAGGCGGTGCAGACGGCCCTCCGCGAGGGTGGCCTCGATCCGCTGCACGTGCACGGTGCCGTCCCCGGAGCCCGCATCATCGGCTGAACCTGCCCGCTCCCCTCGCATCCGAGCGGCGAGGAGCGTGCGCGCGGTCGAGGTGCATCCAGCGGGTCATCGCAGACATAATGAAGTAGTCATGTGACCGTGCACACGCGAGGAGGCTGGATGTCCACCTCCTCCGAGCGTGCCCGCATGCCGAGCATCCGCGACGTCGCCCGCCTCGCCGGTGTCTCGCATCAGACCGTCTCCCGGGTGCTCAACGATCACCCCAGCATCCGCCCGGAGACCAAGGCGAGGGTGCTCGACGCGATCGCCGTACTCGACTACCGCCCCAATCTGGCGGCGCGTGCGCTCGTGACGAGCAAGTCGAACATGCTCGGCATCCTCTCCGCGACGATCGGCGAGTTCGGGCCGACGTCGTCGATCGCCGGCATCGAGGACGCGGCGCGCGAGGAGGGGTACTCCGTCTCCACGCTCAACCTCCCCGCGACCACGCCGGAGGCGATCGGCAACGCCGTGCGCCAGCTTGAGCGCGAGCAGGTGGACGGCATCGTCGTGCTCGCCCCGCAGGTGCGGGTCTTCCATGTCCTGCGCGGCATGAACGTCACGATGCCCTTCGTGACCCTGCAGACCGCCTCCGGCTCAGACGGCGTCAGCCTCTCCGCCGACCAGGTGGCAGGGGCGAAGGCGGCGACCGAGCACCTGATCGCGCTGGGCCACAGCGACATCCTCCACCTCGCCGGGCCGCAGGACTGGATCGAGGCGGAGTCCCGGATGCGCGGGTATCTGGATGCGCTCCGCGACGCCGACCTGCCGACGTTCCCGCCGATCCGCGGGGACTGGACGGCCGACTTCGGCTACTTCGCCGGCAAGGAGCTCTCGCTGCGGCGCGACTTCACGGCGGTGTTCGCGGCGAACGATCTCATGGCGATCGGGCTGCTGCACGGCTTCCGCGATGCCGGAGTGCGCGTGCCGCACGACGTGAGCGTGATCGGGTTCGACGACATCCCGGTCGCGGCGCACGTGGCGCCGACGCTGAGCACGGTGCACCAGGACTTCCCCGAGCTCGGACGACGCGCCGTGCGCATCCTCCTCGCCGAGATCCGCGGCGAGGAGACCCCCGCATTCGGCCCGCTGCAGACCCTCCTTCGGGCGCGCGAATCCGCTGCATCACGGTAGCGACACGAAAACACGCCGCGGACTTGACACCGCTTCCGTGGAAGACGACGATATACCGATGTGAACGGTCACATCGGAGGTGACCGCACGTCGCGAGGAAGATCCGTGAGCACCACAGCAACGTTGCCGACCGTGTCAGGCCCGATCCTGGAGATGCGCCGCATCACCAAGGAGTTCCCGGGAGTCAAGGCGCTCGCCGACGTCTCGATCACCGTCCGCGCCGGCGAGATCCACGCGATCTGCGGCGAGAACGGCGCCGGGAAGTCGACGCTGATGAAGGTCCTCTCGGGGGTGTACCCGTACGGCACGTACGACGGCGAGATCCTCCTGTACGGCCAGGAGCAGCGCTTCAAGGACATCGCGGCCAGCGAGCAGGCGGGCATCGTCATCATCCACCAGGAGCTCGCGCTCATCCCGGAGCTGTCCGTCACCGAGAACATCTTCCTCGGCAACGAGATCCGCCGCTTCGGCCGCATCGACTGGCAGGCGCAGAAGGAGCGCACGATCGAGCTCCTCGCCCGCGTCGGCCTCGACGAGGATCCGGACGTGCCGATCAAGACCCTCGGCGTCGGCAAGCAGCAGCTCATCGAGATCGCCAAGGCGCTGAACAAGGACGTCAAGCTGCTCATCCTCGACGAGCCCACCGCCGCGCTCAACGAGAACGACTCGCAGCACCTCCTCGACCTCATCCTCGGGCTCAAGGCCAAGGGCATCGCGTCGATCATGATCAGCCACAAGCTCAACGAGATCGAGCAGATCGCCGACGAGATCACGATCATCCGCGACGGCCGCACGGTGGAGACGCTGGACATCTCCCGCGGCGAGATCAACGAGGACCGCATCATCCGCGGCATGGTCGGCCGGTCGCTGGAGAGCCGCTACCCGGACCGCACGCCGGAGATCGGCGAGGTGTTCTTCGAGGTCAAGGACTGGTGGGTGCAGCACCCGACCGTCCCGGAGCGCATGGTCGTGAAGGGGTCGAGCATCAACGTCCGCCGCGGCGAGGTCGTGGGCATCGCCGGCCTCATGGGCGCCGGCCGCACCGAGCTGGCGATGAGCATCTTCGGCCGCTCCTACGGCACGTTCCTCTCCGGCACGCTCGTCAAGGACGGCCAGGAGATCGAGCTCCCCGACGTCGCCGCCGCGATCAAGCACGGCCTCGCGTACGTGAGCGAGGACCGCAAGGTGCTCGGGCTCAACCTGCTCGACACCATCAAGCGGTCCATCGTCGCGGCGAAGCTCTCCAAGATCGCGCACAACGGCGTCGTCGACTCCCGCGAGGAGTTCTCGGTGGCGGAGCGCTACCGCAAGACCCTGCGCATCAAGACCCTGTCGGTGGAGGAGGGCGTCGGCAAGCTCTCCGGAGGCAACCAGCAGAAGGTCGTCCTGGCGAAGTGGATGTTCACCGACCCCGACCTGCTGATCCTCGACGAGCCCACCCGCGGCATCGACGTCGGCGCCAAGTACGAGATCTACGCGATCATCAACGAGCTCGCCGCCCAGGGCAAGGGCGTGATCGTGATCTCCAGCGAGCTGCCCGAGCTGCTCGGCATCTCCGACCGCATCTACACCGTGTTCGAAGGCCGGGTCACCGACTGCATCCCGGCCGACCAGGCGACCCCCGAAGACCTCATGCGCAGCATGACCTCCGCGACCCAGAAAGCATCCGCATGACCACCGACTCGACCACCGCGAAGCGCGGCTTCCACTTCAAGGACATCACGAAGATGTTCGGGGGAGGGCAGTCGACCCTCCGTCAGTTCGGCATCCTCGGCAGCCTCGTCGTCATCCTCGTCGTCTTCCAGGTGCTGACGTGGATCTTCAAGGGCACCGGCCTCACGCTGTCCTCCGGCAACCTCATCAACGTCGTCAACCAGTACTCGTACATCCTGATCCTGGCGATCGGCATGGTGATGGTCATCATCATGGGGCACATCGACCTCTCGGTCGGATCCGTCGCCGCGTTCACGGGCATCGTCGTGGCGAAGGCCATGCAGGACTGGAACCTCCCCTGGCCGCTGGGCATCCTCCTCGGTCTCGGTGTCGGCGTGCTCGTCGGCGCCTGGCAGGGCTTCTGGGTCGCCTACGTCGGGGTGCCGGCGTTCATCGTGACGTTGGCCGGCATGCTGTTCTTCCGCGGTGCGAACCAGGCGGTGGGCGACTCGCAGTCGGTGCCCGTGCCGGAGGGCTTCAAGATCATCGGCGCCGGCTACCTGCCGGAGATCGCCCTGCCGCTTCCGTTCAACATCCCGACCATGCTGCTGGCGCTCGCCGGCGTCGCGTGGATCGTGTTCTGGGAGATCCGCACCCGGCGCATCCAGCGCAAGATGGGCTCCGACATGGCGCCGCTGTGGGTGAGCGTGACGAAGGTGGTCCTCATCTCGGCCGTCATCCTCGTCGCCGGCTGGCTGTTCGCCACGGGGCGCGAGGGCACGAGCTTCCCGATCTCGGGCGTCATCCTCCTCGCTCTCGTCATCCTCTACTCGTTCATCACGAACAACACCGTCTTCGGCCGTCACATCTACGCGGTCGGCGGCAACCGCCAGGCCGCGCGCCTCTCGGGCGTGAAGGACCGCTGGGTCGACTTCTTCGTGATGATGAACATGTCGGTCCTGGCCTCGCTCGCCGGCATGATCTACGTCGCCAGGGCGACCGCCTCGGGTCCGCAGGACGGCAACGGGTGGGAGCTCGACGCGATCGCCTCCGTCTTCATCGGCGGCGCGGCCGTCTCCGGCGGCATCGGCACCGTGATCGGGTCGATCATCGGTGGTCTCGTGATGGCGTTCCTGAACAACGGACTCGCGCTGCTCGGCGCCGGTGCCGACGTCGTCTCGATGATCAAGGGCCTCGTGCTCCTCTTCGCCGTCGGCGTCGACGTGTGGAACAAGCAGCAGGGTCGTCCGTCGATCATCGGCTTCCTCACGCGCCGTCTCGGCCGCATGCAGGATCCGGCCACCGACACGTTCGATCCCACGAAGACGAACTACCCCACCAGTCAGAAGTACGAAGCCCCCGCCGTCGAGGAGACGCGCGGAAAGTAAGGGCCGCGTCGCGCAACGCAGGCGCGACGGGACCTGCACACACCAGAGAAAGAGATCACATGAAGAAGATCCTTCTGTCGGCGACAGCGCTTGTCGTCGCGGGCGCATTCGCCCTCACCGGCTGCTCCTCGGAGCGCGGCGGTGACTCGGGTTCGGGGTCGGGCGAGGAGACCGCCTCGGGCTTCGACGCCGGCTCCACGATCGGTGTCGCTCTGCCGGACAAGACCTCGGAGAACTGGGTCCTGGCCGGTCAGCTGTTCACCGACGGCCTCGAGAAGGCCGGCTTCAAGGCGGACGTGCAGTACGCGCCCGCCAGCAACACGGTCGCCGAGCAGCAGAACCAGATCCAGGCGATGGTCACCGGCGGCGCCAAGGTCATCATCATCGGCGCCAAGGACGGCAAGCAGCTCACCACGCAGGTGGAGGCCGCGCGCGACGCCGGTGTCGCGGTCATCGCCTACGACCGTCTCATCGAGAACACCGACGCCGTGGACTACTACGTCGCCTTCGACAACTTCGAGGTCGGCAAGCTCCAGGGCCAGGCGCTGCTCGACGGCCTCGCGGAGCGCGCGGGTCACGAGGCGCCGTACAACATCGAGCTGTTCTCGGGATCGCCGGACGACGCCAACTCGGCGGTGTTCTTCAACGGGGCGATGGAGGTGCTGCAGCCGAAGATCGACGACGGCACGCTGAACGTCGTCTCCGGGCAGACCGAGATCTCCCAGACGGCGACCGAGGGCTGGAAGCCGGAGAACGCCCAGCGCCGCATGGATTCGATCCTCACGTCGAGCTACGGCTCGGAGACCCTCGACGGCGTCCTGTCCCCGAACGACACTCTCGCCCGCGCCATCATCACTTCGGCGCAGCAGGCCGGCAAGCCCGTCCCGGTGGTCACCGGTCAGGACTCCGAGGTCGAGTCGGTGAAGTCGATCATGGAGGGCGTGCAGTACTCCACGATCAACAAGGACACCACGCTGCTCGTGGAGCAGGCCATCAAGATGGTCGGTCAGCTTCAGAAGGGCGACGAGGTCGACGTCAACGACACCGACCAGTACGACAACGGCAAGAAGGTCGTCCCGGCCTACCTGCTCCCGCCGGTCATCGTGACCAAGGAGAACGCGGCCGAGGCCTACGCCAACGTCCCGAGCCTCCTCGAGATCGTGAAGTCCTACGAGTAAGGACGAGCGAGACCGTCCCCGTTCCCCGCGAACGACGGACAACGACACGACGAGCCGTCCGGACCTTCGGGTCCGGGCGGCTCGTCGCCGTTGCCGCGCGTCCCCGTCTTGCCGTCAGCCGACGGGCCGCCATCGCCGCATCGCCAGGGCGAGGAGGAGCGCCGCCGCCGTCAGCGTGGCCGCGAGGGCGACGGGGGAGAGCGGGCCCGCCCCGCTCGCGAGGATCCACGCTCCCGCCGCCGGCCCGATCACGGCGCCGATGTTCAGGGCCGCGGTCGCGTAGGACCCTCCCATGGTCGGGGCGCCGGACGCGGCGTTCAGCACGCGGGCGATCAGTGTGCTGCCGACCGCGAAGGACAGCACGCCCTGCACGAAGACAAGGGCGAGAAGGGCGACGGGACGGGGCAAGACCGCCGCCCACAGGATCCAGCCGCCCAGGAGAAGTGGCCCGGCGACCGCGAGCAGCATCCCGGCGTGGTGGTCGGCGAACCGACCCGCGATGGTCACGCCGAGGAACGACCCGCAGCCGAACAGGACCAGCGCGAGGGGGACCGCAGCGTCGGGGAGGCCCGCGACTTCGGTGATGACCGGCGCGAGGAACGTGAAGACCGCGAAGGTCCCCGCGTTCACCAGGGCCGCCAGGCTCATCGCGACGGCGAGACGCGGTGTCCTCAGGAGCGCGAGCTCCGCACGCAGAGACGGCGCGGGCCCGGGGAGCGGTGTCGGAGCCGGCGCCGTGCCTGGTGCCGACCCTGGCACCGACCGGGGTCGGACGTGCGCCGCGCCCCGGATCGTCGTCGGCACGCCTCGGAGGATTCCGAGCAGTGCGGGGAGACAGAGGAGTGCGACGGCGGCGAAGGTGGCGCGCCAGCTGAGCGCGGCGCCGAGCACCGCCCCGGCCGGGACGCCGACCACGGTGGCGATCGTCGTGCCGGAGAGCAGCACCGCGAGACCGCGGCCGGTGCGTTCGCCGGGGACGAGGAGAGCGACCGTGCGGAGTGCGACGGCGAGGAAGCCGGCGTTCGCGAGGGCGCTGAGCACGCGCGTGACGAGCATGAGCTCGAATGCGGAGGTGGCCGCGCCGACGACGTGGCATCCGGCGAAGAGCACGAGGCAGGCGATGAGCGTGCGACGTGGCGGCCAGCCGCGCGCGAAGGCGGCCAGGGCGGGGGCGCCCACGACCATGCCGACGGCGAAGCCCGAGGTGAGAAGCCCGGCCGTGCCGACCGCGACGTCGAGGTCGTCCGCGATCGCGGGGAGGAGTCCCGCGAGCATGAACTCGGAGGTGCCCATGACGAAGACCGCCAGGGCAAGGGCATAGAGGGGGAGAGGCATCGAGTGCTCCGAAGTGAGAGGGAAGAGGAGTGCTTCTCGTCACCACGGTCAGCGCCCGGGTCACCGGCGCGCGCCCGCCGACAGGACGGACGAAGGGATCAGCGGTTCACGGGGCTGACGGTGTGACCGGCAGCCCCCGACCTGTCTGATTCGGGACTCGACATGCCCTCCACCCTACGGCTGACCGGTGTGCCTGCGTGATCGGTGTACCTGCGTGATCGGTGTGCAGGCGTGATCGGTGTGCAGGCGTGATCGGTGTGCAGGCGTGATCGGTGTGCAGGCGTGATCGGTGCGCTCGCGTGTTCAGCCGGTGGTGGTCCTGGCGTCGGGCGAAGACCACGGAGGTTCCTCGGCGAAGGTCACGGTGTGCGGAGGCGGCGGTCGGTCGATGTAGGTCCGGCCGGTAGGGCTCGTCCACTCCAGAACGCCGCCCGGCCCCTGCTCGACGTGCCATGGGGAGTGGTGTTTGAGCATGTGATGCCGTCGGCAGAAGGTCGCGAGGTTGTCGTGCACGGTCTCGCCGCCGAGCGCCGCATCGTGATTGTGATCGAGGTCGCACTTCCGCGGCGCGAGGCCGCAGCCGGGGAAGCGGCAGCGTTGATCGCGGGCCCGCAGGTGTCGGCGGAGGTCTTCGCTCGGGCGATACCGGTCGACGGCCAGCAGTGCCCCGCTGATCGGGTCGGTGAGCACCCGGTCCCAGCCGCTCGCCGCGCCGGCGAGGCGCCGGGCCGTGGCCGGATCGATCGGGATCATCCCGTCGAGTTCGGCGGCGAGGATCGGAGCGCCGTCCATCGTCCCGTCCTGCTCGCCGTGCATCAGCTCGCCGTGCATCAGCGTCAGCACCGGCACGGTGACCTCGACGCGCGCCCGAAGCTCGGAGAGCAGGCCTTCCTCCGAGTCATGCCCCGCCGGAGCGCCGGTCAGGACGAGATCGGTGAGCAGATCCGTGCGCAGCTGATCCACCGTCCTGTCGTCGCGGACGCTCTCCTCCGCCTCCGGGCGCCGTGCCCGCGCGTTCTCCTCCCGCACGGCCTGCGCCATCTGGGAGAGCCGGTCGTACATCCCGTGCACGAGCGCCGCCGGGCCGCGGGCGCCGAGTTCGGCCATGCCGTCATCGAGGTCGGTCACCCACACCCGCCGCAGCTCCCTGGCGTCACGGTGTCGCTCGACGAGCGTCCGCTCCTGGAACCGGTCGGCCAGTCGGCGCACCTGGCGACGCACCCTGTTGGGCGACTCCACCGCTGCGACCTCGACAGCCTCCTCGGCGAACCGGGCACGATCATCGGCGTCGTCGAGGTGGGCCCCCGCCTCCACGATCACGCGCGCATGCGCGGCGCTGATGCGCCCGGCGCCCTGGGCCTCCCAGACGGCGGGGAACCGTTCGACCAGCCAGGACGCATCGGACATCCGCCGCTCGATGGTGCGGTCGCTGACGCGCTGTGCGGCCCCGATCTCCGCGGCGACCGTGCGGATCGCCATGTCGCCGCCGTCGGGATGACGCGCCTGCCGAGCGATGTCGACCGCAAGTCGCCCCGCCATCGCGAGCAGTCCGTCGCGGGCCGCCTGCATGCTGCTCAGCGTCTTCTCCGCCGCCTCCAGCCCCTCCACCAGATCGGCGAGAATCGCCATCTGGGAGTCGGTCGCGTCGAGCAGTGCGGGCATGACGTCAGTCCATCACCGACCACTGACATTCGAACGAAGATTCGAAGGAATCTGGCCGAAAGTCGTATCACGAAAGGATAACGACCGTGGTTGACTGGCTCCGTGCTCCTGAACGTCATCGAAGCCGGGGAGGGCGACCGCATCGCCGTGCTGCTGCACGGCATGATGGGGTCCGCCGAGAGCTGGCACCGCGTGGTCCCGCTGCTCGTGGAACGGGGTTTCCGCGTGCTCGCGCTCGATCTGCCCGGCCACGGCCTCTCGCCGCGTGATCCGGAGCTCACGATCGAGACGGCGGCCGACGCCGTCGTCGCCACGCTCGCGCAGACGGCGCTCCTTCCGGGGGCACGTTCCGCAGCGGGGCACGGGGCCGCCTCCCCGCTCGCCGTCGCCGTCGGGCACTCCTTCGGTGCCACCGTGCTCGCCGCCGCCGCGCCCCGCCTCGACCCAGGCCTCGCCGTCTACGTGGACGCGCCGCTCGCCCTCCAGGGCGGCCAGAACCGCGCCTCCCTCATCTCGCAGTACGAGCACGACCGCCGCGCGCGCATGTCGCCCGCCGAACTCCGCAAGCTCCGGCCGTTCTACTCCGTCGACGACGCCACGGTCGAGGCGCGGGCGGCCGAGCGCTTCGATCCGCCGACCGCGGCCTCCGTCTCCTGCGGGGAAGATGGTCATTGGACCGCCGCCCCCGGCTCCATCGTCGTCCGCGCGGAACCCAGCGCCTGGGTCACCGACGAGGACGCGCGGCGGTTCGAGCACGGCGGGGTGACGGTGCGGAGCATCCCCGGAGCCGCCCACACCGTCTGGTACAGCCACTTCGAGGTCTTCACCGCCGCGCTGCCGGAGCTCTTCGCCCCGTCGCTGGTCTGACCGGGAGACCGTCCGACGCGGCGCGACTACCCTGGAGAGGACATGGCACATCTTCTCGGGGCCGAAGCCCTGCACCTCGAATACCCGACCCGCGTCGTCTTCGACGCCGTGACCCTCGGCATCGAGGAGGGTGACCGCATCGGCATCGTCGGCCGGAACGGCGACGGCAAGTCGAGCCTTTTCGGCATGCTCGCCGGCACGAAGGAGCCGGACTCCGGCCGGGTCACCGTCCGCGGCGGCACCCGCATCGGCGTGCTGGACCAGGCCGACACCCTCCCCGACGACATCACGATCGGCGCCGCCGTGGTCGGAGACATGGCCGAGCACGAATGGGCCGGGGATGCCCGCGTCCGCGACGTGATCGAGGGGCTGCTGACCGATCTTCCCTGGGACGCGCAGATCGGCTCCCTCTCCGGCGGACAGCGCCGCCGCGTGTCCCTCGCGAAGCTGCTCACCGGTGACTGGGACGTCATCGCTCTCGACGAGCCGACGAACCACCTCGACGTCGAGGCGATCACCTGGCTCGCCGGACACCTCAAGAAGCGCTGGCCCGCGAACGCCGGAGCCCTCCTCGTCGTGACCCACGACCGGTGGTTCCTCGACGAGATCTGCACCGAGACGTGGGAGGTGCACGACCGCATCGTGGAGCCCTTCGAAGGCGGCTATGCGGCGTACATCCTGCAGCGGGTCGAGCGCGACCGCATGGCGGCGGCGACCGAGGCGAAGCGGCAGAACCTCGCCCGCAAGGAGCTCGCCTGGCTGCGCCGCGGTGCCCCGGCCCGCACCAGCAAACCCAAGTTCCGCATCGATGCGGCCAACGAGCTCATCGCCGACGTGCCCGAGATCCGCGACAAGGTCTCGCTGCAGTCGCTCGCCGTCTCGCGGCTGGGCAAGGACGTCGTCGACCTGCTCGATGTGGGGGTGACGTACCCTTCGGCAAGCTCAGGGACCCAGACTTCGACGGGATCAGGAGCCGGCGGGAAGACCGTGCTCAAGGACGTGGAGTGGCGGATCGCCCCGGGCGAGCGCACGGGGATCCTCGGCGTGAACGGTGCCGGGAAGTCCACGCTCCTGGGGCTCATCTCCGGCACGGTCGAGCCCACGGAGGGGCGGATCAAGCGCGGGAAGACCGTGCAGGTCCGTACGCTCACGCAGCGCCTCGACGAACTCCTGCCGCATTGGAACGACCCCGTGCGCGTGGTGATCTCCGGTCTGCGCACGTCCTACACGCTCGGTGCCGGGTCGAAGGCGCAGGACCTCACACCAGGACAGCTCCTGGAGCGGCTCGGGTTCTCGTCCGCCCAGCTCTCCACTCCGGTGAAGGATCTCTCCGGCGGTCAGCAGCGCCGGTTGCAGCTGCTGCTCGTGCTGCTCGACCAGCCGAACGTGCTCATCCTCGACGAGCCCACGAACGACATGGACACCGACATGCTCGCCGCGATCGAGGACCTCCTCGACTCCTGGTCGGGCACCCTCCTCGTCGTGAGCCACGACCGGTACTTCCTGGAGCGGGTGACGGATCAGCAGTACGCGATCCTTCCCGGTCCCGACGGCGCGGGGCGCCTGCGGCATCTCCCGGGCGGCGTCGACGAGTACCTTCGGCTGCGGCAGCGCGTCGAGAGTGCCCCGGCGACCTCGACGGCGGCGTCGGCCCCCGTAGCGAGCGGTCTCGACGGCGCGGCTCTCCGGGCGGCGCAGAAGGAAGCCGCCGCGCTCGAGCGTCGCATCCAGAAGCTCACGCAGCAGGTCGACGCGGCCAAGCACGCCCTCGCCGACCACGACCAGTCCGACTATGCGGGCCTCGGCGAGCGCATGAAGGCGATCACCGCGCAGGAGGCCGAGATCGAGGAGCTGGAGCTGCGCTGGTTCGAACTCACGGAGCAGATCGGCTGACGGAGGAATATCCTTCTCCCACGACTGTTGGGAGTAGCGATGGAAGGCCTCGAAGTAACCGTCCTGCTCGGACTCACGATCCTCGTCGGAACCCTGATCGCGCCGCGCGTGCGTCTCGCGCTGCCCCTCGTCCTCGTCATCCTCGGACTGCTGCTGGGCTTCATCCCGCCGCTGCGCGAGGTCCAGCTGCCGCCGGAGACCGTGCTGCTGCTGTTCCTTCCGGTGATGCTGTTCTGGGAGAGCCTGACGACATCGCTGCGGTCGATCCGCCGCGACTTCCGCTACATCGTGCCGATGAGCACGCTCCTCGTCGTCGCCTCCGCGTTCGCGGTGGCCGGCATCGGCGTGCTCTTCGGCATGCCCTGGGAGATCGCCCTCATCCTGGGGGCCGCGGTCGCGCCGCCCGACGCCACGGCCGTCGCCGCCCTCGGCCGACTGCTGCCTCGTCGGATGTTCATGAAGCTCAAGGCCGAGAGCCTGACCAACGACGGCACCGCGCTCGTGCTCTACGCCATCGCGGTGTCCCTCGCTCTGGGCGGCCAGGTCACGCCGCTCTCGGTCACCTGGGACGTGCTGGTGTCGTACGTGGGCGGGATCGCCGCGGGGATCGTGGTCGCGGCCCTGGCCACGCTGCTGCTGCGCCGCATCTCCTCCACCATCGTCATCAACGTCACCCTGCTGCTCGTGCCGTTCTCCGCGTTCCTGCTCGCCGAGCTCGTCCACGCGTCCGGCGTGCTCGCCGTGGTCGTGGCCGGACTCATCGTCGCCTGGGTGTCGCCGCGCGTGACGACGGCGGCCTCGCGCCGGCAGGCCGACGCGGCCTGGCCGTTCGGCGTCTTCCTGCTGAACGGGGCGCTGTTCGTGCTCATCGGCCTCGAGGTGCAGTTCGTCGCGCACGAGATCTCCGCCGCCGCCATCGGCCGCCTGGTGCTCGTGACGCTCGCCGTGTGGGCGACGCTCTTCGCCGTGCGGTACGTGTTCCAGCTCCTCAACGTGCTGTTCCAGCGCCGTCCGGCCGAACGCCCGCCGCGCGGCACCCGCTCCCGTGCCCGACTCGTGTCCACGGTCGCCGGCATGCGCGGCGCCGTGTCGCTGGCGATCGCGCTGTCGGTGCCGACCGGTGTGTCCGCAGGGAGCACGGTGGGCGGGCGCGACGAGATCGTCTTCGTGACCGCCGGGGTGATCCTGCTCAGCCTCCTCGTGCAGGCGCCTCTCCTCCCCGCGCTCGTGCGGTGGGCGCGATTCCCGGTCGACCATGCCGAGGACGAGGAGTACGAGCTCGCGGAGCGGGCGATCTCGGGTGCGGCCCTGGCCGCGCTCGACGACCTCGCCGCGGAGCACGGCATCGGCCAGGAGGTGCGCGACCGGGTGCGCGCCGAGGGGTACCAGGCGCTGGAGTTCGCGAACGCCCGGACGCTCGCGCGGGAGCAGGCGCTCATCGACGCCGAGGCCGACGCGCTGGACGAGATGCTCGGCGAGCCCGATCCCTACGGCACCGGGGGAGAGGCGCCCCGTCGCGAGGACGAGGACGCAGACGCGGGGGACGTCGCGGTGTCGGCAGGGACCGCCCCCGACCCCGAGACGACGGACGGCACGACGCTGCAGATGATCGCGACCTCCGCCGACGTCGACCTCGCCCAGCGCTCACCGCTCGTGCGGCACGAGGAGCACACCCGGCTCAAGCTCGCGCTGCTCGACCGCAAGCGCGAGGTGCTGCTCGGGCTCCGCGGCGCCGGCACCGTGGACGACATGGTGGTCCGCCGGATCTCCGCCCGTCTCGACCTGGAGCAGGTGCGTCTGCAGGGGATCGAAGAGTTCGACTGACCGGCCCGGGCGGCTGTGACGATCTCGTCGTTCCCTTACCGGTCAGACAGGAATTGCGGAACGGGGCCGGGCGCATGCTTGCGACCGGCCCCGCCGTGATAGCAACGGTTACACGCCTGAAAGATCGACCCAGTGTGTCAACTTCAACCATGCGCTCCCGGTTCCCGAGAGCTTGAACTTCACCTCGGCGAGCACCCGGGGAGAAGTGAGCGAGTTCTGTGGCGGCTTGGTCTGGAAGCCCCACCCCGTGTTGTAACTGTAGGTGTTCGCCGGCGGGGCCTTCTTGATGATGGACGGTGAGCCTCCGCCGCTGTAAATCTCTACCTTTCGACCCTGGAGGGCGAACCCGGGATCTGGCGTCCATCGACCGGTGACCTTCTCCGTCCGGATCTGATCGCCCCTGCTATTCAGACTGTAGGTGATCGTGATGGACGACTTGATCGATCCCTTGTCGTAGTTACCGCCCACCGAGGAGCGTGGAGCCACGACGCCGGGGTTTACCGGAACGTGAGGAGAAGGAACTCGCGTCTCGATCGTGGCTGTAGTGGTGCCCTCATCAACCGGTATCTGGTCCGTCTGCTGGTAGACGATCTCTCCAGTTCGTACGTCTGACACGACGATCGTGGATGACGCATACGAAGGCTTCTCTTCGGCAGCCGCATACGCGGTTGACGTGAGGGAGAAGGAAAGTGCCGCGGCTGCGGCGACCGCGATTGCGGCTTTCTGGTGTCTGTTCATGATTTCTCCGGTCGTTGCTGCGGCGCCAGACGGCGCCTTCGCTCAGATGAGCGCGTTGAGCCCAACACGTGCACCGACTTCCAGCGAAGATTGTTTCCTTGTCTTACACGATCCGGCGCCGTAGGGACTGCGCTACGGGCGGTTCTATGCACACGAGCAACGGAGGGTCCCGCACGGCTGTGACGCCGTGTGACATCCCGATTCCGCGACAGCGCGCCCTCCTGCCTAACGTTGTCGAGTCCCGCCAGGAAGGAACCCTGCTCATGTCCCGCCGCACCACCTCCGCCCTCGCCGCGCTCGCCGTGGTCCCGCTGTTCGTCGCCCTCGCCGGGTGCGCCACCTCGTCCGACGCGGGCTCCGGCGACGGCGGCTCCGAGGACAAGACCGTCAAGATCGGTGTCGTCGGCGAGAGCGACCCGCAGTGGCCCGCTTTCGTGGACGCGGCGGCCGACGCCGGCATCACTGTCGAACTCGTCGACTTCGGCTCGTACGAGCTGCCCAACCCGGCACTGAGCGAGGGGGAGATCGACCTCAACCAGTTCCAGCACATCGTGTATTTGGCGCAGTACAACGAGGCCTCGGGGGATGACCTCGCGGCGATCGGTTCGACGCAGATCTACCCGCTGGGTCTCTACTCGACGAAGTACGACTCGGTCGAGGACATTCCTGAGGGGGAGACCGTCGCGGTTCCTGACGACGCCTCCAACCAGGCCCGCGCGCTTCTCGTGCTCCAGGCCGCTGGCCTCGTCGAGCTCAAGGACGGCGGCACGGCCTTCTCCGATCTCGCAGATGTGGACGAGAACAAGTCGACAGTGAAGGTCACCGCGCTGGAGGCCGCACTCACTCCGGAGGCTCTGCCCGACGTCGCTGCTGCCATCATCAACAACGACTTCGTCGAGGACGCCGGTCTCTCGTTCGACGATGCACTCTTCACTGACGACCCGGAGGACCCCAGCGCGCTCCAGTACGTGAACATCTTCGCGTCTCGCGCCGAGGACGTCGACAACGAGACCTACCTCAAGCTCGTCGAGATCTTCCAGACCGACGAAGCTGTGCAGGAGGGGCTGGCGAAGTCGTCCGGAGGAACCGGTGTCACTCTGCAGACGCCGGCAGATGAGCTGGCCTCGCTGCTGAAGGACGTCCAGAAGGACGTCGCTGCGAACGGTTGATCAGGTTCACCTGAGAGAATCGGGCGACGCGGACGCGTCGCCCGATTCGTCGTCTTCAGGCCGACCCCGCCCTTTCCTCCCTCAAGACCGGAGAACCTATGCCGATCGTCTCCCTCGAGCACGTGTCGAAGAGCTACCCCTCGCCGTCCGCATCCGGCACGCAGATCACCGCCGTCGACGATGTGTCTCTGCAGATCGAGCAGGGAGATGTCTTCGGAATCATCGGCTATTCGGGTGCGGGGAAGTCCACCCTGGTGCGGCTCATCAACGCGTTGGAGCCGGCCTCCGCGGGCCGCATCACCGTCGACGGAGTCGAGATCACGGCACTCAGCGAGCGTGAGCTCCGGCGAGTGCGGAGCGGGATCGGCATGATCTTCCAGCAGTTCAACCTGTTCTCCTCGAAAAGCGTGCGGGCGAACATCGCGTATCCGCTGAAGCTCGCGGGATGGTCGAAGGCCGACATCGACGCGCGCGTGACCGAGATGCTGTCTTTTGTGGGGCTGAGCGACAAGGCACGGTCGTACCCCGAGCACCTGTCGGGAGGGCAGAAGCAGCGCGTCGGGATCGCGCGGGCGCTCGCGACCAGGCCGGCGATCCTCCTCGCCGACGAAGCGACCAGTGCGCTAGACCCGGAGACGACACATGAGGTCCTCTCCCTGCTCAAGCGCGTCAATGAGGAGCAGGGCGTCACGATCGTCGTCATCACCCACGAGATGGACGTCATCCAGACGCTCGCGACCAAGGTCGCCGTCATGGACCGTGGGCGGGTGATCGAGCAGGGAGATGTGTTCGAGGTCTTCTCCAACCCGCAGCATGCCGCGTCGCAGCGATTCGTCGGTACGGTCGTCAAGGGCGTTCCCTCCCCGGCCGAGCGTGCTGTCCTGCGTGACCGGCATCAGGGACGACTCGTGACGTTCTCCTTCCGCGACGGCGGCCCGTCCCAGGCGCAGGTCTTCCTGGAGCTGGCCGAGGTCGGATTGGAGTTCGAGCTCGTCTTCGGCGGTATCAATGACATCCGCGGCAGGGCCTTTGGTCACTTGACGCTCGCGATCCGCGGGGACGACGCTCGCATCGATGCGACGCTTGCACGGATCTCGGAGCGCATCGAAGTGACGGACATCGACCACGAGGAGGTGCGCTGATGGATCGTCTGATCGAGTTGGGCCCTGAGTTCTGGACGGCTGCCGTCGAGACGCTTTACATGGTGTCGCTGACACTGGTGCTGGGTGGTCTGCTGGGAGGCCTGATCGGAGTCGGGCTGTATCTCACCCGGCCGGGCGGCATGCTGCAGAACCGGGCTGTCTCCGCCGTCCTGAACCTCTTCATCAACTTCTTCCGCCCGATCCCCTTCGTGATCCTCATCACCGTCCTGATCCCGTTCTCCCGATTCATCGTGGGGAGCGGCATCGGCACCAACGCTGCCATCGTCGCCCTGGTGGTGGCGTCGATGTTCGCCATCGGCCGGATCGTCGAGCAGCATCTGGTCGGTGTCTCGCCGGGAGTCATCGAAGCCGCGCGTGCGATGGGAGCCGGACCGTGGCGAACCCTCTTCACAGTGGTGATCCCCGAGGCGCTCGGACCCCTGATCCTGGGATACACGTTCGTGATCGTGGCGCTGATCGACATGACGGCAATGGCCGGTTACATCGGCGCGGGCGGTCTCGGAAACTTCGCGTTGACGTACGGCCGACGTCAGTTCGAGCCGGTCGTGATGTGGGCCGCCGTGCTGCTCATCGTCGTGTTCGTGCACGTGGCTCAGACGCTCGGCACCCGACTCGCGCGGAAGGTCATGCGCCGCTGAGGTCGATCAGCGTGCCGGGGCCTCCTGCAGGCTCCGGCGCGTGGTGAACGTGCGCTCCTGCCCGCTCAGCGGATCGGTGAACCGGAGCTCGCGGGCGAGGAGCTGGAGCGGGCGGGTGAAGTCGTCCGGACGCTCCGGCTGGAGCACGGGGTAGAAGCCGTCGTGCAGGATGCCGAGGCCGAGCGCGGCGAGGTGCACGCGGAGCTGGTGCATCTTCCCGCTGTGCGGACGGAGAAGCGTGTGCACGACGCGGTCGTCGGCGGCGATGACCTCGATGAGCGTCTCGGAGTTCGGCTCGCCGTCCTCATCCACCTGCACGCACACCTGACCGCGGAGCTTCTCGATCCGGTTGCGGTAGACGAGCGGGAATCGCGACGGATCCCAGTCCGCCGGGCGCGCGGAGACGGCCTCGTAGACCTTCTCCACGCGGCGGTCCTCGAACAGCAGTTGGTAGGCGCCGCGGGTGGCAGGGCGGGCGGAGAACATCAGCAGCCCCGCCGTGGCCCGGTCGAGGCGGTGGATCGGCGTGAGATCCGGGTTGCCGAGGCGGTTGCGCAGCCGGACGAGGGCGGAGTTCTGCAGGTATTTGCCGCCCGGCGTGGTGGGGAGGAAGTGCGGCTTGTCCACGACCACCAGGTGCTCGTCCTGGTGCAGGATCTCCTCGGCGAACGGGATCTTCTTCTCGACCGGAGGCTCCCGGTAGTACCAGACGAACTCCTCGGCGCCGAGTGGCGTGTCCCGGGAGAGCGGCCGGCCGTCGCGCGCGACGATCTCCCCGCGGTCGAAGCGCACGAGCAGCCGCTCCGGATCCAGGTGGAAGAATCGCTCGACCATGTAGGCGGCGACGGTGGGCCATGCACCCGTCAATGGCACGTGCAGCCGGGTCGCACCGACGCCGTCGCGCACGGGAAGCGGGGAGGGCATGCCCATGTCTCGGCCTTCGGAGCAGGGGTCGCGGGGCTGCGACCGGGTGCTTCCAGCCTAGGCGACCGCTCGGGCAGGGTCCGTGGGCCGCGGCCGCCACTCGTTTCCGTCTCCGTTGCACGATCCGGTTGCGCCTGCACGATCATTCCGGGGGTCTCGTCCCACGACCGGACCCTGGTCGTGCATCCGTAACGGAGGGGGCCAGACGGGAGACAGGGTCGCTGTCCGTCTCCGTTGCACGATCCGGTTGCGCCTGCACGATCATTCCGTGGTTCTCACCCCACGACCGGACCCTGGTCGTGCATCCGGACCGGCGAGATCGGACGGGCAGCCCGGAACCGGTCGGGGTGTCAGCGGGTTTCGGCGGCGAGCCAGTCGTCGAACGTCGTCGGCGCCGTGCGCGCGTCGTCGCCGGGGAGCAGCACCTCGCCCGCGAACTCGACGCCGAGTGCGGCACCCTTCCACGCGGCGCGCAGCGGAAGGTCGCGGCCCCAGGCGGCGAGAGTGCGGCGCGCCATGTCGACGGCGTCCTCCGTGCGGGGGCCGACGATGTCGAACGAGCCGCCGAGCGCCGGCGACTCCGCTGCGTCGACGAGGGCGGCGGCCACGTCCGCCGGCGCGATGGGCTGCAGCAGCAGAGGGGGCACGACGCCTTCGCCGTCCTCGATGCTCCACTCGGCGATCATCGCGGGGAAGTCGTGGAACTGTGTCGCCCGCACGATGGTGAACGGCACCGCGCCGCGCGTGACCTCTCGCTCCTGGGCGCGCTTGCCCGCATAGTGCGGATTGCCGCGCACGCGATCGAGCGCCGCGATCGAGAGCGCCACGTGGTGGCCGACCCCGGCTTCGTCCTCGGCGGCGAGCAGCGTGCGGCTGAGCGTGGTGAACACCCGCTCAGCATCGGCGACGTCGGATACGGGCGGGTTCGTCGCGTCCACGACCGCATCCACCCCGCGGAGCACGGCGGCGAGGCCTTCGCCCGTGGTCAGATCGACGCCCTCGCTGCGGCTGAGCGAGAGCGCATCATGCCCCCGCCGCCGGGCCTCTTCGACGACCAGCCGCCCGATCCGTCCCGTTCCTCCTGCGACCGCGATGCGCATGCCCGCTCCTTCAATCATGGATATTGTGTGTCCACAATAAGGCGGTCCCGATACGATGGGCAAGTGAAACTCCCCGAGACCTCGGAATGGGTGCTGCACACCGTCGCGGTGATCGCTCAGCTCCCCGCGGGGTCGACGGTGTCCGGCGCGCAGCTCGCCGAGCACTTCGGCGTACCGGGGCCGTACCTCTCGAAGCAGCTCGCGAAGCTCGTCCGCGCCGGAATCCTCACCGGGAGCACGGGGCCACGCGGCGGCTTCCGCCTGGCGAGAGACCCCGAGAGCATCACCATCCTCGATCTCGTCACGGCGGTCGACGGCGCCGCCGACCCCTACGTCTGCCGTGAGCTCCGTCAGCAGGGGAGAGGAGCCGCCCGTCCGGAGGACTGCACCGCGCCGTGTGGACTCGCCGTCGTGATGCGCCGTGCCCACGAGGCCTGGCGGGCTTCTCTGGAGGCGGTGTCGATCGCCGAGGTCGTCGGCGCGCTCCCGGACACCGTCCCCGCCAAGAACCGGCGCCTCCTCCTCGGTCCCTGACCTCCCCGATCGCACGACTCGTGTCGGATCGGTCCTGCGACGCCTGCACGACCCGGGTCCGAATGCACGACGGGGTGACCACTTCTCCCGGGCAGCCGTGCACGGATCGTGCAGGCGGAACAGACCGGACAGGTCGGACGGAACGAACCACACCGGACCGGACCGAACCACACCGGGTCCGGGTCAGGTGTCGAAGCTGAGGCTCAGTTTCCGCAGCAGGGCGGCCAGCCGGTCGCGGTCAGCGCGGGAGAGCGCGCGCAGGAGGTCGGCCTCGGCGTCCACGAGCCGGGTGATCGCGGCGTCCACCCGGACCCGGCCGTCGTCGGTCAGAGTCACGAGCACGCTGCGGCCGTCCGCGGGGTCGGCTTCCCGGCGCACGAAGCGACGGCCGACGAGACGGTCGATGCGGTTGGTCATCGTGCCGCTCGACACGAGGGTCTGCTGCAGGAGCTGCTTGGGGGAGAGCTGGAAGGGGGATCCTGCCCGGCGCAGCGCCGACAGCACGTCCCACTCCCACGGCTCGAGGTCGCTCCGGCGGAACACCTCGCGGCGGGCGCGGTCGAGGTGTCGGGAGAGGCGGTCCATGCGGGACAGCACCTCGAGGGGGGAGAAGTCGAGGTCGGGGCGCTGCGTGTTCCACGCGCCGACGATCCGATCGACCTCATCCGCCTCGCTCATCCGTTCATTATCGCGTGCGGCGGCGTCGTGGCCGCGGAGGACGCGGGGAGGAGCATCGTGAGGAACGCGCTGTGCGGGTCGGGGAGGTAGGAGCCGAACGGGGCGCCCTCGCGGAACCCGGCAGCGGCGTACATCGCGCGCGCGGGGGCGAAGAAGGGGTCGCGGCCGGTCTCGAGTGAGAGCCGCCGGACGCCCCGCGCGCCGGCGTCGTCGAGGAGATGACCGAGCATCGTCCGCCCGAACCCGCGTCCGCGGAAGGCGGGATCGGTGCGCATCGACTTCAGTTCCTCGTGGCCGTCCTCGACGACGGCGAGGGCGCCCGTCGCGGCGATCCGTCCGTCGACGCGTCCCGTGAAAAACCGGATGCGGGGAGTCAGCAGCCGGTCGAGCGGAAGCGCATGCTGGCTCTCGGGTGGAGCGGTGCCGTCCATCTCTGCGTGGTGTGCGGCGACGAAGGCCGCGATCTCGGGGGTGGCGACGGTGACACGGTCGATCACGAGGCTCATCGTCCCAGCATCGCAGAGCCGTGTTTCGCGCGGATGACGAGCCCGCCCGGCGTGCGCCTCACGCACAGGAAGACGGGCGAGGACGTGGCAGACTTATCGGGCGGTGCCCCGGGGCACCGCGGTCCGCCGTGGTGTAATGGCAGCACGACAGCCTTTGGAGCTGTGAGGTCTAGGTTCGAGTCCTGGCGGCGGAGCATGACTGAGAACACCCTCGCCGTTGTCGTCCTCGCTGCAGGCCAAGGCACGCGTATGAAGTCGCGCCTGCCGAAGGTGCTGCACCGGATCAGCGGGCGCCCTCTCGTCGGACACGTGCTCACGACGGCCACTCGGCTGCACCCGTCGCACATCGAGGTCGTCGTGCGGCACGAGCGCGATCAGGTTGTCTCCGCGCTGCGCGAGGACTACCCGGACGCCGTCTTCATCGACCAGGACGAGGTTCCGGGCACCGGCCGCGCCGTCCAGGTCGCGGTGGACGCGCTGCCCGCAGACTTCGACGGCGACGTGCTCGTGCTCTCCGGCGACTGCCCGCTCGCCGACGCCGAGACGCTCTCGACGTTCCTCGCCGAGCACCGCGCCTCCGGAGCGCCGGCGACCATCATGACCGCTCTCGTCGACGACCCCACCGGGTACGGCCGGGTCATCCGCGATGCGGACGGCACCGTGGACCGCATCGTCGAGCAGAAGGACGCGACGGCGGAGGAGGCGGCGGTCAGTGAGATCAACGCCGGGATGTACGTGTTCCGGGCCGCCACGCTGCGCACCTACCTGCCCAAGATCGGTGTCGACAACGCGCAGGGCGAGATGTACCTCACGGACGTGCCCGGCCTCGTGCGCCAGGACGGCGACCGAGTCGCGGCGTCGATCGTGTCCGACGTCGAGGTCACGTTCGGGGTCAACGACCGCGCCCAGCTTGCCGAGGTCGGCCGTCGCCTGAACGCCCGCATCGTGCGCCGCTGGCAGCTCGAGGGCGTCACCATCGTCGACCCGGCCACGACGTGGATCGACGACGACGCCACGCTCGCCCCCGACGTCACGATCCTCCCGAACACGCAGATCCTGCGCGCGACGACGATCGCCACGGGCGCGACGATCGGACCGGACACGACGCTCGTCGACTGCGAGGTCGGGGAGGACGCGGTCGTCCGCCGGACCGATGCGACCCTGGCCGTGATCGGCGCCGAGGCGACCGTCGGCCCCTTCTCCTACCTCCGCGCCGGCACCGTGCTCGGCCCGAAGGGCAAGATCGGCGCCTACGTCGAGACGAAGAACGCCGAGATCGGCGAGGGCAGCAAGGTGCCGCACCTGTCGTACGTGGGCGATGCGACGATCGGCCGTGGCGTGAACCTCGGCGCGAGCACCATCACGGCGAACTACGACGACGTCAACAAGCACCGCACGGAGATCGGCGACGAGGTGCACACCGGCTCGCACACGGTGCTGGTCGCGCCCGTTAGGCTTGGTCCTGGTGCGAAGACCGGCGCCGGCGCCGTCGTCCGCAAGGACGTCCCGGCCGGTGCCCTGGCCATGAGCGTGGCCCCCCAGCGGAACATCGAGGGGTGGGTCGAGAAGAACAGAGCAGGGACGGGCGCGGCGGATGCCGCGGCCCGGGAGAATTCGGCGGAATAGGCGGAGCATGGCCCGGAAGAAGAAGACGGTCGACCTGGATCGCGACAACGGCGTGGCCCCCGGCCTCGTCGCCAAGACGAAGAAGCGTCTGGTCATCGCCGGTGGTCGATCGCATCCCGAGCTGACGGCGGCCGTCGCCACCTCGCTCGGTACCGAGATCGCTCCGGTCGAGCACCGCACCTTCGCCTCGGGCGAGATCTACGCCCGCTTCGAGGTCTCGATCCGCGGCTGCGACCTCTTCCTCGTGCAGACGTTCGGCGAGCCGGTCAACGAGTGGCTCATGGAGACGCTCATCATGATCGACGCCGCCAAGCGCGCCTCGGCCAAGCGGATCACCGTCGTCGCGCCGTACTATCCGTATTCGCGTCAGGACAAGAAGGGCCGCGGCCGCGAGCCCATCAGCGCCCGTCTCGTCGCCGATCTGCTGAAGACGGCCGGCGCCGACCGCGTGATGAGCGTCGACCTGCACGCCGCCCAGATCCAGGGCTTCTTCGACGGCCCCGTCGACCACCTGTTCGCCAAGCCGGTGCTCCTGGACCACTTCGAGCGCACCCTCACCCCGGAAGACCGGGAGATCCTCACGGTCGTCTCCCCGGACATGGGCCGCGTGCGTGTGGCCGACACCTGGTCGGACAGCCTCGGAGCCCCGCTCGCGATCATCCACAAGCGCCGCGACCCGAAGGTCGCCAACCAGGTCTCCGTGCACGAGATCGTCGGCACCGTCGAGGGACGCACCTGTCTCCTCGTCGACGACATGATCGACACCGGCGGCACGATCGTCAAGGCCGCGCAGGCGCTCAAGGCGAACGGCGCGCACCGCGTGATCGTCGCGGCGACCCACGCGATCTTCAGCGACCCGGCCTCCGAGCGGCTGCAGGACGCGGCGATCGACGAGGTCGTGGTCACGGACACCATCCCGCTGTCCGCATCGCGTCGCTGGGAGAACCTCACGGTGCTGCCCATCGCGCCGCTGCTGGCCCGGGCGATCCACGAGGTCTTCGAGGACGGCTCCGTCACGAGCATGTTCGGCGGGGACGCGTAACTCATCGGGACGGCACAGCCCGTGCATAGCCGGGGTGCTTACGGTCGAGTCATCGACGGAAGAGTCGACCGATGACGACCACGGAGGACCCCATGATCCGCACGACCGTTCCGACCTCTGTCCGCACGGGCACCGCCCTCCTCGGGGTCGCAGGGCTCTTCGTCCTCGCCGGGTGCTCATCGACCGGCGACGCCACCGACACCTCGAACGGCGCCGACGAGACCGCGGGGTCGAGCACCTCGTCCTCGTCGACCGGTGGAGACGCCTCCGGCACCTACGCCGACGGCACCTACACCGCCGACGGCTCGTACCAGACCCCGGAGACGGTGGAGGAGATCACCGTCACCCTCACCCTCGCCGACGGCGTCGTGACGGAGGTCGAGGTCACGGGCGACCCGAAGGCCCCGGAGACCGAGCGGTACCAGGGAGAGTTCATCGACGGAATCGCCGACGAGGTCGTGGGGAAGCCGATCGACGAGCTGAACGTCAGCCGTGTCGCGGGATCCTCGCTCACGAGCGGCGGCTTCAACGACGCCGTGGCCTCCATCAAGGAGCAGGCCGCCGCCTAGGCGCGAGGCGTCCTCATGGGGCAGTGGCGATTCGAGGCGATCGGCACCGGGTGGGAGATCGAGACCGGCGCCCCGCTCACGGATGACGTCCGCGCGGCCGTGACGGCCGAGATCGAGCGCTTCGATCGCACCTGGTCGCGGTTCCGAGACGACTCCGACGTGGCTCGTCTCGGCCGGTCGGGCGGCTCGCTGTCCGCTCCGGACGCGGGGCCGATGCTCGATGCCTATCGCGAGCTCGATGCCGCGACGGCCGGTGCGGTGAACCCCCTGGTCGCCGACAGCCTGGAGGCCCTGGGCTATGACGCCGCGTACTCGCTGCGGGCCAGGGAGCCCCGCCCCGCTCTCGCCTCCTGGACGTCCCTGCTGACCTGGTCGGCGGACACGGTCGAGGCGCACGGGCCCGCCCTCCTCGACGTGGGCGCCCTCGGCAAGGGGCGTCTCGTCGACCGGGTGATGGCGGTGCTGGCCGACGTCCCTGGGGACGTGGTCGTGGATGCCGGCGGAGACATCCGGGTGCGCGGCGCCGGCGTGCGCGTCGCGCTCGAGCACCCGTTCGATGCGCGGAGGGCGATCGGTGTTGTCGAGGTCGCCGATGGCGCGCTGTGCGCATCGGCCATCAACCGACGGGCGTGGGGAGACGGTCTTCATCACGTGCTCGACGCGCGGACGGGACAGCCCGTCCGCACCTGGGCGGCGACGTGGGCACTCGCCCCGGAGGCGATGACGGCGGATGCCGCGGCCACCGCCCTGTTCTTCGACGGCGGCCCGGAGCTGGCCGTCCGCTGGGGCGTCGAGTGGGTGCGCATGACCACCGACGGCCGTGTGCAGCGCTCGCCCGGCTGCCGCGCCGAGCTCTTCACCGCGGCACCCGCCGCTGCCGCTGGAACCGGGGGAGACACGACACCATGACCACCGCCTTCGCCGCCACCCGCCAGCGCGTCCTCGCCGTCCTCGGCGCGCTGTCGATGTACCGCCTCGTGCTGTTCGCGCTGACGGCACTGGCCCTCATCGCGCTCGTGCTCTCCCTGTTCGGAGTGATCGTGTCTCCGACGCCGGGGGAGCTGGTGGCGTCCTTCCTCGTGCTCGCCGTCGTGATCTCCGCCGTGGACGCGGTCGCGCAGCGCCTCCTCCGCCTGCCCTGGCGGGTGGAGTCCTCGCTCGTCACCGCCCTCATCCTGCTGTTTGTGCTGCGTCCCGGCATCGAGCCGTCGGCGTTGCTCGGCCTCGCGATCGCGGGCGCGGTGGCCAGCGTGTCCAAGTACCTCATCGCGTGGCGGGGGCGGCACATCTTCAACCCGGCGGCGTTCGGTGCTGCGGTCGTATCGATCCTGGGGGCGTTCGACGCGTTCAGCTGGCTCGGCACCTCCTCGTCGTGGTGGGTCGGCACCCCGGTTCTCGTGATCCCCGTCGTCCTCCTCGGGCTCGCCGTGCTGTGGCGTACGGAGAAGGTCGGGGTCGTCCTGCTCTTCCTCGTCATCGCCGTCGCCACCTCGATCGTGCGGCAGGCGGTGCAGGCCGTGCAGTTCGGCGTCTCGTTCGACGTCGTGACGGCGCTGTCGTTCGCGGTGCTTCAGTCGCCGTTCCTCTTCCTCGGGGCGTTCATGCTGTCGGAGCCGCTGACGCTCCCGCCCCGTCGTCGGCAGCAGCTCGTCGTCGCCGCCGTGGTGGGCGTGCTCGCGGGGTGGCCGATCTCGGTGGCCGGTCTGTTCACGCTCGGGCAGGAGCGCGCCCTCCTCATCGGGAACCTCGTGGCCTTCGCGTTCGCGCTCCGCGGGTCCGTGCGTCTGGTCCTGGAGCGCCGTGCCTTCGTGACGCCGACCGCGCAGGAGCTCACGTTCCGGGCGAAGGGCCGCGTGCGGTTCCTCCCCGGGCAGTACCTCGAGCTCGATGTCCCGCATCGGCGCCCTGACGCGCGGGGGACGCGCCGCGAGTTCAGCATCGTGTCCGCTCCGGCCGATCTGCCGACCCTCCGCGTCGCGTACAAGAACGGTGACCAGCAGCACCCGTCGAGCTACAAGCGGGCTCTCGCGGCAGCCGAGCCCGGGGCGACCTTCGCGGTGACCGGAACCTGGGGCGACTTCATCCTCCCGCGCGGCGAGCAGCCGGTGCTCATGGTGGCGGCGGGCATCGGTGTGACACCGTTCGTATCGCAGCTCCGGCAGCTCCAGGCGACAGGGGAGCGGCGCGACATCGTCCTCGTCTACGTGGCGTCCTCGGCGGACGAGCTCGCCTTCCGGGACGAGCTCGCCGCGACGGGGGTGCGCACGGTGGTGTTCACCCGCGACGAGCCGGACGACCTTCCCGCGCACTGGACCTGGGCGCAGGGGGCCCGCCTGGACGCGGAGACCCTGGAGCGCGCGGTGGAGGACCTCTCGGCGCGGCACGCCTTCATCTCCGGCCCGCCGCGGCTCATCGCCGACCTCGCGCCCGCGCTGCAGAAGGCCCGTTCCCTCACCACGGACGCCTTCGCCGGCTACTGACGCGGATCGTCTTCCGTCCGTCGGCCCGGGGACGTTGCGACACCTGCACGACCCCGCGACACCCGCACGATGGAATCCCCGGTCTCATCGTGCATCCGCGCCCGGATCGTGCAGACGGGACAGTCCGATGGGATCGTGTGAAGTCCGGTCAGATGGGCCGCCCGCACGATCGGGGACGGATGTACCGCCGGGGGACATCTGCACGACCGGGGACCACGTGCGCGACCGGGGGACATCTGCACGACCGGGGGACACTTGCACGACCGGGGGACACTTGCACGGCCGGGGGACAGATGGACGAGGGGATGGACGGATCGGTTGTGCGGACCGGTTCGGGTCGTTCAGGTGGGCACGGACTGGTCTCGACCGCGGAGACCAGGCGGGACTCATGCACGACCGGGGGACGGATGCGAGACGGGATCGACGGATCGGTCGTGCGGGTGGGGTCGGGTCGTGCGGGTGTGCACGGTGCGGTTTCGACCTCGGACGTCGACCGGAGACACCTGCACGACCCGGGGACGGGTGCACGAGGGGATGGATGGATCGGTCGTGCGGACGGGTTCAGGTCGTGCGGACGGGTTCAGGTCGTGCGGACGGGTTCAGGTCGTGCGGACGGGTTCGGGTCGTGCGGGTGTGCGACAGAAAGGACGGAGACCGGGGTCAGGCGTCAGGGGTCTCACCGGGAGGAGTCAGCGGGATACGGACGGTGAAGGTCGTGTCGCCGGGCTCGCTCTCGACCGAGATCCGGCCGTGGTGGCCCTCCACGATGGCCTTGACGATCGCGAGACCGAGCCCGGTCCCTCCGGTCTGCCGGGCGCGGGAGCTGTCCCCGCGGGCGAAACGGGCGAAGAGCTCGTCGCGGAGGGCGGGATCGATCCCCGGGCCGTCGTCGTGCACGCGGAGCACGGCCTCGTCGCCCTCCCGGGCCACGCTCAGCGTCACCGTGGTCCCCGCGGGGGTGTGGGTCCTGGCATTGGCCAGCAGGTTCGCGACGACCTGATGCAGCCGCCCGGCATCCCCGACGACGGTGACCGGCTCGTCCGGCACCTCGATGTTCCAGTGATGATCGACCGCCGTCGGCCGCGCATCCGAGAGGCCCTCGAGGGCGAGCTGGGCGAGGTCGACCGTGCCGTACACGAGTTCGCGTCCCTCGTCGAGACGGGCGAGGAGCAGGAGGTCCTCCACGAGCCGTGTCATCCGCAGCGACTGCGCCTGGATGCGCTCCAAGGAGGAGGTCGTGCCCTCGATGACCGCGTCTTCCTTCGTCGCCTCCGGTGCCTGACGCAGCGCCCGCAGCGAGAGCTCCGAGTACCCGCGGATCGAGGCCAGGGGCGTACGCAGCTCATGGCTCGCGTCGGCGACGAACCGGCGCATCTGCTCCTCGTTCTTCTGCCGCGCCGAGAGGGACGTGTCCACGTGGTCGAGGAGCTTGTTGAGTGCGGCGCCGACGAGCCCGGTCTCCGTTCGCGGATCGGCCTCGCTCGCCGGCACGCGTTCGGTGATGCTGACCTCGCCGCGGTCGAGCTGCTGATTGGCCACCCTCGTCGCGGTCGCCGCGACCGCCCGCAGCGGCCGCAGCCCGACCCGGATCGTGACCGCCGTGGTGAGGGCGAGGAGGATCAGGCCGCCCACCGTCGCGAGCAGGATCACGGTGAGGAGCTGCGTGAGCTGATGCTGGATCTCGTCGCGGGGGAGTCCCGTGACGACGACGACGCCGTTGCTCGCGGTGGTCGCGACGACCCGATACGAGCCGAGGTCGTCGAACGAGACCGTGGCAGGGGTGCCGAGCGCGACCGTGCCGTACAACCTCTGCAACTGCTCGGGGGTGAGCGACTGCGGAGTGCTGTTCAACGCCCCACGGCTCTCCTGGAACGTGACGCCGCTCGGTCCGGCCACGGGGCTCCCGAGCGAGAGCAGCAGCCCGGGGACGCGGGTGTTGAGGAGGGGGAGGATGTTGTCGACGGTCGCCTCAGAGGGCGCGACCCGCTCCACGATCCCGTCCCGGATCGTCGCTGCGTAGCTCTTCACCTTGTTGTCGAGCTGGTCCTCCAGCGTGCTGCCGAGGGTGGCGCTGGTGATGACGGCGACGATGACGAGGATCAGCGACACGAACCCGATCACCGCGGTCATCAGCCGCGTCTGCAGGCTCATGGGCCGTCGCGTCACCGTCGCTCCGCTCACTGCGGGGCCTTGATCATGTAGCCGACGCCGCGCACGGTGTGCAGGAGGGGCGTGCGCCCGGCGTCGATCTTCTTCCGGAGGTAGGAGATGTAGAGCTCCACGACCGACGACTTGCCGCCGAAGTCGTAGCTCCAGACGCGGTCCAGGATCTGCGCCTTGGACAGCACCCGGCGCTCGTTGCGCATGAGGTAGCGCAGCAACTCGAACTCGGTCGCGGTCAGCTCGATCTCCACGCCGTCCCGGACGACCTCGTGGCTGTCCTCGTTGAGCGTGAGATCGGCGACCCGGAGGATCGACTGCCCGTCGTCGGCGCTGGCGTGTCCGGTGCGCCGGATGATCGCGCGGAGCCGGGCGATCACCTCCTCCAGGCTGAAGGGCTTGGTCACGTAGTCGTCGCCCCCGGCGGTGAGCCCGGCGACGCGGTCGCCCACGGCATCCTTCGCCGTGAGGAAGAGGACGGGGACGAGATTGCCCGCTTCGCGGAGGCGCTTGAGCACGGCCATCCCGTCGAGGTCGGGCATCATGATGTCGAGCACGAGGGCGTCCGGCTCGAACTCCTTCGCGACCTGGATCGCCTCGAGGCCGGAGGACGCGGTGCGCACCTCCCACCCCTCCATGCGCAGGGCCATGGCGAGCAGATCGGTGAGCATCTGCTCGTCGTCCACGGCGAGGATGCGCAGAGGGGAGCCGTCGGGGCGGCGCAGTTCGGGCAGGTCGCTGGTCATGCCTCTATTCTGCGGAACTTCCTATGTGATTTCTATGGAGCGGGCTATGGGTTCTCTGGGAGATGGGGTGCAAGATATCCGACCCCGGGTCTACCGTGTGCTCATGATCGACCACGTCGAATCCGCACAGCCCACCGTCCACCGTCCCTCCACCGTCTCCGAGGTCGCCGCGCTCGTCCGCGCCGCCGCGCAGGAGGCTGTCCCCCTGACCGTTGTCTCCGGCGGCCACGGGCCCTGGTCCCACGCCCCCGCTCCCGGTCTGCGCCTCGAACTCGGGGAGCTCTCCTCGATCGAGGTCGACGGCACGGCCGTGCGCATCGGCGGCGGTGCCGTCTGGGGCGATGTCGCGACAGCCCTCGCCGGCCACGGCCTCGCGCTGAGCTCCGGCGACACGGCCAGCGTCGGCGTCGGCGGTCTCACTCTGGGCGGCGGCGTCGGCTGGATGGTGCGCGCCTGGGGCCTCGCCGTCGATCAACTCGTCGGCGCCCAGGTCGTCACCGCGAGCGGAGACGTGGTGGAGGTGTCGGCCACGCAGCATCCCGACCTGTTCTGGGCGCTGCGCGGCGGTGGTGGCAACTTCGGCGTCGTCACCCGTTTCGACTTCGAGGCGCATCGCCTGCCGGGGATCGCACTGGCCGAGTCCGTCGTCGACGGCGACGCGACGGCCGTGCTCCGGGCCGCGCGCGAACTCCTCCGCGATGCCCCGCGCGAGCTGACCGTCACGTACATGGACGTGCCGCCCATGGATCCGAGCGCTCCGGCCGGTGCCCGGCTGACCGCCGTGTGGGCCGGGTCCGACCCGGAGGCGCTGCGTGTGGAGCTTGCGCCGATCACCACGCTCGACGGTGTCACGACGGAGATCACCGAGCCCGCCTACCGGGACATCCTGATGGAGATGCCGCAGCCCGAGGGCGGCGAGGCTCCTGCTCCTCCCGGGTTCCTCGGCGGGAACGGTCTCGTCGCCGACCTCGATGATGAGACGATCGATCGGCTGGTGGCCTATCGGCGGGAGTTCCCCGCCTCGGTCGTCTTCCTCCGGTCCCTCGGCGGGGCGTTCGGCGACGTTCCGCAGGAGGAGACGGCCTTCCCGGCGCGCAGCGCTACCTGGTTCGTCATGGCCGGTGCCTTCGACGTCCCCGGACTACTCGACGAGCAGGGGCGTGAGAAGGCCGCTGCGGACGCGGAGCGGATCGTCGGGGGCCGCCTCGCCGAGTACAGCAACTTCGTCGACCGCGAGCGCCCGGACGCGGTGTCCGGGATGTACGACGGCGACGGCTACGCGCGTCTGCGGGCGGTGAAGGCGCAGTGGGACCCGCAGAACGTGTTCCGCCGCAACCACAACATCCTCGCCTGACGCACGAAGGGCCGGGCACCCTGCGGTGCCCGGCCCTCGTAGACCCGAGGTCAGTGCGTGTCTTCGGCTTCGATCTCGGAGCGGTCGCCCGACCACAGCGTGTGGAAGGTGCCCTCCTTGTCGATGCGCTTGTAGGTGTGCGCACCGAAGAAGTCCCGCTGGCCCTGCACGAGAGCGGCCGGGAGGCGGTCGGCGCGGATGCCGTCGTAGTACGACAGCGACGACGAGAACGCCGGGGCCGGGATGCCGGACTGCGCCGCCGTGACCACCACGCGACGCCACGCCGCCTGGCCGCGGGTCAGCGCCTCGGCGAAGTACGGAGCCGTCATCAGCACGGGCAGGTCGGGCGTCTCGGCATAGGCGTCTGCGATCCGGTTCAGGAACTGCGCACGGATGATGCAGCCGCCGCGCCAGATCTTGGAGATCGCACCGAGATCGATGTTCCAGCCGTACTCGGCGGCACCGGCGCGGATCTCGTCGAAGCCCTGCGAGTAGGCGACGATCTTGGAGGCGTAGAGCGCGAGGCGGACGTCCTCGACGAAGGCGTCGACCTCGTCGGCCGGGACCGTGAACTCCTCGTCCGGGCCAGGAAGCGTGGCGGCGACCGCGCGCTGCTCGGGGTGCGAGGAGAGGGAGCGGGCGAACGTCGCCTCGGCGATCCCCGATACCGGCACGCCGAGCGAGAGCGCGGTCTGCACGGTCCAGGCACCGGTGCCCTTCGCGCCGGCCTGGTCCAGGATGACGTCGACGAGCGGCTTGCCGGTGGACGCGTCGACCTGCCGCAGCACCTCGGCGGTGATCTCGATGAGGTACGACTCCAGCTCGCCCCGGTTCCACTCGGCGAAGATCTCGGCGATCTCCGCGGGCGTCTTGCCGGTGCCGCGCCGGATGAGGTCGTACGCCTCGGCGATGAGCTGCATGTCGGCGTACTCGATGCCGTTGTGCACCATCTTGACGAAGTGGCCGGCACCGTCGTGGCCGACGTGCGTCACGCAGGGCTCGCCCTCGGCGATCGCGGCGATGGACTTCAGGATGGGTCCGAGCGTGATCCAGGACTCGTCCGAGCCGCCCGGCATGATCGAGGGGCCGGTGAGGGCGCCCTCCTCGCCACCGGAGATGCCGGCGCCGACGAAGTTGATCCCGGTCTCGCGGACGGCCTTCTCACGGCGGATGGTGTCCGGGAAGTAGGCGTTGCCGCCGTCGACGATGATGTCGCCCGGCTCGAAGACCTCGACGAGGGAGTCGATCACGGCGTCGGTCGGGGCTCCGGCCTTGACCATGATGATCGCGGTACGCGGCTTCTGCAGCGAGTCGGCGAACTCCTGGTAGGTCTTCGCCGGGAGGAAGCCCGCCTCGGGATGCTCGTCGAGGAGGGTCTGCGTCTTCTCGTAGCTGCGGTTGAAGATCGCCACGGTGTTGCCCTCGCGGCTCGCGAGGTTGCGGGCGAGGTTCGACCCCATGACGGCGAGTCCGACGACTCCGATGTTCGCTGATGCTTCGGGCACGGAAGGCTCCTCGATCGTGAAGAAGGGTTGTCTTCAGCGTATCGCTGTGCGGTGGATCGAGGCGCACCCGTGACGCGGGGCCGTCATCGTCCGCGGTGCCCGACAGTCGCGAGCCCGCGGACCTCTACGCTGAAGGGAGCACAGGAGCTGGAGGGAGTCGGTCGTGACGGAGTCCGAGAAGAAGGTCCGCGCCGTCGTCGCGGTGCCGTTGGCGGAGGAGCTGTGCCGGCTCATCGAGGAGCTCGAGCCGCGGCTCGAGGTCATCCACGACGCAGCCCTGGTGCCTCCCATGCGCGGCCCGGCCGACTGGTCGGGCGATCCTGACTTCGCGCGCACGCCGGAGCAGCAGCGGGCGTTCGACGACCTCATCGACTCGGCCGACGTCCTCTTCGGTATTCCCGACGTCGACCCCGACGCGCTGGCGCGGACGGTGTCCGCGAATCCGCGGCTGCGGTGGGTCATGACCACGGCGGCCGGCGGTGGCAGCACCGTGAAGGCGGCGGGGCTCGACCGGGCCGATCTCGACCGCATCGTCTTCACCACCAGTGCCGGCGTCCACGGCGGCACCCTCGCCGAGTTCGCCCTCTTCGCTGTGCTCGCCGGAGCGAAGGACCTTCCGCGCCTGCGGACGGACCAGGATCGGCGCGTCTGGCCCGATCGCTGGGAGATGCGCCAGCTCGACGAGATGACCGTGCTGGTCGTCGGACTCGGCGGCATCGGCGCGGAGTGCGCCCGCCGGTTCCACGCTCTCGGCACCCGGGTGTGGGGAACCAGCCGCTCCGGCCGCCCGGTCGAGGGCGTCGATCGCCTCATCGCGCTGGACGAACTCGTGGACGCGGTGGGGGAGGTCGACGCGATCGTCGTCACGCTGCCCGGCACGGAGCAGACCAGGCACCTCATCGGCGAGGAGGTCCTGCGGGCGGTGAAGCCCGGGGTCATCCTCACCAACGTCGGGCGCGGCAGCGTGGTCGACGAGACGGCGTTGCTCTCCGCGCTCGACGACGGCCGCGTCGGCTTCGCCGGTCTGGATGTGTTCGAGCAGGAGCCGCTGCCCGCCGAGTCCTCGCTGTGGGCGCATCCCCGCGTCCTCGTCAGCCCGCACACCGCGGCGCTCAGCTCGAAGGAGGAGGAGCGCATCGCGCGGCGATTCGCCGAGAACGCCACCCGGCTGCTCGACGGACGCGAGTTGCGTGCCGTGGTCGACACGGTCGAGTTCTACTGAGGATCGACGGCAGGACGGCATGAGCGTGCGCATCGTCGTGATGGGGCCGAGCGGCTCCGGGAAGTCGACGGTGGGGGCCGCGCTGGCCGAGGACCTCGGGGCCCGTTTCGTGGATGGGGACGACCTGCATCCGCTGACCAACGTCGAGAAGATGGCGGCGGGCATCGCCCTCGACGACGACGACCGGATGCCGTGGCTGCGGGTGGTCGGACGGACCCTCGCTGCCGAGACGCACATCGTCGTCGCGTGCTCCGCGCTGCGGCGGCGCTACCGGGATGCCATCAGGGCGGAAGCGCCGGAGGCCATCTTCGTCGAGCTCGGCGTGGCGCGGGAGACGCTCGCACGACGGCTCGGCGATCGGCCCGATCACTTCATGCCGGCCTCGCTGCTCGATTCCCAGCTCGAGGCGTGGGAGCCCCTGACGGACGACGAGTCCGGGGTCCGGGTCGATGCCGCGCTCCCGCTGGCGCAGGAAGTGACGGCGATCCGGAAGGTGCTCACCGCGGTGACGGGAACGCCGGGGGAGCCTCAGTCCTTGCGGTAGCCCGAGCGGCCGAGGGAGAACAGGGCGGCCCCGGTGGCGACGGCGGCGCACAGCGACATGGCGCCGATCACCCAGAGGAGGACGTGAGAGAGGAATGCGGCGTCGAGCATGGGGGTACTCCGAATTTCTGCAGAGGGGACCGGTGTCCTCAGCCTATCGGGTCATCCGGTACCATGGAGTCGTACCTCGGCGAGGGACGCTTCTGCGCGTGCGCGAACGTCCGTGATCGACGCGGCGAAGCAAGCCCGGTGGCTTTCCTCACGCGTCCGCGTTCGAGTCCACAATTCCAAGACCACCGCGCGGCGCCTTCGCTGCGTGCCCCGAAGGAGAACCTCATGTCTGAAGACACCACGGTCCACGCCGAGCTGCGCAGCAGCTTCGGCAAGGGCTTCGCCCGTCGTCTGCGCGCCGCCGGCAAGATCCCCGCGGTCATCTACGGCCACGGCACCGAGCCCGTGCACGTCGCGCTGCCGGGTCACCAGGTCTCCCTGATCATCCGTCGCGCCAACGCGCTGCTCGACCTCGACATCGAGGGCACCTCGCAGCTCGCGCTCGTCAAGGACGTGCAGAAGGACCCGGTGCACCAGATCATCGAGCACATCGACCTCCTGGTCGTGAAGAAGGGCGAGAAGGTCGCCATCGACGTCCCCGTCGTCGTGACCGGCGAGCCGGCTCCCGGCACCATCGTCAACCTCGACGCCACGACCATCCAGGTCGAGGCCGAGGCCACGCACATCCCCGAGAACATCGAGGTCTCGGTCGACGGTCTCGAGGAGGGCGCGCACATCACCGCCGCCGACGTCACCCTCCCGAAGGGCTCGACGCTCCTCACCGACGCCGAGGTCCTCGTGGTCGCCATCTCCGTCCCGGCCGCTCCGGTCGAGGACGAGGAGTCCGAGGGCGAGTCCGCCGAGGGTGCCGCCGAGGCGTCCGAGGAGGCCGCCGCGGAGTGATCTCCGCCTGCTTCATCACGGAGGGGACGCGATCGGATCGCGTCCCCTCCGTCGTATCCTGACCGGGGTGACGGCTCCGGCGAGAGAGGACGAGGAATGGCAGCGACCTGGCTTGTGGTCGGTCTCGGCAACCCCGGGCCCCGCTATGAGGCGACCCGCCACAACATCGGCCAGATGGTCGTCGACGAGCTCGCGGCTCGGCGCGGCGAGAGCTTCCGGGAGCACAAGGGCGGCGCGCGTGTCGTGGAGACCTGGCTCCGCCCCGGCGCCGACAAGCTCGTGCTCGCGAAGCCGAACACGTTCATGAACGTCTCGGGCACGCCCGTCGCGGCGCTCGCCCGGTTCTACTCCGTCCCCCTCGATCACGTCGTCGTCGTGCACGACGAGCTGGACATCCCGTTCGACACGGTCAAGCTCAAGACCGGGGGAGGCCACGGCGGCCACAATGGCGTCCGCGACATCGCACGAGCGCTCACGAGCCCGGACTTCCCCCGGGTGCGCGTCGGCATCGGTCGCCCGGTGGGGCGTCAGGACCCCGCCGACTGGGTGCTCTCCCCGTTCGGCAAGGACGAGCGCGCCAACTTGCCGCTGCTCCTGGGGGACGCGGCGGATGCGGTCGAGCTCCTCGTCGACGAAGGGCTGCTCGCCGCGCAGCAGAAGCACCACGCCCCTCGCTGAGGTTCCGGCGCGCGCCGCGCGTCAGGTCGTGAAGGCGGCGTACCCCGTCGCGCCGCCGACGGCGAAAGCGGTGAAGACGGCGACGAAGAAGATGATCGCGCCGAGGACGGCGACGATGAGCGCGGCGATGCCCGCTCCGCGCCCCTGCTTCCCGCGGATCGCGATGATCCCCAGCACGATCGCGGCGATGCCGAGCACCGTCCCGGCCCAGAAGGACAGCTCCGTCCACAGCACCTGATCACGCGCGGGGGACAGGAACCCGAGATCTCCCGTGGAGCCGCTGATGCCCTGCGGGATGCGGCGGCCCACCTCGAACGCGCTGACGCCGCCGATGATCGGCATGACCACGGCCGCGAGGATCGAGAGGCCCAGAGCCAGCAGGCCGAGGAACCCTGAGGGCTTCGGCGCGGCATCCGGTGCGGTGTAGGAGCCGGACGGTGTCGCGTAGCCGCCCACAGGCACCTGATACGCCCCGGGCGGCGCGGCAGGGGGTGCCGGCTGAGCGTACCCGCCGGCGGGTGGGTACGGTGCCGGAGCGGCCGGCGGCGCCGACGGATACGCGGGCGGCGGGATCGCGCCGGGCGCCGGCTCCTGCGGGACCGAGGTCGCCGGAGGCAGGGGCGGCACGGCGCCGGGCGGAGGGGGCAGCTGCGGATCGGTCACGATGTCATCCTAGAGTCGGCCGCGGCTCACACTCGGCGCAGCAGTCCGACGCGGTCGTACACGTCGGACAGCGTGCGATCGGCCACGGCGTCGGCGCGGGCGGCGTTCTCGGCGAGGATCCGGTCCAGCTCTGCCGGGTCGTCGAGGAGCTCGAGGGCGCGGCTGCGCACCGGAGCGAACTCCTCGACGACGACCTCGGCGAGGCCCTTCTTGAAGTCGCCGTAGCCGCGGCCCGCGTACTCGTCCTCGATCGCGGGGATCTGACGTCCGGTCAGCGCGGCGTAGATGGTCAGGAGGTTCGAGACGCCCGGCTTGGCCTCGCGATCGAACCGTACGGTGCCCTCGTTGTCGGTCACCGCGCGCATGATCTTCTTCGCCGACTTCGCCGGGTCGTCGAGCATCCACAGCACGCCGGCGTCGCTCTCGGCCGACTTCGACATCTTGGCCGTCGGGTTCTGCAGGTCGTAGATGCGCGCCGTCTCCTTCTGGATGACCGGGACGGGCACCGTGAAGGTCTCGCCGAACCGCGAGTTGAAGCGCTCTGCGAGGTCGCGGGTGAGCTCGACGTGCTGCTTCTGGTCGTCGCCGACGGGCACGACATCGGTCTGGTACAGCAGGATGTCGGCTGCCATGAGCACCGGGTAGGTGAAGAGGCCGACGCTGGTCGCGTCGGCGCCGTAGCGGGCCGACTTGTCCTTGAACTGGGTCATCCGTCCGGCCTCGCCGAAGCCGGTGATCGTGCTGAGGATCCAGGCGAGTTCGGCGTGCGCACGGACGTGCGACTGCACGTACAGCGTCGACTGCGACGGCTCGATGCCCGCGGCGATGTACTGCGCAGCGGTGCGACGGGTCTTCTCGCGCAGTTCGTCCGGGTTCTGGGCGACCGTGAGGGCGTGCAGGTCGACAACGGAGAAGAACGCGTCGTACGAGGTCTGGAGCTCCCGCCACTGCAGGAGCGCGCCGATGTAGTTGCCGATCTGGAGGGAGTCGGCGGAGGGCTGCATTCCGGAGTAGAGGCGAGGCTTGTTCACCCGTCAATCCTATGCGCCCGCGCCGCGGTGCCCGGCGCCGTCGCATCCCCTACGCTGACGTCATGACGGACGGCATGCCCCTGAGACGCGGACAGGTGTTCCTCGACGCGCTCGGCGCGGAGGCGGAGCGTCTCCATCCAGAGATCCTCGCGCAGTACCGTGCTCCCGTCTCGACGGGGCATGCGGAGGGGGTGTTCGCGGTCGCGGGGAGCCGGTTCGGCCACTGGGCGGCCCTCGCGCGTCCGATCGTGGGACCGGGCCTGCTGGTGCCGACATCAGGGCGGGACGTGCCGTTCGTGCTGCGCACGACGACCGGGCGCGCGGCGACGGGCCGCGCGACGCTGGACTCCACGCGCGAGTTCCTCTTCCCCGGGCGGACCGCACGGATCGTGGACCGGCTGACGGTGAGCGTGCGGCCGGGGCTGGTGCGGAATCTCCTCGGCGCCCGCGGCCGCGTGGAGCTCATCGAGGAGTGCAGTGTGACGGCGGAGGGCTTCCTGCGGATGCGCACCGTCCGGGTCGCCCTGCGGCTGTTCGGGCGGCGGTTCGCTCTGCCGAGACCGCTCGGCGTGTGCGTGGACCTCGTCGACGGCTGGGACGCCGAGCACCGCCGGCGCACGATCGACATGCGCGCCGTGAACCCGGTGCTCGGCACCGTGCTGGAGTACCGCGGATGGTACCGGGAGTCGCCGCCGTCGCCCTCCGAGCGGCCGGAACCGGGTCAGTAGGTGTAGTCGACGACGACCGGAGCGTGGTCGCTCCAGCGCTGGTCGTACGCGGCCGCACGGGCCACGTGATACGCCTGCACGCGTTCGGCGAGAGCGGGCGTGGCCAGGTGGTAATCGATGCGCCAGCCCGAGTCGTTGTCGAAGGCCTTTCCGCGCATGGACCACCAGGTGTAGGGCCCGTCCACCTCGCCGTGGAAACGGCGGCCGACGTCGACCCAGCCCAGGCCCGTGCCGACCGAGCCGTCGACGCCGGTGACCGACGTCCCCGCCTCACCGAGGAAGCGATCGAAGTAGGCGCGCTCGCGCGGCAGGAAGCCGGCCTTGGTGCGGTTGCCGCGCCAGTTCTTGATGTCGAGCTCTCGGTGCCCCACGTTGAGGTCGCCGGTGACGAGGGCGAGGGCGCCGTCGGTGTTCAGGTTCGCCAGTCGAGCCTCGAACGCGTCGAGGAACTTCCACTTCTCGTCCTGCTTCGGGGTGTCGGCCTCGCCGGAGTGCACATAGGCGCTGACGACGGTGAGCGGACGGTCGCCGATCAGGAAGTCGGCCTCGATCCAGCGGCCCTTGGAGTCGAAGTCCTCCGGGCCGAAGTCCGCCCGCGAGGCGAGCGCGGGGAGGCGGCTGGCGATCGCGACGCCCGCGCGCCCCTTGGCCGTGGCCTCGTCGTGCACGAAGGTCCAGCCGGGGAGGGCGGCCTCGATGTGCTCGTCCTGCCCTCGCACCTCCTGGAGGGTGAGGATGTCGATGTCCGCGGCGTCCAGCCACGTGCTCATCCCGTTGCGGGCGGCCGCCCGGATCCCGTTGACGTTGACCGAGGCGATACGCAGGTGAGGCATTCCTCCAGCCTAACGAGCACCGCCGACATCGCGGTTTTGACGGCGGTCGAGCTCGGAGAGCAGGCGCTGCGCGAGAGGGGAGGTCGGCGGTGCGGGCGGGGGAGCGGAGGCCTCCAACCGTGCGACCTCGTCCTCCGCCACGCGGACGGCGTGCCCGGCGGCCCAGCTCCGGTACCACGCGGCCTCGTCGCGCGCGGCCCGGGCGTCGCGCAGTCGGATCCGTGCGGCGGAGAGCAGCGTGGCGTGCTCCGCCACCCGCCGCTCGGCCTCCGTCGGCAGCAGGAGCGGGAGGTCGCGGTCCTGGGCGGCGACGGCGATCCATGAGGCGGCGACGAGCATGACCACCCCGTTCACCCGGAACCACAGCAGCAGTCCGACGAAGATCGCGAAGGTCGCCAGCAGCGGGTTCGACGGCGTGTAGCTCAGCAGGAACCCGACCCCGAACTGCAGCACCGTCATGGCCGCGCCGCCGAGGAGGGCGCCGGGCCAGATGGTGCCCCAGTGCAGCGAGGTGCCGGTGAGGAAGCGCACCATCGCCGCCAGCGCTCCCGTCAGCAGGACGAACGACACCAGGACGGTGCCGATCCGGATGCTGATGTTGAGGCCCTCGGAGCCGGCGTCCCAGCCCAGCAGCGACAGCAACCAGCTGAGGACCGCTGCGCTGGCCGAGCTCAGGGCGGAGCCGATGATGAGGGCGACTCCGAAGATGAGAGCGGCGAGCAGGTCGCGCGCCTTGAGGAGGAGGTAGCTGCGCCGGTCGGGTTCGAGGCCGAAGATGTCGCGCACGGCCCGCCGGGAGAAGGTCACCCAGCCGATCGCGGTCCAGATCACCGTGCCGAGGGCGATGAGACCGGTGATGCCGAGGAACCCGCTGGTGTTCGATGCGATCTCCTGCACCTGCGCGGGGGTGAAGACGCCGCCCTCGTCGAGGATGAGATTCGGGATGTAGTTGTTGATGATGCCGATGAGGCCGTTCACGGCCTCCTCGCTGCCGCCGAGCCAGAGGCCGGCGATGGCGAACGCGAGGTAGATCGCGGCGAAGATGGCGAACAGCGCCTGGTAGCTCACCCCGGCGGCGAGCAGGAAGCCGTTGTGCTGCAGGAAGTGCCGCCACACCCGCACCGGGAAGAGGCCGAGGGTGCGCCGGGTCAGCGCGGTCGCGCGCTCGACCGCGGCATCGAGGCGACCGTCGGTCGCCGAACCGGGCTCGGACACGCCCCCACCCTACCCAAGCGCGGGCCCTGCCTTCGCGCGCCCGGCCTGCCTCCGCGAGAACAGGCGCAGATGCGAGAACAGGCGGCCCCGTCCGGGACCGCCTGTTCTCGCGTGAATGCCTGTGTCGGCGCGTCAGGGACGGCCGCGGAGGACCGCCTGCTTCACCTCGGCGATGGCCTTGGTGACCTCGATGCCACGGGGGCAGGCCTCGGAGCAGTTGAAGGTCGTGCGGCAGCGCCAGACGCCCTCCTTGTCGTTGAGGATGTCGAGCCGCACGGCGGCGTTGTCGTCGCGCGAGTCGAAGATGAAGCGGTGCGCGTTGACGATCGCGGCCGGGCCGAAGTACTGACCGTCGGTCCAGAACACGGGGCACGACGAGGTGCACGCGGCGCAGAGGATGCACTTGGTGGTGTCGTCGAAGATCTCGCGGTCGGCGATGGACTGCGTGCGCTCCTTGCCCTTCTCCGGCACGGAGTTCGCGACGAGGAACGGCTGCACCTCGCGGTACGACGCGAAGAACGGCTCCATATCGACGACGAGGTCCTTCTCCAGCGGCAGGCCCTTGATGGCCTCGACGTAGATCGGCTTCGAGATGTCGAGGTCCTTGATCAGCGTCTTGCAGGCCAGCCGGTTGCGGCCGTTGATGCGCATGGCGTCGGAGCCGCAGATGCCGTGCGCGCAGGAGCGACGGAAGGTCAGCGAGCCGTCGACCTCCCACTTGATCTTGTGCAGGGCGTCGAGGACGCGGTCGGTGGAGTAGAGCTCTACGTCGTAGTCGACCCAGTGCGGCTCGGCGTCGACCTCGGGGTCGAACCGGCGGATGTTGAAGGTGACGATGAAGGACTGGATCCCGGTGTCTTCGGTCGTCTCGGCCGGCGCTTCGGCGATGGCGTTCGACATGCTCAGTACTTCCTCTCCATCGGCGGGTAGTTCAACTCGCCCTTGTCGTTCTTGGTGAAGACGACCGGCTTCCAGTCGAGCTTGATGTGGTCGCTCGGGTCGGAGGAGTGCGGGTCGCCCGTGAGGTACGCCATGGTGTGCTTCATGTAGTTCTCGTCGTCACGCTTCGGGAAGTCGTCGCGCATGTGTCCGCCGCGGCTCTCCTCGCGGTTCTGCGCGGCGTAGACGACGACCTCGGCGATGTCGAGCAGGAAGCCCAGTTCGACGGCCTCGAGCAGGTCGGTGTTGAACCGGTGGCCCTTGTCGTCGACGTGCACGTTCTTGTAGCGCTCGCGGAGCTCCGCGATCACACCGAGGACATGCTGCAGAGACTCGTGCGTGCGGAACACCTGCGCGCCCTTGTCCATCTCGTCCTGCAGCGTCTTGCGGAGGACCGCGATCCGCTCGGTGCCCTGGTTGTTGCGCAGGCCCTCGAGCATGTCGGAGACGAAGGCGGCGGGGTTCTCCGGCAGCGGGACGAACTCGGCCGTCTTGACGTACTCGACGGCGTTGCGGCCGCTCCTCTTGCCGAACACGTTGATGTCGAGCAGCGAGTTCGTGCCGAGACGGTTGGCGCCGTGCACCGAGACACAGGCGCACTCGCCGGCGGCGTAGAGGCCCGGGACGACGGTGTCGTTGTCCGCGAGTACCTCGCCGTTGTTGTTCGTGGGGATGCCGCCCATGGCGTAGTGCGCGGTCGGCATCACGGGGACCGGCTCGACGACCGGGTCGACGCCCAGATACGTGCGGGCGAACTCCGTGATGTCGGGGAGCTTGGTCTCCAGCACCTCGGCGCCCAGGTGCGTGCAATCCAGGAGCACGTAGTCCTTGTGGGGACCGGCGCCGCGGCCCTCCGCGACCTCCTGGACCATGCAGCGCGCGACGATGTCACGAGGCGCCAGGTCCTTGATGGTGGGGGCGTATCGCTCCATGAAGCGCTCACCCGAGGCGTTGCGCAGGATCGCACCCTCACCGCGGGCGCCCTCGGTGAGGAGGATGCCGAGGCCGGCGAGACCGGTCGGGTGGAACTGGAAGAACTCGAGGTCCTCGAGGGGGAGGCCCTTGCGCCACACGATGCCGACGCCGTCGCCCGTGAGGGTGTGCGCGTTGGAGGTGGTCTTGAAGATCTTGCCGAAACCGCCGGTCGCGAAGATCACGGCCTTGGACTGGAAGACGTGCAGCTCGCCCGTGGCGAGGTCGTACGCCACCACGCCGGCGATCTGCGTCGCGCCCGCCGCGTCCTTCACGGTGATGAGGTCGAGCACGTAGAACTCGTTGAAGAAGTTGATGCCGAGCTTGACGCAGTTCTGGAACAGCGTCTGCAGGATCATGTGACCGGTGCGGTCGGCGGCGTAGCAGGCGCGGCGGACCGGGGTCTTGCCGTGCTCGGCCGTGTGCCCGCCGAAGCGACGCTGGTCGATCTTGCCCTCGGGGGTGCGGTTGAAGGGGAGACCCATGTTCTCGAGGTCGATGACCGCGTCGATGGCCTCCTTCGCGAGGATCTCCGCCGCGTCCTGGTCGACGAGGTAGTCGCCGCCCTTCACGGTGTCGAAGGTGTGCCACTCCCAGGAGTCCTCCTCGACGTTCGCGAGGGCCGCCGCCATACCGCCCTGCGCGGCACCGGTGTGCGAGCGCGTCGGGTACAGCTTGGAGATCACGGCCGTCTTCGCGCCGGGGCCGGCCTCGATGGCTGCCCGCATCCCGGCGCCGCCGGCGCCCACGATGACGATGTCGAACTGGTGGTAGTGCACGCCGTCACGGACGACGGAATCCTGCGTCTGGGTAGTCACTTCTCGTTTGCCTCTTCTTCTAGCCCTGCGCCTGACAGGTCTCCCACAGCGTGCTCGACTCGGTCACACCCAGGCACGGGTCGAACGTGAAGACGACCAGGGTGCCGAGGAGGATGAGCAGGCCCGCGGCCAGGCCGAGGGCCCAGACGAGCGCCTTGCGCGCGGTCGGGTTGGTCACGTAGTCGTTCACGATCGTCCGCATGCCGTTGGCACCGTGGATGAGCGCGAGCCAGAGCATCAGCACGTCCCACCACTGCCAGAACGGCGTGGCGAACTTGCCGGCGATGAAGGCGAAGTCGAGGGCGTGGATGCCTTCGCCGAGCATGAGGTTGACGAAGAGGTGGCCGAAGATCAGCACGACGAGCACGACGCCCGAGACGCGCATGAAGACCCAGCCCCACTTCTCGAGGTTGATCCCGCGCTGGCGACGGGCGGGGGCGGCGACGGTCTGGGCGGTCATCAGTGTCCTCCTCCGAAGCCGGCGAACGCGAGCATCAGGTGGCGCGGCACGAAGCCGGCCATGATGATGCCCCACACGAGCAGCACGCCCCAGAAGAGCTGGCGCTGGTACTTGGCGCCCTTCGACCAGAAGTCGACGGCGATGATGCGCAGGCCGTTCATGGCATGGAACACGATGCCCGCCACGAGCACGACCTCGCCGATCGCCATGACCGGGTTCTTGTATGTGCCGATGACCGCGTCGTACGCCTCCGGCGACACCCTGATCAGCGCCGTGTCGAGCACGTGCACCAACAGGAAGAAGAAGATGGCGACTCCGGTGATGCGGTGAAGCACCCACGACCACATGCCTTCGCGACCCCGGTAGAGGGTGCCGCGGGGGGTCTTGGACGTGGTTTCCGAAATCGACGGTGTCAAGCGAGCGCTTGTGGACACGGTCGTCCTCCCTGGATCGATGTGTTTCGGTCGCGTGCGCTGCTTCGTCCACATCTGGCCTGGAGGAGGGTCAGGCACGCCCGATCGGTGTCCATCCTATTCCCGCGCGGACGCCCCGGGCGACGAAGGCAACCCTAAGTCCGGCGCGTGGTCAGCCGAGCTGCGCGATGCCGTTCCATCCGCTCCCCACCGACCGCGCCGGGAGGAATCCGCCCCGCCCGGTGCCTCCGTACAGCAGGAGCGCGCCCGAGGCGTTCCTGGCGAGGACGTCCTGGGTGCCGTTGCCGTCGAAGTCGCCGGCTCCGGCCAGGGCCGTGAACGATCCCCATCCCTTCCCGATCTGTCGCCCGGCGGCCCAGGTGCCCTTGCCCGTGGTGGCGTAGAGCCAGAGCGTGCCGTCTGCGCGGCGGCCGATGAGGTCGCTGCGGGAGTCGCCGGTGAAGTCGCCGGGGCTGAAGACCGCCGTGAAGTTCTGCCATCCGGAGCCGATGCGCGCGCCGCCGGAGAGCCACCCGCCGCGGCCGTTCCCCCGGTAGAGGAGGAGCTCTCCCGACGTCGTGCGGGCGATCACGTCCGCGAGGCGGTCGCCGTCGAAGTCCATGCCGCCGATGAGCTGGCTGAACCGCGACCACCCGGTGCCGATCGCGACCGGAGCGGCGAAGCCACCGCGCCCGTTGCCGGAGAAGAGCGACAGTCGGCCGTCCGCCTCAACGCGGGCGATGTCGGGGATGCGATCCCCCGTGAAGTCGCCGAGGGGGGTGAAGGCGCGATCGCCCCAGGCGGGGAGGACGGTGGTCGCCGTTCCGAATCGTCCGGTCCCGGTGCCGGGATACAGGCGGAGGTCTCCGGAGGTGGTCCGAGCCAGCACATCGGCCGACCGATCGCCGTTGAGATCGCCGGCGCCCCCGGGCAGGGTCTTCACCGGCGAGCCGACGCCGAAGATCTGCACCCAGTAGGTGCGGTAGCAGGAGCCGGTGGCGTAGCCGACTCCCAGTCCGGTGTAGCGGCGGTCGAGGATGTTGGCCTTGTGACCGGGCGACGCCATCCAGCTCGAGACGACCGCGGCGGCGTCCGGCTGTCCGGCCGCGATGTTCTCCCCGCTCGCCGTCCAGCCGAAGGCGGCGACGCGGGCGCTGCGCCAGGCGGAGGAGCTGTGCTCGAAGGTGCACGACGACGCCAGCTGACGCGCCCACTCCGCGGCGGCAGCATCGAGGCCGGGATCGGACACCAGTGCGGGCAGCCCGGCAGCGGTCCGCTGGGCGTTCGTCCGCGCGAACACGTCACCTGCGGGTCCGCCGGCCGCGGAGGCGACGGCGGGAGTGAGGACGAGGACGGCCAGGACGCCGGCGACGACGGCGGCGGCGAGGCGGCGGACGTGGGCGATCGGGGGTCTGCGGGACCGGCTCATGGGTCGACGATAGCGCCGCCGGTACGCTGGCCTGCATGAGCGAGCCGATCGAAGACTTCTACGCGGTCATCCCTGCCGGCGGCATCGGCAGTCGGCTGTGGCCGCTGTCCCGGGCGGACGCCCCGAAGTTCCTGCACGACCTCACCGGGTCCGGCCATTCGCTGCTGCGCGATACGTGGGACCGCCTGGAGCCGCTCGCCGGACCGGACCGGATCGCGGTGGTCACCGGTCGCGCCCACCGTGCGGCTGTGGAGGCGGAGCTGCCCGGTATCGCCGACCTCAACGTCTTCCTGGAGTCGGAGCCCCGCGAATCCGCGGCGGCGATCGGGCTGGCGGCGGCCGTGCTGCACCGGCGCAACCCGGACGTGATCATCGGCTCGTTCAGTGCCGATCACGTCATCCGGGGCACACGGGTCTTCGAGTTCGCCGTCCGCGACGCGGTCGAGGTCGCGAGGGAGGGGTACATCTGCACGATCGGCATCGCGCCCACGGAGCCGGCGGTCGGCTTCGGCTACATCAAGAAGGGTCCGGAGCTGGTCGTGGAGCGCGCCCGTGAGGCGGCCCTCGTCGAGAGCTTCGTGGAGAAGCCGGATCTGGAGACGGCCAGGGCCTACCTCGCCGAGCGCACGTACCTGTGGAACGCGGGCATGTTCATCGCGAAGGCGAGCGTCCTGCTGGACGAGCTCGCCGCCAATGAGCCCGCGCTGCACGCCGGCCTGCTCGAGCTCGCCGAGGCCTGGGACGACCGGGAGCTCCGCGGGCCCGCCGTCGACCGCATCTGGCCGCGGCTGAAGAAGATCGCGATCGACTACGCCGTCGCGGAGCCGGCGGCACGGCGCGGACGCCTCGCGGTCGTCCCCGGGCACTTCGACTGGGACGACGTGGGGGACTTCGCGTCGCTGACGAAGCTCATCACGAACGGCCGCAAGAACGACCTCGCCGTCCTCGGACCCCGCGCCCGGGTGCTCAGCGATGCGGCCAGCGGCATCCTCGTGAGCCAGACCACCCGTGTCATCAGCCTCGTCGGCGTTCAGGACATCGTCGTGGTCGACACCCCCGACGCGCTCCTGGTCACGACGGTCGAGAACGCGCAGCGGGTCAAGGGCGTGGTGGAGTCGCTGAAACTCAACGGACAGGGCGATGTGCTCTGATGAGCACCGCCTCGTGCTCATCGGCAGGGTTGATTTCAGCTTTGTAACCATTGGCCCGGCCGCCCGGGGCCGACGTGCACGAACGTCGAAACACTAGGTAACTTTGATCGATCCGCGATGGCCGCGGGTTCGTTGAGGGAGGCATCCGTGACCATCTCCACCACCAAGAAGCTGCTCGGCGCGACGGTCGCCGCCGGTGTCGTCTTCGCTCTTGCCGGCTGCGGTCAGGCGCCGACCGACGAGTCCGAGGGCGGATCCGCTCCCGTCGACTCCGACTTCAAGCCCTGCCTCATCTCCGACGCGGGCGGCTGGAACGACAAGTCGTTCAACCAGTCGGCCAAGGAGGGCATGGACAGCGCCGCCGACGAGCTCGGCATCAAGCCGCTGGAGTTCGAGTCCGCCAACGACAACGACTACGCGCCGAACCTCGAGACCGCCGTCTCCGAGGGCTGCTCGCTCATCGTCTCGGTCGGCTTCAAGCTGTCCGCCGCCACGGTCGAGTCCGCGCTCGCGAACCCCGAGATCGACTACGCGATCATCGACGACTGGGCCGACAACGACTTCGACGGCACCACCGACGCGCCGAACATCAAGCCCCTCGTCTTCGACACCGCCCAGGCCGCCTACCTCGGCGGCTACGCGGCGGCCGCCTGGTCCGCAGAGGCCGGCGTGAACAAGGTCGGCACCTTCGGCGGCATGCAGATCCCGTCGGTCGCCGTCTTCATGGACGGCTACCAGCTCGGTGTCGAGAAGTACAACGAGGACAAGTCGGCCGACGTCCAGGTCTTCGGTTGGGACGCCGCGACCCAGAAGGGCTCCTTCACGGGCGGCTTCGACGCCAACGACACGGCCAAGCAGACCGCCCAGGGCGTGCTCGACCAGGGTGTCGACGTCATCCTCCCCGTCGGCGGCCCGGTGTACCAGAGCGCCGCGGCGGCGATCAACGACAGCGGCAAGGACACGCTGATGCTCGGTGTCGACAGCGACCTCGCCGTCGCCGACCCCAGCGTCGCCGACATCACGCTCGTCTCGATCATGAAGGCCATCGACGTGGCCGTCCGCGACGCGACGCTCGCGGCCGCCGCCGGCGAGTTCGACCCGGAGCCCTACATCGGCACGCTCGAGAACGAGGGCGTGAAGCTCTCCGGCTTCGGCGACTTCGAGGCGGACCTGCCCGAGGGCCTCATGGACGAGCTGTCCGCCCTGCAGGAGCAGATCATCTCCGGTGACATCACGGTGGAGTCCGAGAACTCTCCCACCCGCTGAGTCGGAGCCGTACCCAGCACGGGGCGAGTGGCGCAGGCTGCCACTCGCCCCGCACTGTGGGCGGCGACGATTCTCCTCGGTGACTCTTCTGGATAAGGTGCAGATATGAAGCTCGAACTTCGCGGCATCACCAAGCGATTCGGCAGCCTCGTGGCGAACGACCACATCGATCTCGTGGTCGAACCCGGTCAGATCCACGCTCTCCTCGGCGAGAACGGCGCAGGCAAGTCGACGCTGATGAACGTGCTCTACGGCCTGTATCAGGCCGATGAGGGCGAGATCCTCCTCGACGACGCCGTGCAGCACTTCCGCGGCCCCGGCGACGCGATGGCCGCCGGCATCGGCATGGTGCACCAGCACTTCATGCTCGTGCCGGTGTTCACGGTGGCCGAGAACGTCATGCTCGGTCACGAGCAGACCAAGGGCCTCGGCACGCTGGACATCGCGAAGGCACGCGAGCACGTGCGCACGGTCGCCGCGCGGTTCGGGTTCGACATCGATCCGGACGCCGTCGTCGGCGACCTGCCGGTGGGCGTGCAGCAGCGCGTCGAGATCATCAAGGCGCTGTCCCGCGACGCCCGGGTCCTCGTCTTCGACGAGCCCACTGCGGTGCTGACGCCGCAGGAGACCGACGAGCTCATGGCCATCATGCGGCAGCTCCGGGACGAGGGCACCGCGATCGTCTTCATCACGCACAAGCTGCGCGAGGTGCGCGAGGTCGCCGACCGCATCACGATCGTCCGGCTCGGACGAGTGGTGGGGGAGGCCTCGCCGACCGCCACCAACGCCGAGCTGGCCTCGCTCATGGTCGGCCGCGCGGTCGAGCTGACCGTGCACAAGGAGGCGCCGCGCCTCGGCGAAGGTGGTCTGGAGGTCCGCAACCTCCGGGTGCTCACCTCCACCGGAGCCATCGTCGTCGACGACGTCGACTTCACCGTGCGACCGGGCGAGGTCCTGGCCGTCGCCGGTGTGCAGGGCAACGGCCAGACCGAGCTCGTCGAGGCCATCGTCGGCCTCGCCGCGCGCGTCGAGGGGAACATCATCCTCGACGGCATCGAGCTCGTGGGCAAGAGCGTCCGCGGCATCCTCGACGCGGGTGTCGGGTTCGTGCCGGAGGACCGTACCGAGGACGGCCTCGTCGCCGGATTCTCGGTCGCCGAGAACCTCATCCTCGACCGCTCAGACGATCCCGCCTTCAGCCGGGCCGGGACGCTGCGCCGCGGCGCCCTGGAGGACTTCGCCAAGGAGCGCATCGCGGAGTACGACATCCGCACGCAGGGCCCGTACACCCCCGCGGGCACCCTCTCCGGAGGCAACCAGCAGAAGGTCGTGATCGCGCGCGAGATGAGCCGGGAGCTGCGGCTCTTCGTGGCGGCGCAGCCGACCCGCGGTGTCGACGTGGGCTCGATCGAGTTCATCCACAAGCGCATCATCGAGACGCGCGACGCGGGCGTCCCCGTGATCGTCGTCTCGACCGAGCTCGACGAGGTCGCCGCCCTCGCCGACCGGATCGCGGTCATGTACCGCGGCACCATCGTCGGCATCGTCCCCGGTGACACGCCCCGGGAGACACTCGGACTCATGATGGCCGGAGCGGCCGATGCGGAGGTGACCGCGTGAGCGGCGCGACACCCGGTGCAGGAGACGTCACGAAGGGCCTGCCCCCCGAGCAGCTCCCGCCCAGCACGGGCCTCGCGGACGAGGTGCCCCCGGCCCCGCGCGGGAACGTCGTGCTCAAGGAGATCCTCCGCGGCAGCGCGGTCACGACGATCCTGGCGATCGTCCTCGCGCTCATCGTCGGCGGCATCCTCATCGCCTTCACCAACGAAGACGTGCAGAAGGCCTCCGGCTACTTCTTCGCCAAGCCGAGCGACACGTTCGTCGCGGCCTGGAACGCGGTCTACAACGGCTACGAGGCGCTGTTCCGCGGAGCGATCTTCAACGCCCGTGGCGCAGACTTCGCCGCGCAGATCCGCCCGCTGACGAACACGCTGGGCTTCGCGGCTCCGCTGATCGCCGCCGGCCTGGGCGTCGCCCTCGCCTTCCGCGTCGGCCTGTTCAACATCGGTGCCCGCGGTCAGATGCTCGTCGGCGTCGCGGTCGCGGCCCTGCTGACGTTCAACCTCGACCTGCCGATCTGGTTCCACCTGCCCGTCACCCTGCTGGCCGGTATCGCCGGCGGGGCGCTCTGGGGCGGTATCGCCGGTCTCATCAAGGCACGCACGGGCGCGCACGAGGTGATCCTCACGATCATGCTCAACTACATCGCGTACTACCTGCTGCTGTGGATGATCCGCACGCCCGGGCTCCTGCAGAAGCCGGGGACCAACCAGGCGCTGGGCTCGGCAACGCCGGAGAGCGCGCAGTTCCCGACCCTGCTCGGCCCGCAGTTCCCGCTCCTCGACCTCGGCTTCGTCATCGTGGTCATCGCGACGGTGTTCGTGTGGTGGCTCATCGAGCGCTCCTCGCTGGGCATGCGCATGCGCGCGGTGGGGGAGAACCCGCACGCCGCGCGCGCCGCGGGCATCAGCGTCAAGCGCGTCTACGTCTACGCGATGCTCTTCGCGGGTGCCCTCGCCGGCCTCGCCGGGATGAACCAGCTCCAGGGCGCCGTCACCACCGGGGTCACCGAGACCATCGACGCCGGCATCGGCTTCGACGCCATCACGGTCGCCCTCCTCGGACGCAGCCGCGCGTGGGGGACGTTCGCGGCCGGAATCCTGTTCGGTGCCCTCAAGGCGGGCTCGTTCTCGATGCAGGCGCAGGACATCCCCGTCGACATCGTGCTCGTCGTGCAGTCGCTCGTCGTGCTGTTCATCGCCGCGCCGCCGCTGCTGCGCACGGTGTTCTTCCTCCCCAAGTCCGACGCAGAGAAGGCGGCCAAGGCGAGAGCCAAGGCCGCGAAGAAGGCGGTGACGGCATGATGTCGCTCGTGCAGACCGAAGCCGCCGACGGCACGGTGCAGCTCGCCACCGTCCGGGAGCGCCACCTCAAGGCGCCGATCAGCCTCGCAGTCGTCACCGCGCTGCTGGCAGTGCTCTTCCTCGCCGTGCCGCGCAGCGGTATCAGCACGTTCCGCCTCGGCGACCGCACGTCGGCCTTCGAGCTCCCCGACGTGGAGCTGCCCACCGCGCCGACGTTCTGGGTGGTCTTCGCCGTGCTCGTCGTCCTCACGGTCGGGGCCTTCCTCCGGGCCTGGACGTACCGTGCGCCATCGATCTGGCTCATCGTCGCCTATGGCGTGCTCGCGGTCTTCGCGTTCCTCGTCTGGGCCGCGGCCGGGGGCCTCGTCCCCGTCACGAGTCTCCTGTTCGGCGCCGTGTCGCTCTCGGTGCCGCTGGTGTTCGGCGCGCTCGGCGGTGTCATCGGCGAGCGGGCCGGTGTCGTCAACGTGGCCATCGAGGGGCAGCTGCTCCTCGGCGCGTTCTCGGCGGCGCTGCTGTCCAGCATCACGGGCAACGCCTTCGTGGGCCTCATCGGCGCCATGATCGGTGGCGTGCTCGTCGCGAGCGTGCTGGCGGCGTTCGCGATCAAGTACCTCGTCGAGCAGGTCATCGTCGGTGTCGTGCTCAACGTCCTCGTCACCGGCCTCACCGGATTCCTCTACGGCGCGCTCCTCGCCCCGAACGAGGCCGAGCTGAACACCCCGGTCCGCTTCTCGCGCATCGAGATCCCGGTGCTGAGCGACATCCCGATCATCGGTCCGGTGCTCTTCAACCAGACCTTCATCGTGTACCTCATGTTCATCACCGTGGCCGTCGTCGCGTGGGGCCTGTACCGCACCAAGTGGGGCCTGCGCCTCCGCGCGGTGGGCGAGCACCCGCAGGCGGCCGACACGGTCGGCATTCGGGTCAACCCGACGCGGTTCTGGAACGTGCTGCTGGCGGGCGCGATCGCCGGCATCGGCGGCGCGTACTTCACCCTCGTCTCGGTCCCGCAGTTCGGCAAGGAGATGACGGCCGGACTCGGCTTCATCGCCCTCGCCGCGGTGATCTTCGGACGCTGGGACCCGATCCGCGCGACACTCGCCGCCCTGCTCTTCGGGTTCGCGACGAACCTGCAGAACCTGCTCTCGATCCTGAAGACGCCGATCCCCGGTGAGTTCATGCTCATGCTCCCGTACGTGGTCACGCTGCTCGCGGTCGCCGGGTTCGCCGGACAGATCCGGGGCCCTGCCGCCAGCGGCAAGCCGTACATCAAGTCGTAGAACACGCAGGGAAGAAGGAACCACCACCATGACGGACATCGACTGGGACGAGCTGCGCCAGGTCGCCGCGGAAGCCATGACCAAGGCCTACGCGCCGTACTCGCGCTATCGCGTGGGGGCGGCGGCGCTCGTCAGCGACGGGCGGATCGTCGCCGGCTGCAACGTCGAGAACGCCTCGTACGGCGTCACGCTGTGCGCGGAGTGCGCGCTTGTGGGCGACCTGTTCATGTCCGGCGGCGGCCAGCTCGTCGCCTTCGTGTGCGTGAACAACGACGGCGAGACCATCATGCCCTGCGGCCGATGCCGGCAGCTGCTGTTCGAGCACGCCGTACCCGGCATGCTGCTGGAGACCGTCTCCGGCATCCGCACGATCGACGAGGTGCTGCCCGACGCGTTCGGGCCGCGCGACCTGGAGGAAGCACGATGACCGTGGAGCCGTTCGACGCGGTCGATGTGATCCGTGCGAAGCGCGACGGGGGCGTCGTCCCCGAGCCGGCGCTGCGCTGGATGGTGGACGCCTACACGCGCGGCTACGTGTCCGACGCGCAGATGGCGTCCTTCGCGATGGCGATCTTCCAGCGCGGCATGGAGCGCGACGAGATCCGCGTGCTCACCGATGCGATGATCGCGTCCGGTGAGCGGATGAGCTTCGCGACCCTCGGCAAGAAGACGGTGGACAAGCACTCCACCGGTGGCGTCGGCGACAAGATCACCCTGCCCCTGGCCCCGCTGGTCGCCTCGTTCGGCGTGGCGGTCCCGCAGCTCAGCGGCCGCGGCCTCGGCCACACCGGGGGCACGCTCGACAAGCTGGAATCGATCCCCGGCTGGCGCGCGGCGCTCAGCAACGAGGAGATGTTCGCGCAGATGCAGGGCGACGTCGGGGCCGTGATCTGCGCCGCGGGCTCCGGTCTCGCTCCCGCCGACAAGAAGCTCTACGCGCTCCGTGACGTGACCGGCACTGTGGAGGCGATCCCGCTGATCGCCTCCAGCATCATGTCGAAGAAGATCGCCGAGGGGACCGACGCCCTCGTCCTGGACGTGAAGTTCGGCTCCGGCGCCTTCATGCAGGACATCGATCGTGCCCGCGAGCTCGCCCGCACGATGGTCGCGCTCGGCACCGACTCCGGCGTCGCCACCACGGCACTTCTGACCGACATGAACGTCCCTCTCGGCCGCGCGATCGGCAACGCGAACGAGGTCCGCGAGTCGGTCGAGATACTCGCCGGCGGAGGACCCGCCGACGTGCGGGAGCTGACCGTCGGGCTCGCCAGGGAGATGCTCGCCCTGGCCGGCCAGCCCGATGCGGACGTGGAGGCGGCGCTGGACGACGGCCGCGCCATGGACACCTGGAAGGCGATGATCCGCGCCCAGGACGGCGACCCCGATGCGGCCCTCCCGGTCGCGCGGGAGACGCACGTCGTCACAGCTCCCGAGGACGGCATCGTCACCCGGATGGACGCGCTCCCCTTCGGGATCGCCGCCTGGCGTCTCGGCGCGGGCCGTGCGCGGGCCGAGGACCCGGTGATCTTCGAGGCAGGCATCGACCTGCACGCGAAGCCCGGTGACCGGGTGTCCGCCGGGCAGCCGCTGTTCACCCTGTCGGCGGCGGATGAGGCGCGCTTCCCCCGAGCCATCGAGGCCCTCGAAGGGGCCTGGGAGCTCGGCGACGACGCGCCGACGGTGGGGCCGATCGTCCGCGAGCGCATCACGGCGTGAGGCCCGGGCGCTAGCCTGGACGAACACCCCGCGACCGAGAGGATCCCCATGTCGATCGATGCGAGCGGCGACGTCGCCATCCAGGGCGTCTCCCTGCGGAGCCTGCCGAAGGTGTCGCTGCACGACCACCTGGACGGCGCCGTGCGTCTGGCCACGATCATCGAGCTCGCTGACGCGATCGGTCTCGACCTCCCGGCCTCCGACCCGTCGGCGCTCGGCTCCTGGTTCGCGAAGAAGAGCGACTCCGGATCGCTGGTGGAGTACCTGAAGACCTTCGAGCTCACCACCGCCGTCATGCAGACCCGCGAGGGGCTGACCCGTGTCGCGCGCGAGTTCGTCCAGGACCTCGCGGCCGACGGGGTCATCTACGGCGAGGTGCGCTGGGCGCCGGAGCAGCACCAGAGCGGTGGTCTCTCCCTGGAGGACGCCGTCGAAGCCGTCCAGCAGGGGATCGAGGAGGGCGAGGATGCGGCGGACCGCGACGGTCGCAGCATCCGCGTGGGGCAGCTCCTCACTGCCATGCGACACACGGACCGCGCTCGGGAGATCGCCGAGCTCGCAGTGGACTTCCGCGGACGGGGTGCCGTCGGCTTCGACATCGCCGGTCCCGAGGACGGCTTCCCGCCGTCGGACCACCGCGCGGCCTTCGACTACCTCGCCGAGAACTTCTTCCCGGTGACCGTGCACGCGGGGGAGGCCGCGGGTCTCGCGTCGATCCGCTCGGCCCTGCTGGACGGTCGTGCGCTCCGCCTCGGACACGGCGTCCGCATCGCGGAGGACCTCGAGGTCGTCACACAGGAGGGCGACGAGGTGCAGGTGCGCTTCGGCGACCTCGCGCGCTGGGTGCGCGACCGGGAGATCCCGCTGGAGCTCTCCCCGTCGTCGAACCTGCAGACGGGGGCCGTCGCCGCGTGGGGCAAGACGCTCGCCGATCACCCGTTCGACCTGCTCTACCAGCTCGGCTTCGCGGTGACCGTGAACGTGGACAACCGCACCATGAGCGCGACCTCGCTCACGCGCGAGCTGGCCCTGCTCGTGCAGACCTTCGAGTACGACCTCGACGACCTCGAGGCCTTCCAGTTCAACGCCGCCGCCGCGGCCTTCCTCCCCGTCGAGGAGAGGGAGGAGCTCGTGGAGATGATCGCCGAGGGCTTCGACGCCTGACATGCGCTCCGGGGGGAGGCCGTCGCGTTCACGAGCCGGCCTGGTCGGCGCGCTCGTCGCCGTCGTAGTCGTCGGAGGGGGTGTGGCGGCGTTCGCGGGGCTGCATCGCGCGCCGGAGGAGCGGGTCCCGAAGGCCCAGGGCACCGTCACGGGGCCCCCGCTCACGCCGTCGCAGCAGATCCTCGCGGACGCAGACGATCCCCGCGCGTGCGCCGTCACGTTCCGGGGCGAGGGGGCGCCGACGGTGCCGATGCTGCAGTTCCAGGACGAGCCGTACCGGGGGCTGCCCATCCCGCAGCTCGACGGCCGGGTGTTCGCGGGCTGGTACACCAGCGCCGACGCCGCCACCGCCTTCACGGTGGAAGCACGCGTGAACGGCGCGGATCCCGTCGCGTGCGCACAGCAGCAGACGGAGCTCTTCGCGGCCTGGAAGACACCCGAGGAGAATGCGGCCGACGACGTGCGCGTGCCCATCCTGATGTACCACCAGTTCACGGCCGACCCAGCGGGGGAGAGCGGGTGGCTCCGCGGCAACTACGCGTACATCGGCTACTTCGAGGCGCACATGGCCTACATCGCGAGCGCCGGCTTCTATCTGCCGACCTGGGACGAGCTCAGCGCGTTCATCGACGGGCGGCTCTCCCTCCCGGCGCGGAGCGTGATCATCACCGACGACGACGCCGATCAGACGTGGTTCGACCTCGCGGTGCCGGTGGTGGACGCGCACCGGGTCCTCAGCACCTCGTTCATGGTCACGGCCTATCGTCAGGACCCCGCGCCCTCGCCGTGGGTCCAGCGGCGCTCGCACACCCACGACATGCATCAGGCCGGCGAGGACGGCAGGGGGCGCATGGTCAACGGGACGCCCGCGCAGATCGCCGCCGATCTCACCACGTCGGGGGACGTGCTCGGCGTCCGCGAGGTGGTGGCCTACCCGTTCGGCCACTACGACGACACGGCGAAGGAGGGCGTCCGCCAGGCGGGCTACGAGCTGGCGCGGACCATCGACCCCGGATACGTGGTGATCGGGACGGACAAGCTCGCCCTCCCCGTCGTGCGCATCGATTACGGGATGGGGTTGGAAGCCCTGGTGTCGCGCATCGGGTGACCACCCGTGGCGCGCGAGGATGAGAGCATGCCCGCTTCCGTCTTCCTCGCCGGCCCTGCCTCCTGGAACCGCATGGTCCTCCTCGACCGGCTCCCCGAGCCCGTGCCGCACATGCAGTTCGCGCAGGCGAGCTGGGAGACGGTCGGCGGCACGAGTGCGGGCAAGGCGCTGAGCCTGACGGCGCTCGGCCGATCCGTCGTGCTGCATGCCGTCGCCGGGGAGGACGAGGAGGGGCTCCGGGTGCGTGCGGCACTGGAGGCGGCCGGGGTGGTCGCGCAGTGGACGGACGGAACCACGGAGCGGCACCTCAACCTCATGACGGCGCAGGGCGACCGGGTGTCGCTGTACCTCTCCACGCCGGCGGAGACGTCAGGCACGGACGACGCCGCGCACGCCGTCGAGATGGCCGCAGCCGACGCCGTCGTACTCGATCTGGCCGCCGAGCCGCGGCGGCTGCTCCCGCTCGCGGCGGCCTGTGGCACGCCGCTCTGGGTCGACGTGCACGACTACGACGGCGTCGACGCGTACCACCGGCCGTTCCTGGCGGCGGCCTCGGCCGTCTTCTGCAACGCGGATCGGCTGGCCGACCCGGTGGAATTCCTGCGCGCCGTCGTCGCGGGGGGAGCGGCGTTCGCCGTGTGCACCCTCGGCGCCGAGGGAGCGGTCGCGGTGGGGGAGGACGGAGCCGAACTGCGGGTGCCCGCGCTGCCGACCACCGTCGTCGACACCAACGGCGCGGGCGACGCATTCCTGGCCGGAGTCCTCGACGCGCGGCTGGCAGGAGCGGACCTGGCGTCGGCGCTCTCGGCGGGTGCGCGGTCGGCCGCGGGGGTTCTCTCCACCCGGCACCTGCATCCGCTGCTCGACCCGATCCTCGGGGATCCGCGGGCGGCCTAGGGCGCGACCTGCTCCAGGAAGCCGCCGACGACCTCGGTGACCTCGGCGTGCATCTCTTCGTCGTCGATGGTCGCGGTGCCGTCACCGGACTGGGGCCCGTAGTCACCGAAGGAGGCGTGGGAGGCGCCGTCGATCTCGATGAACTCGGCGTCCGCGGGGAGCTCGGACCGGGCGTCCGCGATCTTCTCCGGCGTGGAGAGGCCGTCCTCACTCCCGGAGACGCTCAGTACAGGAAGGTCGGTGCCTGCGAGGTCGGTCGCGCAGTAGGAGGCGAAGAGGACGAGGGCGTCGGCGTCCGTCGCGAGCTGGCAGGCGCGCACGCCGCCGAGGGAGTGGCCGCCCACGGCCCAGGTGTCCACGTCGGGCGCGGCGCTCGTGAACGAGTCGAGGCCGCGCGGATCGAAGAACGCGAGGTGGAGCCAGGGCCGGGTGATGACGACCGTGGTGCCCTCCTCCGCGAGCCCCTGGAGGATCGAGGCGTAGGCCCACGGGTCGACCTTCGCTCCCGGGATGAAGACGAGTCCGCGGTCGGAGTCGCCGTCCGCGGGCTCCAGGACGATCCCCTCCTCGGCGTCGGTCACCGTGATCGCAGGATTCTCCCGGACGGCGGCGAGCGGTTCGGGCTCTGCGGCCATGACACCGACCTGGCTCCACACGAGGATTCCGCCGACGGCGAGGAGGAGGACGATCGCCACACTCCACAGGACTCGTCTCAGGACGCGGCGTCGGGGCTTCTGCTGCACAGCAGCAACGCTACTCCCGCCCGGACGCCGCGTCCTCTCAGCCGGCGAGTGCCGCCTGACGGCGCGCCACCGCGTCGCGGACGGCGGAGAAGAGCGGGTGCTCCGGATCGAGTCCCGTGGTGCGGACGGTGAAGCCCGTGGGGTCTTCGGTGCGCAGCAGGGCCTGCAACTCGACCGACTGCTCGTCGGCGGGGTCGTCGAACGCCAGCGCGGCGGCGACGGCTGCCACGAGGGCGTTCGTCGAGAGCCCGTGCTCGGCCGCCATCGCCGCGGGACCGATGAAGCGCTCGTGCCGGGAGATCTTCCGCAGCGGCTGCCGGCCGACGCGCTGCACGGTGTCCACGAGCGCGGGATTGCGGAACCGCTCGAGGATGGTCGCGCGGTACTGCGCCAGCTCCGCGGGGTCGAGACCGTGTTCGACGACCAGCACCGCAGAGGTCTCCTCCAGCGCCGCGGAGACCTGCGCGGCGATCGCCTCGTCCGCGAGGGCGTCCGAGATCCGCTCGATGCCCGCCCGTGCCCCGAAGTACGCGGTGGCGGCATGACCGGTGTTCACCGTGAAGAGCTTGCGCTCGATGTACGGAGCGAGGTCGTCGACGAAATGGGCGCCGGGGATGCGCGGCGGGGTGTCGCCGAACGGCCGGGCCTCGATCGCCCACTCGAAGTACGGCTCCACCGTGACGTCGATGCCGCCGCCCTCCGGCTGCGCGGGCACGATCCGGTCGACGGCGGTGTTCGCGAACACCGCACGCGCGAGGAGGGCGTCGGCGTCCGGCCCCGCCGCGGCGACGATCTCCTGCCGCAGCTGATCGGTGGCGCCGATGGCGTTCTCGCACGCCATCACCTGCAGCGGCGCGGCCTCGGGCGAGCGCAGCGCGAGCCCGGCGACGATCGACGGGGCGACGAACCGCAGCACGGTGGGGCCGACGGCGGTCGTGACGACGTCGGCCGTCGCCACCTCCTCCGCCACCACGGCCGGGTCCGTGCGGCTGTTCACCGCACGGAACCCGGAGACGACGTGGTCGGTCCCTCCGGGGCCGGCTTCGTGCACGGTGTACGAGTCCGCCCGGTCGATCGCCTCCACGAGCGCGTCCGCGACGTCGCTGAACACGACCTCGTAACCGCCCTCGTGCAGGAGCAGGCCGACGAAACCGCGCCCGATGTTGCCCGCCCCGAAGTGGACCGCCTTCATCCCTCGTTCACCTCCGAGAGGAGAGCGAACAGCTCGTCCGGCGTCGCCGCCGCTTCCAGCCGCGCGACGTCGTCCTCCTCCGAGAAGAGGATCGCGATGCGCGACAGGATGTCGAGGTGCTCGTCGCCGACCCCGGCGATGCCGATCACGAATCGCGCCTGCTCGCCGTCCCAGTCGACGCCGCCGTCGTAGCGGACGACGGAGAGGGCCGAGGCGAGGATGGCGTCCTTCGCCTCGTTCGTGCCGTGCGGGATGGCCAGCCCGTTGCCCATGTACGTCGACACGGTCTCCTCGCGCTGGCGCATCGCGTCGACGTACGCCGGGGTCACCGCACCGGCGGCGACGAGGATGTCCGTCGCCTCCTGGAGCGCATCGTCCCGCGACGCGCCTCCCGGGTGGATGCGGACCTGCTCGGCAGTGAGAACGCTCATTCTTCGTCCTTTCGCTGTTCCTTGACCATCTCGACGACCTCGTCGTACTTCGGCGAGTTCATGAAGTTGTCCACCGACACGTGCCGGGAGTCCGGCGACTTCGCCGTGGCCCGGTCGGTGAGCTGCTGCTGCGTGATGACCACGTCGGCGCCGCCGTCGAGGTTGGCGATGGCGGCGTTCGTGACGGTGACGCCCTCGATGCCGGCCTTCTTCAACTTGTTGCGGAGCACGCTGGCACCCATGGCGGACGAGCCCATGCCGGCGTCGCACGCGAACACGATGGTCTCGATCGGGGCCGCCGCGACCGCGGTGGTGGCGGGAGCCGGCGTGGTCTCCGGAGCCGGCGTCGCGGTCGAGGTGCGCAGGGCGTCCATCGCCGCGGACGACTTGCCCTTGTTCGCCTCGGTCTGCGCGATGGCTGCGCCGAACGCGTCGCCCTCGACGGCGAGGTCGCGCGTGCGCGAGGCCCGCAGGATGACGCCGGTGATGAGGAACGTCACGGTCGCCGCGATGATGACCGACAGGTAGACGACGAGGAGGTTGGCGACGCCGGGGCCGATGGCCGCGGCGGTCACGGCGATGATGCTGCCCGGGGCCGCCGGGAAGGCGAGCCCGCCGCCGAGGACCATGTTGGTGGTCACACCGGCCGCTCCACCCGCGATGAGCGCGAGGATCGTGGTCGGCTTGCTGAGCGCGTACGGGAAGTAGATCTCGTGGATGCCGCCGAAGAACTGGATGATGGCGGCACCGGGAGCGGAGGCCTTCGCCGCGCCGACCCCGAAGAAGGTGAAGGCGAGCAGCAGACCGAGGCCGGGGCCGGGGTTCGCCTCGATGAGGAAGAGGATCGACTTGCCCGTCTCGGCGGCCTGCTCGATCCCCAGCGGGGTGAACACGCCGTGGTTGATGGCGTTGTTGAGGAACAGCACCTTGGCCGGCTCGACGATGATCGACACGAGCGGCAGCAGGTTGAGCGAGACGAGCCAGTCGACGGCCGCCCCCAGCGCGGCGCTGATGCCGAGCATGACCGGGCCGAAGGCGAAGAACCCGACGATGGCGAGGATCATGCCCAGGATGCCGGCGGAGAAGTTGTTGACGAGCATCTCGAAGCCGGGGCGGATCTTGCCGTCCCACAGCTTGTCGACCTGCTTCATGATCCACGCGGCGATCGGGCCCATGATCATGGCGCCGAGGAACATCGGGATGTTCGTCCCGACGATCACGCCGACGGTCGCGATCGTGGCGACCACGCCACCGCGCTCGCCGTAGACCATGCGTCCGGCCGTGTTCGCGATCAGGAGGGGCAGCAGGTAGGTGACCATCGGGCCGACCAGGCCCACGTAGGCCAGGATGTTGCCGTCCGCGCCCTCGGCGACCGCGGTCATCGCGCCCTGCCAGCCGAGGACGGCGGAGTCGCCGCCGCCGCCGATGATCTCGGCGACGCCGGCCCAGTGCCAGCCGAACGGGCTCTCGGCCCCGAAGAAGCCCTTCGGGATGAAGAGCATCGTGATGAAGCCCCAGGCGATGAAGGCCGCGATGTTCGGCATGATCATGCCGGAGAGGAACGTGCCGAAACGCTGCACGCCCACGCGGAGGCCACCGGGGGCGGTGGCAGCGGGTGACGTCGTCGTCATGATGTGGTCTCTTTCTGATGAGGGGGGAGTGCCGCGGCGAGGGTCGCCGCAGCGGTGCGGGCGGAGGGGGCGTCGTCCGCGCCGAGCGCGGCTTCCGCGAGGCGGAGGGCATCGTCGCGAGTCCGGGCGGCGAGCGCCTGGCGGACGTCCGCGAGGGCCGACGGCGCCATGGAGAGGCTCGTCGCGCCGAGCCCCACGAGGACGACGGCGAGCAGCGGATCGGCCGCGGCCTCGCCGCAGATGCCGACCGGCTTGCCGAGACGGGCGCCGGCCGCGCCGACCTCGCGCACCAGGCGCAGCACTGCGGGGTGCCAGGGGTCCTGGAACGACGCGACGGAGCCGAGCAGCCGGTCCGCGGCCATCGTGTACTGGGTGAGGTCGTTGGTGCCGATGGACGCGAAATCGGCGTGCGCGAGCACCCGATCGGCGAGCAGGGCGCTGGAGGGCACCTCGACCATGACGCCGGCCGTCTTCAGCCCGTACTCGCGGGCGAGGCCGGTGAAGTACACGGTCTCCTCGACCGTGGCCACCATGGGTGCCATGACCCACAGGTCGGCGTCGGTCGCGGCGTCGGCCTCGGCCAGCGCGGTCAGCTGCTCGCGGAGGATGTCCTCGCTCGCGCGGAGTGCCCGCAGGCCGCGCAATCCCAGGGCCGGGTTCTCCTCGTGTGCGTCGTTGAGGAAGGCCAGCGGCTTGTCGGCCCCCGCGTCGAGCATCCGCACGACGACCTTCTTGCCGGGGAAGGCCTCCAGGAGCTCGCGGTAGGCGTCCCGCTGCTGGGCGACCGTCGGCGCCTGCGACGCGGAGAGGAACAGGAACTCCGTCCGGAACAGGCCGACGCCCTCGGCGCCCCGCGCGACCGCGTCGGCGGCATCGGCCGGCTTCCCCAGGTTCGCGAGCAGCGCGACCGATGTGCCGTCGGCGAGCGCGCCGGGTGTGAGCGGGGCGTCGTCGGCGGCGCGGCGGGCGGCGGCGCGCTCGGCGGCGCGGGCGCGCTCGTCATCGGTCGGCTCGCGGGTGATGACACCCGCGGCCGCGTCGACGATCACGGTCTCCCCGGTCGTCAGAGCGTGCCCGTCGCCGACGCCGACCACAGCCACGATGCCCTTCTCCCTGGCGAGGATCGCCGTGTGGGAGGTCGGGCCGCCGTCGGTGGTGACGAGGGCGAGCACCTGGTCGAGGTTCAGCAGCGCGGTGTCGGCGGGCGCGAGGTCGCGCGCCACGAGGACGAATGGGTGCCCAGGGTCGGGCACGCCGGGGGCCTCCACACCGCGCAGTCGGGCGAGCACCCGCTGCGCGATGTCGTCGAGATCGGCGGCACGCTCGCCGAGGTAGCCGCCGACGGCTTCGAGTGTGGCCCGGAAGCCCGCGAAGGCGTCGTGCACAGCCCACTCCGCGGTGGCGCCGGCGTCGATCCTGCTCTCGACCTCGTCCTGCAGGGTGGGGTCCTCGGCGATCATCGCCTGCGCCTCGAGCACCTCCTGCGCCGCACCACCGGCGGCCTCGCCGCGCTGGGTCAGCTCCTGCGCGACGACGGCGACGGCCTCGCGGACCCGCGCACGCTCGGCCTCCGCCCCCGCGGTGCTCGGCGTGTTCTCGGGCGCGGGCAGTGCCTCGGTCATGCGGACGACCGGCCCCTGCGCGACGCCGAGACCGATGCCCACCCCTCGCAGCGCGCTCATCCGGCGGCGTCCTGGTCGTGGTCGGTGGTCAGCAGCTCGGTGAGCGTGTCCAGGACCCCCTCCGCGCCGTCGCCCTCGGCCGTGAGCGTCACGTAGTCGCCGTGCTCGATGGCCAGGGCGATCACCCCGAGGATGCTCGCGGCGTTGACCGGCTTGCCGGAGTCCTTGGCGATCGTGACCGCGAGGCCGGAGTCCTTCGCGGCCTGCGCGAAGATCTTGGCGGGCCGGGCGTGCAGTCCGTGTGAAGAGCCGATGCGGACGGTGCGGGTGGCGGTCATGGTGTTCCTTTCGGGGCCCCGCCGGCGGCGGCGAGGGTCGACTGGGCGAGGAGAAGCGTGCGGCTGCCGTCGCGATCGGCGAACACATCGTCCGGCAGAACCGCGACGGGCGCGCGGGTCAGAACGCGGATGGCGCCGAGGCGCTCGCGGAGGTGCGGGCCCACGAGGACGAGGTCGTGCCCTCCGAGGGAGACGGTGCTCTCGACGCCGGCGTCCGCGTCCCAGTCCAGTCCCGCCGCGGCGGCGGCGGTGCGCAGGCGCTGGGCGACGAACGTGCTCGACGCACCGGCGCCGCAGACCACGAGAATCCTCATCGATGTCACCTTCCTGAGAACAGTCTGGAAAACGCGGGCACGGCGGCACCAACACGTTCTCTTCCGCCCCTGCGGAACCCTGCTCGCCGCGCCCCTGCCGCCGGAGGCTGTCATCATGGAGAGCAGTCGGACAGTGCCGTCAGCACGGGAACTCGGAGGGATCATGTCGCGCCAGCGTCAGGACCAGCTCCTCGCCGCCCTGCTGCGCGAGGAGGGCTGGGCGACCGCGGGCACGCTGGCCGACCTCCTCGGCGTGACGCCCCGCAGCATCCGTTCCTACGTCGCGGCCCTGAACGCCCGCACGCCCGGTGCCGCGGTCGTCGAGTCCGGCCCGGCGGGCTATCGGGCGGGCCCCGGCGCCCGCGGCGCGCTCCGGGTGCGGCAGGGCGGCGACTCCGCACCGCGGGAACGCCTCCACGCGCTCGTCCGGCTCCTCCTCGACGCGCCGGAGGGCATCGACGTCTTCGACACCGCGGACGCGCTGCACGTGAGCGAGGCGACCCTCGAGGCCGATCTCGTGCGGGTGCGCGGCCTCCTCGACGGCACCGACCTCATGCTGGAGCGGGCGCGCGAACGGGTGCGGCTCCGCGGCGACGAAGCGGCGCAGCGGCGTCTGCTCAGCCGCCTCGCCCATGACGAGATGGACGACGCCTCGTTCCACCCCGAGATCTTCCGGCGGGCCCTTTCCGGGACCGCGGTCGACGCGCGGGCGGTGGGACCCTTCAAGTCCGCCCTGGTGGGAGAGCTCGGTGAGCTCGGCTACTACGTCAACGAACTCGCGATCGCCGACGTCCTGCTGCACATCGCGATCGCCGCCGAGCGGGTGGCGGCCGGCCGGGCCCTCGAGGCTCCGCCGTCCGGCGCTCGACCCGAGATCCCGCGGGTCGGTGCCGTCATCGCGCGGCTCGCGGCCGCGCACTTCGACGTGGTGCTCGGGGAGGGGGACAGCGGACACCTGGCCTCCCTCGTCCTGACGCGCATCGTCGCTCCGGGCGGCGAGGCGACACGGGAACTCGCGCGCAGCGGCGTCAGTCCGGACGTGGAGGCGGCGGTCCGCGCGGAGATCGCGCGGGCGGCCGACGACTACCGGGTCGACCTCGTCGACGAGACCTTCGTGCTCCGTCTCGCGCTGCACGTGCAGAACCTCCTGCACCGTGCTGAGGAGAGCGCGCTCACCCGGAATCCGCTGACCCGCTCGCTGAAGACGACGTACCCGATGATCTTCGAGGTCGCGGTGTCGATCGCAAGCGGCCTGCACGACCGGCTCGGCACGCCCATCCACGACGACGAGATCGCCTACATCGCCATGCACGTCGGGGGGCGGCTGGAGCGGAGTCGCAAAGCGGAGTCCATCCTCACGGCGACCATCGTCTGCCCCGGCTACTACGAACTCCACGAACTCCTGCGGTCGAGCGTGGACCGCTCGCTCGGCTCGGCCATCGAGGTCACCAGCGTCATCACGAACGTCGACCCGGACTGGGCGTCGTTCGACACCGACCTCGTGCTGAGCACGATCGAGCCCGGGGCCTCCGGCGACCGCTTCGTGCGCATCCAGCCGTTCCTCACCGACGCGGACGTCGACCGCATCCAGCAGGCTGCAGGGCGCCTGCGCCGGGGGCGACGGCTCGCCCGGCTCCGGGAGGAGCTCGCGCGCTACTTCCACCCCGACGCCTTCGTGCATCCCCTTCCGGACGAGGGGGAGGAGGCCATCATCCGGCGGCTCGGCGCGCCGCTCGTGCGGGCCGGCCTGATCGGCGACGACTACGTGGAGAACACGATCATCCGGGAGCGCATGTCCTCCACGGCCTTCACCGACGCGCTCGCCGTGCCGCACGCGCTGCAGATGACCGCGGCGCGCACGGCGATCGCGCTCGGCGTGGCAGAGGGGTCGGCGGCCTGGGGCGACGGACGCGTGCAGGTCGTCGCGCTGGCCGCCTTCAGCGAGAGCGACCGCGCCGCCTTCCAGACCGTCTTCGAGCAGCTCGTGGAGGTGTTCAGCGAGCGCGAGAGCGTGCAGCGGATCGTCCGGCGCAGCGCGACCTTCGAGGGCTTCCTCGACGAGCTCGTCGCCGTGATCGACGGGTGAGGTTCAGGCGTCGGGGGCGAGCACGCGGGTGAGCTGGTCGAGGACGCTCTCCGAGGCGGGGCCTGCCGGCGTCTCCAGGGTCACGGCGTCGCCGGGTGCGAGGGCGAGGTCCATCACCGCGAGGACGCTGCGCAGATCCACGGCCGCGCCGTCCGCGGTGCGCAGCGTGACCGGGAGCTCGTGCGCCTGCGCGAGGCGCACGAGCTCCGCGACCGGCCGTGCGTGCACGCCGTTGTGGGCGCTGACGACGACGTGGCGGACGGGCATGGTCAGGAGCGCTCGTCCAGGAGGACCCGGACGCCCGCCTCCAGCTCGGCGACGGCCGCTGCGGCCGCCTCGGCGGAATCCCCCGTGGCGTCGATGTACACCTTGAGCTTCGGCTCCGTGCCGCTCGGCCGGACGATCACCCGGGAGCCGTCCGAGAGCCGGTACCGCAGCACGTCTCCGGAGGGCTGCCCCGGAGCGCTCTGCAGCAGGTCCTCGGCCGACGCGATCGAACGTCCCGCGATCTGCGTGGGCGGAAGCGACCGCAGCGAGAGCATCACCGTGCCGATGAGCGACAGATCCGCCACCCGCACCGACACCTGCGCGCTCGCGAAGTGCCCGTACGCGTCGCCCACCTCGCGGACGAGATCGGCGAGGGTGAGCCCGCGCTCCTGAGCCTCGGCGGCCAGGCCGAGCACGGCGACCGCGGCGGAGATGCCGTCCTTGTCGCGCACGGTCTCGGGGTTGACGAGATAGCCCAGGGCCTCCTCGAAGCCGAAGACGATGCCTGGCGCCCGGGAGATCCACTTGAAGCCGGTGAGCGTCTCATGGAAGTCCAGCCCGTGGTGGGCGGCGATGGCGCCGAGCCCGGGGGAGGAGACGAGCGAGCAGGCGAGCGAGGCGCCGGGAGTGCCCGCCGCCTGCCGCGCGGCACGCGCGCCGAGCAGCAGGCCGACCTCGTTGCCCGTGAGACGGCGCCAGCCGTCCGCGGCGGTCTCGTCCGGGACGGCCACGGCGAGGCGGTCGGCGTCCGGGTCGTTCGCGAGGATGAAGTCCGCCTTCGCCCTCCTGGCGGTGGCGAACGCGAGATCCATGGCCCCCGGCTCCTCGGGGTTCGGGAAGGAGACCGTGCGGAACGTCGCGTCCGGATGCAGCTGCTCGTCGACCACGATCGGCCGCGGGTAGCCGGCGGCATCGACGATGCGGGCGACCGTCTCCCAGCCGACACCGTGCATCGCGGTGTAGACCCAGCGCAGGCGGCGGGCCCCCGCGGGCGCCGGCGCGACCGCGGCGGTGGCGGCGACGTAGGCCTGGACGAGGTCCTCGGCCGCGGTCTCGTAGGCGGTGGACCGCGGCAGGGCCCGGACGTCCCCGCTGTCCGCGATCCGCTGGATGTGGGCGGCGATCTCGGCGTCGGCGGGAGCGACGATCTGCGAGCCGGCATCCGGGCCACCGAGGTACACCTTGTAGCCGTTGTCGTCCGGCGGGTTGTGGCTCGCGGTCACCATCACGCCGGCATCGGCGCCGAGGTGACGCACGGCGAAGGCCAGCACGGGCGTCGGCAGCAGGCGGGGGAGCAGGATCGCGCGCAGGCCGGCCCCGGCGAACAGCTCCGCGGAGTCCTGAGCGAAGACCCGGGAGTTCCGGCGTCCGTCGTAGCCGATCACGACCGTCGGCGTCGCCCCCGCGGCCCGCTCGCGCAGGTACGCCGCGAAGCCCGCGGCGGCCTGGGAGACGAGCACCCGATTCATCCGGTTGCTTCCCGCCCCGAGCGCGCCGCGGAGCCCGGCCGTGCCGAACGCGAGACGACTGCCGAAGCGGTCGTCGAGCTCCGCCGCAGCGGCCTCGTCCCCGGAAGCGGCACGGGTGACGATGCCGGCCAGCTCGTCGCGGGTCTGCGGGTCGGGGTCCTGGCGCAGCCAGGCGCGGGCCTGGGCGAGCCGCTCCTCGCTCACAGGGCCTCGACCACCCGGGCCAGCAGGGCGGAGATCACCGGCTCCGCCTCGCGTCCGGCCTCGATGACCTCGGCATGGCTCAGCGGCGTCTGCTGGATGCCGGCGGCGAGGTTCGTGATGAGCGAGAACCCGAGGATCTCCATGCCGGCCTCGCGCGCGGCGATCGCCTCGAGCGCGGTGGACATGCCGACGATGTGGCCGCCGATGTGCTTCGCCATCTGCACCTCGGCCGGGGTCTCGTAGTGCGGGCCGCGGAACTGCGTATAGATGCCCTCGTCGAGCGTGGGGTCGACCGTCCGGGCGATGTCGCGCAGACGCTTCGCGTACAGGTCGGTGAGGTCGATGAAGGTCGCGCCCTCCAGGGGAGAGTCGGCGGTGAGGTTGATGTGATCGCTGATCAGCACGGGCTGCCCGGGCTTCCACGTCTCGCGGATGCCTCCCGCGCCGTTGGTGAGGACCATGATCTTCGCGCCGGTGGCTGCGGCGGTGCGGACGCTGTGCACGACCCGGCGCACGCCGTGGTTCTCGTAGTAGTGCGTGCGGGCGCCGATGACGAGGACGTTCTTCCCGCCCGGGGTCCGGATGCTGCGCAGGGTGCCGACGTGGCCCTCCAGGGCGGGCTTCGAGAATCCGGTGACCTCGGTTGCGGGGATGGTCGCGACGGTCTCGCCGATGAGGTCGGCCGCCTTGCCCCAGCCGCTGCCGAGCGTGAGGGCGATGTCGTGCTTCTCGACGCCGGTCAGCCGCGCGATGTCGGCGGCGGCTTCGGCTGCGACCTCGAACGGGTTCGCAGTGGGGTCGTCGAGGGGGTTGCTGTGGGTTTCAGGCATGGATCCACTCTAGGAAGTGGCAGGCTCCGGTGCCAGGATTGCGGAAGAATGGAGAGCATGTCTTCCACCACTTTCGAGCGCACTCAGCGCGTCGCCGTCCTCGGCGGCGGACCCGGCGGTTACGAGGCGGCCCTGGCGGCCGCCCAGCTCGGAGCGGAGGTCACCCTCGTCGAGCGCGTCGGTGTCGGCGGTTCGGCCGTGCTCACCGACGTGGTGCCGTCGAAGAGCCTCATCGCGACGGCGGACGCCGCGGTCGCCATCTCCGAGGCCAGCGACCTGGGCGTGAACTTCTACGCCAAGGGCGAGAACGGCAAGCCGCTCAAGCCGGAGATCGCCATCAACCTCGCCGCCGTGAACAAGCGCCTCGTGGCGCTGGCCGGTCAGCAGTCCGAGGACATGCGCACCACCCTCCTCGACGCCGGCGTGCGGATCCTCTCCGGTCACGGCCGGCTGGAGGGTCCGAACGCCATCGTCGTCTCCACGGGCGAGCGGGGCACCGACTTCGACCGCGTCGAGGCCGACACCATCGTCGTCGCGGTCGGCGCCTCGCCGCGCGAGCTCGACTCCGCCAAGCCCGACGGCAAGCGCATCCTCACGTGGACGCAGCTCTACGACATGAAGGCGCTGCCCGAGCACCTCATCGTCGTCGGCTCCGGCGTGACCGGCGCGGAGTTCGCCTCCGCCTACATGAACCTCGGCGCGAAGGTCACGCTCGTCTCCAGCCGGGAGCAGGTTCTCCCCGGCGAGGACCAGGATGCGGCGCGGGTGCTGGAGAAGGTGTTCAAGCGCGGCGGCATGCAGGTGCTGTCCAAGTCGCGGGCCGAGAAGGTCGAGGTCACAGGTGACGGCGTCACCGTGACCCTGTCGGACGGTCGCACCGTCGAGGGCAGCCACTGCCTCATGGCTGTCGGCTCCATCCCGAACACCGCGGGCATCGGCCTGGAGGAGGCCGGCGTCGAGCTCGACGACTCCGGTCACGTCCGGGTGAACCGCGTCGCGCGCACCTCGGTGCCGAACGTGTACGCGGTCGGGGACTGCACGAACTTCTTCCCGCTGGCCTCGGTGGCCTCGATGCAGGGGCGGACGGCGGTGTTCCACGCGCTGGGCGACATCGTCATCCCGCTCGAGCTCATCAAGATCACCTCCAACATCTTCACGGCGCCGGAGATCGCGACCGTCGGCTACGGCGTCAAGGACGTCGAGGACGGCCTCGCCGACGGCATGGTCTACAAGCTCCCGCTCGCCGCTAACCCGCGCGCGAAGATGATGGGCATCAAGGACGGCTTCGTCAAGCTCATCGCCCGCAAGGGCTCCGGCACCGTCATCGGCGGCGTGATCGTGGCGCCGAAGGCGTCCGAGCTGATCTACCCGATCGCGATCGCCGTCGAGCGTCGCCTCACCGTGGACCAGGTCTCCCGCGTGTTCGCCGCGTACCCCTCGCTCTCCAGCAGCATCACCGACGCGAGCCGCGCGATGCACCTCGTGAACATCTCCTGACCCGAGACCCCCCGCAATCGCCGAGACCCCGGGCTGCAGACATCTGCAGCCCGGGGTCTCGGCGTGGAAGCGGGGTCTCGGGTCAGGAGATCGTGAGGAGCTGGTGACCGGCGGAGACCGTGGTGCCCGCGGCGGCGTCGATGTTGCCCACCACGCCATCCTTGTGCGCCTGCAGCGGCTGCTCCATCTTCATCGCCTCGAGGACGACGACGAGGTCGCCCTTGACGACCTGCTGCCCCTCCTCGACCGCGACCTTGACGACCGTGGCCTGCATCGGCGACTTCACCGCATCACCGGACGCCCCGGCGTTGGCGACCGTGGCATGGCTGCGGCGCGACGGCGGGACGGCCGCCGGGCGGCCGGTGGTGCCGGGCGCGACCGCGACGCGATCGGGCAGGCTGACCTCCAGGCGCTTGCCGCCGACCTCGACGACCACGGTGTGCCGGGCGTTCGCCGGAGCCGGAGCCTCGAGCTCCCCATCCCACGCGGGGATGTCGTTGTCGAACTCCGTCTCGATCCAGCGGGTGTACACCCCGAACGTCCCGTCCTCGGCCGTGAAGGCGGGATCGCGGACGACCTTGCGGTGGAACGGGATGACGGTGGGCAGACCCGCGACCTCGAACTCGTCCAGAGCCCGACGCGCGCGCTCCAGGGCCTCGGCGCGGTCCTTGCCGGTGACGATGATCTTGGCGAGCAGCGAGTCGAACGCGCCGGAGACCGCGTCCCCGGCGGTGACCCCGGAGTCGAGACGGATGCCGGGGCCGCCGAAGGTCTTGAAGACGTGGATGGGGCCGGGCTGGGGGAGGAACCCGCGACCCGGGTCCTCGCCGTTGATGCGGAACTCGATGGAGTGGCCTTGCGGCTGGGGGTCGTCGTAGTCGATCGTCCCACCGGCGGCGATGCGGAACTGCTCGCGGACGAGGTCGATCCCGGTGACCTCCTCCGACACGGGGTGCTCGACCTGGAGGCGCGTGTTCACCTCGAGGAAGGAGACCGTGCCGTCAGCGCCGATGAGGAACTCGCACGTGCCCGCGCCGACGTAGCCGACCTCCTTGAGGATGGCCTTGGACGCCGAGTAGAGCTTCTCGTTCTGCTCGGGCGTGAGGAACGGGGCCGGCGCCTCCTCGACGAGCTTCTGGTGCCGGCGCTGCAGCGAGCAGTCGCGGGTCGAGATGATGACGACGTTGCCCTCGGCGTCGGCGAGACACTGGGTCTCGACGTGCCGGGGCTTGTCGAGGTACTTCTCCACGAAGCACTCGCCACGACCGAACGCCGCGACGGCCTCACGGGTGGCGGACTCGAACAGCTCCGCGACCTCGTCGAGCTCACGGGCGACCTTGAGGCCGCGTCCGCCGCCGCCGTAGGCCGCCTTGATCGCGATCGGCAGACCGTACTCCTGCGCGAAGGCGACGACCTCGTCGGCGCCCGAGACCGGGCCGGGGGTGCCGGGCGCGAGGGGAGCACCGACCTTCTCGGCCACGTGGCGGGCGGTGACCTTGTCGCCGAGCGCCTCGATCGCCTCCGGGGAGGGGCCGATCCAGATCATCCCGGCGTCGATCACCGCGCGCGCGAACTCGGCGTTCTCCGCGAGGAAGCCGTAGCCGGGGTGCACGGCGTCGGCACCGGCGCGGCGGGCGACGGAGAGGATCTTCTCGATCTGGAGGTACGTCTCGGCGCTCGTCGCGCCACCGAGCGCGTACGCCTCGTCGGCCAGGCGCACATGCAGTGCGTCCCTGTCCTGGTCGGCGTAGACGGCGACCGAGGCGATCCCGGAGTCACGAGCGGCACGGACGATGCGGACGGCGATCTCGCCGCGGTTGGCGACGAGCACCTTCGCGATTTCAGGCATGGTTGCCAGCCTAGCGAGTAGCATCCCGATACTTTTGACGACTCTCGACAAGAAAGAGGGAAAAACGTGGAGGGGAGTCTACGACCACAGATCCGTCCACCGGACCCCGAGGTCGGCGGTGAGACGGCGCACGGTGGACAACGACATCCCCACGACGGTGGAGGGATCGCCCTCGACCTTGGTGATGAAGGCGCCGCCGAGGCTGTCCACGGTGAAGGCTCCCGCGACGTGCAGCGGCTCGCCCGACGCCACGTACGCAGCGATCTCCTCCTCGCTGATGTCATCGGCGAACGTCACCGCCGCCTCCGCGACCGCGGTCGCCTCGACGGGCTCGGAACCGGGGGAGACGCGGAACACGGAGTGCCCGGAGTGCAGCACCCCCGTGGCGCCGCGCATCTCCTGCCACCGGCGCGTAGCCTCCTCCGGCGTGTAGGGCTTGCCGTACACCCGGTCCCCGAGGGCGAACATCGAGTCCCCTCCGATGACGATGCCGTCGAACGCGCCCTCGGCGGCCAGCCGCTCGGCGACGGCCGCGGACTTCGCACGGGCGAGCAGCAGCACGAGGTCGGCGGGCGCAAGGGGGCCCATGCGCTCCTCTGCGGCGGCGGCCAGGGCGTCCTCGTCCACCTCCGGCGACAGGGTGAGCGGTTCGATGCCGGCCTGACGCAGCAGCATGAGCCGGGCGGGGGAGGTGGAGGCGAGGCAGACGCGCATGGAGACCACCGTATCCTCGAAGGATGACTTCCTCCGCAGCCGACGTGCTCGATCTCGACATCACCGGCATCGCCCACGGAGGCACCTTCGTCGCCCGTCACGAGGGACGCGTGGTCTTCGTCTCGGACGCGGTCCCGGGGGAGCGCGTCCGTGCCCGCCTGCTGGATCCGTCCCCCGCCGCCGGGGAGCCGGACACCCGGAGCTTCTGGCGCGCCGAGACGATCGAGGTCCTCGATGCCTCCCCGCATCGCCGGCCGCACATCTGGCCGGAGGCGGACGTCGCGCACGACCCCGCCCAGCGGCCGGGGGGTGCCGACCTCGGGCACATCGACCTCGACCACCAGCGTGCGCTCAAGCGACAGGTCCTCTCGGAGGCGTTCTACCGCTTCGCCGGTCCCGGCCTCGAAGCCCCGGAGATCGAGGCGGTGGAGTCCGGGGACGGGACGGGGTGGCGCAGCCGGGTGACGCTGCACGTCGACGACGGCGGGCGGATCGGCCCGTTCGCCGCCCGCAGCCACCGGGTCGTTCCGGTCTCGACCTACCCGCTCGCCCGCCCCGCGATCGCCGAGGCCGCCCTGGCCCTGCGGGGCGAGAAGGCCGGACGCATCGAGCTCGTGGAGCCTGCGGACGGCCGCGTGCGCATCATCCGGCACCCCGAGGCCGAGCGCCGGGCTCCCAGGGACCGCCGCCCTCGCCCGAAGCCCGAGGTGGTGCAGGAGCGCGTCGGCGACCGCACGTTCGACGTCGACGCCGGCGGGTTCTGGCAGGTGCATCCGCGTGCCGCCTCCGTCCTCGACGGCGCCGTGTACGGACTGCTGGACGGTCATGTGGAGCCGGACGCGACGCATTACGACCTGTACGGCGGCGTCGGCCTCTTCGCGCGGACTCTCGCCGATCTCGGTGGGACCGACATCGTCACCGTCGAGTCCAGCCGACGCGCGACCGCGCATGCCGCCGCGAACCTCGCGCCGCTCGAGGTGACCGCCGTGACCGCACGCGTCGACCGCTTCCTCCAGCAGCCGCGGCGCGGAGGCGCGACGGGGGCGGTCGTGCTCGACCCGCCCCGTTCCGGCGCCGGCCGGGCGGTCGTGGAGGGCGTGCATGCGCTGGCTCCGTCCGCGATCGCCTACGTCGCCTGCGACCCCGTCGCCCTCGCACGTGACCTCGGCACCTTCCGGGGCCTGGGGTGGCGGGTCGACGCGCTCCGCGGGTTCGACCTCTTCCCGCACTCGCATCACTTCGAGGTCGTCGCCCTGCTCACCCGGTGAGCGCATTCCCGGTCCCGCGTCCGCGACTCACTAGGCTGTGGGCATGAGCACCGTCGCCCTCATCGACGACCACGAGTCCGTCCGCCTCGGCCTCGAGGCCGCGTGCGCCAGGGACGGCCAGACCGTCGTGTTCACCGGGAGCACGGTCGGCTCCTACCTCGTATGGCGGTCCTCGACGGGAGCTCCGCCCGCCGACGTGGTCGTGCTCGATCTCACGCTGGGAGACGGGACGACGGTGACGGAGAACGTCGTGTCCCTCGTCGCCGACGGCGCCAGCGTCGTGATCCACAGCGTCGCCGACCGGCCGGCCGCGGTCCGCGAGGCCCTGGCGGCGGGTGCGGCCGGTGTCGTCAGCAAGTCCTCCGCCCTCGACGACGTGCTGGACGCCATCCGCACCGTGGCGCAGGGCGAGGCGCTGAACAACGTCGAATGGGCGAGTGCGGTCGACGGAGACCGCGCGTTCGCCGATGCCCAGCTGTCCACCCGCGAGCGGGAGGTGCTCCGCCTGTATGCGACCGGCCTGCCGCTGAAGGCCGTGGCCGAGCGTCTCGGCGTCGCGTACTCCACCGCGAAGGAGAACATCACCCGGATCCGGGTGAAGTACGTCGAGGTCGGTCGGCCGGCACCCACCAAGGTCGATCTGCTGCGGCGCGCGATGGAGGACGGCATCGTGACGGCCGACGGGGCGCCGAGTGCCCGCTGAGCCGCTGAGCGTCCGCGACGCCTGGAGCAAGATCCCGTCTCCCGGCAGCGCGGAGAACGGCTTCGAGCGGTTCACCGGCAAGCGGATGGAGCGCATCCTCGCGATCGTGGTCGCCCTGGGCTCCGGCGTGCTCGGCGCGCAGGCGCTGATCGCAGCGGTCAACACGCTCTCCCGTCCGGACACCGCGCACATCGTGATGCTCGTGGCGGTCTTCGTGCCGCTCACCGCGATGCTCGTCGCCTGTCTGGTCGGCCGCGGCGTGCGTCTGGCCGCGGGGACGTTCGCGGTCGTGTATGTCTTGGCACTCGCGGCATGGCCTCTGGTCGTCGACCCCGCGGACAAGGTGGCGGGCGATCAGCCGTGGATCTTCTTCCTCGTGAACGTCGGCGTGGTGGCGGCGATGCTCGCCTTCCCCGTGCGGCTGCAGTTCGCGTGGGCCGTCGGAGTGCCGTTCGTCTACGGATACGTGCGTCTGGTGCAGGGGGAGTTCTCCCGGGAGTTCTGGGTGACGACGGCGTTCGACGTCTCCTTCACGCTGATCCTCGGCGTCGTGATCGTCTCGCTCGGCTGGATGTTCCGCTCGGTCGCCGCGGGCGTCGACGAGGCGCGGGGCACGGCCGTGGCCTCGTATGCGACGGCGGCCGCCGCGGCCGCCGCCGAGGAGGAGAGGGTCGCCATGTCGGCCCTCATGCACGACAGCGTCCTGGCCGCCCTCATCGCGGCAGAGCGCGCGGAGGGCGAGCGGGCACGGGAGCTCGCCGTGGCGATGGCCAGGGAAGCCCTCACGCGGCTCGCGAACACCGAGGCGGCGGTCGCGGAAGAGGGCAGCGACGAGCCGGTGGGGGCCGCGCAGATCGTCGTGGAGCTGCGGCGGGCCCTCTCCGAGCTGGGCGCGGACGCCATCGTGGAGGAGCGCGGCGGCAGCGGCCTCATCCCGGGGCGTGCCGCGCGAGCCCTCGTCCTCGCGGCGCGCCAGGCGATCGGGAACGCGGTCGCGCACGCGCACGGTCGCGGACTGCACATCCTCGTCGTCGGTCACGGTGACGAGGGCATCGCCGTGACGATCTCGGACACCGGCGGCGGCTTCGACGTCGATGCCATCGGTCCCGACCGGCTCGGCATCCGCGCCTCGATCCTCGCCCGCATGGCCGGTGTGGCCGGAACCGCGCACATCGCCTCGGACGCGGAAGGCACCGTCGTGACCCTCGGGTGGGAGCGCTCATGAACCGGACCGTGCGCAGCGTCGCGACCTCGCTCGCGGTCGGGTTCGCGCTGTACTTCGTCGCCCGGGGGATCTGGTGGATCGAGCAGCCGACGGCCCCGCTGCTCATGGTCCTGGCCATCGCCGTGTATCTCGTGGTGGTGAACGTCGCGATCCTCGGGAGTCCGGCCACGGTGCGGATGCCGCTGTGGTCGGCGCTCCTCGCTCTCGGAGCGAGCGCGATCATCCCGGTGCTGGTCACCCTCTCACTGGACCCCGACGATCGAACCGCGCCGTTCGCCACCTGGTACATCGGCGCCCTCGGTCTGCTCGGCATCGTCTGTGTCGTCCGTCGCCGCGCGTGGGCGGGCTGGGCGACGCTGGTCGTGCTCGTGGTCGCCGCATCCCTCGCGCTGGGTCTGGGGGTGGCGCTGAACCTCGGAGTGGTGGGGTCGATCATGTGGGTCGCGGTCGCCCAGCTCCTGGTGATGTTCTGGGACCGCGCCGTGAGCGACACGGAGCGCCTGTCGGAGATCCAGCAGGCGGTCTCGGCCTGGCACGCGACCCAGCGGGTGCGCCAGCGCGAGCGTCGCCTCCGCACCCAGTTCGCCCTCGCCGTCGCCGGTCCCGTGCTCAGCCGGGTGGTGGCGTCGCGCGGACAGCTCGACGACGGTGAGCGGCTGGAAGCCCGGCTCGCGGAGGGGCGTCTTCGCGACGAGCTGCGTGGTGCGGACCTCCTGAACGACGACGTCCGCAACGCGATCGATGCCGCGCGCCGCCGCGGCGCCTCCGTGACGGTGTTCGACGAGGGCGGTCTCGACGGCGTCGACGAGGGCCGGCGCATGGAGATCCGCGACGAGCTCGCGTCGGTGCTGCGCAGCGCCGGCACGGGGCGCATCATCATCCGCTCCGCACGAGACCCTCTCGTCGCCGTCACCGTCGTCGGTCGCGCGGGCCTTCGGGCATCGGACGACGATTCCGTCGACCTCTGGCACGAGATCGCGAGGGAGCGGCGGGGGACGGCGTCCGACGCGCGGAGCTGAGAGTGGGCGAGGGGCGGCGAATCCGCCTGCCCCTCGCCGTGCGGACAGTTACCCGAAAACCGTCCGCTGGTGGCCGATCAGCGTCTGTCTACCCTGGGACAGAGAGACCAGCCGAACGCGAAGCGTCCCCTTCAGTCTGCGGGGTCGCGCAACGGTTGTCTGTAGGTATTTTGGGGGACAAAATCCGCGATCGGCTCAGCCGGCGAAACGTCCCCAGGGAATGTCGCGGCGTAGGGGCCGACGCAGCGGACGCTGCGTGCGGGTCCATGCCGAGACCCGTGGCTCCTCGACCGTCGCCTCCGCCTGCTCGTTCGCGTAGGCGTCCCCGAGCACGGCGATGAGGGCTGCGAGTTCCTCCTCGGTCGCGGTGCCGCGGGTGACCTCCAGCATCACGGGCGCAGGCATCGCCCCGTCGATGGCGGATTCCTGGCCGCTCACAGCGGGATGTTCCCGTGCTTCTTCGGGGGCAGCTCGGCACGCTTGCCCCGCAGGGCCCGGAGCGCCTTCGCGATCGCCACCCGCGTGTTCGCCGGCTCGATGATCCCGTCGAGCTCGCCGCGCTCGGCCGCGAGGAAGGGCGAGGCCACGTTGTACGTGTACTCGTTCGCGAGGCGGGTGCGGACGGCGGCGACGTCCTCTCCCGCTTCCTCCGCCTTGCGGATCTCCCCGCGGTAGAGGATGTTGACAGCGCCCTGGCCGCCCATCACGGCGATCTCCGCGGTGGGCCAGGCCAGGTTCACGTCGGCACCGAGCTGCTTGGAGCCCATGACGATGTACGCGCCGCCGTAGGCCTTGCGCAGGATCACCGTCACGAGCGGCACGGTGGCCTCGGCGTAGGCGTAGAGGAGCTTGGCTCCGCGGCGGATGACGCCGGTCCACTCCTGGTCGGTGCCGGGCAGGTACCCCGGCACGTCGACGAGGGTCACGATCGGCAGCGAGAACGCGTCGCAGAAGCGCACGAACCGGCTCGCCTTCTCGCCCGCCTCGATGTTGAGCGTGCCCGCCATCTGCGAGGGCTGGTTGGCGATGATGCCGACCGAGCGGCCCTCGATGCGTCCGAAGCCGATGACGATGTTCGGCGCGAACAGCGGCTGGACCTCCAGGAAGTCGCCGTCGTCCACGACGTGCTCGATCACGGTGTGGATGTCGTACGGCTGGTTCGGGGAGTCCGGGATGAGCGTGTTGAGCGTGCGGTCCGCGTCCGTGGTCTCGAACTCGAACGCACTCTCGTAGGACGGCAGTTCCGCCATGTTGTTGTCGGGCAGGAAGCCGAGGAGCGTGCGCGCGTAGTCGATCGCGTCGTCCTCGTCCTCGGCCAGGTAGTGCGCGACGCCGGAGCGCGTGTTGTGGGTGTAGGCGCCGCCGAGCTCCTCCATGCCGACGTCCTCGCCGGTGACGGTCTTGATCACGTCGGGTCCGGTGACGAACATCTGGCTGGTCTTGTCGACCATGATGACGAAGTCGGTGAGGGCGGGGGAGTACACGGCGCCGCCGGCCGCCGGACCCATGATGATCGAGATCTGCGGGATCACGCCGGAGGCTCGGGTGTTCAGGCGGAAGATCTCGCCGTACTTGCCGAGCGCGACGACGCCCTCCTGGATGCGCGCGCCGCCCGAGTCGAGGATGCCGATGCAGGGCATGCCGCCCGCCAGGGCGAACTCCATGATCTTGACGATCTTCTCGCCGGCGACCTCGCCGAGCGATCCGCCGAAGGTGGAGAAGTCCTGCGAGTACACGGCCACGGTGCGGCCGTGGATGGTGCCGACGCCGGTGACGACGGAGTCGCCGTACGGGCGTGAGCGGTCCATGCCGAACGCGGTGGTGCGGTGGCGTACGTACTCGTCGAACTCGACGAAACTGCCGGGATCGACGAGGAGCTCGATGCGCTCGCGGGCGGTCATCTTGCCCTTGGCGTGCTGCTTCTCCTTCGCCTTCGTCTCGGCGTCGACGACGGCCTCGGTATAGCGAGCGCGCAGATCCGCGATCTTTCCGGCGGTGGTAAAGGGGTCGGGCTTGTCCGTCACGGATTCCACCCTAGCGTCGGGTCCGCGCCGTCCGTTGGATGATCGGCACAACGGGGCGGCGGATCCTTTGGCGAGGTGCGCGCTCCCTCATTCGGTGGTCGTGTCGGAACCGGGTCGCGGTGGCAGCCCGTGATCGCCGTCTGAGGGACCGGCGTCGAGTTCCTCCGTGGGGTGCTCATGTCGGCGACCGGCGATCTCGCTGACCCGGTGCCCGACCCATCCCGCGCCGCGCGCCACGGTGCCCGCGGCTCCTGCGACCGCGTTGCCGGCGTAGCGCGCTCCTCGCAGCATCCGCAGCTCCACCTTCTCGGCGCCGGGGATGGGCTCCAGCTCGGCGGGGAGGGTGAGGGGCGCGGCCCCGAAGGCTCGGTGGGAGGTGGTGAGTACGCGGCGTCCGAGGATGTGGTTGCCCGCCCCGCCGATCGCCGCGCCGATCCCGAAGGGCATTGCCTTGCCGATGAAGGAAGCCCCGCCCTTGGCTGCGAACTGCTTCACGAACATCCCTTTGAGCTGGTCGACGAGCGGCCCCACGGCGGCGCGGGGGAGCGACTTCGTCACCAGCTCGCCCCAGTACGCCGACCGGCTGCTGCCGCGACTGGTGACCTGCCGGGCGAGCTGCCCGACGAGGTCGACGCCCTCCTTGCCGAGCATGAGGGTCATGACGAGAGCGCGGGCACGGTCGGGGTTGCCCACCGCGATGCCGTGCACCTCGGCGACCGACTGCGCGAAGAGGGCCGTGGATTCCACGAACCCCACGGTCTCGACGCCGGAGAGCGCGAGGGTGATCCCCGTGCCGATACCCGGCACGACGGCGGTCGCCCCCACCGCGGCTCCGCCGGTCGTGACGGCCGCGAGGTAGCGGCGCTCCAGGATCCGGATGATCTCGTCGGGGGTCGCGTGCGGGTTGCGGAGCCGGATGCTGCGGATGTGGGCGAGCACCAGCGGGCGCTGGATCGAGAGCACCCGGTCGAGCCCGCGGACCATCATCGGGTGTTCCGGGGAGCCGACCGGCGGCACACCCTTGTCCCACGGGGCGTCGTCCGGCAGGGAGTGGATCTTGTGCACCTTGGGGGCCATGTGCCGATCCTATGAAGCCCGTCCGCGAAAACACCGAGAGCCCCGGTCCATGGCGGAACGGGGCTCTCGGAGGGGAACGTCACACGAAGAGGTTCGCGCGCTCCAGGTCTTCCGCGAAGTCGACCTCGACCGCGTACAGGTCGGAGACGTCCATCGGCTCGAGCAGCAGGCAGTCCTCGGCGATCGCCAGCTCAAGACCCCGCTCGAAGTAGTCCTGGTCCTCGACCCGCTGCAGCTGGCGCATGAACGCCTTCTTGAAGCCGGAGGAGATGTAGTTGATGCCGACCGCCTCACCGAGGCCGCCCTTGACGGACTTCGACAGCTCCTTGATGAAGCCTTCCGCGGTGACGGTGTACTTCACCTCTTCATCGCTGACCTTGGCGGTGTTGACGGTGACGAACGACTGGTCACACTCGATGTACGCGGCGGCGCGACCGAGGATCATGGGGTCGAAGACGACGTCGCCGTTCATCCACAGCACGCCGCTCTTGCCGGTGGCGCTCAAGGCGCGCAGCAGGCTCTTCGAGGTGTTGGTCTCGTCGTAGCGGTCGTTGTGGACGTAGTTCACGGAGGGGAAGGCCTCGATGATGGTCTCCGCGCGGTAGCCCACCACCGTGGTGATGCGTGCGTCGGATCCGAAAGCGGCCCGGATGTTGTCGTGCTGCTGGCCCATGATCGTGCGGCCGTCGTTGAGCTCGGTGAGCGGCTTGGGCAGCGCACGGCCGAGGCGGGAGCCCATTCCGGCTGCGAGGATGACGGTCTGAAGAGTCACGAATACTCCTAAGGAAGTTGTGTTCACGGTCGGTTCACCGACCAGACACTTCGTCGTGCCGGGAATCATGCTAGCGATTCCCCCTGAGAAGCCCGGGGCCAGGCGGGCCCCGTTGCCATTTCGTGATCGAGTACACACGCAATGCACAGGGACGACAACCCCCTTGCGAAACGCGCAGAGAAGGGGATCGGATTGCGGATTGTCGCGTGGGGCCTTGGCTCTCAGCCACCCGTTGATACCGTAGGACGGTGACTTCCTCCCCTGATGACCCCACCCCCCAGGCAGAGGGAGCCGAGACTCCGACCGAGGCCTCCGCGCCCGCTCGGAAACCGGCCACCAAGAGATCTGCCTCGTCCTCCGCCGGCGCGAAGAAGACGACCGGAGTGAAGTCTTCTGCGCCGAAGTCGGCAGCGGCGAAGACCGCTGCCTCGAAGAGCACCGCTGCGAAATCCACCTCAGCGAAGACCGCCGCTACGAAGTCCACGAGCCCGAAGTCCACGGCGGCGAAGGCCGCCGATACGAAGGCCGCTCCGGCGAAGACGACCGGTGCCAAGGCCGCTCCGGCGAAGACGACCGGTGCCAAGGCCGCTCCGGCGAAGTCCACGGCAGCGAAGTCCTCCAGCCCGGCGAAGTCCTCCAGCCCGGCGAAGTCCTCGACGGCGTCGAAGACTCCCGCGGCGAAGACCCCCGCGGCGAAGAAGTCGACCGCCGCGCGGCCCGCACCGACCAAGGCTGCAGCCGAGAAGGCGGCCCCCACGTCTGAGGTCGTGGTCGAGCCGACGCCCGCAGCGAGTGTGGATCCCGCGGCCGCTCGCACGGCGTCCGCCGCCCGGGCGGCCGCGGTGAAGAACACCGCCGCGCGGACCACGAGCCCGAAGCGTCCGTCGGCGACGACCACGAAGCCGAGCACGGCTGCCGCCAAGACGACGGCGGCCAAGGCGGCTGCGGCGAAGGCGGCTGCCGCGAAGACGGCCGCCGCGAAGGCATCCGCGGCCAAGACGACGGCCAAGACCGCCGCCGCCAAGACCGCTGCGGCGAAGGCAGCTGCGGCCAAGGCGGCTGCCGCGAAGGCCGCGGAAGCCGCGGCCGCGGAGGCGAAGGCGGCAGAAGCCGAGGCTGCCGCGGAGGCGCAGCCCGACGAGCCCAGCACGACGCCGGCGCCGACCGTGTCCGCACAGGTCGGTGAATCCGACACCGCGTCTGCCGAGGTGGCAACGTCGGACGACGACACTTCCGAGTCGGCGACGCGCGTCGAGGACCCCACCGCCATCGCGGAGTCCCCCTCGACGGAGTCCACGGTCGAGACATCGGACACCGCACTCCCGGTGACGAAGGAGCCTGCGCTGGAGGACAGCCGTGTCGCGGACGTCGAGGTCGTCGAAGTGGTCGAAGGCGTGACCGCCGAGGAGCCGCCGGCCGAGGTCGTCGGGGCGGAGGCGGCGGAGCCCGCCACCGAAGCCATCCGGATCCGCAGTCTCGTGAAGCAGTTCGGCGAGAACCGCGCGGTCGACGGCATCGATCTCACCGTGCCCGCTGCCTCGTTCTACGGAATCGTCGGCCCCAACGGTGCCGGCAAGACGACGACCCTGTCGATCGTCGCCGGCCTCCTGCGTGCGGACGAGGGCAGTGTCCTCATCTGCGGCATCGACCAGGCGAGCGAGCCGCTGGCGGCGAAGCGCGTGATGGGCGTCCTGCCGGACCGGCTGCGCACGTTCGACCGCCTCACCGGCCGGCAGCTGCTCTACTACTACGGGCTGCTCCGCGGCCTCGCCGCCGACGTGATCGAGAAGCGCACCGGCGACCTCGCCCGGGCCTTCGATCTCGGCGACTCCCTCAACCGGGTGGTGTCCGACTATTCGGCGGGTATGACCAAGAAGATCATGCTCGCGGGCGCGATGATCCATTCGCCGCGCGTCCTGGTGCTCGACGAGCCGTTCGAGTCCGTCGATCCGGTCTCTTCCGCCGTGATCCTCGACATCCTGCGCGCCTACGTCTCGCACGGCGGCACCGTGATCCTGTCGAGCCACGGAATGGACCTCGTCGAGCGCGTGTGCTCCCGGGTGGCCATCATCGTCAACGGCGAGGTGCTCGCCGAGGGCACGATCGACGAGGTGCGCGCGGGGCAGACGCTCGAATCGCGCTTCGTGGAGCTCGCGGGTTCCAGCGGAGAGGTGGAGGGACTCGAGTGGCTGCACACGTTCTCCGACTGAGGTTCGCGCTTCTCCTGGGCGCCCTGCGTGGGGAACACCGGGGGCGCACCCTGCTCTCCTTCGGCGCCGTCATCGCGGTCACGGTGGTCGTCTGCGTGGCGGTGTTCAGCCTCGGCGACGCGCCGGTTCCCGTCTCCCAGGCGGTGACAGTGCTCGGCGGTGCGGCCGTCTTGCTCGGCTTCCTCGTGGGGCCGTTGCTCGTGGGGGCCGTCGACCAGCTCGATCCGCGGCGCTTCGCGGTGTTCGGGGTCGACGAGCGGAAGATGCCCGGAGTCCTCGCGATCGCCTCACTGATCAGCGTGCCCAGCCTTGCGCTCCTCGCGGTCTACGTCAGCGTGACGATCGTCGCCGTCCGCGCCGGTGCGCCGTGGGTGCCGGCCGTCCTCCTGGCGGCGGTCGGGCTGCTGTCGACCATCCTCCTCTCCCGAGTCGGGATGGCGCTCAACGCGCTGCTGCTGCCGGAGCGTCGATCCCGCGAGCTGACCGCGCTGTTCGCCCTCGCCTTGATCGTCATCGCCTTCCCTGTCGCGGTGTTCCTCGGCTCGCTCCGCTGGGACGGCGAGGTGCCGGCATCGTTGGCGACCCTGACCTCGGTGATCGGTTTCACCCCGCTCGCCGCGTCGCCGGCGGCGATGTTCGCCGCGGCCGCCGGTGAGACGGCTGCGGCCTGGGTCAGCGGACTGATCGCCGTGGCCACCCTGGCGTTGCTGTGGCTCGCCTGGACCTGGTTCGTGCGGCGCCTGCTGACGACGACGGAGCGTCCGGTGGCGGCACGCGAGCGCACCGGACTCGGGTGGTTCGCCCTGCTGCCCTCGAACGCCTTCGGCGCCATCGCCGCGCGAAGCCTCGTGTACTGGCTCCGCGACCGTCGGTACATCATGAACATCATCGTGGTGCCCGTGGCGGGCGTGCTGACCGTGTTCCCGCTGATCGTCGCGGGCGTGCCGGTCGAGATCGCCGCGCTCGTCCCCGTGCCCGTCATGGCCCTCTTCTTCGGATGGCTGCCGCACAACGACGTCGCCTACGACTCGACCGCCCTCTGGACGCACGTCGCGAGCGGCGTCCGGGGAGTCCCGGATCGTCTCGGGCGCCTGGTGCCGGTGCTCCTGGTCGCCGTGCCGGTGCTGGCGATCGCCGTGCCGCTCTCGCTCGTGCTGGCCGGCCGCTGGGGTCTTCTCCTCCCGCTCGTCGGCCTCGGCGCGAGCCTGCTCTTCTCTGCTCTCGGCATCTCGAGCGTGGTGTCGGTGGTGGCGCCGTATGCGGTCTCCCGCCCCGGGGACAGCCCGTTCCAGCAGCCGCAGCGACCGACCTCCCGGGGGGTCTACGGCCCGGCGGCGGCATTCCTCGGTGCGATCCTCCTGAGCGTGCCGACCATGTGGCTGTTCGGCGCGAGCATCGTCGCCGATCCCGGTTTCGCGCCTGCGGCGTTCTGGGTCGGCATCGTCACCGGAGCGGTCGCGTTCATCGGCGGAGCCGTGATCGGCGGACGCATCTTCGAGCACAGCGGCGAGCGTCTGATGGAGTTCGTCGAGACGGCGTGAGACCCGCCCCGTCGAGGCTCGGACGCGGCTAGAATCACGGGATGAGTACTCCGCTGGACAGCCCCGATCAGGGCGGCGTGGCAACGCTTGATCGCGAACTGGAAGAGCTCCTCCGCGAGGAGAACATCGAACCGGGCGACCACGAGCGCTTCTCGCACTACGTCAAGAAGGACAAGATCCTCGAGTCGGCGATCACGGGCAAGCCCGTCCGCGCGCTCTGCGGCAAGAAGTGGACGCCCGGTCGTGATCCGGAGAAGTTCCCGATCTGCCCGACGTGCAAGGAGATCTACGAGTCGATGGTCGGCTGACCGCCGACCGCCGTCTGCGCCTCAGTCCGCCTCGACGTAGACCGTCGGGATCGCCGGGTCCGACTTGCTGAGTGCGAGCGCGCGCACCGGCAGCTCTTCGCGCACACGCAGGTGATGCGCACGGGCGGCAGCGGTCCCCGCCGCGCCCTCGTAGGCGGAGTCGATCTCGCCGCCGTCGACGAGGGTGACCTGGAGCGGTCGTCCGTCCGGGTGCTCCGCCGGGGTGTCGAGCGCCTCGAACCCGTCGGAGACGACGACGGTCTCCGCTGCGGCGACGCCATCGTCGACGGTGCGGAAGGCCGCCTTTCGCCCGCCGAACGACGCCTTGTCGGCCGAGGCCTTGGCGACCCCGATCCACGCCCCGTCGGCGTCCTGCCGGGCGACGAGCTTGTAGACCATGCTCGCGGTCGGATACCCGGAGCCGGTGACGACCGAGGTACCGACGCCGTAGGCGTCCACGGGGGAGGCGGCGAGGGCTGCGATCGCGTACTCGTCCAGGTCGCTGGTCACCGTGATGCGGGTCTCGGTGGCGCCGAGCTCGTCGAGCTGTGCGCGGACCTCCGCGGCGACGATCGGGAGGTCGCCGGAGTCGATGCGGACGCCGCCCAGTCCGGTCCCGGCCACGCGGATCGCGGTCTCGACGCCGGTGCGGATGTCGTAGGTGTCCACGAGGAGCGTGGTGTCCACGCCCATGCTCTCGACCTGCGCCCGGAAGGCGTCCTCCTCGCTGTCGTGCAGCAGCGTCCAGGAGTGTGCGGCAGTGCCCATGGTCGGGATGCCCCAGGCGCGCCCGGCCTCGAGGTTGCTCGTGGCGCCGAAGCCGGCGATGTAGGCAGCCCGTGCCGCAGCGACGGCGGAGCGCTCCGCCGCGCGGCGCGAGCCCATCTCCGCGAGCGGTCGCTCCCCGGCCGCGATGCTCATGCGCGCGGCGGCCGTGGCGACGGCGGAGTCGTGGTTGAGCACGCTCAGCGCCAGGGTCTCCAGGACCACCGCATCCGCGAACGAGCCCTCCACCGTGAGGATGGGCGACCCGGGGAAGTAGAGCTCGCCTTCGCGGTATCCGCGGATGGTCCCGGTGAAGCGGTAGCGCTCGAGGTAGGCGAGGGTCTCGGCGTCGACGACGCGCTCGTCGCGGAGGAAGCGCAACTCGTCGTCTCCGAAGCGGAAATCGCGCAGCAGCCCGAGCAGTCGCCCGGTGCCGGCCACGACGCCGAAGCGGCGTCCGCCGGAGAGCCGACGGGAGAACAGCTCGAAGACACTCGGACGGGAGGCGGTGCCGTCCCGGAGCGAGGCGGCGAGCATCGTGAGCTCGTAACGGTCGGTGAGCAGCGCCGTCGACGTGGTCATGCGCTCAGCTTAGTGAGGCCAGGATGCACGCGGCGCCGCGCACGCGGGTAGGCTGGGGAGTCATGAACGACGCGCCCATCGGGATCTTCGACTCCGGTGTCGGCGGGCTCACGGTGGCCAGGGCCATCCGGGCCCAGCTGCCCCGCGAATCGTTCGTCTACATCGGCGACACCGCCCACTCGCCGTACGGCCCCAAGCCCATCGCCGACGTGCGCCGCTACGCGCTCGAGGTGCTGGACACGCTGGTCGACCAGGGCGTGAAGATGCTCGTGATCGCCTGCAACACCGCCTCCGCGGCCATGCTGCGCGATGCGCGCGAGCGCTACAACGTGCCCGTCGTCGAGGTGATCGGTCCGGCCGTGCGACGCGCGGTCTCGACGACGCGGAACGGCCGGGTCGGCGTGATCGGCACCGTCGGCACCATCGGCTCCCGGGCGTACCAGGACATGCTCGAGGTGAACGAGCGCCTGCAGGTGTTCACGGCGGCCTGCCCCCGGTTCGTCGAGTTCGTCGAGGCCGGCGTGACCGGGACCCCTGAGGTGCTCGCCGTGGCCGAGGAGTACCTCGCGCCGCTGCGCGAAGCCGACGTGGACACGCTCGTCCTCGGCTGCACGCACTACCCGTTCCTCCGCGGCGCCATCAGCTACGTCATGGGGGAGGGCGTGACCCTGGTCTCCAGCGACGACGAGACCGCGGGTGACGTGTATCGCCAGCTCGTGCGCGGCGATCTGCTGGCGCCGCCCGACGCCACCGCGACGTACGTGTACGAGGCCACAGGCGATTCCGCCGACGACTTCACGGCGCTCGCGAACCGGCTCATGGGCCGTGAGGTGCGCGACGTGCAGCTCGTCCAGACCGGCGTCATCACGCTTCCCGATTCCGCCCTCGACGCGCGCTGAGCCCGTCGCTCCATCCCCGACCGAGAGAAGCACATGACCGACATCGTCCGCGCCGACGGCCGTTCCACCTCGCAGCTCCGCGAGATCACCATCGAGCGCGGCTGGAGCGCGCAGGCCGAGGGCTCGGCTCTCATCAGCTTCGGCGGGACGAAGGTGCTCTGCACGGCCTCGTTCACCAACGGTGTGCCGCGCTGGCTCACCGGCAAGGGCAAGGGCTGGGTCACGGCCGAGTATGCGATGCTCCCGCGCGCGACGAACAGCCGCAACGACCGGGAGAGCGTGAAGGGGCGCATCGGCGGCCGCACGCACGAGATCTCCCGCCTCATCGGTCGCGCCCTGCGGGCGGTCGTCGACACCAAGGCGCTGGGCGAGAACACCATCGTCATCGACTGCGACGTGCTTCAGGCGGACGGCGGCACCCGCACGGCCGCGATCACCGGTGCCTACGTCGCCCTGGCCGACGCGATCGAGTGGGGACGGGACAAGAAGTTCATCGGCAAGAACTCGACGCCGCTGCTCGACTCCGTCTCCGCGGTCTCGGTCGGCATCGTCGACGGGGAGCCGATGCTCGACCTCGCCTACGTCGAGGACGTCCGCGCCGAGACCGACATGAACGTCGTGGTGACCGGCCGCGGCCTGTTCGTCGAGGTGCAGGGCACGGCCGAGGGGGCGCCGTTCGACAAGCGCGAGCTCGACGCGCTCCTCGACCTCGGCATCGCCGGCTGCGCGGACCTGAAGGAACGGCAGCTCGCCGCTCTGGCAGGAGCCTGAGCATGCGCGTCGTCCTCGCGACCCACAACCCGCACAAGGTCGCGGAGTTCCAGCAGATCGTGCAGCAGACGCGGCCCGACCTGGAGGTCGTCGGCTACGACGGTCCCGAGCCGGTCGAGGACGGGGTGACGTTCGCCGAGAACGCGCTCCTCAAGGCGCGTGCGGCTGCCGCGCACACCGGCCTCGCGGCGCTCGCCGATGACTCCGGCATCTGCGTGGACGTACTCGGCGGGTCGCCCGGGGTGTTCTCGGCGTACTGGGCCGGGCAGAAGAAGGACGCCACCGCGAACCTGGAGCTGCTGCTCGACCAGCTGCGCGACATCGCCGACCCGCACCGTGCCGCGCACTTCACGTCGACCATCGCGCTCGTCCTTCCGGACGGTCGCGAGCACGTCGTGGAGGGGATCTGGCCCGGACGCCTCGCCCACGAAGCCTCCGGGAGCGGCGGTTTCGGCTACGACCCGATCTTCATCCCGGACGGTCAGCCGGACGGCGCGGAGCGCACCGTGGGGGAGTTCACCGGGGAGGAGAAGCAGTCGCAGTCGCATCGCGCCCGCGCCTTCACGGCGCTCGTGCCGCTGCTCGCCGCGCTCTGAGCGCCGGAGAGAAGAACCCCTGCTGACGGTGAGAATCGTTACTGTTCCCGACTAGCCGGGAACGGCCTCTCTGCACCTGTCGCCGGGCTAGCCTGGGGGCATGCACGATCACGCGCCCGCCCCCGGCGGTCTCCGTTCGGCGAGCAGCCGCCGCCTGCTCGCGATCTCCCTGACCCTCACGGCCACCGTGATGATCGTGCAGGTCGTCGGAGCTCTGCTCACCGGCTCGCTCGCGCTGCTCGCGGACGCCGCGCACATGTTCACGGACGCCTCGGCGCTCGTGATCGCCCTCATCGCCGCGACGGTGGCAGCGCGTCCCGCGGACGACCGGCGGACGTTCGGCTATCAGCGCGCGGAGGTCTTCGGCGCGCTCCTCAACGCGGTCATCCTCATCGCCCTCGCCACGGTCGTCGCCGTGCAGGGGGTGCAGCGGCTGCTGAACCCCGCTGAGGTCGAGGTCGCCGGCGGGCTGATGCTCGTGGTCGCGGTCGTCGGCCTGCTCGCCAACGCCGTGTCGATGTGGCTGCTCAGCCGAGCTCAGCGCACGAACCTGAACGTGCGCGGCGCCTACCTCGAGGTGATGGGCGACCTGCTCGGCTCGCTCATGGTCATCATCGCGGCGGGTGTGATCCTCGTGACGGGCTGGATGCCAGCCGACGCCCTCGCCTCGTTGTTCATCGCGGCGATGATCATCCCGCGGGCGTTCGTCCTGCTCAAGGAGGTGTTCTCCGTGCTCGCCGAGTCGGCGCCGAAGGGGATGGCCGTCGGCGAGATCCGCACCCACCTGCTCGGCTACGACGGCGTCGTCGGGGTCCACGACGTGCACGTGTGGCAGCTCACCCGCGGGGCTCCGGTCTTCACCGCGCACGTCAGCGTGCGGCCGGACCTGCTGGCGGACGGCCGCTCGGCGGCGCTGCTGTCGGAGATGCAGGCGTGCCTCGCGGATCACTTCGACGTCGCGCACTCCACGTTCCAGATCGAACCGGCCGAGCAGAGCGACTGCGAACCGCACCACGCCTGAGCGGCGTGCCCCTCAGGCCTCGACGGTGATCTCGTCGACGGTCTTGTCGGGACGCAGACCCCGCCAGCGGGCGTGCCGAAGGATGCCGTCCGGCGTCCAGTTCGCGAACTCCACCTCGCCCACGAGCTCGGGGCGCACCCACAGCGCGTCGGAGGCATCGGGGCGGGGGACGCCGTCGAGCGGTGCGCGCGGCACCCGCAGCGGCTCCAGGCGCGTCAGGAGATCGCGGAGGATGCGGTCCGTGAAGCCGGTGCCCACACGACCGATGTAGCGGAGGTCGCCGCCCTCCGGGACCGCGAGGAGGAGAGAGCCGAGAGTGCCCTCCCGCTCGCCCTTCCCCGGGCGGATGCCGACGATGACTGCCTCCTGCATGCGGGTGTTCTTGAGCTTGAGCCAGGAGGGCGAGCGCTGGCCGGCACGATACCGTGACGCCGGATCCTTCACGACGACGCCTTCCAGACCGAACTCCTCGCTCGCGGCCAGCGCCGCGTCGACGTCGTCGAAGACGGGAGGGACCTGGATGGGCGCGTCGACTCCCGCCACGATGTCGCTCAGGAGCGTGCGGCGCTCGCGGAGCGGCATCCCGGTGAGGTCGTGGCCGTCGAGGCGGAGCAGGTCGAACAACATGTACACGACGGGTGTGCGCACCACCTCGCGCTCGATCTCCCGGGGCCGCGTGAGATGCATGCGGTTCTGGAGCAGCGAGAAGCTCGGCCGGGCGGCGCTGTCGAAGGCGACGATCTCCCCGTCGACGATCGCCTCGTCGACCGGGAGGAACGGGGCGCCGTCGGCCGTCAGCTCGGGATAGCGCGCGGTGATGTCGGTGCCGCGACGGGCGTGCAGCGACATCTGCCCGTCGCGCCAGGTGCCGATCGCCCGGATGCCGTCCCACTTCACCTCCACCCAGGAGGGGGTGCTGAGGTTTCGAGCGATCGCGGGGGTGCCGTTCTCGGCGAGCATCGGGGCGAGGGAGGGGAGGGTGGCCCCGGCGGGTGACGGTGCGGGCG